>Ga0114923_10000335_pt1 | contig 39641 bp, 41 predicted proteins | sample SumtaG_FD_89578 | JGI IMG/M metagenome (GOLD analysis project Ga0114923, IMG submission 89578) | Deep subsurface microbial communities from Indian Ocean to uncover new lineages of life (NeLLi) - Sumatra_00157 metaG | ecosystem: Environmental > Aquatic > Marine > Oceanic > Sediment | place: near... | reverse complement strand
CGGCGGACTTATCAGTTCTTTATGCGTGACTCTTATCATACTTCCCGTGCTTTATATACTTTTTAACCGTGATAAGGCGATTGTGGAGTATTGAAAGCCTTAAAAAAAACAGTAACTATAATGGAGTTGATTATGAAAATGGTAATTACATTTATCAAACTAAATAAATTTGATGAAGTTATGTTGGCGTTGCATAAAATTGAGGGACTTACTGGAGCCAGCAGTTCAGAGATTCATGGCTTCGGGCGCGATAGAAGCAGGCATGTTCCAGAGCAGGAGCCGGAGATTTCTCTGGATTTTAAGCCACACATCAGGCTAGAGATAGCCTGCCATACAGAACTGGTTGATAAAGTCCTCTCAACCATTGCCAAAGCAGCTCATACCGGCCTGCGTGGCGATGATAATTCCTACAACTAAAATGGTAAATAGCTCATAAAAGCACAAAAATCGTGAATCTATAAAATTTGCAATATCAAAGACTTAAAAAATTTACAAGAATGGTGAACGTATTGAACATACGTTGATTGACCTAGCTCTAAATATGAGTAAGCTCACACCACTCCGCCTGACTCTGTTCTCCCTGATGAGGTCAAACAATTGATTGTTGCCCCACTCTTGCCGAGCCAATACAATGGAGACATGGAGCCGTCGTGAGTTCCGACAGAGAGATGCGGATAAGACGGTGAACAACATAGTCTATAGCAAGATACACGACTCATAAAAATGGGCACGCGAAGTGAGCAGCTTATTCTACAATTTAGGCAAGATGGTCGGCCCGAGGGTTCGCAAGGTTAAGTGGATATGGCAATCAATAACTGCCAGTGAAGCTGACGCTATCCAGGCAGAACACAAAGTCGGCCAAGACTTGGCACGTGAAATCAGGAATCGGTTGGAGCTTGACACAGAGCCGCGGGCTGGGCAAATGTTAAACCAAGTGGGTCGTCATCTGGCCGCTTGCGTCGCCAATAAGCTTCGCACATTCAGCTTTGAAGTTATCAAAGGCACTGAACCCAACGCTTTTGCCCTCCCGGGCGGGTTTATCTTCGTGACCCGGTCACTGCTGGAACTCTGCGAGTGGAACCAGGACGAGCTTGCTTTCATCCTTGGACATGAGATGGGCCATGTCATCCGAGGGCATTCGATGGGTCGGATCATCGCCAATTCGGCAATTGCTGTCGGGTCCAGGACTACGCCAATTCGGGGCATCCTTGCGAGTTGGCTCAGCAAAGTAGGCGTGAAGTTCCTTGAAAGCGCGTACTCGCAAGATCTGGAGTTGGAAGCTGATGTACTCGGGGCACGTTTGATTACTGTTGCTGGCTATGATCCTCACGCCCCAATGCAATTACTCTTGCGACTGAGTGAACTGAGCCAGCCTGCTAAGCAATTCAGTCTTGGGAATTACTTTTCCTCTCACCCGGCCTTTGACGTCCGTATCCAAAATATTGATCATCTTAAAAAATCCTCAAAAAATGGTCAACGTTTTGAACATACTATTGAATCGGAGTAAATGTCTGCTGCTGCAGCCCTTGTGGGTGTGATGAGAGAAGTCAACATGGCCCTTGACTTTTCAAGTGTCAAACGTTAATGTTTTTGTCTGTTTCTATGGGCGCATGTGTTTTTGTGTCCCACGCGCTTTAATAAATGACAGGAAGTCAGATTTGAAGATCAAAGTTCATACACAGATATTCATCGCGATAATCGCCGGTGGGATTGCTGGCGTCATTCTCGGGCCAAATGCCGAGCATATCAAGATCGTAGGTGATATATTTATTCGACTGTTGCGAATGATCATTATACCTTTGATTATGGCATCAATGGTCACCGGAATCGTCAGCATAGGTAGCGGCCGAAACCTCGGCAGGATCAGCCTTCGCACGGCGGTTTACTATATGGCAACAACTCTGCTGGCGGTAACCGTCGGACTTGTCCTGGTTAACCTGATCAAGCCGGGAGTTGGTGTCCAGTTACCCGCCGAACAGAACGCTGTTGACCTGCAACACACACCTCCATCTGCTGTTTCGATTATTTCTGACATCGTCCCCAAAAACCTCTTTGCCGCGATGGCTAACGACAAGGTACTTTCGGTTATTTTTTTCTCCCTGTTGCTTGGTTTTGCAATCAGTAGCATCGGACAAAAGGCCAAACCCATAGCGGATATGTTTGATGCCTTCAATGAGATAATGTTGAAGATAACCGGTTGGATTATGTGCCTGGCGCCATTCGGGGTCTTTGCCTTGATGGCCTATACCATAGGCATAATCGGTCTGGATGTGATAAAGCCTTTGGCTCTTTACATGCTCACGGTCATTACCGGCCTGCTCATCCACGCATGCCTGACACTGCCTGTCCTGCTGAGTGTTCTCGGCAGATATTCTCCCTTTCGATTTATCCAGCAGATGTTTTCAGCAGTGGCTACCGCTTTCAGCACGGCAAGCAGCGCCGCGACACTGCCGATTACCATGGACTGCCTGGAAAAAAATGTAGGCGTTTCAAAAAAGGTAGCCGGCTTTGTCCTGCCTCTCGGAGCTACTATCAATATGGACGGAACGGCTCTGTACGAGGCCGTCGCTGCAATGTTTATCGCTCAGGCATACGGTATCACAATGACATTGCCTCAACAGATAACCATCATGCTCACTGCCACATTAGCTTCGATTGGTGCAGCCGCAATCCCCGGTGCAGGGCTGGTAACAATAGTCATTGTGCTCAAGGCCGTAGGCTTGCCGCTGGAGGGTATCGCTGTCATCTTAGCCGTTGACAGGCTGCTGGATATGTCACGGACTGCTGTAAACGTTTGGGGAGATGCCTGTGGAGCTGCCGTAGTGGCTCATCTGGAAGGCGAAAATCCGTACAACCGCACTACAACCAAAAGTCCAAATAGCTCATAACATCGCAAGAAGAACCGTCGCCAGATACCGCAAAATCTTAAACATTTCCGGAGCAAGATTCAGAAAAAAATATTAGCCACATCGTATAAACAGCTATATCAATTGTGTCAAAAATGGCTGACAACTATGATTACGGCGAAGCTGCGCCAGGACTTTTAAGGTATTTCAAGTATTCGCTGTCGGTCGAAAGTATGAGAGTACCGGTCTTCTCGAGGTTCTTCTCGTAGCTTTCGAGTGTCTTGAGAAAGGAGTAAAATTCAGGGTCCTTGGAATATGCTTCGGCGTAGATTTTAATCGCCTCGGCATCTGCCTTACCCATAATCTCCTGTGCCTGCTTGTACGCCTCGGAGAGTATCTGTTTCTCTTCCTGTTCCTTTTGACCCTGGATTTCCATCATTTTACCTTCGCCCTCTGAGCGGTACTTTGCAGCGATACGCTGTCTTTCGACAATCATTCTCTCGTAGGCGGATCTTCTTACCTGCTCAACATAATTGATACGCTTGATTCTAATATCCACCAACTCGATACCAAGCACCAGTGCGGAAACCTTGGCTTCAGCAAGTATCTGCTCGGTTATTTTATTCCTTCCCTTCTCGACTTTTTGCAATTCGGCGGCCCGTTCACCTTCAATCCCAACCGTCATAAGCATAGGCCGGTTGGAGCTTCGAATCGCATCGATAAGAGGATGATTCGACATCTGGTTTCGGACGGCGGAGTTGATAATGTCATCGAGTCGGCCGTGGGCGGAGGTCTCGTTTCGGACCGTTCGGAAAAACTTCAACGGGTCTTCGATTCGCCAGCGGGCGAAAGTATCGACCCATATGTATCTTTTGTCGAGGGTCGGCATCTGCGTTGGTTTGCCGTCCCATTCGAGGATTCGTTTGTCCAGGTAGTTGACCTTTTCAATGATAGGCTTTTTAAAGTGCAGCCCGGCATCTTTTACAACCTTCTTATACTCACCGAACTGCGTTATTACCACCTGCTCGATTTCAGAGACGGTGTAGATGAACAAACTGAGACCAAACGCGACGACAACAACAATTACGACAGCGATGATTAGCGCTTTATTATACATTTTTATTTCTCCGTGATATTCATTATTGGCAGAAGACCTTTGATCTCCTCGTCAATAATGTATTTCTTTTCAAGTTTTGGTAATACTTTTCCAAGGCTTTCAAGATAGAGCCGCCTGCGCGTAACATCTTTGTTGTTAGTATACTCAGCCCATATCTGGTTAAAGCGACGCGCATCGCCCTGTGCCGTATTCGTGCGGTCTATGGCGTAACCCTGCGCCTGTTTGACCATTTGCAGCGCCTGGCCCCGGGCCTTTGGAATTACCTTGTTGTATTCTTCTTTGGCTTTGTTTATGAGTTTTTCTTTGTCCTGCTGGGCTGCGTTTACCTCGTTGAAAGCGGGCTTGACCGGCTCCGGAGGGTTGACATCCTGAAGCTTTACAGTGATAACCTGGACACCGATGTCATAGCTATCGAGGATGCGCTGCATTTCCTGCTCTGCCTCGATGTTGATTTCTATCCTCCTGGCCGTAAGGACCTCATCGACGGAAGAATCACCGACTACCATCCTCATAACTGACTCAGAGACATCCCTGATGACCTTTTTAGGGTTTCGTACGTTGAAAAGATACTTGTCAGCCTCCCTTATCTTGTACTGAACAATCCATTCGACTTCTGCAACGCTCAAATCGCCGCAGAGCATCAGGGATTCGTCAAGCTTCTTCTTGCCATAGGTACTCTTTATGCCGGCCTGTAAAGTGCTGAAGCCAAACTCCTCTTTGAAGATTCTCTCCACCTGCGGTATCCGGACCTTCTCAATTCCCAACGGCAGCTTAACATGCAGCCCGGGCTCTGTAATACGAACGAATTTACCAAACTGCAGAACTACACCTTTGGAGTCGGTGTTGACCATGTAGAACGTCGTAGATAACAGAGCAAGTACGACAACAAGCGGGATTACCCAGGCGGCGGTTTTCAGAATCTTTTGCGGAGATATCTGCGGAATATAGGGTTGGTCACCATTCATTTTTAGCCTCCTTATATTTGGGCTGTTTAAAAACTCTCTATTTCAGCATTCTATACGCGCTTACGCCGTGGGTGCAAGAGTTAATCTGCGATTTGCCATTTATAATTGTTTAACTCGCCCCCCCCCTCGCCGGAACGCTTTCCGCGGCAATAGCTGTTAGTAGCGACCTCTGCCGCCGCCACCGCCGCCAAAGCCGCCTCGTCCTCCACCACCTCGGCCACCACGATCGGTCTTCGGTTTGGCTTCATTGACATTCATAGCACGGCCCTTGAACTCCTTGCCATTCATTTCTTCGATGGCTTTTTCCGCTTCCTCTTTAGACGGCATTTCGATAAAACCAAACCCTTTCGACTTGCCGCTGTATTTATCCATTATCAAACGGACCTCTGTAATTTCCCCGAATTGTTCGAAAGCCTCTTTTAAGTCGTCTTCGCTGACATCAAATACCAGGTTACCTACATAAATGTTCATTATCTTTATTCCTTCTTTCTTAAGAAAATCCTTGCCGGAACTCACCGGCTATCAATAGTTACCTTGAGCCGTTACATTAACCGCTCTGCTCCAAAGATGCAACCACAAAATATAAAAGACGAAAATTAACTTGACGGGCCTCTTGTCCTCTTTTGATTTAACCCCGAATCCCCCTGCGAAGGCCTGTCCTCGAAATTCTTAGTCGGGGGCTCCGTATCCAGTCTCCATTCACTGTGAGTTTACCCTGAGTGTAACCGAAGGAAGGATCGGACGGCTCGGGTTAATCCATAAGTTATGATTATCTGAAAATGATGTAGATTACTGCCTGCACGAAAAGAATTGAAATTGCCCACACTCTAAGATCGTGAACAAAAAGAAATTTGCCGGGCTTTTGGCTTCTTTGGGGTTTTTCCTGTTTCAAAGTCAATACCCATACAGCTATAGCGGCAAGAACAAAGATATACAAAAATAGAGCAACATCAGGTGATATGAAATTTACACATCTGAAACACAAATCTGCGAACGGTTTTAATAATGAAATAATTATCTCTTTCATCGCATTAGGCTTTAGTTGTATACACCAATCCTTTCAAACTCTCAGCAGGTTTAGGCCGAGTCAGAAGACTTACTATTATCGTTGTAAGCAGAGCCGTTGTAAAAGACCACCATGCTACATACAATGCGGGGTCTTCGGTTTTAAAAATCCCATTCTTTATCCAGAAGAGAGTCGAGCTTGTTGTTACGCCGAATATCAATCCAGCTACTGCACCTTGACCATTAGCTCTTTTCCACAACATCCCTAAAAGAAGGAGGGCAAAAATAGGCCCCTGAATAATGGAAAGCAGCGTTATAAAAAGGCTGAACACCCCCGGAAATCTGTTTGTCATAGGCGCAAGAAGAACTGCCATTATTATAAACAATAAGGTAAGGGATTTCCCTACTTTGAACAGGTGCTCACCGCTGGCGTCCGGCTTGATATATTGCTTATAAATATCCATGGTCCAAAGGGTAGAGGCCGAATTAAGATAAGAATCCGCGCTGGACATAAGCGCCGCTAAAAAACCCGCAAAGACCAGGCCCGCAAGACCGGGTGGAAGCAGCTCTCTGAGCATAGTTGGGTAAACATCGTCTCCTTTTGCCAGGTTGGGAAACAGTGCAAATCCCACGAGCCCGGGGACGACAACTAAAAATGGAATGCTCAGTTTTAAAAAACTTCCGAACAGAACGGATTTTTTTGCATCACGTTCACTGGGTGTGCCTAAATTTCGCTGGACTATAGCTTGGTTGCCGATCCAGTATGCTGGTGAAAGCACAAACGCAAGACCGAAAAGAACTGCTGACCAGGAAAGTGGGTGCGGAGTATCAGCGGGTAGAACCAGGTGGAAAAACTCTTTTCTGCTCGGCCCGCCTATTTCCTCTACTGTGCTGACCAGCCCGCTTATCCCGCCTACTTTTATAAACGCCAGGATTATAATAATCACACTTCCCAGAAGCAATACGAAATACTGAATGGTGTCCGTGAAAACCACCGCCCTTAAGCCGCCTGCAAATGTATAGAAACCGATTACAAAAGCTGTTGCCAAAATGGAAGCATAGATGGGCCAGCCGACAAGGATGTTCAATGTTTTAGCCGACGTCCACAGAAAAATCCCCAGATTGGCTATCATAAAGAGCCCCCAGAATACCGCGACTAAGCTTCTCACAGTCTGGTTATAGCGCCTGCCGAGATATTCAGGTATGGTAAAAACTCCTGATCTCCAGTAGAAGGGAATGAATATGAATGCCGCTACAATCATCGCCGGAATACATCCTATCCAGTCGTAATTTGCCATGGAAAGCCCGGATGTATAAGCCAGACCCGCGATGCCGACTATCTCGAGGGCACCGATATCCGACATTACCATTGAGATACCTACCATCGGCCATTTTAATTTTCTACCCCCGAGGAAGTAATCTTTGTCGGTCTTCTGCTTTTTACCAAGCAGGTAACCTGCGATAAGTAAACCTATCAGGTAGAGAAGAACTATGCAAATATCTATCGCTGCCAGTCGCTGCATAAATGCTCTCGTCTCGTTAATGTAATGACAATCTATTAATCAATCTTCTCTGCGGAAATATTAGCATCTGTGATTCTTTTTTCAAGTCTCTTTCACAAAAAGTGTAATGTCTTATATTATCGTTGTCAGCAACTTTTTGGTTAAAAAAACGCTTTTTGACGCAGAGGTCGGCAACTTAGCCATCAGGCCTCTGAAACTCCTCTTATGTGGTGTTCAGGAGTTCCCTTGGTTATAAAAGCTGATGGTGGGAGCACCCTCCCGCGCCCACCCGGGCTCTAAAAAAAAGCGGCATCCCTCCGCGCTCGATGCCACCTTAACGTTTAGGAAGATTTAATGATAAACTTCCTATATAATGGTATCGGCTAAAACCATAAATATATTAAGCGTGGATACTACGGAATTTTATGAGTCAATTAAATGGGCAGGCAATGGAGAGCTATGTCAGTTTTTTGGCCATCTCGCTTAGTTTTTCAAGTTGTTCGGGGTCGAGAGGTTCAACTTCTTCTTCAACGGGGTGCTCCCGACTTTCACTGAGAGATTCCTGAGCTTGCTCAAGCTCTTTGATTCGTTGCTGCAGCTGTCGTTTTGTGTCAGCGAGTTCATCCGCCTGCTGTTTCAGTGTACCTTCATTTTGTTGGCGTTGTGTGATTTCGTTCTGCAGCTGCTGATTTACGTCAGCGAGGTCATCGGTCTGCTGTTTAAGATCCTGATGGTCTTGGTTTCGCTGCTGGGTTTGATTCTGGAAGTGCTCGATTTGCTTTTCCAGTTCTTTTGCCTGATTGGTGGTTTGTCTGAGGGTCTCTTCCAATTGATTTCGTTCTGTGATATCGGCAATAAGGAGAATAAGGCCGAGTTTCCCCCCGTCTTCATTGGTGACGAGAGTTATCTTCATATGAGAGGGGAAGGTGGTGTTGTCTTTTCGGATGTGCTCTGCTTTGCAAAGTGCAAAGCCTCTGTTTTTTGTTTCCTCGATGATTGGGGCCACGGTGGACTTGAGCTGCTCGGCGGCATAGAAGCCGGCTATGCTTTTTCCGAGCAGTTCGGCGCTTGTTTCGTATCCATGCATTCTGGCGCATGCTGTATTAACGAAGCGAATGGTTCCATTAAGTTCACAGATAACGATACCCTCGTTTGTCTGTTTTGTAGCCATTGCCAGGTGTTGTAATATCTGCTCATTTCGACTATGGTGAGCAATAGTCTTTATCCATTTGAGTAGTTTTCTGACGGCCATAATTATTCCATCTCCGGGAACGAAACACATTAAACCATCGGCGAAACGGTTGTCGCACTTTTTCAGATATCTTCGGCAAGTGCAAAAGCTTTTTGGCAGGGGCGATTATACGACATTGAGAGAGGTCTTATCGGCCCTGTGCTAACATGATATTGTTGTTTAGATAAGGATCAGGTAGTCCCGGGTGAGTTATTTAGATAGGTGTTTTGTGAGAGATTTGCCGTCTTTTTGAAGTTCGACCTTGTTTTTGTGAATTTTTACGACTTTGCAGTTCTGGACGACATCTCCCTCATGCACGACTTTTCCGGAAATAATCGCGGCGGGATTTTCGTCATAGTACATTATTCCGGTAACATCGAGTTTGTTGGTAGCCAGAAAATCCAGGTTCGGTATGTTTCTCCCCGGAAGCGTTATATTTTGCCATGGTCTGGGGAATGTTTCGGGTGCGAAATGGTTGTATAGATAAAAAAACAGGGTGACGTTTACCAGGAGCAGCAGGCAGAATTTGGCCTTTTTTTTGATTAGAGGAAGGGCCTTTTTTGGGGGTGGGGTTGGGGCTTTTGTTATTTTGACGTTTTGGTTTTTGGGTTTGGAGACCTTGCCCTTGACCAAATCAGTATCCGCAACCATGTACCTGAAAACCATCTTTGTGCTCCTGGGCCCTCTACATGCCGCTAACAGATAAATATCGGCCGATTTGGAAAAGGACTTTATCCGGTAGTGAACGGCCGAATAGTTGTTTTTAGGCTTGTAATCTGTCGATTTTTGCCCCAATTCACAGCAGATGAACAAAAGAGCCTCTCAAAAAACTTGACTTTTGTGCGAAATTATGGTACAATACCCCCATGTTTGTCAGCAGACAAACGATAACACGCCAGCAGGCCAAGTCAAAGTTAATCGTCAATCGTCAATCGTAAACCGTCAATCCGGAGGGTCTTATCATGGCTATCGAAACCCAATCACCCCACCCCCGTTTTTACACCAAAAACCAACCAAAACGCCAAATAGCGTGTAAAATCACAAAAACTGAAATTTTCAATCAACATGTGGGGCCATTTCAACGCCGAACACCATAGGAATGTGGATATATAGTTAGTTATCTGTAGTAGCCCTGGTGAATACTTTTTGGGTTTGTCACCCTCTCGGATGGTCAGCATGAAACCGACAGAAGAAGCTTTTGGTCCCCGCAGAGTTTATCACGCTTGGAGGGATTTAGCTGAAAATAAAACCGGACAACACAACAATGATAGTACTGTAGATTTTAAGGAGTTTGTATCAATGGAAGTTCTGTCTGAAAAAGACAACGAAATTAGCCAGTTGGCCCGCCGGTTAGTTGGCCAAGCAGAGAAAGCCAAGACCGCGGAGAAAAAAGAACCTGCCGAAAAAAGTAACAATACTGCCTCCCAAAGTGCTGATATTGACGAGGAAAAGTCTTGATATAGAGGTGCTGAGGGAAAGTCGAGGGCGCAAGCAAACTCCTCCTCCTGCGCCCTCGGCAGTTTTAATTAACCCTCAGAAGGATAAGCAGTTCGTAGAACGACGTTTCACAAATCATGGGAAAGATTTGTAAGAATTGCGAGTGTTTTGTGCAGTTGAGTCTATATGCCGACGAGCATAATTGGGGTGATTGTATGGGGTCAAAAGAGCGCGTTCTTGACGTAAATGGCAAGAAAAAAGATGGTGTTCTTAAGCGAGATGATGGGACGTGTAGTGATTTTAAGCCGAAACAGTCACCAGTTGGTGATGAAAGTTAATTGGTGGGTACGAAATACGAGCGACAATCAATCCAAAATAACAAATTATGCAAAACAAACCCAATTTCCAAACTACCCAAACGAACACAACCTCTTTTATAACAAGGCCTTACGAAAATTTCCCGCCTCACAGACATGGAAAAACAAACCCAATCAAACCCAATTCAAAGCCAAAACAAAGCCAATTGCCGAAATGCTAAAAATGAACCTAACACTATATACAAAAAAGGTTTACAAAAATTTTATACCACTTCGGACAATGCAAAACAAACCCAATTTCGAGCAATCCCCCCAACCCACCGAAAAAACGGGGCAGGCAGCATACACGGTGGGAGGATTTTTTTGGAAAAATATGTAAAAAATACTTGACAAAATGTAAAGTTTGCTTTACATTGCTTTTTGTGATAAGTAATAGAATTATGGGAGTAAATGGTGGTCAGCAAAGGAGAAAGTCATGAATAGATTACAGAAAAGAGCGTGGGTCAACTTAATCATGATGGCAATAATGTTTGTCTATGTTGCTATAAGGTTTTTTGTATTAGCTGATGGTTTGAAAGAAGTGGAGTCAGGTTTTGCTGGCTTGTTGACATATTTATTTGTTGCTGGCCTATGTGTGCTACAGCCTCTCCTTTCTCGAAAAAAAGATCAGGTTCATTTCGACGAACGCGACCGATTGATTAATTACAGAGCTATCTTGGGTACATATACTGCTTTTTGGTTGCTGATTTTGCCTGCATTTCTTTTCCCATGGTTTGTTTTGGGGTCGGATGACTTGGTTTCAGTCCACGTACTGCGGATATTGCTTGCTGCAATAGCTATTATTCTTCTGCTCGTTTATTCTATTTTGATCTTGGTTCAGTACGACTGGGGAGGCAAAGACAATGAATAAAACACAAAAAGGTGCACTGGCCGTGTTGGTTATAACCGCGGTATTTTTAATTTTCAGCGCAACCATACCCTTCGCATGGTTTAGTGATGTGCCTGTCCTGAGAATACTTCCCCTGGCTTTTCTTGCACTTGCTTGTGTCGTGATGGGTTTATCCATTATTTTTTTCATAAAAAAACAAAGCTGCTGTGAAGTGGGTTTTGATGAGCGTGACATCACGATTAAGCGAAAGGCTATTTTTGCTTCCTATATTGCACTTTGGGTTCTGATTTGCATTGCCTGCATAGTTCCCAGTGCAATTCTCGGAGAAGAAGGCTCAATTAAGGTTGTCTTTTTGCCTATCATTATTTTTGGTGTATTTCTGTTCAGTATGTTGGTGTATTCTATCGCTATTTTAATTCAGTACGGCTGGGGAGGCAAAGATGGGCAAGGCTGAGATTAGCAACTGTATTCGTCGGCTGCGTTTTGAGAAGGGACAGATGACGCAGCAGGAATTGGCGGACAAGGCTGGTGTGACACGGCAGACGATTATCGCGATAGAAGCGGGGGGGTACTCGCCGTCGCTGACGCTGGCATTTAAGATATCCAAAGTTTTCGGGGTGTCGGTAGGGGAGGTTTTTCAATACGGGGGTTGAGACAGTTAGTTTGTAATAATCGCGGTTTTCCTGCATTTTGCTTGAAATCTTTACTGCTGAGGCAAACCAAATTTTTTTCTAAAAAGCCATTTTTATCTTGACAATTCAACGATAATCATTAATATTTACACTATAATAATTAAATAAGAAGGAGAAAATTATGACTGAGGAAATAAATAAAGAGGCGGTTCAGGACAAAAGAAAGTTGTTACGCTTTTTTTGTATTATTGTTCAGTTACTTGGCTGGGCGCTGGTATTGGCAGGTGTAATCTGGTTTGTAATGTTCGTATCAGCAGGACCGAGCGAAACAAATCAAGAACGAGTAGGTACTAACGAAGAAATTGAACTTATGCTTACCGCGATATCTGTGTTTAGCTTCGATTTTTTTTTCGTCGGCTTAGCAGCCGTCATCCTGTCGCAATTTGCGAGACATGTTTTTGACCGACAGTACAAGCCAGGCTTGATGCTCCGCTGTGGTGACAAGATACTTTATTTTTTTGTTGTGATTGGAATATACTGGGCAGCGTTCAGATATTTCCTGTATGTAGAAACTTTCGATGATTCTTCTTTCCGTTTTTTACTAGCGCAGTCTTTGATATTACCAACTTTGGTGAAAGTGTTGATTTTGGTTGGATTGGCGCAGATTCTGAAGCGGATACTGCCTGTCATCGAAGAGTCGAAAACACTGGTCTAAAGGAAAAAAAATGATTCGAACTCGACTGGATTATATGCTTTTGGATCGGCGAATGAAACTGAAGGATTTAGCTGAGGCGACTGGACTGGCGGTCAACAATCTTTCCATTCTCAAAACCAACAAGGCCCGCGCGATTCGCTTTTCTACCTTAAATGCCATATGTAAAGTACTGGAATGCAAGCCTGGGGATTTGATAGAGTATGTTGTGGAGGAGGATAAGGATTTTTGATTTTTATTCGAGGTGTATAACGCTGTTTTTTCTGTCGGCTTCGAGTGAGGCCTTTTTGATTATGTCGTAGAGTCGGCGTGAGCCGTGGATTTTTTTGAATTTGAACTCGGGATCGGTTTTGTCGGTGGTTATTAAGGTGACAGAGCCGATGCCGAAGATGCAATCGAGGAGGGTCCTTCTCAGTTGGATATCGATGACGCGGAACATGTCGATGTTGTCGACTCTTCTGTCGAGGATTCCCCGGCTGTACTCGATGCGGTCGGCGGCGACTTCGTATCGCATCATTTTGAGCCAGAGCATTTTTGTAAGCAAGATTAATATGACGAGGGCGGCGAGGCTTATTCCAGTGATGACGCGGTATTTTGCGATGGTGTCGAGTTGTTCATCTGTAAGGCCGAAATCATCGGATTCGGGTGGTAGGGTTTCGGCTGTCTCGTATTCGGATATCACGGTTTCGGCGGCTTCGTATTCGGGTGAGAGTTCGGTTGGTTGTTCGATTTCTTTTGGTTGGAACACCGGTATTTGTTCGAGGGGGTAACAGATAAGGAAAACGGCGAGCGCGAGGAACAACGTGCCTTTTATTACGGCTGACACCATGCCAAAAAGCGAGGGTCTTGCTTCGAAGAGTATGTGGTCGGGCAATGCGTCGTCGTTGCCTGCGGCGATATTTTTGGCGCGCTGGGAGTTTAGGAATTCGTTACAGAATCGGCATTTTATAGCTGCAGCCTGTATTGTTTCGGCGCAGAAAGGGCACGGCTTGGTTTTTGAGGTCAGCGTTTCCATTTTTTGTTTATATCGGCAATTTTGGCTTTAGTTCTCTACCGGGGTTTGTTTGTGGGGGCGGAGGTACAGATTTGTTTATTTGGGCAGGAGTTTGTTGAGGTTTTCGCGGGCTTCTTTGTGGTCGGGTTCGATCTGGAGGACGCGGCGATACTCGGCGATTGCCTGGTCGATTTGCCCCTTTTGAGTGAGAAAAAGAGCGAGGGCGAAGTGAGCTTGGGCATTATCAGGTTGGAGTTGGACCATTTTTCTAAACTGCTGGTGGGCCTGGGCGAATTTGCCGTTCTGGTTGAGCGCCAGACCGAGGTTAAGGCGCAATTGTGCGTCGTTGGGGTCGAGGCGCACGGCGCGGTCAAGATGCGTGATGGCTTTGTCGGTCTGACCGAGCTTTAGTAGGAGTGAGCCGAGGTTGTTGTGAGTCCTGGGGATTTGCGGGGCGTATTTGACAGCGTTTTGTGCGGCGGTCAGTGCGGGGGAGATTTGTTTTTTTTGATGCTGGGCCCAGGACTTTGCGAGCCATGCGGCTCCGAATTTAGGCTGAGTTTTCAGGATGAGGTTTATATTCATCAAGACCTCGTCGGCCTTGCCTTGCCTTATGGCGTTGTAAGCTGAATCAAGGCATTGGTTTTGTTTTTTCAGAAGGGCGGGGTGGTCGGGGATAAGGCTTAAGCCGTCGAAGACGCTCTGCCACATTTCGACGGGATTTCTCTGGCCGTGTGAGTTCAATAAGTGGGTGGAGGCCTTATAAACGAGCTGGTGGTCTTTTATCCATTTGTCGCGGTCGGTGTCTGAGATGCCGGTGAAGTCAATATGCTTGAGAAGTGAGTCGCGTCTTACTGTCTGGATGAACCTGAGAAACAGGTCCATCTTCAGCAGCCTTTCGTCGTGGCTGAATTTTTCGCGGTTGAATTCAACGAAAGGTGAGTAATCGCTGTTGAGTTGAAAGCCTTTGCTAAGATATTTGTTGATGTCTTTTTTGTCGCCGATGTAACAGCTCAATACGTCGAGGCTGTTGTTGAAATTCAAATAGGCCACGCTATTGCGGACGTTTTGATTTTCGAGTTCGTCGTCGATATCTTTTGGTGAAAAGACCTGGGGCTGCTTCGAGCCTATGAGATAGAAGAAGCTGTACGGCTTGGTGGTTGGAAACCATATCGTGACATAGGGACAGACGTGGAGGAAGGTTCCGAGGATGCTGTCGAAGCTGTCAATTGGTATGCCGGAGAGATGCAGCTTGGTTATGAACAGGCCTTGGGGATTCAGGTGGTCTATGGCGTTTTGGAAATGTTCTTTGGCAAAGAGCGGAGCACTGCCTGGGTAGGAAGGTATGTCTGCGTCATTTATGATGATGTCGTAGTGTTTTTCGGTGAGGTACAGGAAGCTTTTAGCATCCATGTATGTGAGATTGACTTTTTGGTCCAGTTGGTTGCCGAGGTTGATGTGCGTAAAGTATTGGATGGCGACCTGAACGACTTCTGGCGCGATTTCCACACAATCGATGCGGTCGAGGTCATGCTGGGCGAGGCACAAGGTGGTTTCACCGGCGCCGAAACCGACCGAAAGGACGTCTGTGGCGCTTGAGTGGAGGAGCACACTTAAATGGCCCAAGGTTTTCTGGGCCGAGCGGTGGATGTCATCGCCGGCTATAGAGACCCTGTCCGACATCAAGACGAGGGTCCCATCGGTATTGCGTTTGACCGAGACTGTGGTGGTGAGTCCCTCGCGCACGGCGAGTGTTTTGCTGCCGGGTTGGCCGACCAGACTGACAATTTTTTGCTCGTACAAATCGGTAGGAATTATCAGTGCGACGATTGCCAATACGACGGCAGCGGCAGGGCAAGATATTCGGCGCAGGATTTTGGCAGGGGGAAGATTTATGTGGATCATGGTGGCACCGAGGCATAATCCGAGCAGGCCCAGAACGGTGATTGACAATTGTGCGCCGAGGAAAGGTATCAGGAGAAAACCGGTCGCGAGACCGCCGATGACGGCTCCGATGGTGTTAACGGCGTAAATGGCGCCTGTGGTTCTGCCGACTTTTTGGTGGTACCTGCCCCAGGCCTGCAGTGCGAGTGGAAAGCCAATGCCCATCATGACAGAAGGTATGAGAAAGAGGAAAGCGCTATAAATGAGCGGGCAGAGGGCTCCTTTGTTGTCTGCGTACATTTTAAGGAAACCAAGTGGGGCCGGAGGTGGCCTTCAAGGCCCACATACAAAGCCACGGGACGTAGAACATGCCGGAGATTCCCAGGCATGTGAGAGAAGTTCCGAAGGCGAGGGCCGGATTCTTTAGACGTTTTGACAGGCTGGAGCCGATCCAGGCCCCGATGACGTTGCCGAGCAGATATATGGTCAGGACCGCAGAGAAGACATATGTAAATCCGCCCAGCAGCAGTACAATGCTTCTCATCCAAACAAGCTCGTATCCTATGCTTATGAGACCGCTGCTGAACAACGCCGCCATTAATACGCAGCGTTTCGTCAATGTTGGCTGCTCGATGCCAGGGATTTCGAGTTGTGCTTTGGTGGTTTGTGGTGGGGGCTCGGTGGGTATATCATGAAAGCGCGAGAGCATCCATCCGGCGGATGCGACGAGAAGGTTGATAGCGGCGGCGATGTATAAAGTTCCCATTACTCCTACGATTCGTATCAGGACGAAACCTGCGAGGTAGCAGCCTAAGGCTGCGCCCAACATGTTGAGCGTGTACAGGCGCCCTACACGTCTGCCTATGCGCTGCTGCAGTGCAGTGACATATCGGCCGAGCAGCGGCAGGGTGCTTCCCATAAACATCGTTGGGACCAGGAGCAAAAGTGCAGACAGGATGACCTGCACCAGCATCAGCTCGGCCGGCGAGGGATGATATTTTATGAAAAACCAGCCGTAAGCGGTATCAAGCAGTCGCAGGGCCCATGGCAGTGACAAGGCCGATAGGGTTGCTCCGACTTCAAGCAGTGCGTATAGGCGCAAGCGTCTGATGACGGTGTCGGCGTATCTTGACATGATTAGTGCACCAAGGGCCAGGCCTGCCATAAAGATTGAGACGACGATGCTGGATGCGTAGACGGTATTTCCCAAAGTTAATTTTAGGAGGCGGACCCAGATGACTTCATCGATTAGCGAGCAGACGCCTGAGCAGATGTAGATTATCATTATCCATCTGATGGCGGCTGCATGAGGTTCTACCGGCGCAGCAACAGGTTTGAGAAAATCGCGGCGAATGGCCTTCATTTTTTATTTTCCTTTTCTGGCTACTGCAAGTGCAAAGGTATCTTAAGGACATACGGATGTAGTGTCACGCTGAAAATATTTCATAAAAGATAATGCTTTTAGGGTAGAAATCAAGCGATTTGTTGGGTGAGGATTTGGCTGGATGGGGTTTTGGTTTCGAGGCTTCAAATTGCCGGGCGTTGTGATATAATGAATTTTTGCATGGTTTTATTGGGTTTATTCGGACAAGAATTTGTATGGGCGTACCAGTGGTAGCAATAATCGGCCGACCTAACGTCGGCAAGAGCAGTCTTTTGAATGCTCTGGCGGGCGAGATGATAAGTATCGTGGAGCCTACTGCGGGGGTGACGCGCGACCGGGTAAGTACATTTATCGAGCGTGGTGACCGATATTTTGAACTGGTGGATACGGGCGGTTACGGGATAGTGGACTCGGATGCGTTGAGTGAGCACATCGAGCAGCAGATACTTGCGGCGATTGAGTCGGCGAATCTGGTTTTGTTTATGGTCGATATTCGGGACGGGGTGGTTCCTCTGGACGAGCGGATTGCGCAGCTTTTGCGGAAGTACAATCTTGATGTGATAGGTGTTGCGAACAAGGCTGACAATGCGAAGATGTTTCCAGCGGCGGGGGAGTTTACGAAGCTGGGGTTCGGTGAGTTTTTGTGCATATCGGCTTTGGACAATCTGAACAAGAATGTTCTGATGGATAAGATTTTCGAGCGGCTTGATTCAGAGGAGGCTTCGAAGCCGCCGGACGTGGTGATGAAGATAGCGATAGTGGGCAAACGCAACGCGGGCAAGAGCACACTGGTCAATTCGATGGTGGGCTGCGAGCGTGTGATAGTGAGCGAGACGCCGGGCACGACACGTGACGCGGTTGATGTTCGGTTTGAGAAGGACGGCAGGACGATGGTGGTGATTGATACGGCGGGGGTGCGCAAAAAGAGCAAGATGGCTGGCAGTATTGAGTTTTACAGTTATGTTCGCGCGGAGCGTTCGATAAGGCGGGCGGACGTTATTTTGTTTTTGATTGATGCGGCGGAGCCAGTTTCGCAGGTTGACAAGAAGCTGTCGAGGCTGATTTTTATGGAGCAGAAGAGCTGTATCATTGTTGTGAATAAATGGGACCTTGCAAAAGAGCAGGCGGTTACGGGCGACTATGAGGAGTACTTGACGAAGGTGCTGCCTGGTTTGAGGCATGTTCCGATAGCTTTTACGACGGCGACCGAATCAAAGAACGTTCAGAGCATATTGGATTTGGCGGGCGAGATTTTCAAGCAGGTGACGAGGTGGGTTGCGACGGCGAAGCTGAACAAGGCGTTTGAGATTGTGAAGGAAGAGGGCTTAGGCACAACTCGGCGGAGGAAGGAGGGCTGGCCGAAGATTTATTACGCGACTCAGATAGCGGTAAATCCTGTTACGATATTGATGTTTGTGAACAGGCCGGAATTGTTTGAGGAAGGGTATCGTAAGTTTATAGTGGGCCGACTTCGGGAGCTGCTCGATATGGAAGAGGTGCCGATTAGACTCCTTGCACGTGCGCACAGGGAGCGTGGTAAAGTGAAAGGAAGAAGTTAAAGATGGGCACACTTTTGTTGATGTTGATTTGCGGCGTTGGTTATCTGGTTGCGTATCATGCTTATGGTAAGTTTTTGGCGCGGAAGATATTCAAGCTTCGTCATGATGCGCCGGTGCCATCGAAGGAGCTTGAAGACGGGATAGATTATGTTCCTTCTCGCAAGGGGATAATATTCGGTCATCATTATACGTCGATAGCTGGCACGGGGCCGATAGTTGGGCCTGCGATAGGTATTATCTGGGGGTGGCTGCCTGCGCTATTGTGGGTGTTTCTGGGCAGTATATTGATGGGAGCGGTTCATGACTTTGGGGCTTTGGTGATATCGCTTCGCAATGAAGGTAAAAGTATTTCGGAAGTTGCGGCCAAGTATATTAACGTTCGGGTCCGTTTTATATTTTTTGCGGTGGTGTTTTTGAGTCTTTTGATAGTAATTGCGATATTCGGCGTTGTTATATCGACGGTGTTTTCCCTGTTTCCGAGTTCAGTGGTACCGGTGTGGCTTCAGATACCGATAGCGATGGTGCTCGGCTGGGCGGTGTATAAGCGGGGGGCTAACGTGCCGGTGGCGACGGCGGTGGCGGTATTCGGGATGTATGTTTTTATCGGGTTGGGCGCGTTTGTGGAGGCAAAGTGGCCGGGTGTGTGTGTTATGCCTTCGTTGTTTGGTATGCCTTCGACCGGAGTTTGGGTGATAATTTTGCTGATTTATGCGTGGGTGGCGTCGACACTTCCGGTGACGATGCTATTGCAGCCCCGGGATTATATCAATGCGTGGCAGCTTTTTGTGGCAATGGGCCTTTTGGTGTTCGGGACGGTGGCGGCGTCTTTTGGGGATGGCTTGCCATTAGTGGCACCGGCGGTGAATAGGTCTTTGCCGGAAGGGACTCTTTCGATGTGGCCTTTTATGTTCGTGATAATAGCATGCGGGGCGATAAGCGGATTTCATTCACTGGTGGCTTCGGGCACGAGTCCGAAGCAGATATCGAAGGAGCCGGACTGTTTGTTTATCGGTTACGGCTCGATGCTGCTGGAGAGTTTTCTGGCGTTGTTGATTTTGATATGTGTAGGGGCTGGTATCGGGATGGCGTTGAAAGTTGGTGACGGGACGGTATTAACGGGTCAGGCAGCATGGCAGCACCAATACGGTTCCTGGATAGGGGCGAAGGGGCTGAGTGACAAGATAGCACCGGTGGTAATCGGGGCGGCGAATATAATGAGCACGTTGAAATTGCCGGAAGTGATAGGTATTACTCTTATGGGGGTTTTTATCGCTTCATTTGCGGGCACGACGCTCGATACTTCGGTTCGAATTCAGCGTTATGTGGTAAGCGAGCTTGCGACGGACTTGAAGATACCGTTTTTGTCGAACAGGTGGTCGGCGACGAGTTTTGCGGTTTTGACAGCGGCGGGATTGGCGTTTGTGACGGGGGCGGACGGCAAGGGGGCGATGTTGTTGTGGCCGTTGTTTGGCATTTCGAACCAGCTTTTGGCGGCGTTGGCGCTTTTGGTGGTGACGCTTTATCTGAAGCGCAAGGGCGGGTTGAAGTTTGTGGTGACGGTGGTGCCTTGTCTTGTGATGCTTGTGATAACGAACTGGGCGATGATACGTAACGAGATAAATTTCTTTGCTGAGGGCAAGTGGCTTTTGGTGGTAATCGGGGCAGGTATATTCATACTTGCGTTTTGGATGACGATTGAGGCGGTGATAGCGTTTTTCAGTGTATCTTCGGGCAGTTCAGTTGCTACTGTGGAGTCAGAGGAACAAGTTTGAACCGGGCGGTGACGGGTTTTTGGTTTATCGCTATTTCGTCGGTTCGAGCGTATTGAGGTGGGAAATTGTAAACCAGTTCTCTTCTTAGTGAGTCCTGGGTTTTTGCGTCGTCGTCGTCAATTTCGAGGATGACCTGATATCGCATGGATTCATAAGCTCTTTTGGCTTCGGCGGTTGCCCTGATGGCGATGGTACCGAGTACCTCGTCAAGGTTTTCGACCTGGACGTCGTATTTTCCCTGCAGGATGGCGCTTAGGGAGATGCTGAGCGTTGCGGTTGTGATGGTATAGTCGGCGAGCGGGTCTTCTTCGGGTGACATTGTAATTTTGACGGTTGTCTGCGACTCTCTGATTTGGTTTTGGGCCAGTTCGATGTAAGGTATTTTTCTGACGGCGTCGAGTCTGGCCTGTTCGATTTCCCTTCTTGAGAGCTGTACGATTGCGGCGAGTTTTTCGCCTTCCCAGCTTTCTGGGACGAACATTTCTATGTTTGACGGAGTGATTGTAGCGGCCTTTACAGATTTTTGAGCTTCGTCGACACATCCGACAGTTAGGGTTTTTTTGACGAGCTTTACGACGTTTACGTTTACCTTTTCCGGCTCACAGGCTGAGACGGTGAGGGCTCGCTGTCTTATGAGGTCACTTTTTCTGAGCAGGTCTATGACGGTCAAGGTGTGTGTTCCAGGCTCGGTGATTTGTTGGATTTCGGGTTCGAGGAAGAATTCGAGAGTCAGTGAACCGTCGTTTATTTGTCTTTGTAGTGCGGTGAGAATTGATGCTGAACCTCTTAACGTTAGTTTGTTTATGGCGATGGTGGGCTGTTCGTTAAAGCTGACCCAGAGGTTTGGGTTGGCGGATTTAGCGATGCTGATGGCGGCGTATTCCGGGGAGTATTCTTCGTCCTGTGCGAGGTCGGCCCAGACCCAGATAAGACCGGTGAGAAAGATGACAAGAAGTATTTTGCCGTATTTAATTTTTTTCAGCATTTTCGGGTTAGTTCACCATTTTTTTGCTGTTGGCTTTCCACGGTATTTTCCAAAACCTTTCGACGGTCGTAGCGATGTCGTCCATTGTATTTGTGAGGTGTTTTCTAAGTTGTGTCTGGTCGACGTTTCTTGTGAGTGTTCCGCCCTGAGCGATGGAGACGATTCCCGTTTCCTCACTTACGACCAGACAAGTTGCGTCGGAACCTGTAGTTATTCCAATTGCGGCACGGTGCCGGGAGCCGAGTTCGACGCCGTTTATGCTTCCCGCTTCGGCGAGCGGTAATTGTACTTTTGCGGCGGCGACCCTGTCCTGTCTTATGATTACCGCCATATCGTGCAGGGCCGTTCCGGGTTTGAAGATTGTTTTTAGCAGTTCTGCAGTGACTCTGGCATCGATTTTAACACCTGTTTCGACGAATTCGCCGAGAGCAACTTTTTTTTCGATTACGATTATAGCTCCTGTTTTAGTTTCTGAGAGGTCGTTGACCGCGGAGACGATTTCTTCGGCGGTTAAAGCCAGCTTTTGTGAGGAGCCTGGGAGGAATCCTGGCTGTCCAATACGTATGAGGGCTCTTCTTATTTCGGGCTGGAACGCGGCGACGGCGATTATGAGTACGAAGATGAGGAAGCCCTTGTAAAGGAACTGGAGTCTTTCGAATTCGAGCTGTTTTACGACGAGGTTAAGTATGAGTCCTCCAGCGATGAGGATGAAGATGACACTTCTAAAGAGTCTTTCGCCGCGTGTACCTTCGAGGAAATCTACGACCCAGTAGACGACCAGGCCGATGAGGACGAGCTCAATGGCAACGACCCATAAATCATATCTTGCCACCCGACTGCAATAATCGATGAGTGTTTCCACAAGCCAAATCCTTTTGCCATATGGTTATGTGTGTTATGTTAAGGGCTTCTCCGAACGCATTGGCGTCGGTGGGCCTTGTTTTTTCGTTATGGCATTTATTCGATTTTCATGTCGGAAAGTTTGCTTGGCTTTTCGGACAGCATAACCGAGTCGATGTCTTTTAACAGCGACTGCTGGTTTAGCGAGAGGTTTCGAATGTGCCTTCTGTGTCCTTCGGCTAAGGTTTCGCCGGGCTGGCTGCAACCGCTCAGGTATATTGTCAAGACAAAGAACACAACAGCTAAAATCATCAGGACAGCTTTTTTCATCATATTTTTCCTTTGAACAACTATAACCCGGACTGCCATCCGCCCCGGGTTACTCTTAACATCATCCCTACAGGCTAACTCCCTTTTTGCCCTTAACTTATCCCCATTATAGTGGCACAGGCAGTTGATGTCAACGTAAAAAAGCATTTTGGGGGTCGGCTTTTGTGTTTGGGAGCTAAAAGTTGGTGTTTGGGTCGGTTAAGGCGTTTTTTTCGGACTCTTGAGTTTGGCAACTATGCGGGTTTGGATGGGATGGAATATTGCAAAGACTGTCAAAAAACAGACAGTAACGTATTGACGGGAGGATGAAAAGGCGGTAAGCTCCGTTAATTATTTTGGAGCAAACAAGGGTTTTGAAGGCTTTTCACGAAAGGGTGCAAGATGTTTACAACGATTATTGACGTGATGGCACGGGAGATACTGGATTCGCGAGGCAATCCGACGGTAGAGGTCGATGTATTGGTGGAAGACGGCTCAGTAGGCAGGGCGGCGGTGCCTTCGGGTGCGAGCACGGGTGCCTATGAGGCGGTTGAGCTTCGTGACAGTCGGGCGAAGCGTTATATGGGCAAGGGTGTTGCCGGAGCGGTCAGGAACGTCAATGAAGTAATTGCTCCGGAGATACTCGGCATGGACGCTGGAGAGCAGGCGGAACTTGACGCGTTGATGATAGAACTTGACGGGACGGTGAACAAGGGCAAATTGGGGGCGAACGCGATTTTGGGTGTTTCACTGGCGGCGGCGAAGGCGGCGGCTGAATCTGTGGGTCTGCCTCTGTATCGTTATCTTGGCGGGTGCAGTGCGAACATACTTCCTGTTCCGATGATGAATATTCTAAACGGCGGCAAGCACGCGGACAACAACGTGGACTTCCAGGAGTTTATGATTATGCCGATAGGGGCGAAGAATTTTCCGGAGGCGCTTCGGATGGGCGTCGAGACGTTCCATACTCTCAAGGGGGTTTTGAAAAAGAAAGGTTACGCGACCAGCGTCGGTGACGAGGGCGGCTTTGCTCCTGAGCTAAAGAGCAACGAGGAGGCGCTTGAGGTTGTTATGGAGGCGATAAAGAAGGCAGGGTATAAGCCGGGCAAGGACATATCTATTGCTCTTGACCCTGCGTCGACGGAGATGTTTGATTCAAAGAGCAAGTCTTACAGGTTTTTCAAGTCGGCCCCGAAGAAGAAGATATCGAGCGATGCTCTTATCAATCACTGGGCGAAATGGGTGAGCAAGTACCCGATTATATCGATAGAGGACGGTTTGGCCGAGGACGACTGGGCCGGCTGGACGAAGATGGCGAAAAGGATGGGTGATAAGATTCAATTAGTCGGGGACGATTTGTTTGTGACCAATACCAAGCGTCTTGCCAAGGGCATAAAGTTAGGTTGTGCGAATTCGATATTGATAAAGCTCAACCAGATAGGCACGCTTACCGAGACGGTTGAGGCGATAAATATGGCCAAGGGTGCGGGCTGGACGGCGGTGATAAGTCATCGTAGCGGCGAGACCGAAGACAGCACGATAGCGGATCTGGCGGTGGCGACGGGAGTCGGCCAGATAAAAACCGGTTCTCTGTGCAGGACCGACAGGATATGCAAGTACAACCAGCTTTTGCGTATTAACGAGGACCTTGGAGAGTCGGCTAAGTACGCGGGTTTTATGTTTAAGTAAGAAATGGAATTAGGAAGGAGGACGGCAGGTACGATGATTTCAGTGGGAGAAAAAACAATTGTGCCTGGCGGTTTTTCCTGCAATCATCCGGAATAGTACGCGAAGAAGGGACGCTTTTGCGCGGGGCCATGCAAAGACAAGATGTCATTCGGGCGGTTCTGTTTGTTTTGTTTTTCAGTATCGGAGCGGCGTCATTGAGCGGTTCAATTCTGCTTGACGATTTGGTTCGGTACTATCAGAACAAACATTATTTGGCCCAAGCCCAGGAGTCGCTTGTTATTCTCGAGAACCTTAACGAGGACTACGATGCGCTTCTTGAGCAGTTGAAAGGAGACCCGAACGCCATCAAGAGGATTGCGCCGGTGGCGCTAGGGACCGAGCCTAACGAGGCGGACACGATTTATCCGCGTGTGACGGCTGAGCAGTTGGCGGCGGCGAAGGAGGCTTTGGCGGAGCAGTCCGAAGCAGTTAAGGCCCCTGCAATGCCCCTGTGGGTGATTAGGTGCAGCAAGCAGCCCCGTCGTACGGTGTTGTTTTTGGCGGGGGGATTTTTGATACTTATTTCCTTTATATGGTTTGGTCCTGCAGAGCGCAAGGGATTCGACAGCTAAGACGTGGAGGTTATTGGAATCTTAGCAGGTTCAGGCCTGTGTTTTCGTCGTGTTTTCGTTCGGCGTTTAAGCCGTCGATTTCAATGATAGTAATTTCCAGCGTGAGGAAGGTCTTTGCGCCGCCGCGTGGGCAGCCGACAATTGTATCGGAACCTTTTCCGATGGCGGTGTGGATGTGTAGTTTTGGCCCTTGGTCGTCACAATATATGGTACCGACGCCGAGGACTTCTCCGGGGCCGTCGAAGTCTTTGAAATTTCCTACGATTTTGGGTTTTTCCTGCTTTGGTCCTACGACGACGGAGGCCTTTCTAAAGCCGCCTGTGATAAGGACGGCGGCGGATTTTATATTTTCCTTTGTTGCGATTTGCTCGACGGACCGATAGAGGTCTTCGCCTTCAAATAGTCTGGCGGCGATGATTCTGCCTGTTTTTCCTACCGAGTACTCCATTTTCGGCCCTTTGACGTGCGGTTGTTTTTTCCCCGACGGAGCGGTCAGCCTGAGATGCTTTCTTCGAGGTGGGCAAGTATTGTTTTTGTCTTTGCGATTTTGTTTCCGGCGGGGCCTTGCCAATTCAGTTCGACGTTTCTTTTAATCTGGTCTTCAACTTTTTTGCATGCCAACAGGACGGTGGCGTGGTTTTTGTTTCCCATGCAGCGGCCTATTTCGGAGGAGGACATTTTCGTGTGCGTTCTTGCCAGGTACATGCTGAAATGCCTTGCCATCGCGACGATCCTGTTTTTTCTGGAGGAGTGTATATTTGCCGGGGTTATTCCGAAGTAAGTTGCGACGGCGGATTCTATATCGGATATGTGGACGATAGGGTCGGTCCTTGCCAGGTGTTCAGCGAGGACTTCTTTAGCCATGTAGAGATTGATTTTTTCGTTTTGCAGTGAGGCGAATGCGATTAATTTAAGCAGTGCGCCCTCGAGTTCCCTGACGTTTGTCCCGAGATTTTCAGCGACGTATCTTATGACGCTTTGCGGGATGTGTTTTCTCATGTTTTCGGCGTATTGTTTGCAGATTTGGCATCTTGTCTGGAAATCCGGAGCATCGATTTTGACGACCATACCGGAGACGAACCTGTTGACGAGCTTTTCGCAGAGCTGGCCAATCATTTTTGGGTGTGCGTCGGAGCCCATGACGACCTGTTTTCCGGCCAAATCTATAGTATTGAAGGTATGCAGGAATTCTTCCTGCGTTGAAGGCTTGCTGGCCAAGAAGTGAATATCGTCGATGGCCAACAACTCCGTTTGTCGTATTCGACGTCTAAAAGCCTCCAGCTTTCTTGTCTTCAAGGCCAGCACAAACTGATTGGCGAAATCCTCCGCTGAGAGATATAGCCAATTAGTCTGGGGGCGGCTTTTACACACCGCATTGCAAATCCCTTGCAGCAAATGTGTTTTTCCAACCCCGTATCCTCCGTGAACAAACAGCGGATTAAAAGGACTTTTTTCTTCATCGGCCACGGCTTTAGCGGCGTTGTATGCCAGTTGGTTCGAGGAGCCTACGATGAAGGTATCGAAGCTGAGTTTCAGTTTTTTTCTTGTTTTTGGGTTTTTAGTCGCTCTTTGGCGTTGTGTTCGGTTTTGCGTTTTTTCGACCAGTTGTGCCTGTGAATCCAGTTGTGTTCGTCTCTGATGGCCTGCGAGTTCCGGGTCTATAGCGAACGTAACCTTTCGATTTGTTCCTGTTACCTGTCGTACAACGTCGTTTATTTCATTTGTGAAGTGGTTTTCAATCCAGCTTGCAATGAATAGGTTAGGTACTCCGACTTTTACGTATCCGTCGGTAAGCGAAAACCTTGTTGAGTTTTTGAACCAGATTCGGAATTTTTGCGGCCCGATTTTTTCGGCCAGAGCTTCGTTGACGGCGCTTACTTCATCCGTGATTATGCCTTGCATTAGTATCTCCCCTGCTTTTTTCGCTTCCCCATTTTTCAGCCTCTTGCTTCAATGTGGGGTCTCATAGTTAGTATTAACTTTTAGCCGAAGACAAACTTATTGTTGCTATTATGAGACAGCGACAAAACAAATCAATGGGGTTTTGTGAAATTTCTTTTCCACTTAATCGAGGTTTTTGTCAGCATTGAATTTACGAGCGAAAAAAATTTGTTTTAAACAGGTTTTGCACAACGTAAGTTGTTTTTGTGGAAAACCGGTGGATTTGGTTTTCGTTGCAATCTTTTGGGTAACATTTGTTATTGCCTGTTGCAGGATTATCGGGGTGAGGGGTTATTGGTTAATATCGCGATGTATCCGCCGTCGTGGTCGGGTTTTTGGGCTGAAGGGAGGGTCAGCTGTTCGTATTCGAGTTTTAGTTGGGGGTTTTGGCTTAGAAAGTTTTTTATCAGTGAGGCGTTTTCACAGTTCTGGATACTGCAGGTGCTGTAGCAGATTTTGCCGTTTTGTTTTATTATTCGTGCGGCGAATTCGAGAAGCTCAGTTTGGGTTTTTGTCAGGCCCTCTATTGCTTTTTGGTTTATGCGATAGCGTACCTCGAGTCTTTTTGCCAGTACGCCGGTGTTTGAGCAGGGCACGTCGAGGAGTATGCAGTCGAAGGGGCCGATTTTGGCTGTGTTTTGCTTAAACTCTTTATATTTGAGGGCAGTGATACTTTTTAATCCGAGGCGTCGTGCGTTTTCCTTGACTTTTTCCAGCCGGTCTGGGTCGATATCGGTTGCGATAATGTCCGCCTTGTCGTTGGTCAATTCGGCAAGCTGGGTTGTTTTTGTTCCCGGGGCGGCGCAGAGGTCGAGGAATTTGAAGTTTTGTGAGGGCTCCAATCCCTTTATGAGCTGTGCAGCAGTTATGTCCTGGACGGCAAAAAGTCCCTCGGTGAAGCCGGGCAGCCGGTCTATTGCACGCGGACTTTTGATATTTATCATTGATTGGTCGTCTGATATTTCAAAATCGATATTCTGTCGGCTTAAATTTTCAGCCAGATTCTCTGTTGTTGTTTTGAGCGGGTTGGGTCTTAGGTAGATGGAAGGTTTTCGGTTGGAGGCGAAACAGATTTGCCTGGTTTTTTCGAGGCCGAATTCGTCGAGCCAGCCTTCGATGAGCCACTTTGGGAGTGAGAAGGCTTTGCTGAAGTAATCGGCTGGTTTTTTCCGGGGGTCGGGCAGCAGGGGGGTGTCGAATTCACAGCCGGCTTCGATTGTTTGAGGGAGTGTTTTTTGGGGGTCGTGTTTTTCCAGAGAGATTTGACGGCTCTTTATATGTCTTGTGATTTGCCTCAGGACTGCGTTTACAAAGGCGGTCTGCTTCTTGCCCGCAATGGTTTTTGTGTTTTCGACGGCTTCGTTGACAATGGCGTGAGGAGGCGTTTGGGGGCAGTAGATAAGCTCGTATGCGGCTGCCCGGAGGAGGTTCAGAGTTTTTTTGGGTATTCTTTCGGCGGGACAATCGGCTAGCTTACTTATTGCCATATCGATTGCTGAGCGGTTCCTGAGAGTGCCGAAGACCAGGTCTGTGGCCCGTTGCGGTTCTGTAGTTTGCGGGAGCAGTTTGTTGAGGATTGAACTTGCGTAGTTGTGTTTTGTTTTGTTGGGGCGTTCAAAGAGATTTAAGGTTTGGATAGCGACGTTTCGAGCGGAGAGTTGTTTTGGGCCAGCCATCGTATTATTTGTCGGTTTTGGCGAAGAAATCGCCCGGTTGAGTTTGTCGGCCGTTGACGAAATCTTTGAAGTCGAGCAGTTTTCCGCCTGCGGGCTTTATTTTTATAATTTTCAGGGCATCTTTGCCGCATATTACGTTGAGGTTTTCGTCGAGAGTTCCGGGGGGCAGGGTGGCTTGATTTGTGGTCTCCGTTGTCTTTGCCATGGCCAGAACGACACGTTCTGACTTTTGGGATGTTTTTGAGTTGTAGTTGGCGGCGGCTCCGGGCCATGGCCAGAATCCTCTTATTTTTCTTTCCAGTGATTCGGCGGTCTCGGCAAAATCCAGCAGGCCGTCCGACTTTTTAAGTTTGGGCGCAAGAGTAGCTTTGGCATGGTCCTGCTCGGTGTAGATAACGGAGCCATCGTCGATTTTTTTGATTGTTTCTATAAGCAGCGGTGCGGCGAGTTTCGCGAGTCTGTCATGGAGCAGGCTGGCAGTTTCCGCCTCTTCGATGTCGGTCATTGCCTGTCTGCAGATTTTTCCGGCGTCCATTTTCTCAGCAAGGGTTATGATGCTTATTCCGGTTTGTTTTTCACCCTTTATTATGGCCCAGTTAATCGGTGCGGCTCCTCTGTATTTTGGCAGCAGAGAGGCGTGCACGTTTATAGCGGCTTTTGTCGGCAGGGCGATGATTTCGTTTGAGATTTTTTGTTCGAAAGCGATAGCCAAAATCAAATCGGGCTTAGAGGCGGCAATTTTCTCGACGAATTCGGGCTGGCTGGCATCTTCGGTTTCGATAAAGGAGACGGAATTTTCTTCGGCCCATTGAGCTACGGGAGTAGGGCGTGGTTTTCTGCCTCTGCCTGCCTGGTGTGGTGGTGCGGTGATGATTAACACGGGTTTATTATCCGAGTCGGCGAGGGCGTTTAGAGAATCGATACCAAATTGGCCGCTGCCGAGATAGACTATGTTCATTGATTATTCTTTCGGGGGATTTTCGTGTTTTTGTTCGAGTTTTTTCAGTTTTCTTCGGTGTGCGATTTTAGCCGCCTGCCCCATACGGTTTACGATGGTAACGCCGTTAATGTGGTCATTTTCGTGCTGCAGGCACCGTGCGTACAGGCCTTCGGCCTCTTCTGCGAATTCGTTTCCGTCGAGGTCGGTGGCGGTGACTTTGCATTTTTTATATCTTTTAACCTTTGTGTAAACTTCGGGCACGGAGAGGCAGCCTTCTTCTATTGCCTCGAGTTTGTCTTCGGTTGTGACGGTCGGGTTGATATAGACTTTGAAGTCTTGCCCATTGGTGTCGGTGGCGATGATGAAGATTCTAAGTGGCACACCGATTTGTGGTGCGGCCAGCCCTATGCCGCTGCTTTGCCGCATGATCTCGGCCATTTTCTTTATGAGCTGGCGGATGTTGTCGTCGATTTTTTCGACTTTTTCAGCTGACTCTGCCAGGACCTGGGCGGGGTAATGTGTAAGTTGGCAATTTTCAGCATCTATCATTCTATAAGTCCCCAAGAACCATATTTTTTGGCGTTTTCCAGGATATGGTGAAAATCAGCTATAGTCGAATTCGTCCCCGGTGAAGGTGTTCCCGAGGTAGGATTTTCTAATGGTTTCGTTTTTGACGATTTCCGCGGGAGTACCTGCACCTATGACCTTTCCGTGGTCGATGATATAGGCCTTGTCGACGACTTCGAGGGTTCTTTCGACGTTATGGTCGGTGATAAGGATGCTTACGCCCGAGGCGACGAGTTGGCGGATTTCCTGCTGCAGGTCCTCGACGGTGATGGGGTCAACGCCGCTGAAGGGTTCGTCGAGCAGAATCAGCGAGGGGTCGGTCACCATGGCGCGGGCGATTTCGAGTTTTCTCCTCTCGCCGCCTGAGAGGAACCTGCCCTGGCTTTGAGCGACCTCTGTGAGGGCGAATCGTTCGATGAGCATATCAGCCTTTTGGTTTCGCTCAATTTTTGTGATTGACATTGTTTCGAGGATTGCATAGAGATTTTCGCGTACGGTCAGTCTCTGGAAGATGCTCGGTTCCTGTGAGAGGTATCCGACGCCGAGTCTTGCTCGTCTGTACATGGGTAGTTTTGTGATGTCGCGGCCTTCGAAAATTACCGAACCTTCATTGGGCGCAATCATGCCCATAATCATTCTAAATGTTGTGGTTTTTCCGGCCCCGTTTCGACCGAGCAGCCCGACGATAGTTCTCTGTTCGATTACGAGTGAGATTTCATTTACTACGGCCCGGCCGGAGTAGCGCTTTACCAAATCCTGAGTTTCCAGAAGAGTTAAATCTGCCAAGATAACACCTTTAAAAGCACAGTTTACCCTAATTGTTTACGAGTATGGGGTATTATAACAACCATAAAGACTAAAGCAAACGTATTTAGTGGCAAAGAAGGGCGATTGAAAAACGGACAAATATTCTGGCATTTTTCAGACATTTTTGCTATATAGGTGTTTTCTGTGTGATAAAAGAAAGCTTGTATTTGTTATTTAAGAGCATGTTATGTTTGCGGTCATAAGTGATGTGCATTCGAATTTAGAGGCCCTGACGACGGTTCTTGCCGATATTGAGAGTCGCGGCATCAAGAAGATTTACTGTCTTGGGGACGTTGTAGGCTACGGGCCGAATCCGAAGGAATGTCTGGATTTGATTATCGAAAAGACCGAATGGTGCGTGCTGGGCAACCATGATTATGCGGTTTTTTATGAGCCGACAAATTTCAATTACGGTGCCGAACAGGCCAGTTTCTGGACGCGGGACGTTCTTGGGGGCGAGAAGAAAAGCGATTCCCGTGACCTCCGGTGGCGTTTTCTGGGTGAGCTTCCGATGCGGCGGACACTTGAGACCGAGCTCGGTGATAATGGTGCCATTGTGGATTTTGTTCACGCCTCGCCACGCAAGCCGATAAACGAGTATATTTTTCCCGATGATGTTTATACCAATCCGATAAAGGTTCGGGTTCTTTTCGAACGGGTCAGGCATGTATGCTTTGTGGGCCATACTCATTTGCCTGGTGTGTTTCTGGATGAGCCGGACTTTTACCTGCCTGATGAGCTGGACGACCGTTATCCGATTATCAACACTGAAAAAGCGATTATCAATATAGGTTCGGTGGGCCAGCCCAGGGATAAGGACAACCGCTCAAGTTATGTATACGTGGAAGGTAACGAGGTAAATTTCGTTCGTGTGTCTTACGATTTTGAGACAACGATGAAAAAAATCAAGGCGATAGACCGCCTGGATAACTTTCATGCCGAACGTCTGCGGGACGGAAGATAAAAACGTTGCGCTTTTGTTAAGAGAATAAAGGATTGCGAAAAAAGGTTTGGGCTGTTTTAGGATTCTGCCGCGGGCCCTGCCGGAAGGACTAAAAGGATATGGCACAAAAAGCGAAATTCTCAAAAGTCCTGTTTTTTATTTTACTGGTTTTTGTCTGCTTTTGCGGTGTACTTGTCTGGGAGTCCGGGCTGTTTGCGAACAAGGTCCCTGCGACCGGGGGCCTGATGCTGTTGCAGCAGACAACTATCGAGCAGAAGCAGGAAGTATCGGTTCGGCGGGAGCCGGAAATCATGAAGTTGGAACCGGCGGCTTTGCCCACATTGGGGGCTGACAACGCGCCGGCTGAAACCGTTGTGCTGGGCTCGACAGACCCTGACAGCGGCTATAATTTTGAGCTGGAACTGACCACCAAAGGCGCGGCGATAAGAAAGGCGATGTTTAGCGGCTTTAATGACCGTGACCCTGATGACCCGCAGCCACTGGTGATTCTTTCGCCTTTGGAACTTGGCGGCGGCAGGGAAATTCTGCCGATGGCCAGCGGCAGGTTTGTATTTGTCGAGCACAAGTTAAGGCTTGCTCTTGGTAGGCTGCACTGGGAGAGCCTTGGTGTTGAGAGATTGGACAATGGGGGGCAGAGGGCGAGCTTCGAGGCGGTGATAGTAAATAAGGACAGCGACGAGCCTGTTATTAAATTGACGAAGACCTACACCGTCGCTGAGGGCAGTTATCTTTTGGTTTGTGATTTGACAGTCGAGAATTTGTCGGCTTCCGAGCAGAAGTTTAACTACAATTTGTCCGGGCCGATTGGTTTAGGCAGGGAAGGTATCAGGACGGATATGAGGATGGTGCTGGCGGCTTTTAAGGACCATCAGGGCCGGATAGTCAGCGAGAGGCTCGACAATAGAAAACTCAGAAAGGCTAAAGGCATTGAAGACAGGCAGCTTAAGAGAGCCAATTCTGAATTTTTGTGGGTGGCGGCGACGAACAAGTATTTTGCGGCCATATTAAGGCCGGTGCCGGCAAAGGGAGAGACTTACTGCGACTGGCTGCTGGAGAGGACGGGGCAGTTTTACAATCCTGACGGTGACAAGAAATATGACAGTGGCGACGAAACGGTCGGACTGGATGTGCGAACTTCTACGGCCACACTGGCGCAAGCGGGGCAGGACGGCAGCGCAAGGACATATAAATTTCAACTGTATATCGGGCCGAAAGACAAAAATCTGTTCGACGAGGACCAGTTGTATAGTGAGCTTGGATTTATTCATACGATAACATTTATGCCGTGTTTTTGTTGTCCCGATGCTCTTATAAACCCGATTTCATTTTTTATACTTGCGATGATGAAGTGGCTGTACGGATTTATCGGTAATTACGGCGTTGTGATAATCGTATTGGTTTTCCTGATGCGTCTTGTGATACATCCTCTGACCAAGCAGAGCCAGGTTTCGATGAATAAATTCACCAAGTTCAACGCGTTGCCTGAGGTACAGGAGATAAGAAAGAAGTACGCCAAGAACATGATGGAGATGAATAAACACATCGCGGTACTGCAGAAGCAACATGGGGTTTCGCATCATCATATGATTATGGGCATGCTTCCTATGATGATTCAAATGCCGGTATGGATTGCCTTGTGGCGGGCTGTTTATGGGAGCATAGATTTGCGCGGCGCGGGTTTTTTGCCGTTCTGGATTACGGACCTTTCGGTTCCGGACGCATTGTTTAGTTTTCCGGCGGTGACTTTGCCTTTGTTTGGTAGGCTGGATTCGTTTAATCTTTTGCCGATTTTGATGGGTCTGGCATTCTATCTGCAGCAGAAATTGATGCCGTCTCAGGCCTCGGCTCAGGCGAATCCGCAGGTGGCCCAGCAGCAGAAAATGATGATGGTTATGATGCCGATATTGTTTCCGCTTTTGCTTTACAAGGGGCCTTCGGGGGTGAATCTTTATATCATGTCCAGCGTTTTTGCCGGAGCGGCCGAGCAATATGTGATTCGCAAGCACATTCGCGAAAAGGAGCAGGCCGAGTCGAAGGGGCTGGTTGCGGTGACGAGCAAAACGGGCGGAAAAGTTAAAAAGAAAAAACCCAAGCCTTTTTACAAGAACATGTAGCGGCATTTCAAGCGGCGAAAGTGCGGATGTATGACCTCAAGGACACTATCGTAGCAGTCAGTTCTCCCACATCGGATGAAGGGGTGATATTTCGGATAACCGGCCCAGCTACGTTCGAGAAAGTTTTGGCTGTTTTCAAGCCGGCATTTGCGGCGAACAAACCGGGAATAGCCAGCGGAGGTGTGGTTATAGACGGCGGGCTTGTCATTGACGCGAATCTTTATCTGTTTGTAGCGGGTCATTCATATACCGGCGAGCCCCTTGTCGAGATTCACATGCGCACCAATCGAAGTGTAGCGGAGGTTTTGATGGGTCGTTTTTTTCAGATGGGCCTTCGGATGGCCGGGCCGGGCGAATTTACGGCAAGGAGTTTTCTTAACGGCAGGATTGACCTGGCCCAGGCAGAGGCGGTCAATGAGATTATTGTAAGTTCCAACGAGTTTCAGCTGGATGCTGCGGAAAAGCTGCTTGCAGGGAGGCTGGCCGAGGTGGTTTCAAAAATTAGGGCGGAGATTATGGATTGCCTTAGCCTAATCGAGGCGGGACTGGATTTTAGTGGCGAAGAGATTGAGTTTATAAGCTGCGCCGAAGCGGTGAGAAGGCTTTGCGGGATAAAAGACGAACTTCAGCGGATGCTTTGCGGCAGCATCAGTTACGAATCCGTGCTGGAGCTGCCCTCGGTCGGAATTGCCGGTGCACCCAACGCGGGCAAGAGCAGTCTGCTCAACAGGCTGCTTGGCAAAAAAAGGAGTATTGTTTCATCACAGCCTAAAACCACGCGGGACGTCCTGACCGGGCTGCTCGAGTTAAAGCACAACAGGTGTGTGTTGTTTGATTGCGCGGGACTTGTGATGGAGCCTTGCAGTATTATAGAAGAGTTGGCACAGCAGGCGGCGATTGAAGGGCTGCGAAATAGTTCTGTTGTTGTGTTTTGCGTGGATGTTTCGAAAAAAGACTGGGCCGAAGATATTTCGATACGCAGCCTTATAGAGTCCGAAAGTCTTCTGCCGGTCGTGACGAAATCTGATTTGCTGAGCGGGCAGGCGCTGTCTGAATGCCTTGCCAAGCTGGAGGGATTGTTTGGTGCGGGGTTGTTGGCTGTCAGTTCCAAAAACGGTGCGGGTATAGAACCGCTGTGTCGGGAGATTGATAAAAAACTTATTGAACGGTTTTCTGTCACTGCAGGTTCTGAAAGTGTTGCGGCACTTACTGCCCGACATAGACAGGCGGTGGCCGAGGCGATTGAAAATGTGAGCGAATCAGTTGACGAGTTGAAGGCCCAAAACGATGAGGTCGCTGCCATGATGCTTCGGGCAGCTTACGAAGCGCTTTGTGCTATTGAGCGGCAGCACATCGACGATAAGATACTGGAGAATATTTTCGGGCGGTTCTGTATAGGCAAATAAGCCGAAACAGATTCGCTTGGCGTATCCACTTCGGCTTATTCTCAAATTGTCTATTTGTTATAAGGAGCCGGAACTTTATTTGTCCTTGGCCTCGAATTCGGCGTCAATAACATCATCGCCGCCTTTTCTTTTCGTTTCGCCTTCAGGAGGTGGGGCTTGTTTGGTTTGGGCGGACGCGGCCTGTTTTTTGGAGGCCTCTTCGTAAAGTGTTTTGCCCAGTTCCTGACTAACGTTGCCAAGGTTCTCAATAGCCTTTCTTATTGCGTCGGCGTCTTCGCCTTTTGCGGCTTCCTTGAGGTTGTTGACGGCGTTTTCTATTTTACCCCGCGTATCAGCCGAGACCTTCTCGCCGTGCTCTTTAAGGGTTTTTTCGGTTGCGTAGATCAACTGGTCGGCCTGGTTTTTCAGGTCGATAACCTCTCTCTTTTTCTTGTCTTCTTCGGCGTGTGATTCAGCGTCTTTAGTCATTTTTCCAATTTCCTGTTCACTAAGGCCCGAGCTTGACTTTATCTCAATTGACTGCTGTTTGCCCGTGCCGAGGTCCTTGGCAGAGACTTCCAGGATACCGTCGGCGTTAATGTCGAATGCGACCTCGATTTGCGGAATGCCTCTCGGTGCCGGCGGCAGGTCGGCCAACTGAAACCTGCCGAGCGTGCGGTTGTCGGTAGCGAACTCTCTTTCACCCTGGAGAACGTGGATGTCTACCGTTGTCTGGTTGTCGGCTGCCGTGGAGAAGATTTCCTTTTTGCTGGTTGGAATGGTGGTGTTGCGCTCGATGAGTTTTGTCATTACACCGCCGAGAGTTTCGACGCCGAGCGAGAGTGGCGTTACGTCCAGAAGCAGTATGTCCTTTACGCCTGCGTCACCGGCCAGTACTGCGCCCTGGATAGCCGCACCGAGGGCGACAACTTCATCCGGGTTGATACCCTTGTTAGGCTCTTTGCCGAAGATTCCCTTAACTATCTCCTGTACTTTTGGGATTCTTGTTGAACCGCCCACCAGCAGGATTTCTACAATGTCGTTGCCTGTCAACTTTGCATCTGCCAGAGCCTTGTTGCATGGCTCTTTCAGTCGTTCGAAAATTGGTTCAGCGAGTGACTCAAACTTGCTGCGTGATATTGTAATCTGCAGGTGCTTTGGGCCGGAGGCGTCGGCGGTTATAAAAGGCAGGTTGACGGTGGCCTCAAGCTGAGTGCTTAATTCGCACTTTGCTTTTTCGGCGGCCTCTCTTAGACGCTGATGGGCCATCGGGTCTCCGCGGAGGTCGATGCCTTCGGTCTTTTTGAATTCATCCGCCAGATAATTTATAAGTGCCTCGTCGAGGTCATCGCCGCCTAAGTGGGTATCGCCGTTGGTACTGAGGACCTCTACGACGTCGTCACCGATATCGAGAATCGATATATCGAAGGTGCCGCCGCCGAAGTCAAAAACGGCAATTTTTTCGTTCTTTTTCTTTTCCAGTCCGTAGGCAAGTGCCGCAGCAGTAGGCTCGTTAATAATTCTTTCGACATTGAGGCCGGCGATTTTGCCCGCGTCTTTGGTCGCCTGCCTTTGGGAGTCGTTAAAATATGCCGGGACGGTGATTACGACGCTGGAGATTTTTTCACCGAGATAATCTTCTGCGGTTTTTTTCAGGTCCTGCAGAATCATTGCGGAGACTTCCGGCGGGGTATATTCCTTGCCACGGGCGCCTACCTTGACCAGTTCTTCGGGACCCCCTGTAATTTTATAAGGAACAATCTTTTCTTCGGAAGAAACTTCGTTGTGTCGTCGGCCCATGAACCGCTTTATCGAAAAGATTGTGTTTTCCGGATTTGTCACCTGCTGATGCTTTGCTATCTGGCCCACGAGCCTTTCGCCCTTGTCGGTAAAGCCGACCACCGAAGGTGTCAGCCTTGAGCCGGAAGAATTTATCAGGACTTTCGGCGAGGCGCCTTCCATCACCGCGACAACCGAGTTTGTCGTTCCCAAATCTATTCCAATTATTTTAGCCATGTTTAAATTCCTTTCGCCGTTTTATAGCTTTATACACAAAGATACCATCGTAGTAAATGTGCAAAAGCTGTGCCAGCTGTTGTGTGAGTGGGGGCATGTGGCTTAACGTGTTGAAATAAAAGGGGTTATGTGCGCAGGGGCCTTTTCGGTGGCTATTTTTGCTGCTGTGTTTTGCCATTTTGGCAGGTTTTTTCGGCGTGCGAACGTTCTTTACAGCAGCTAAGGAAAGGGGGTCATTTGTCCTGATGCAGGGCCGAGCGAATGATTTTTGCCCGGAGGATGTCTCTTTGTTCCGGGTCGAGGTTCTTTCCGTGGTTGAGCTGCAGGTGGGCTGGCTGGGTCAGCATAAACAGGCGGTTAATCGTCGAGATGGAGATTTTGTCCTGCTTGGCAGAGTCATCTTCAGGGCCGAGCTTGCAGAGCTTTTCTATCGCGGGGGTTGAGACGCCCATGTGTGTGTGCATGTTGATTCCCATTCGCAGATGGCTCAACAGGAACAGGGCCTCCTGCGAACTTATCAGATGGGCATTTCGCAGAAGGGCTATGGCCCGTGAAATTTTGTCATCGAGAACATCCGACTGCTTTGAGAGAAGCTGGTTTCTTGCGGCGTTTTCATACTCGACTATCTCGGGTATGATGGATTTTTCGAACTGCGCGACGATGTCAGCCTCGGAGATGCCGAGCGTTACTTGGTTTGAGAGTTGATAGAAATCACCCGCGGCCTCGGAGCCTTCGCCGAACAGGCCCCTGATGGCCAGGCCCATGTCTCTTGTGGCCCGAAGAAATTTTTCGATTTGTCCTGTCATTTTAAGAGCTGGCAGATGCAGCATTACCGAAACCCGTATGCCGGTGCCGAGGTTTGTCGGGCAGGCAGTGAGGTAGCCGTATCGTGGGCTAAATGCATAGTCGATCTTTTCTTCGACCATATCATCGATTCGATTTATCTGCTCGGCACATTGGCTAAGCTGACAGCCGCCTTTTAAGACCTGCATTCGAAGATGGTCCTCTTCGTTAATCATGGCGGTGAAGAACTCCCGCCTTGCGAATATCACGCCGCGAGGGCCCTTGGCGAAAGCGTGGTGCCGGCTGATTAGGTGTCTTTCGACGAGGAAGTGTTTGTCAAGCGCCGGGGCCTTGTCCACGCTTATATAGGTGATTTGGTCGCCGAATTCCAGTGACATCAGGACATCGCGCAACTTGTTGAGTATTTGTAGTTTCTCAGCGGCCGAGCACCGGCTTAGAAATTTGTGTCCTGCTATGTTGCGGGCAAGACGGATGCGGGAGGATATAACGATATCGGCAAGCGGACCGGAGCCGTTAAACCATTCGTTTATGTTGTGGCTTATCTCAGTCAGTTTCATGTTCAGCATTTCCTGCTGTTGTTTTGCCGACAGCAGGTGGCCCCATTTGGTTTATTTTGTCCCGCAGTTCGGCGGCAAGTTCGTAATCTTCATTTTTTACAGCGGTGTCGAGTTTTTGTTGCAGCGTCAGCAGCTCTATTTGTTTTTTCGCGCCGGTGGAAGTTTTCGAGGGCACTTTTCCACAGTGGGTAGCCTTGCTGTTATGGGCCTTTTCGATAAGCGGAAGCAGTGATTTTTCGAAGACCTCGTAGTCATAGGGACATCCAAGCACCGCTTCTTTTGTGAACTGTTCGAGAGTAAAACCGCATTGAGGGCAGGAAATTGCCTGGTCGGCGGCGCCGAACAAATCCTCGTCGGTCGGCTGTGTGGCGAGCAGATTGTTTAGCAGTTCGTTTACCGAAAGCTGGCTCTTGGCGGCGATGCCGTTTTCCTGCGCGCACGTTTCACAAAGATGCATCTCGGTGCGGATGCCGTCCGTTATCTCGGTCAGATGAATCGTAGCCTGGTTTTTCTTACAAATCTGACAGTGCATAATCTATCAACCCTATTTTGGGTATTATAACAAAATCCGGCCTCGAGAGGTTATTAAATTTGTCGGCACATCTCAAGACCGATTGGTTATCCCCCCTTTACCTTCTGAATAATCGTCAAATTTTCGGTGCCTCTATAGGTGGTTTTTCCCTATTTACTCAGTTTTGCCGAATAGTTAGGCCCCTCCATAATGCGGATACTTTGTACTTTGAGCCCGTTTGGCAGTTTGGACTCGAGTTTTTCGTATATGTATTTTGCTACGTTTTCGGCTGATGGATTATTTTGCTGGAAATAACCCATTTTTTCCAGCGAGATATTATCGAACTGTGCGACGATATTATCGAGTATTTTTCTTAGCTTTAAAAAGTCGATAACGAATCCTGAGCTGTTTAGCTTTTCGGCGCCGACTTCGGCCCTGACCGACCAGTTGTGGTGATGGGCAGGCTCTTTTGAGCCGTCGGGCATTGTCAGTTCGTGTGATGCCCAAAAGTGTGTTTCGACACTAACAGTAAACAAAACTCCAGTTTGCCGGCGGGGATTTTTCATTCTTTGTTTTTCAGATTGCCCAGTCGCCGCCGCAGGCGTTCGTAGACCTGTTTCGGAATCAGGTTCGAGACATCACCGCCCATCGAGGCAATTTCGCGAATCAGCGTCGAGCT
>Ga0114923_10000334_pt1 | contig 39665 bp, 48 predicted proteins | sample SumtaG_FD_89578 | JGI IMG/M metagenome (GOLD analysis project Ga0114923, IMG submission 89578) | Deep subsurface microbial communities from Indian Ocean to uncover new lineages of life (NeLLi) - Sumatra_00157 metaG | ecosystem: Environmental > Aquatic > Marine > Oceanic > Sediment | place: near... | reverse complement strand
CGAGATCCTGTTCGTCACCTACGCGGGAGTAGAGGGGCCGGTCAGGGATGCCGTCCGACTGGTGGATGGGCCAGTTGCAGGGGGCGACACGGTCGTCCACTGGGGCTCTTTTGACCGGCTCCTCGCAGAGCAGCTCGAGCCCGATCTCGACGTAAAATGGTTCGACGCCTCGGTGCTAGCCCGCATGGTGGGTCGCCCGGGCAAGCTGGGTCTGTGTGCCAAGAGCCTGGAGCTCGAAGACAAGGCCGCCGGCACGCGGCTGATCAACAAGTACAGCAAGCCCCGCAAAGACGGCACGTTCCTCGATCTCTGGGACGGCCCGATCGACGACATACTCGATTTCTATGCGTACGGCTGCCAGGACACCGCGGTGTTGCGCGCAATCTTCATGAAGCTGAAGCACCTCATGCCTCATTGGCGCGAGCACCAGGAGTGGATCTACAACCTCGTCGATCGAATGAACAGGACGGGTGTGCCGGTGGACGAAGAGTTGCTGCCCGTCGCTACGAGCTACATCGACAAGCACCGAGCCACGGAAGCCCGGTGGTTCAAGAGCGTGACGGGCCTCAACCCCACGCAGCGTGAGAAGGTCAAGGACTGGCTGGAAGAGAGACTCGGGTACGAGCTGCCCAACATGCAGAAGGACACGCTCGAGCTCATCGTCACAGACGACCCCATAGCGCGGAGGGTCATCGAGGTGAGGCTCGGCGCCGCTCTGGCTTCACTGGGCAAGCTCTACTCGATGGAAGCCGCCACGGTGGACGGTCGGGTGCACGACTGCTTCATCGACCACGGGGCCCACACGGGCAGGCTCACGAGCCTCGGGGTCCAGTTCCACAACTTCAAGAAGGGCGCTGCGCCCGAGGGCTACTTCGACGATCTTGAGCTGGGTGAGCGCATCGAGGACGTAGCGGACAAGACCTCTCAGGCTTTGCGAGGCTTCATCAAGGCAGCCCCGGGCAACGTGCTGCTGGTATCTGACTACAACGCGATCGAGGCTCGAGTAGGGGCCTGGCTGGCCGGCGAAGAGAAGCTCCTGACAGCGTTCAGGCAGAACAAGCCGGTCTACAAGTACATGGCGATGGACATCTTTAACTGCGCAGAGGAAGAGGTCGATGACTTCCGGCGCTTCATCGGCAAGACTGCCGTGCTGGGCTGCCAGTACCAGGCGAGCGCGAACGGTCTTGCTCCGATGCTGGGTGAGTATGAGGACATGGGCGAGCTCGCGGTCAAGACCTATCGCTCCACCTTCCTCGAGATCGTGCGCTACTGGCGCCGGCTCGAGGACACAGCCTTCGAGGCCATCCGACACCCGGGGCAGATTCGGCGCGCGGGCGTGATCGAGTTCGAGATGTGGCGCGACTATCTGCTGGCCCGCCTGCCGAGTGGCCGTTGCATCTACTACCCCGGGGCAGAGATCAGGGACTGGGAGAAGCCCTGGGGCGACGTGCTGCCCACCATCACCTACATGCGCCACGACAAGACGTGGAGACGTGAGTCCACGTACGGCGGCAAGCTGATGGAGAACGGGACGCAGGGCACCTCTGCAGATGTGATGTTCCACGGGATGGAGAATGCCGACCGTATGGGGTATGAGCCTTTCATCTCGGTGCACGATGAAGTAGGCACAGAGATGCGGGACAGCCGGGGTAACGAGTTGCTTTTGGGTGCCTTTAACAAGGCGCTATGCCAGCTGCCCGCATGGGCCAAAGGGCTGCCGATCGCAGCGAAAGGGTACGTGAGTGAGCGATACCGAAAGTAGCATGGAGCGGGACTTCACCACCTACGCCAGAGAGCGCGAGTGCCTGCACTGGAAGTGGACGAGCCCCGGGCGGCCGGGTGTCCCCGATCGGATTCTGATCGTGCCCTCAGCCCTGCGCAACATCATGCGCCCCGCCGTCAGATTCATCGAGTGGAAGAAGAAGGGCGGCAGGCTGAGTGGCCCGCAGAAAAGAAGGATTGACCAACTGCGCGATGCGGGCTGTACTGTCGAGGTGTTCGATGACCTCGACAAAGCGAAGGCATATCTCGACGAGCTGATCCAGTTGTGAGGGTGTGGACCGCCAAGCAAGCTCTATGGTACGCGAGTCAGGAGTACGATGAATACTGCAAGCCATGGCGCACCGACGTGACTGTTCAAGAGTGCCTTGGTGCCGGTAGCTTGGCAAGCGCCCATGACCAACTCCACTTGCAATACAAGAGACCGAGATACAGTAGGGGTCATGACTTCCAGGGCGTGGCGTGCTGGCCCGCTACTCACTGCAACAACTACGGCATTTCTTGGAGCGCGCACGTTGACCTCCCTCAGAATTGCTATGTCGAGCCCGCTAATGCGCCGAAGGATGAAGACGCACAAGACAGAATAGACCACTTCAACGAGGTGTTCGGCGATGCGTGTAATACTTGAATGGAAGTGTACCAATTGCGGGTACCTGATCACGCACTTGCAGCATGAGTCCGCACGAGCTGACTTTCAGTGCCGGTGCGGGTCCAAGAATTGGAGCGACTATGTGATCGCCAGATGGGGTGATGAGGATGATGAAGCTTCTTGAGCTCGCGGTGATATTCATCAGCACCTCCTTCTGGGTGTCCGCGGCTCTATACTGGGGTTGGTATTTTGCCCGCAAGGCGTTGGAGAGGTAGTGCTGACCGAGGCTGACTTCCACGACTACCAGGTCGATGCCGTCCGGTGGATGGCCTCGAGGACGTGGGGGAAGCTGTGGCTGGGGCTGGGGCTGGGGAAGACCGTGGTGGCCCTCACCGCCATCCAAGAGATGTGGCGGCGCTACGGGTACACCCGGGCGCTGATCGTCGCACCGAAGCGTGTGGCGCGTCTGACGTGGGGTCCTGAGCTCGCCAAGTGGGAGCATCTGCGCCGGATCCCGTACGAGCTCGCGGTCGGGGGGCCCAAGCTCAGGAAGAAAGCCTTCGCCGTCAAGGCGCCGATCACTATCACGAACTACGACAACCTCGTGTGGATGTACGAGCAGGGCTTCAAGCTGCCTGAGATCATCATCTTCGACGAGCTCGCCAGGATGAAGAACCACGCCGCCAATCGCGTGGAGGCCCACATCCCGCTCAAGCACCGCTACAAGCGGCTGTTTGGAATGACCGCCACGCCGGCAGCTGAGAACTACCTTGGGCTGTGGGCTCAAGAGGAAGTGCTGACGCTGAAGCCCAACCCAATCGGGTGCAACATCAGCCAATTCAGGACCCAGTTCTGCAACCGAGAGAAACTGCCTAGCGGGGGCTACAGCTACACGGTGGGGGAAGCGGCGCGCAAAGCGATCAGAGAGCGCATCGCCCCTACAACTCTCGTCATGAACGCCGAGGACTACATCTCGATCGAGGAGTCGCAATTCAGGGTCCACACTATTTCGTGGGAGGACCCCCTGATTCGAGAACTGTATGACGAGATGGAACAGGAGTTCTTCATCAAGTTCAAAGAGAACCCCGTCGAGGCTCTCAACAAAGGAGTGGCGCTCAACAAGCTGCGGCAGCTGTGCGGCGGGAACCTGCACGACAACGACGGTGTGGCGCACAGGGTCCACAACTACAAGCTGGACTACCTCGAAGAGATGCTGGACGAGCTCAACGGCGAGCCCGCGCTGATCTGCTACGAGTACAAGATCGAGCGCGACTCGATCATCGATAGGCTGTCAGGCCCTGGGTCCAAGGCGTCCGGCAAATTCAGGGTCGCGACCTTCAGCGCCACCATGACGGCGCGCGAGGAACGAGAAGTCCTCGAGCAGTGGAATGACGGGCACCTTCACGCTCTTGTGATCCACCCGGCATCAGCCGGCGAAGGGCTGAACCTGCAGAAGCCCTGCTGTACCGGGATCTGGTACACGGCCCCGTGGTCTCTTGAGAGATACCTGCAGACCAACGGACGCATCGCCCGGCAGGGCCAGACTCGAGCGACTGCGTTCCATCAGCTCCAGATGGAGCACTCGATAGACCAGCTGATCTACAGCAAGCTGAGCGGAAAGCTCGCAGGTATGCAGAATCTGCTGGCAGCCATCAGGGACTGGAGACCCACAACCGCGATTTAGCTAAGGTTTTTCTGGGGGTTGACGAATAGCTAAGGGTGGGTAGAATGTGGGCCTACCAACCAAGGAGAATGACAGAATGCGCTTGCAGGACATTGGTTTCTACACGCTGTCAGACGAAAGGGCATTAAGCGCCTCTGCTGCGAGCCCCCTACAGCGCTGTGAGCTAGTACTCACTGAGAACTGCAATTTCCGATGCACCTATTGCCGGGGGATCACCAACCCGACTGCTTCAGGTGCCATCCCGCTGGCACTGGCAAAGTCATGGGTGAAGTATTGGACCAGCCAAGGGCTCAAGAACATCCGATTCACAGGTGGTGAGCCCTTGCTCTACAAAGGTCTGTTGGAACTGGTCGAGATGTGCAGGGAGCGCGGCGTAGAGCGAATCGCGATCTCATCCAATGGTTCACTGCCGCTCGATAGGTACTTGGAGCTGCTGGACGCAGGCGTGAACGATCTATCCATCTCGCTAGATGCAGGCTGCAGCTTGGCCGGCGAGATCATGTCGGGTGGTCGCAAGGCGTGGGCGCGCGTAGTGGAGAACATTCAAGAGCTGTCTGCGCGAACTTACATCACGCTCGGGATGGTTTTCACCGAAGACAACGTGGACGACTGTGTGGAGCATGTGATCTTTGCTGACAGCCTCGGGGCTGCCGATATCAGGGTGATCCCGTCTGCACAGTACAACCGAGCACTGCTACGACTGGCCGACCTCGATCAGCGCATCCTGCAGAAGTACCCAATCCTGAGATATCGAATCAACAACATCCAGAAGGGGCTGTCTGTCAGAGGGATGGGGCCGGACGATTGCCGAAAGTGCTGGCTAGCACTGGACGATATGGCGTGTGCTCAAGGTTACCATTTCCCCTGCATCATCCATCTACGAGAGGGTGGAGATCCTGTCGGGAAGCTCGGATTTGATGTCAGGGCACAGCGTGCAAATTGGATTGATCAGCACGATTCCTTCAACGATCCAATTTGCCGCAACAATTGCTTGGACGTATGCGTTGCCTAACAACCGAGCAAGCGAGGCACGCTGATGGGCATGTTGTACACATTGCTGCTCCTCATCGCGGTGGAGCTGGCCAACCTCGCAACCACGCTGAAGAAGAAACTCCGGATGAAACCTTCTACTGTCTATCTGGCAGTGCTGACCTTGGCAACGTGCGCAGCATTTCTTGAGTGGCGTAGATTTGAGTATGCTGGGGAAGTGCCAGTGATGATGACTGAGTACTCAACATTCTACGACTGCACCTCAATCCATGACGGCCAGCACAGATGTGTTAAGCCATGGGGGCACTTGGGCTTCCACAAAGCCCCGGCTCCTGATGCTGACGTACCTTCGAACTGGTTCTGGGACGACGGTACGGTTGAGCGTTGCACCTCTCGTACTCTGGAGGGTGAACCATGCTGGGGTCCGTTAGGGCACAATGGGCGGCACTACGAAGAGAAGTACGGATCACCCAGGGAGGGGACATGAAGACCCCTGAGCCCAATGAACTCTTTTTCAGCATAGCGTCCGGGATCTGGGTCGGCGGGCTGACCCTGATCGTGACCGTGGAGGCTGGCGAAATCCTGCTCGACCTCCTGGTCGAGTTGATCAAGTGGGCGATGTAATGGATTTCAAAGTAGCCAAAGCCACGAAGAGCAGAGCGCAGAGCCTAAAAGCTACATGGAAGTTTTGGTCAAAATGGGTCGAATCTGGCGCGGCCATTGCTTTCAGCGACCTCGATTACTCCCATAGTGTGCCCGCGCTACTTGAAGTGCTGATGAGGCACGCCCGTATATTCAGGCTACCGCTGGAAGCGCGCGTGGATGACCTAAAAATCGAGTCGCTTGCGTTGATCTTCGCTGATACCTACATACAGCCTTTCCCCATCATCGCGGTCGAGAGCAAAGACGCCATAACCCTTTTGTTTAAAAATGGGTCTATAGACCCGCAGGGGAAAGTGGTTACCCCCGAGATAGGCATACCGGGCAAGTGGGTCGCTTTCACTCTCAGGCCCTCGGAAAATATCGAAAACACTGCGTTATCAATGGTGCTGGTTACTTCCTTACACATCAAAGATAACATGACCTTTGCTCCCAGTTTCACAATACTGATGGCCCAATTCAAAAACGGTAGCGTGGAAGTAAAGGACCCTAGAAAAATGGATGACGATGCCAAGACATTCATGGCAGAAGAGAGCTTGCACTCCGCCTGGCTGGCGATGGCGGTTATGCTGGCGGTCCAACAACCGAAAAACTTCATCGTAGAAGAAGCCGCCGTTGCCCCTGTCCGGGGCAAGAGGGCGAAAAAACGCAACATCAAACCTCTATCCGCTAGACCCATATACGTGTCTCTCACGCCTAGCGAGATTCGCAAGGTGTATGGGATGAAGAAGCCAGGAATGGCACGCAGCGGGCACGAGCGCCGAGCGCATTTCAGACGCCTCACTTCAGAGAGATTCACTTTTGCGCGGGGGACTACAGTGCCAGTAAAGGCTTCCTGGGTAGGACCCACTAGCGGCACAACAAACGAGGGACGCGAGTACCGAATCCGCGTGGACATATCCAGCCCGGCGGTTTTGTTGTGAACTACGACACCGAGCTACAGGCGCACTTCGAGCGACTGCGCCCGCCCATCAACCCGGCCGTCATGCCCGCGGCCAAGCGAGCGATCGAGATCATGTCGGAAGTGTGCCTGGGCGTGAGGACTCGTCTCGATGCCCACGCGTCGTTCGAGAACAGCGACGACCTGACGCCTTCCGAGCTTTGCCGCGGGCTGCACCTGGACGCCTTCGTGGCCAGCAAGTGTGAGGAAATATGCAGATCAAATCACTGACCGAGCTGCTCGAGCACGACGACGTAGCGGCCCAGCTCGATGACACCTTCGTCCAGCTCTCCGTACCGGCCCGGCACCGCGAGCTCGCCGAGCGAGTGATCCTCGAGGCCGAGGCGCAAGGCGGCGAGACTCATCAGGTCGCGAATGATTATGGGAACGTGACACTCACGATCGCTTTTGATGCAGGGGTTCTAGGATGACACTCAGCCAAGGAGAATGACCGAATGACACCGGAAGAGATCGCCAAGGTACTCGACGAACACCGCAAGTGGCGGGAGGACTGCACGACGGGAAAGCGCGCGGACCTGGGAGGCGCGTACCTGGGAGGCGCGGACCTGAGAAGCGCGAACCTGAGAGGCGCGGACCTGAGAAGCGCGGACCTGGGAGGCGCGAACCTGGGAGACGCGAACCTGAGAGGCGCGGACCTGAGAAGCGCGGACCTGGGAGGCGCGGACCTGAGAGACGCGGACCACTGCATCCGCCTAGACATGGTGGACCCTCGCGAGTACCAGCCAGTTGCCGTTGCGACCGATGCAGGCTGGCTGATCTACAGCGGCTGTCGCTCGTTCACGGTCGATGAGGCTTTGTACCATTGGGGTGAGTCGTATCGGGAAGAGCGCGAGATCGGCGATCGGTACTTGCGCGCAATCAAGGCACTGCCGGAGTGCCCAGAGGCCGGGTCATGACCCACGCACCCGAGCCCTGGAGCAACCCCCACGGCAGCCTGATTGTGGACGCGGACCATCATGCGGTCGCGAGGGTGAACGGCCGCCGGCCCGATGCTGGCGTGAACCTTCGGCTGATCCAGCGCGCACCTGAGCTGCTGAAGCTGGCGAAGATAGCTACGGGTTTTAGCCATTCGGCAGGAGCGGTACACATGCTGGTAGAACTGATCAAGGAGATCGAGGGATGAAGATTGAAAGCACTGAGAGTGGTGGGTTCCGCCTGACGTGCGACGAGATGTCGATAGAGATCGAGAGGTTCGAGGGCGATAATGGGTTCCTGATCACCTCGGATGACTGCATGAGAATCATGCCGCTGCTGGCGAACCAAATACAAATCACATCTGCTGAAGCGTGATCGTCGCAGCCCACGAGCTCAAGAACAAGGACGTGGTCGAGCGCCCTGGCGCGGGCTGGCACACGATCAGCAAGGTGCGGAAGTACGAGAAGATTGTCAGATTCACCATAGAGGGCAAGCCGTACGTGCTGCCTCGAGACTACGGAGTGAGGATCAAAGGATGAGGAACCCGTTCAAGAAGGGCACGTTGTACGCCTTCTACTTCTCGCAGCTGACGCGCAAACGTCCGCCGAGCAACGCTGAGCTGGAGATACTGGCTCAGGAGAAATTCCCCGGACGCAAGATCTCGCGCGGAGCTATTCAGGTCTTCCGATCGAAGCTCCGGGCTGGTACGATGACAGGTGTTCAAGTGGAAGTACCCGCATCCAACAGGAGGTGACGCCGCTATGACCTAAGCAAATTCAACAACGCCGGGAACCCCCTGAGCTTTCGAGCTCAGGGGGTTTTGCGTTACGGCGCCGGAGCTGGCACCCCGTACGACATCCCGAGCATGCGCAGCACGCCCGCCAGGAAGCCGCCCACGACGTTCCCCGCTTGCTCTGACATAGGGGCGCCTGTAATCTCCGTGCAGGTTGGCGGGTCACCCTTGCAGATCTTGGTGGTCGTCTGCCCGACGTTCACCCCAACGCCCTGCGGTCCCGCAAAGGCCGAACACCCCAGAGGCAGCCACAGCGCCAGCAGGATTGCGCCGAGCTGCGCGCCCTTCATGGCCTTCATACCGAGCGCGCTGGCGAGCGTCCCGCCCATCTTGTTGTTGATCGTGGTGAAGAGCGCCTTGCCCGCGATCGTGGTCACCATGACGATCGCGGTGCTCAGATTCGGGTCTTCGACCAGGCCGGCGAGATACATGCCGAGGTAGGTGAAGACCCCAAGGATCGCAGCGTTCTCTCCGTGGCCGGTCGGGTTTCTAGTTTCCATTGTCGGTACTCCTACATTGAGCGCGCCATTGCGCGGTGTTTTCTCTTTCTGCCTCGAGCAGCTCTCGGCAGACCTTGCGTTGATCGACGGACCTTTTTTCGCAGCTAGCCAGCTCAGGGACGTAGTGGGTCGCTAGAGCGTCCGCGGATCTCTTCGCCTTGCCTATCTCGTCCAGCCCTAGCCAACTTCCTACACTCATCACGACGGCACTCGCGACCAACGTGATGAGATTATTAGCAGCCGGGGTCATTACGTTGGGGGGCCTTGTTCAAGTCGGCTCACCCTGCCCTTGATAGCTTCAAGCACTTCCAATATTAGCTTCACGTTTCCGTCGGATCGCTCAGCATGAACTGCGGTCTTCTTCGCAGCCTCCAGGGTCTTCATGGTGTTGGCACTTGCCTCCTCCTGCATACGGAGCATTGAAGTCTCGAGAACTTCCATCTTAGCTTCCATGCTCTTGACTCTCCATTTGAGACCGTTCCACTCTTTTCCTACGCTTAACAGTGTACCTATCAAGGTTAGCCCGCCGACGATTGAAGCTACGATCTTGGCCCATAGGGTCACATCATCTTCTATCGTCACTTCGTCTCCGCTTCAGCCTTAGTGAGCCGGGGCCCACACACCATCACCAGAATCGCCCGCCGGGTCGCATGCGCAGAGGCTCGTGAAAGCCCCGCCACCATCCAGAATCCCATCAGCTCCCACGTCCGCACACGTACCAGCAGCGGTAATGTCGTCATGAATCCGCACGATCGTACCGTGCGGCAGATTCTGACAATCGTCTGTAGAGGATGCCAACTGCGATGAGTAGAGGTTGTCTGGGTACTTTATGCTGTTGATGAAGATGTTCCTCCATGACGGCATCCCACCCACGGATGAGCCCCAGGAGAGCAACGTATCACCAGGATCGTTCGCGCCTGCATTTCGATTGCCGAGGCACAGCGCTTGATATGTCCCGACGGGTGAACCATCAGAGATCGCCTGCATACTCATGCCGTCGATGTGGATCAAGTGGCGGTAATCGTCAACTGTTCTGTTGAGCCCATTCGCGACTGAGCTTTCATCCCCGAGCCCACCTTCCAAGAACACACCGCACATGTCGTAGTCACCGTGAAAGCTGATGTTGTTGTTGATGAAACGAAGGGACCCTGACACCTCCGCAGTGTCAGTCGCTGTGTTCACAGTCGTGCCATCACTTTTGTCCGCGATCACGATGAACGCGTGGGGGTCCAAAGCTGTGGTGTTGATCGATGTCGATTCCCAATCCGTATTGGAGACAGTCACGTCCCACACGTCACGCTCGTTCTGCGGGAAAACTTTGATCGGTACGCCTTTCACGCCGTGTGCCGTCACGCCATCTATGACCACACCACGTGACCCCTGTATTAGAATGAACCCCTCACCCACAGCGGAGCCGGATACTTCGATATCCCGTATGATGGCCCCTGGCGCATTCTGAAACACAAGGCCTGATCCAGTGCCATTGTTGACGAAGCGGTCACGGTTTATGCGCGCGTGTGGGGCGAACGCCAACGCTAAGATTGGGTTCCCGGTCGAGAAGTTGTCACACCACAAGTTGTCCTCGAAGACCGCGCCCGACGCATCCGACATGAGGCCCTTGCCCCTGCAGATACTGTTGCGCTTTAGCTCCGTCCAGTAGCCAGCAGTGGAGCCATCGATCGCCGAGAATGAGAAACCGCCGCTTCCTCCATACCAGAATGCGGAGTCATAGACGCCGCCCTTGATGCCGCCACCAAGAGCCATCAACTCCCCATCGTCGCAGCCCTCTTCGTTGGTTCCAGAGAGCCCAGTCAAGCAATCGGCTGCTGCGGTAGTGGAGTCACGGTCTTCCCACACGCCCGGCATGACAGAAATCCCAGTGAACCCTCCGCCAGTGTTATCTATCTTCGACGAGACTGTGAAGATAGCCTCACCCGTTTGTTCAGACAGATCGTAGATGGGAACGTGCAGCGGCCAGAACCGATCCCCTCCTGCGTTCTCATTACCGCCAAGCCTGATGAGTCTGCCATTTGTTGCGCATGGCGCGTCTGTGAAATCCACAATAGGGGCTTTCATCAAAAACGATGTGGCCGCATGGGTGGGCAGAGTGCCGAAAGCCTTCTGTGTACGCACGCGAATGAGTAGGTAGGCTTGATCGTTATCCGGCAGAGCCTCGGAGATCGCCTTCCATGCGTCGTAGGTGCTGATGCACTCTGCTGCACCTGTGAGTCCTGCCATCACAGGCCCGCCCGATGTCGAGGTAGGGCGCGTCGCATCGGGGTTCGCTACGTCACAAAGAATGCGAGGGTCCTCATCCACGACGCCGACAGTGGTGAGTCGATCGTCGATACAAACTTGCGGAGCTTCTGTGTTGATCATACGGAAATCGTCAATGATGAGAGTGTCAACTCGTCCCGTAACTGCGATCGGCTCTTCCCCTCGCTGCACCATAGCGGAGTCACTCGTAACGCAGCCAGTCGAGCCAAGAGGCCGAGCGCACACATCCCCTTGCAGCTCGTTGCTACCCCAGCCAACACGCAGGGGTTGGTGGTGCCCGTCGTAGCCCGACACGCCACCGGGGTCAAGAACGCCGGGAGCTAGAGTTACGTCGGCGTCTGTCACAGACCCATTGCCATTCGTATCAGAGCCCACGTCGAGGATGATGTAGGTGCCTTCGCGCCCCTCCGCGTGTGGCCCGTCCCAATCAGCGCCAGTCCCGTGGAACATGATGCCGCGATTCATCACGATCTTGCGTTGCTGGTGCGCCGGAGAGTGTCTCAACACCGGGCATCCGTTCGGGTCTGGCGCGGGTGACTCGCTTTGCCCGCAGTAGCGATGGTGAAGTAGCGTTGAGGAAACGTAGACCTTACCCCCATCTCGGGTCTGATCATGGGCCAGCATGATGTCGGCCATCGAGTACATGCGAATTGTCTCGTTGGCGGTCAGGCAGTTAGTGCTCTCGGCTGTAGTCCCGTTGCTGCTGGTGCCATCTCCAGTGCAGAGCATCGTCCACGAATTGCCGCCGGCCGTGGTGGGAGTGTCGTAGTCCGCGACCCCGCTGCCGTCTATGCCGCCGATTTCAGCGCTCCATTTGTACTCGCCGCAGGTCCAGTCGTACTCGTACCAGTTTTTGCTGTCGTTGAATGTACGCCCGCCGCCCTTGACGGCGCCCCCAGCGCAGGCAGCTTCCTGGTCTACCGGGTCAATTAGCGGCTTAGGCAGCACGACGCCCCAAGCGGGGGACGCGATCACCAGTAGAAGAAGCGTAGCTAGCAGTCTCATTCTATTACTCCCTGTTGCGCAGATCGATGAGGAACGCGAGATCCCGAAGCGCATGAGCCACCCGATGCGCTTGGGTGGATGCCCCGTAAGTGGTGGACTCAGATTCATATCGCTCGATCTCCCCTGCGTCACTGACGAAGGTCACTCTCGTGCACGTCAGAGTGCCCTCTTGAGTGATCGTGACATCGATGGGCCTTGCCGCTGCTGCTTGCTCCAGAACCTTGTCCGGCATGTCATCTCCCGTAGAGGTAGTTGGCGATCTGCCCTTGGGCATGGATGCGATGGAAAATGAATTGCGTCATGTCATCGCTATAGGTCGCAACGAGACGCTCTCGATGCTCGAGCACCACTGGCATATCGGAGCGCGTGAAGGTCCATCGGGCGAATCTCCACGAACCGCGTATCGGGGAGACGTCGTAGCAGTACGCGCCCCACTCTTCCTCATAACTCACGCCCACACCAGACGTGAAGTCGTAGAGCGGGTTCCCCTCGCGATCGGTCTTCGTGAGTGTGATTGGATTGGCCAGAGGCACTGCGTTCCCATAGCCCCCTTCTCCCAGGTTCCTGCCCATCATGGATACCACGATGCGGGCCACGGTGCCCACCACGTCCTCATCGAGCTGCATGAAGAAGTCTGTTGGGGCTGCGGAGTAGTCCCCGTTCGCGTTGTTGGGCCCAGTCTTGGTCCCGTCAGTGGAGAGGAATCCGAAGTTGTGACTGAAGTCGCTTGGGTCAAATACGCCCATAGTCATCTGTCCTTGATTAGGATTGTCATCCTAGCTGATACCCCGGTGTTGGCAGCACTGGAACTCGCTGCAAGCAGGATAGAAGATGCTCCAGGGAAAGGTACCGGGATGATGTAGGGGTGTGGGTAGCTGGAATTCCCAGCGGTATTGATCGCGCTGGTCTGCAACACGTACCGAACAGCGCCCGGGGCCAGAGACCCGCCCACCAAGTGCAGGTCTACTACCGCGGTAGGGATGTTCTTCGACAAAGAAGCAGCCCAATAGACTATCAGACACTCTTTATCAAGCGGGCATGTGTAGGGCGTCATCAGAGTCTGATTGGGTGCTTCGCCAGTCGCGCCCAAGATCTGAGCACTGACTGTCCCGCCGCTTTGCGCGGTGGAAGTGATATCCCCATCCGCACCCGCGGTGCCTGACGTGAAGATCCGAGCTCGATGCTGGGTGGCGTAGAGTTTGCTCGTAGCGACGATGTTCGTGCCGTTGAGCAGCACGAACTCACTCTGCTGCAGGAACGCGATACTCAATCCCTCGATGTACATCACGGGGGCCCCGATCCCACCATCACGCACAATTCGGTAGCTATCACCCGAAGCATTCGCAGAAGCGAAGCTAGAGAACTCAACCACCTTGGCACCCGGCGACCCTCTTCCGCTCCCTGGGTTGCGCATCTCTAGCGCGATAGCGAGCGTGTTGAGGTCCGTCCTGGCCGTGACTATTCCAATATTGACGTTGGAGTCATTGAGGACAATATCACCCGCCACGACGCCGTCAGATACGAAGTCCGCTCCCGAGTCGACCGCAAGAGTGAAGCTGCCCCCAGTCAACGTCCCGCTGGACACAAGAGTCCCAGTGTCCGCCGCGAGTGACGACACAACATTGTGCAAGCTTGCGGCAGCTGGGTTGACGTAGGTCCCGCCACCGTCCCAAACGTCCTCAAAACCCCCAGTGCCTAGTGCCGGGATCTCGCCGAACTTCTCGATGAAGCTCTCACCCTCGACCTCACCCAGCGCCACCTTGAGGTAGTAGGGCGCGATAGGTGCGCCCCTGGGAAGCTGCTCTGCGAACGCCGGCAGCGCCAGTAGGAGCAGAGCTAGGACGCGCAGGATCATCGGGGGTCCTTGCAGGTCACAACGGCTACACCCGTGCCGAAGCCCGCGATCGGATCAAGTCGGATGTAGGCAGCGAATACCTCAGTCTCACCATGTGTGCCCGCGCTGTCGAGGACCGTCGTGTGGTAAGGCTGGCAATTTCCAGTAGTAGACGCAACGCCATATGCCACTTCTTCAGAACATGTCTGAAGCCTGCCCGTGAAGGTGAGCGCGGTGTCGAACAGCTCGATCGACGCACCATACCGGCAGTGGCCCACGTACAGGGTCGGGGAGGGCACGTTGGCGTCGGGCGTGTAGGTCGCCATGCGGCCAATGAAGCGCGACCACTCGACTGCATTCGCGGCGCCTGCGAACAGGAGAACCAGGATAACTAGTAGAATTCGTTTCATGTCACTCTTCCTTTTGGTAGAACAGGATGTCCCATGCGTTGTAGTCCGCGCCCTCTTCAATCACCCGACGCACGTTGGTGAAAGTGATCTGTAGCTGATTGATGGGCAGCCCTAGCATATATCCGGTCAGTTGCAAAGTGTCCTTTGAGAACTTCCCAATGTCCAGATCTGAATCCCCGTCAAACAGGTCGATCGTCTGTGTGAGGACTCGAGCCAGGCTCTCGCCCGCCGCCTGCGTGGGGGAGAGCTTGAAGGTCCGACCACTCTCGACGACACCCACGAACTCTCGCAGAATCGGAACAGTAGTCAGCGGCGCAGTGGCCGACTTCCACAGCGCCATCTCGAGCGCCGTCATGTCGTCGTCTTCATCGGGCCAGCGGTTCGAGAGCGCCTCGGCCATCATGGACCCTACCGTGACGTAGAAGAAATACTTAGCCATCGCCTGGGGCACGTCGCCAATGGAATGGACTTGATGGCCTGTATCTCGAATCTGGGAGTATAGTGCCGAGAGGAAGGAGTAGAAGTTCGTGAACAGCTTCCAAAACTCGGCCCCGCGCTGGACATCTGCCAAGTCCTTGGCCCCGCCGCCACCCTGCGAGAGCCGGACCTCTCGATCCCCAAACTGGATAGCGGCCTCTTCCGACATACCTTGCTTCAATGCCGCGTTGTAGCCTGCGTGCCAGGTAGGCACAGAGACGACCAAGTCCATTACAGCTATGCCGTGCATCGAGAACTGTTGGCTCTTCTGCAACACGCCACTCTTGCCCGCGAGCTTGCGTCCTACGTCCCGCAGATCCCGGTCCAGGTTCTTGGCGCGGTTCCTCATCTCACCCGACTTCGCGAAAGCGTAGTCCCTCATCTCGATCGGGTGGATGATCGCGAGCCGCATCTGATTCAGGAGCTCGCCTCTGTACCCGGCCTCGAAAGCCCTTCCCATGGAGTTCGAGAAGCCCGCGACCTGCGAGAGCTGAGTAGTCGCCTTCAGCCCCATCGCCATGATGGCCGTATTGGTCCGCAGGCTCGAGAACATGCGAGCCCACACCCGCAGGTCTTTGTTGACCCCTACCTTGTCGTTCCCGATCGACTGCAGCCAGGGCTTGAACAGCTCCCGATACTCGACCCCAAGAGACTCGTCGATTGCGCCTGCCACCTTCTTGTTCCCCACCACGCGCCAGACGTTGTTGAGCGCCTGCCGGTGCGTCACGTCGTGGATCACTTCGGATACGTGGGACGGCAGCACCGCCATGTCGAACCAGAACGGAGCAGCGAAGCCGGTACGCCCGATCGTGGCACCACTCGTCGTGTCCACGCCACGAGTCGTATAGTTGTTTTCAAATATGGGGGCGTTGCCTGACTCGTAGTTGCGCGCACCCTGCTCGCTCTTCGTAGGGTCATAGACAGCGGGGTAGTAGCCGCCCGACATCTCTCTGCCCCCGGGCATCGTGAACGATCGGGTCTCGAGCTTGCTGGGCCTGATGCCGGTCAGCTGTTCGTGCGTGTCGAACAACAGAACGCCCAGTTCCTCAAGCGTGCTCCAGATCTCCTCGACCGTGTCGAGCTCGGCGTCTTCGAGGTGCGCCAGAATTGCGTTGATCTGCTCGTCAGTCCAACCCTCGCCGTCCTTCACCTTCTGGTAGCTGCTCTCGGTCCCGAGGTTGAGCGCCACCGACATGATGTCCGACACGCGGAAGGTCTCATCCACTTCGGGGATGAAGATCTTGGTATTGAGCCGGCGCTTCGACAGCGCCTCGAAGGCGGCGATGATTTTGTGCGGGATGTCGCGCTGCATGTCGGCTTCTTTGGCCTGAGCCGCCGATACCTGGGTGAAGACGAACTCCCGCATCGGGCCCTCGATGTCGCCACCGTCGAGCCAGTCGATGATCTGCTCCACCTTGATGAGCGACGCGTCGAACCTGCGCAGCGTGCGCTTCGCCAGCGGGACGAACCCGATGACGTTCCGGTCCTTGCTGGGGATCTTCTCCCTGCTACGATCGTTCGCCTCGATGGAAGCTGCGAGGGTGTCCACAATGTCGGCGAGCTTGTGCGACTCGCCGTCGATGATGACCACGTCCGAGAGCTTTGCTATCTCGTGGATCGCTTCCAGGGTCTCGTCGAACGCCTCGATCTGGTGCAGCTGCATCTCATCAAACTCAGGGATGTGGCCCAGCATGAAGGAGCTGACAGCCCCGGCATCCTCGCCCGCGGCCTCTCGGTCATCGACCCATTTGGACAGCGGTGGGTGGCTGATGTCGGCGAAGTTCCGGATTCTGGCGCCCAGCACCCCGGCGCGCTCGAGCAGCGAGTTGATCTGCTCGAGCGCGCTCGGCATCGAGGCCCCGATCGCCTTCTGGGTGCTGGCCTTCTGGAGCCGGGTAGCTCGCTTGCGGGCGGCCTTGATCTTCTTCTGGGCCCGGAGCGCAGCCCCGTGGGCGAAGTGCAGCATGACCCGGCGTCGCTGGTGCTCGAGCGCGAGCGCGTAGTTGCGAGCTCGCAGCGCCTTGTCGGTCTCCCGGCGCGCTTGGTCCTGAGCCCGGAGGAATCGCTCGGGCTTCACGTCCTTGCTCGGCAGACGCGCCACACGGGCGTCTGCCAGGGCCTTCAGCTCGCTCGCGGACGCTCGTGCCTGCCGGCGAACGGACGCCTCCTGGTCCCGCCTGGAGGCAGCTGAGCGTCGCTCCTGCTCGCTCGGAGCCCTCTCGGCCTCCAGGCGGGCGAGCTCAAGCTGAGCGGCGGCAGTTTCCTCTGGGGTAGTGGCCGCGTCGAGCGCCTCCTGAGCGGCCTCGCGAGCAGCTTTCTGCTCGGCGGGTGTCACCGCCCCAGTCTCGGCCACTCGCAGCCGTGCAGCCCTACCCACGGCTGCCTGGCCCGCGATTGCGGCGAGCTCGGCCTTGAGGACCTTCTCCTGGCCCGCTGTGCTCTCTACGGTGGACTCGACGGCTTCCTCGACCTCGGGCGGGCCGAGCCGCTCAAGCAGCCGGCGGTCGGTCTCTTCCTTGACGGCCTGCTTGATGGGGGGCAGCCCAGCGAGGGTCTCGAGCATCTCGGGCACAGAGTTGTAGCCGTAGCGGCCCTGCAGCTCCTCGGGCAGCGTGGGCCCCTTCGGCGAGGTGAATCGCGACGCCGCGCTGGCTAGCTCCTTGGTGACCAGACTGACCACCGCGGGCCGGTTGAGCTTGCGGGCCTTCACGTAGTCGTGCGCCTGGTAGTCTCGCTGGTTCGACAGCTCCTGCTCAACCTCTCGCTCGATGTCTGGCCGCAGCGAGCTCTCGAGTTGTTTCCGCTTCCGTCGCTCGGCCTTGAGGGCCCGCTGGCGAACGGTCTGCTTAGCCTCCCTCGCCTTCTGCTCCTTGGCGGCCTGCAGCTCTTCGGCCGCCTTGGGGGAGAGCTCGAGCGCGGATTCGATGTTCTGCAGCTCGTCGGCGCGCTCACGCTGAGCCGCCTCGATCTGGGCATCGCTGGCAACGAGTCGATCAAACACTGACCGCACGTTGTCGTTGAGCTCGACGCCGAGAGCCGACTTCACGTCCTTGTAGACCTCGACCATCCAGTCTGTGAAGGCGGCGAAAGCTTCCCGCAGCTGGGATGAGGGGGCCTTGCCCTCGTACATGTAGAGCTCAGCGCCCCGGGCAAAGTGCTCGTGGAACCCGATCGTGGCGCCCTGAGCCGCGAGGTCCATGTCAGCGTTGAGGTCGAGATTCGCGGTGAGCGCCTGCTCAGCTATGTAGCTGGCCCCGCCGCGGTCCATGATCTCCTCAAAGGCTCCAAGAGGTAGCTTGCTTTGATTGTCCTTAAGCCACTTCAGGACCGACTTCGACTCGCCCTTCCACCACTCGCGAATGATGCCGAGATCCTGATTGATCTGGTGCTCAGCTTCGAGGTTCTCGCCGAGCCGCACCATCTTGTCGAGGAAGCCGTGCGAGAACTCGTGCAACGCGGTGGACTCATCCGCTGCAGCCTTCAGGTTGATGAGCAGCTCGCCGCGTTCTGAGAAGCTGACCTCTGCTCGGCCTTGGGGTTGGAAGAAGGTCTGCAGGATGTTGATCGCAGTCTCGTCCCAGATCACATAATTGCTGGTGCCCTGCTCCTTCGTCCGACTGAAGCCATCGAAATACTTGAGACCAGGTATGCCTGCAGCGAGCAGGGCTTTGGAGGCTGCTTCGTCGCCCTTCTTGAACTCTGGCCCGCGCCGCACTTCCTGAGGTAGCGTGGTCCTGAGGTAGCCCGACAGCTCCTCATAGAAGTCTCGCCCGGTGTTCAGCCGCTCAGTGCCCGTCCAAGGCACAAACACCTGAAACAGTCCGCGCCGCTCGGGGTCGGGTCGGATGTCTGTCTCTGAATCCAGCTGCGAGGCAACGTGTTCTGCAGCAGCCCTACCGTCGAATGCGTTGCTTCCAGTCTCCTGGTGCGGAATCCACAAACCCCTGTCGGTCGCTATCTTCTCCCGCACACCCTCAGGCTGCTCGCTCAAGGGCTTGTCGTAATCGAGTAGCTCGGAGTCTTCAGGCAGGTCTACCTTGAAGACTTGGCCTTTAGGGGGTTCTCTGACTTCTATGTTTCTACCCCGCAGTGACTCGAGAAGTTCTGCTGCCTTTGTGTACACGTTCTCTGTGGCTTGGCGATTGTCAGGAGACGTTCTTGCTATGTCGGCTATCTCTCGTACGTCAAGAGCTGCCCTAGTTGCATCTATGTCACCCGCGTTACTCCTAAGCTCTGCCAGTGCCCTAGCCATTGCTACTCGGTCTACCGGCGTAGCTACCAACTCAGGCGCAAACAGATCAGACCCTCTTTCAATCACTACTCCATCAACTACCACTACTGGAGTACCCGCGCCTGTTTGCTGCTCCCGGTACAGTTCAGCCACGTCACGCAGCTCGGCGAAGTAGAGACCCCAGCCGAAGGCTTGCGCGCCTTCGCCTGTGCCGATGTGATCGAGCGTGAACTTGTCGAACTTGGCCGCTGTGCCGTGGAAAGCTGGCTGGAAGAGCGCCGACCCTCTTTCAGTAATGTTCGCTTCTGGGAAACGACTCTGCAGGAATGTTACGAGGTCGTCGCCAGTCAGTGTTATGTCGGGCGCTACGTCTTGAAAAGTTAGGATGTCCCTGCGTTCAGCGGAGAAGGGAATCTCTTCAGACTCGGCCGCTGCCGCAGCGTCAGTCTCCCAAAACTTGTAGCCCTCGCCCCTCAAGTTCTCGACAGTTACCCCGTCGCCCTCTTCTGGGATGCGAACAAAGTCTGTATTGTCTTTATCCACCTTGACGATGGATAGCTGCCCGTGCTCTCTTACATCACCTATCGTCACCTGGCCCACGTTCTTGTTGAGCTTCCTAGCAACCTGCATAGTCACCCAGCTAGGAGTGTCATCAAAGAATGCTGGACCAGGGCGATCAAGTAGCTCTTGGATCGTCTCTTCAGAACCAGTCGCTCCCTGCAGAATCTCAGTCACCCACTCGCCATGCTGAGCGATGACTCCAAAGTTCTGTATATCTGGGTCTCTCTCGGCAGTCGCAGAGTTGAATAAGACTATTTCATTGTCCGGATCCGCTGAATCAATGATCTGGGACGCCAGCGAAAGTGCCTCAGTCTGGACTTCCTCAGCTAACCCAGCTTCCGAAGGGAACAGCTGCAATTGTTCTCCTACTGCCTCGGAATCAGCTACCGGCTGAAACAGTGCACGGGCCCGACCAGCCCCAGCAGGCCCGGTGATCTGAGCCCCGGCGTACTCCTCGAGAGGATCCATGCCGGCGCGCTCGGCCAGGTTGAACTGGGCCGCACCCCACACCTTCGAAGTCATGCGGGCCACTCGCTCGCTGACTCCTGCGCCCGTGAGCTGATCAAAGATGTCGGTCACGAAGGCGTTGTAGTCCTCGCTCGAGAAGTCCTCGTCGTCGATCTGCGCAACCTGCTCGTCGAGGTCTTCCAGAAGCGTGTCTATCTGTGACAGCGTCAGCGCCCGTCCGTCCACGCGAGCGTTCTCGATGAAGCCCTCGGACAGCTTGCTGCCAGATATGTGGGCGACGAACTCAGAGAACGGAACCTGCACGTCCATGCCGGCGTCTGCCGCCTCGGTGATCTGCTCGCGGGAGAGCGAGGGCACCGCGGCCTCGATCGCCGCCAGGTCGCCCTGAAAGAACGTCACGAGCCCCGCAGCGTCCACGTTCACCGGCTCGATGTTCTTGGTCTCAGTCTCAATCGCCTCAGCGAACGCGACGGGGTCTTCCTTCGCCAGCCGCGACCCCTCCCGCACTTCCTCGAGCTTCAGCAGCTTGGCCGCGAAGGTATCCGCGGCGGCCGTCCGGCCACTGATCGTCCGAGCAGCAAGACCCGAGGCCCCGCCCACGGTCGCGGTGCCGGTCGTGATGCCCCCGCCCACCACAGCGCCGAGCGTGGCCGCGTGGAACACCTCCCCTCGAGTCTCAGCACCGAACAGCTCTTCGCCGGCCTCGAGTTCCTCGAAGGCCCCTGTGCGGCTGCGCTCGGCCGCCTGGGCCGCCACACCGCCCGCTATCTGGAACCACTGCTGGGTGCCCTCCTGAGCGCCCTCGGTCACTACCCCGGCCCCGATCGCAACCCCCATGGCCTTGAAGAGATCCCTCTTCGACTTCCCCTGCAGGGCGCCCTTGATCGAGTTGGCGAGCGACTTCCTGAGCAGCAGCTTTCCCGCCTGGGTGCTGGTCGCTTTGGCAGTGACCGCCGCCCCGAAGCCAGTCCCAGCAGAAACGAGGCTCAGCAGCGCGACCGCCGCGGTGCCCCCGACCTCTACGCCCGCGGACACCATGCCGTAGGCTGCCGCCATCCCGATCGCGATGTCAGGGTCGAGCCTGTTCCCAGCCTCGTCCTGAAGCTCTCGGTACTCCATGTAGGCCGAAGTGAACTCGACGGGGCTCATGGCGAGCACCGCGCCGGCAGTCGCACCGAGGGGGATGGCGACCGGCGCGGTCGAGAACCCGGTCGCGGCAGAGGCGATCCCCGCCAGCCCGCCCCCCGCGAGCCCATACTTGGCCATCAAGGCGAAGTTCGGAACCTGCTGGGCGATGAGGGGGATTACGTCCTCAAACCCAATGTCGCCGGGGTCATACGCAGACTGCGCTTCTTTCAGGCGCTCGAACTGACCCATCACTCTAGGGTCCAGCAGCTCGCCAGCTCTATCAGCGCGCATGACTTCCGACACGACGCTGACCATGTCTACTCCAGCCTGACCAGAGCGGTGTGCTTCTCGCACCTTGCTGATCCCTGTGGCCTCGAACACCGAGTCAATCACACCCCCGATGTTCAGCACGTCATCCCAGCCACTCAGCGAGTTCTCTCTATCCGAAAAGTGACGCACGAGCTCGGGGTAACGCTCAGCATATCGCGTGTCAGCCAGGCCCTCGTTCTGTCGAATCACCTTCTGCCGGCGCTCGTACTCTTGGACGTGCTCCCCCACCATACTACCTGGGACGGCGAAGGGCCGGCCTGCCTTCGCAGCACGGGTCAAAGCTACCGGGTCCTGCGTAGCTGCTTCACGAGTAGCACTTCCAAAATCAATTCCCGCTTCTGTGCGCAGAGCTTGAGTGAGTGACTCCGCGGGAAGCTCCTGCGCATCGGGCTCGACGGCGTCTTCCTCGATAGACCGCTCCCACTCCTGAAACTCTTCAAGGAACCCGGGCACTAGAATGCACCCCGTTTATCTGACAGCACTTCATCAAGTGCTCGGACGTAGGCCCTCTGAATCGCCTGCCGCTGCCCCTTGTTGCTGAGGGAATCGAAGACAGCCCCCGGGCGGGTGACCTGATTGCGGGGGTTCAGCTCCTCGAACGCTCGAGCCTCTTTGATAGCCAAGTCGCGGTGCTGCGCGGGAACATCGATACGCGACTTCTCGTCGTCAGTCAGGGACGACAGCTCAAGAAGAGTGAAGCCCCCGAACGACCACGCCTGGGGTCGCTGCAGTAGGAAGAAGTCGGTGATCTCCTTTCGGCGCTCCGGGGTGATGGGCTTCCCTCCCGAGCGCCGAGTCTCGTTGCCGAATGCCTGGCTGAGTTCGATGCTGAGCGCATCCCAACGTGCGTTGGCTGACTTGCTCTTAGAGGTCTTCGTGCCTACCAGGAACTCAAATTGATTTTTGGCGTCCTTCATCACCTGATCATCGAACGGCAGCACCCCGTTGTCCGCGACCGCCTTCACTTTCTTGTTGAAGTCTTTCCTGGTGTCAGGCGACAGCGTCATCTGTTCTAGCAGGCCATCGGGTATGAATACTTCATTCAAGTACTTCTGCGCATTCGGACGCGCCAATACGTCCTCAAAGAACGCAACATGTTGCCGGTTGTCCTGAGTGATGTGCCCGCCGGCGAATATGTTGTCTACCCTAGCCTTCTGTGCGTCAAATGCCGCGCTGTTCCTAATCTGGTTCAGCAGGTTGTTGAGCTGTGCCCTGCTCTCTGGAGCAACTGCCTGCCCACTCGTGGACAGCGGCACCAACAGCTGATCAATCTGCTCGGTCACGTACCTGTCATTCGTCGTGACTGCTGCTTTCTGCACGCTGGCCTTGTAGTTGATCTCGCTCTTCAGCATGTCCACCACGCTAGTGCGGACCTTGGGTTCCAGCGACTTGTTCCTGCGGACCTTCTCAATCTCTGCATTAAGATCGGCTGCGCCCCGATGCTTGTCAAACTCTTGGAGAACTTCTCCCTGGTCGGTGGAGTTCTTGATAGAGGCCTCGGCGGCCAGCACCGCATCGTGCGACATGCCCGATGCCTTACCCTGCTCCAGCATGTCCTCAGCTGCATTGACCCTTCCATCAATCCTCAATGCGTCGAACGCGCTGCGGTAGTAGCGGTCGATCGTAGTTTGCTCGAGCGTGTCGTGGTACGCCTCGCCCTTGCCCTCAGACGCGGCGGCTACAGAAGCTCGAACGTCAGCCTCCCCAGCCGAGACTGCCCCGGGCGCGTAGCCTACTGACTCCGCAGTCTTCAACGCTGCGTCAGTCGTGTTCTCCAGGTCTGAGATCTTGGCAGCCTCTACCCGCTTGACGCGCTCTCTCGTCTGTACCTGAGAGCCGCGCGCGAACGACTGGCCGGCGTACTGCTGAGTGAGGGCGCTGAACTTCCTACGGGACAGATTGGAGAGGTCCTTCGTACCTGAGTTGTAGTGCTTTTCAAACCCCGTCTTCATGTCGCTGTTCAGCTTCTCAGCGTCCTCGCCCGTCCTGGCCAGCGTGTCGCTTACGAACTGGTCTAGCCCGCCGGCCTTCATCTTGTTGAAAGCCTCGGTCGCTTCAGTGTCTGCCAGGTCGACCGCGATCTGCTCGAACGCCTGGTCAACGCTCTGGATCCCACGCTGCAGCGCAGCTTGCCCGGGGGCGTTGACGAGCGCAGCGCCGGCTCTCGCCAACCCTGGGTCTGTGATCTGCTGACCGCCGCCGCTAGGGCGCGCGAACACTGATCGCTGAAATCTCTCGATTACGGGCATGCTAGAAAGCCTCGCTCGTCCCGGTTGGGAACAAACTCCCGCTGTCCTCTCTGAACTTGTGCCACTTCGACGCCACTGCGCCCGTGCCCTGAAGGATCGCCCCGCCAATCGCAGCCCCCGGGCCGGGCGTGATGGTAGCCAGGCGCGCTTGAGCTCGCAGGTTGAACGCCTGAGCGGTGAGACCCGCCGCCTCGCTCAACCCCGTAGACGCAGCTTGCCGGGCGTCCAGGGTGCTCAGGATTCGCGTCTCATCGACTATCCCCCCAGCAGTGCCCGTCGTCGGGTCCAGCCCTCTGGCAGCAGCCACAGCGCGCTGACGACCCCGGAGCTGTCCGGCCCTCGTCCTGATCCTTGAGGACTCAGCCCCGGCCCTGTTGCGGGCGTCGAGGGATCTGGCGTCTGCGAGCTGCGCGTTGTGTTCCGCGATCTGAGCTTGTTGCTTCCCCACTGCCTCCGCGGTCCTGGCCTGCCCAACTGCCTGACTAACACCAAGAGCAGTCGAGCCGATCGTTATGGCGCCAGATGCTACCGACGCCGCGGTGGCAGCCGCAGTAGCGGCCCCGAAACCAGACCCCGCCACGGTAGAGAACCCGAGCAACCCAAATAGAACAGGTATACACATTTCTATCTACTCCAACCGAAAGGGATGAAGGGGAGCTCGAAAGGGCCGAACGACACTGGGTCACCAAACTCGAACCCCAGCACCTCCAGCCACTCGAGCGCGACCGAGTTGTCAGCGTCCACGAGATTGTGCAGCGACTCGTAGTTTGCCTTGATACGGCCCAGCATCACCTTCGACTCGCGGTACAGCGTGAGGGGCATCTTCCCTATCTCATCAGTGCCCAGCATCCAGGGGATGCCTACCCCCCTGCCACGGGGCACGACGCCCACAACAGCCACCGGCTTCTTGCTCTTGCCCCAGTACATCTTCCGAATCTCTGAAGCTTCCCAGCTGTCAATCACGGTCTGCACGACTGGCAGGCTCGTTGACTTCCTGACCTCTTCAGCGTCTTGATGTCTGAGATTCATGGCAATGTATGTCAGTTCGTCAGTCACCTATGAGGACCTCCGGTGTGAGGGACAGCAGGTACATCGGCCCGCCGCCCGTGCCTGATAGAACTATCTGCCCTGAGTCTTCATCGTACGACGACGGCATTTTTGTGCTGATGGTCCCAGACTTCGGGCCATAGAGCGTGGCCCCTGCAGCAACGCCACGCTTGGGCCAGTCCGACCAATTCACCTCATCGCCGTCGCCGTCCGCTATCTGGGGTCGCTGGCTCACGAGGAAGTTACCGAACACGTTGGACGTTCTCTTGATCTTGGATCGCACTACACCTGACGGGTCGTCTAGCTTGAGCATCTTGAGCCGCCACTCGTTGGCCTCCCCCACTACAGCCCTCGAGAGCGGGGTCGTGAGGGTCACCTTCCCAGTGGCCGCGCTGACCGTGACTGTTTCCTCGATCCCCTCATCGCCCCAGACGCACACTTCCTCGTTGCCAAGATGGAACAGCCCTGACAACTCAGTGACCACCTCGCGTATCTGGCCCAGGCATGGCCCAGCAACTGGGCTGAAGTTCACATCACCCAGCCATTGAACAGGAATAATCAAGGTTCTGTTTGGCGCTCCAGATATAGTAGGCCCTGCTTGGTAGAGGCCCTCGGGCACGCCTAGATCTGAGGGGTTGTTGAATCCTGGAATATCAGTGTCATACAGATAAAAGAATTCATTGACCGTGAGGGTGTGCAGGAGGGACAGCTCGAAATCGAATGTGCCGTCCCCGTTGTCCGCTATAGCGTTCACCCTACTCAATACGTTGTCAGGAGGGTTGTACGCGAGAGACGAGTCGAGGTGGGCCCCCAACCCGAAGGTAAACTGCGGATTGTAATTCTCCTCCATGCGCTCGAGGTACACGCGCGGCTGACCACTCACGGTACGCATGAGGAGCAGATAAAGGAAGTCCGTCTCGTTCTCTTCTCTGATCGACGCAATAGACTTCACTGTCCCGCCGAAGTCGTGATGGGCCCATGCCCATATGCCGCGCTCCTGAACGTAGGTCATAGACGCGAGGTTGCCGTCCTCGAGCAACGCCCACAATATGCCGGTGGGCTCCTCGACATACGCCATGTCTATGATGGGGTTGTCCTTGAAGAGATGCCGGGCGAGGATCGAAAGCTCGTCAGATACGAACAGGTCGCTCTGGAGCTGATACCTCATTTCCCGCACCTTGTGCCCGCCGAACTGCACGAACACGATCGAGTTGCCCACCGTGATGGGGCGAACCTGCGAGCAGCCCCAGGTGGAGTGCTCTTTCGGCGCAAGCGTGTCTGGCAGCAGTGGCTGACCCGGAGTGTTGGCGATCCACTCACCCCCGTCAGTGAGGATGATCAGCTCCTTGGCTGACACGAGGTGCTGTATCGCCTGCCCGGTTCTGCCAATGATGGGGAACCTCAGCGCACCATCCGCTTCTACGAAGTGCCCAAGGTTGAAGTCGAATGGCGCAGCTGACTTCGAGGTGTCTACAATTCTCGGATCATTGTTGGACCCCGCCATGACGAGACGCTGCTCGTGAAACTCGCTGGCTACTGGGTAAGCATCTGTCTCGTGGAACACATCCCTATGCAGAACAGGGGAGCTCGAGTGGTCAACATCTATCTGTGCGTAGTCGGTGAATATAGGCGACTGCTTACGCACGTTCACGTTATTGTCTTGCCTCTGAACTGTAGAAGGCACATCTGCTATCAAGCCCCAGATGTCGCTATCTGGACTGCCTTGCTGATCATCTGTAGGGCTGCCCCTCCTGTAGACACGCCATGACGCAACCTTATCGTGGAAGGTGTTTGCGTTGAATCCCACTGACCACTCAGTTGCGTAAACCCTCAGCGGCCCAGCGGGCACTGAGGGCACTGAGGCCCCGAAGTGCAGAGTGAAGGGGTACCTCTCTTGCACACCAACCGGGGGGACCAAGGGCACGCCAACACCTAGCGCCAGATCAAATACCGGATTCAGCGCGTCATACGCCACTTGCTCGAACGCACCATCCTTCGCAAACTCAACAGTGGCATCGAGGTTGTCCCACTCCCCAGGTGCCAGCATGTTGTAATTGTCCTCGATGAAGCCCGCGGTAGTGCTAGTGAACACTATGTCGAACTCACCAGTGGCTGTCCCGAGAGGACCACCAGATCCTGACCCCGCTGGCACCGAAGTGGTCTCTGCCGCCAGAGCCACCATGTTCTTGAACCCGATGGCGCCCAATAGTGCGTTGCCATAGGAGTGTTCGATCGTCTCAACCGGCAGGCTCTCGCTACCGTCGAACGCGACGCGGGACACCGCGTACTGCACCCAGAAACCGCCAGAGGGAGTGGCCCCGCTAGCGTTGGTGGTTTTGACCGATGTGACGAACGGTCTGATCACACTCGCTTCAAACGCTGCGTCGGTCAGCGTCCAGTCATCATGGGCTGTTCCGCGCACGAGCTTCTTGGGCGGATAGTCTGGGTGGGTGATGACCAGAGTATCGCCCGTCTGGGAATACCTGAGGAACGGTAGGTCCACGACGGCGTAAGGGTGCGTGATGCTGAACGCCTTGGTGAGCGTTCCGGTGTCCGCGCCGAACGTGCGACCATTCACATCAACGTCCTGAATCCTGAAGACGTTTGGACCCGTGATCGAGATCACATCGAACTCTCGACCGTTGAGCTCGGTCTGAATGCTGCCGTTGATTATGTATAGCTCACCGACAGAGAACAAATGAGCTATTACGGTGACATCAACGTCAATGCCCCCAGGCCAGGTCAAGTTTGTGATCCCTGCCGGCGGCACAAAGCTCGAGTCAAGGATGAGGGCGGCGTCGGTGTAGAACCGCATGAAGCCGTCGTAGAACACGATGATGTAGCTCTGCGTGTCGCTGTAGCGGAACGGGATGATCCACTCCCCCGCATCGCTGGCCAGCAACGGGTGGGTGTAGTCGATGAATCCAGCCCCGGCGCGGCGTCTGATACCGCCGAAGGGCTGAGGGATCATGTTGAGATTGCTCTCAGTGCTGGTCTGGAAGATCTCAAGGTCCGGGCGAGCAGCGACCTCTTCACCTATCTCGCCTCCGGTGAAGTTCAGCTTCGGAAAGGGTACGGCGCCGGCCGACATCGCTATGCCCTCGCCGCGATGCTGTGAGCCTTCAGAGGGGCATCTCTGCCAGCCTCCTGCGCATCGATCGCGATGCCGACGTAGAACGCTGCCTGGGCCCTCTCAGCGAGACCACGGGAGATCTGCCCCGGCTTGCCCTCGAGCGGTACTGAGACTCGCGCGGCCAGCGTGAGGGCCCACAAATCGTCGAGCCATGCGGTCGCGCCAGGAGTGATGAGGCGCGTAAATTCCATGTAGGGATCGAGCTCGTCGCAGAACAGCACTGGCTGATGAGTGGCGTTAGCGATGACGCCGGCCGAGTCGTAGAGGTGGACGCCACGCATGAACGGGATCTCGCGCCGCCTGTTGCGACCCAGGCCGAAGATCTTGCGAGCAATGACGAGCGTGGAAGGGATCGCGTAAGCGAAGGACCATTCATGGGGAACGAACGCCGAGGTCGTGGCTGTCTCGGGCCACGGCACGTCTGATCCATCGACCGCAGGGGCAACCTGGACGAGCTGCTCGGTCTTCTTGAGCGCGTTCCAATTGTGCGCCGCAGACAACTGACCCTTGACCTCTGGATTGATGAGGTCGAGCACCCGGCGTTCTTCCGAGCCCGTCTCTGCCTCGCCACGTGATCCCACGTAGGTGAGGGCCAACTGGAATATCTCTAGCTCAGTGGTTGCCAAGTGGAACTCCTATGGGGCGACGAGCTGTGAAGCCCGTCGCCCCGGCGGCTGGGTCAGAGACCGAGGTCTCCGTCACCATCTTCGTCCTCTGCATCTTCACCCGGAGGACCAGTGTCGGGAGCTGCCGCAGCTTTCGCCTCGGCCACCTGACGATAGGCCTTCTGCTCGGGGCCTTCCCCGCTGTGATCGCGCTTGCCGCGCCACGCGCTCACGTCTCGAGGATCGGGCTCTGACTCTGGACCCTTGTCCAGCTCCATCTCCCTGGGTACTTCCTGCTTGAGTGCCTCGAAGTAGTCCTCTGGGAGCTCGATCGTGGAGCCCTGCTTCCAGAGTTGCCCGAGGAACTCTCGCTTGACTTTGAATCTCCATGTAGCCATCAGCCTGTTATCACACCTCCCTTGTTGGTCTGTCGGTCGCCATGTCGCTGGATCGTGGCAAAGATCTTGCCTGCGGAGAAAGCGCCGACCGTGCTCGTAACGTACAGCGCAACGGTGCGGCCCAGCGTATTGGGCCTCAACGTGATCTTGCGGCCCGCTGTGAAGTTGGCCACCGCCTCGGGCAGAGTGGACGCCACTGCCGTGGTGGGCGTGGCAGCATCGTCCGAACGAAGCTCGAAGTTGACCAGTGTCGGCCCGGCGAACAACTCGGTGATGAGGATCTCCACCGTGATGGGCTCGCCCGGCATCGCGTCCGCGGTCCCGCCGGGAGTTCCAGCGGTCCCGTCGCCGAGGTCGAGAATCACACCGACGAGGTCAGTGCTCGGCCCGGGGGCCGCAGCACCGATGTCGTACTCTGCGAAGGGCTTGCCGGATCCGGCAAGCGTCAGTTCCTTGTCAATCAGCATCTTGTTTCTCCTTATATCAGGTGACGCCTGCGAGGGCGGTTTCGGCCACGAGCGAATCGCTGCGCCGGATCGGGATTCCGAGGAAGTTGAGGATCCGCTTCCCATCGAACTCGTCGATCGACACGCGCGTGTTGGTGCGCTGCATCGCCAGCTTGTGGAACCACGCCATCATGGTCCGGTTCATGTAGAGCGCCGTCATACCGACGCTCGGGTCCTCGATCTGGTAGTAGCCGTCGATCACCTTGTCGAGGAAGGTATCCGCCGACGTGGTGCCCGCCGCGAGCCGAGTGACGTTGATATTCGGCATGCGAACCGAGTACCGCCAGTCACGCAGCACGAGACCGATGTCCCACTTGTAGTGGGTCCGGTATGCCTCGAACTGACCCGAAGCCCCATCGTTGATGGTCTGCTGTCCCTTGTCGGACACGGTCAGACCGGCCTTCCCGCCCTTCGGAAAGGAGAGAAACAGCGTCTGCGGGCTCCAGGTCAGGAACCAGATCGAGAGCGGAGACGCGCCCGCGTTGGCGGTCAGCTCGATTGGGATGATGTTCGCGGCGTTCGGCGCATCGGCAACGGTGTAGTTGTTGTACCGCTGCGTGAGCCCGAGGAACCTCTCCGGGTTGGTGTCGGTGTTGCCGTACCAGATCGTGTCCGACATCTCGATGTTCATCGAAGTTCGGAACGGTCCCTCTTCCGAGAACCGGAAAGCCGCGGGGTCTGCTGCGAGATCCACTACAGAGACATCAGTCTCCGCATAGGTCTCCAGCATCCCGTAGCCATCATCGACCTGGGCCGTGCGGGACTTGCTGCGCCCAACGCCGTAGTTCAGCCGGCGCCACTCGGCCGCGGGAAGACCTGTTCTCACGGTCGTCCTGTGATGGGTGGGCCCATTGCCCTCGATCGACACCGCATCCTGAAGGATGTCGTTCTGCTTTTCCAGCAGCTCCACGATCATAGCCGTGTTGCCGTCCGGGTCCGTTCGCTTCGCCTGATCAAGCAGGGTCAGCATGTCGCCTGAAATTGCCATTTGCTACCTCACTTCTTCATGTCCCCATATAGCTGCGTGCCTCGAGAGGAATCCGAGTCGTGCTTGACTTGGGACTTGAGCTTGAGGCCCTTGCCCTTGCCGTCCTCGAATGTGTCGCTTGCTGCTGGGATCAGGGCCATCAACCTGGAGAACCCACGAACGAATCTCGGGTCCACCTGTACGTCGGCGATTGCTTCCACGAACTCATTCATCGCTTGGGTATCCCCATCGAAGGCCCTGTTGATAACTCCGCCCATAGCTGCAATGTTCTTCTCGTAGTCCTCGCCGCCGAACTCCTTGTCCGACTGACACGCTTCTATGTTGTTGTTGTACTCCTGCACCTTGGCGTTTGCCAAGTTCTGCAGCTGTTCTGCCTGCCATCCTGCAGCGAAGTCGGCAACCTCTTGCAACCCATCCTGGCTGAGACCGAAGCGGTCCCCTACTGCCGTGAGTCGTTCGGTACCTGCATCGTCGAGCGTGAATCCATCGGGCATCGTGACTTCGGCGTAGCCATCCTCGGGGACGCCCCTCAAGGCATCTCCGTCCGAGCCGTCGCCGTCGTCCTTCTCGCCCTTCTTGTCGTCACCGTCCGGCTTCTCGCCATCGGGCTTGTCACCGTCCGGCTTGGTGTCACCTTCAGGCTTCTCGCCATCGGGCTTGGTATCACCTTCAGGCTTCTCTCCGCCTTCGGGCTTGGTATCGAGCGCGGCATCTCCGATGGTCGGTGCAGCACCATCACCATCGCCGTCGCCGGCTTCGTTCATGTAGACCCTACGAGTCAGTCTCATCATCCTGCAGCCCTTCCTCTTCCTTCTTCAGGTTTTTGCGCTCCTCGAGATATCGAGTGAACGCGCTTGGGTCGATCTCAACCACGTCATTCAATATCGAGACCCCAAGAGCTTGCACAGCGGCGTTGGCCGCAGTGGCGTGCGAGTCGAACCCGTTCACGCCATACGCCCGGGGGTCTGCGAGCGGCAGAGTCTTGTCCAACATCTCCCACAGATACCTACACGACAGCGGGTCATCGAGAATGGTCCTGAGAGACTCCAGCCGGCGAGCCTCTCGATACCCCTTCTGCGTGCGGCGCTTCTTGTTCGCGCCTTCCTTGTTGGTCTGCTGCGTACTCACTGAGCGGGTACTCCCAGGGCCTCAAGCGATCGGCCGAGCATGTTGTCGCTGCTCACGTTCGCCTCGCTTGAGGTCTTCGCTATGTCGGCAGCCTGCTGCATATTCGCTGCTCGATTGGCTGCCTCTGCCTGCCGCTTCTGCTCCTCGAGCACTACCTCGACATCTGCATCGGACCTGATGATTGAAGGCGGAACGCCAGACAGCGATGCGTACTCGTCAGCCGCTTGCTGAACGTCCAGCTTGAGCGGGGCTGTCGGGTCCTGCGTCGCCTCCCCCATGCGGGCGAGAAAGTCAATGAAGCGGTCGATTGCCACTGTGCCAATCAAGCGCTGAGCCTGAGCCAGTGAGCTGATGTACTCGACCTTCATGTCTGCGCCGATGATGTTGTCCGGCGGGTCAGGCAGGATGCCGGCGCGGAACGCGTAGCCAAAGGTCGCATTGTTGGATGGGTTCAGCAGCTCAGTGCGCTGCTGCTCGAACACCTGGCCAAGCGTCTGCAGCTTCTCTGAGCTGCGCTCCTCAACCTCTCGAGCTGTAATCTGCGGGCGAGCACCCTGAGTGAGCAACAGGAACAGATCGGAATACATGTCCTTGCGTACTCGATCCTCGTGCTCATTGAGTCGAAGCTGCAGCTCAGAAATCCGCGGGTTGATCTGATAGACGGCCGCCATGGCGGGCTGACCCGGGGTGCCCGGGGACCCAAAGTTCACAGCCCCGGGGAGCGTGCTGAGCGGCTCATTCTCCATGGACGGCGGTCCCCAAGTCGGGGGCTGCCCCACAAGCTCAACCTGCATCGCGATGTCCTGCTCGAGCTTCTGCGTTGCCTTGATGGTCGGCAGGGCCTCCATTGACGGCGAGCGGCCGTAGGTGTCCTCCGCAGTCACGCCCCAACGTGGGGAGACCACGGGCTGCTCGTGGTATCCGTTCGTGCGCAGGAACCGCTCGCCGTCGTCATTGTCCTGTGGATCCCAGTAGACGCTGGCCCAGTTGTGATCGGGCCTGCAGTTGCGCAGCGGTATGCGCGGGTCCTTCTTGAAGATCATGTGCCTGATGACTCGGGTGTCCTGGTCATGGCTGCCCGACTCGTACTGCTGCTCGACCTTGCGGGACACGCGCTCTGGACCCTCGACCCCGAACGCCTCGACCATCTGGGAGAAGGTCATCTCGTACTCTCGAGCCATCGTGTGGAACTGGCCGTCGCCGTCCATGGAAAGCATGTACTGGCCAGCCGTCAGCGTCCGACACTTGATCACGTTGTCGAAGTCGGGCTCAATGATCATGCACCCGGTGCCAAACAGCGCCTGCTCCTCGTACAGCGCCTGCACCGAATTGTAGAAGTTTGATTTCTCGTAGATCTCGTACATGATCTTCTCGACGGTGGCCAACCATCGCTTCACCTCCCAGTCATCCTCGAGCGACGGGATGGGGGGAACGAGACGGAACCAGCGCCGCGACGGGCTCGACGTGCCGGTGAACATGTTGGCGGTGAGGGTACGGAGCGCGATCGTCCCCACCTCGTTGTCGATCTTGCTGTTCTTCTTGCCACCGTCGTTACGGTCGCTCGTGAGCCACCGCCCCAGCCGTGGGAGGATGAACTGGCTGAGCTCGCGCCAATGGTCGATCCAAGGCGTGCGCTCCTTCTTCAGGTCATCGAAGATGGAATCCAGCCGCTTCATAGGTGAGCGGTTGAATCTCCTATGCATACGCATGGCCATATGGCTCATAGGATGCTGTCCCCCAGCGTCCTACGCTTGTTTGGATTGCGCTCCTGAACACCCTTCGGTGTCTGGAACGTGGCTGCGCTGAAGCCGCTCTTGGAACGAGGGTCGCCGCGTATGCGGCGCCGGCCGAAGATCTCAGCAGCGTCGAAGCGAGCCACCGGAGCAATGAGGGGCTTGGGCGGCGGCGGGGTGTCGGGGATATCAGGCGTGCACACGTTGACGCTCCTTCCACCGATCCTGATAGCGTGGGTTCGAGAACTTCGGCTTGCGGTCGTATGCCTGAGCCTGCGGGTTAACTGGTGAGTGGAAGGTGCAGAAGAGGGCGTCGCCCACATCTGGAGAGGGCAGCCCGCGCTCTCGCATCTTGTCCTTGGACTCGAGCTTCATCTGATTCGATGGAGTGTACTCGTAGGTCGGGGCAGCGAGATCGTGAACGAGCTCCTGGTCGTACGGGATACACCCGTCTGTGTTGAGAAACTCTCGAGTCAGGTCGGCCATCTCGGTACGCTTGTTGACATACCGCGGGTTGTCCGCCTTGCCGCCGAAGTCCACAGGTATGACTGAGAATTTCAATTGCCTGAGTCTGTCGATGACCCCCTCACCCCGGCCGGCGTCAATGAACACTGCGTCGGGCTCGAACGCGATGATCTCCTCGGCGACCTTGGACGCGAGGAACATGTTGTCGATGTTCTTGAAGACCTTCGGCGTGAAGACCACGTTGCCCCAACGCCTGACGATCGAGGAGCGGTCACCGCCGAAGCGCGCCACGTCCACGCCCAGGATCTTCGGCAGACCCACGAGGTGCTTCTCTGTGAGGTGCTTGCCCCGGCGCGTCGCCTGCATCACGATGTCGATCGGGATCAGGGTGTTGTGCGTGCTGGCGTTCCAATCGCAGAGGAACTCCTGCCGGAACTGCTCGGGGCTCATGGACTCCTCAGCCAGCCTCAGCTCCTCGTCACTGATCGCGTTCGTGTCCTGGGGCAGAAGGGTAGTGGTGAACCAGTTGTCCTTCTGGACCGCCTTGTGAAAGAGCTCGTGGAAGGCATTGATACCTTTGGGTGTGCCGATGAAGATCGCCCAGCCCTGATGATCTGAGAGCGTGGGCCGCAGCACCTCGCCCCAGACGTACGGCTTCATGTCGGCATACTCATCGAGCACGACGCCGTCGAAGAAAAGCCCGCGCATCGAGTTGGCGTTGTCGGCGCCGTAGAGCCTGAGCTTCGCGCCATTGGGGAACGCGACCGAGAGCTCGGACTCGTTGTAGTGAATACCTGGAATCATGAAGGTGAATTCCTTCACGTAATCCCAGGCCACTTGCTTCGCCTGCTTCATGTAGGGGGCCACGTAGGCGTAGCGCGCGTTGCCCCTGTTGTTGTGGAGAGCGGCGTTCACCAGGACATTGATCATGTCCACGGTCTTTCCGCCACGTCGATGAACGACTATGACGGAGAAGCGGAATCGAGTGAGCTCGCGGTTGAGCTTGAGCTGCCAAGCACGCGGGACGAAGCCCGTGCGAATGATCTCAGTCGAGCCCGAGGTCGTCTGGTTCTGGTGCGTCACTGCCGGGGGGCCCCTCGATGCCGCTATACACGACAAGGTTTAGGGGGCCCGCGCCCGGTTCAATTTCGATCGCCTTCCGCTTGGGGTATCTGTACTGTGCTAGCTCCTTGTGCAGTGCGATTTTCATGTCCAGGTCGATGGGGAGACCGAGCTCGTCATCGCCATCCTTGACGAGCTTGACCATGGCCTCGATGGGGTCGTAGTCGTACCGCTGCATGATGAGTGAGACCATGCGAGACTTCTCGCCCGTGACGCCCTTGGGTCTGCCCATTACATTTGATGTCATGAACGCTTCCGCATGCGGTCTGCTTCCCGCCACTCGCGCTTCAGCTCCTTCAGCGATGCTGGCGGCAAGCCAAAGCGGACAGTTTCCCCAGAAGCCATCTGAACGGTAGTCCTTCTGAGGGGCCCGCTGGGAAAGCCATCATTCAGCTTCCGCCACTCGGCCTTCGGCAAACCCGTGAGCACAACTGCCGTATGGCCCTGAGGCACTTGGTATAAAGGCGCGTCGTCGATGATGGGGTTGCCCAGCAGCTCCTTGATATCAGGCTCAGCAGCCGGCGCGCGCCACGGCACAAGGGCCGCAGCTACGAGCCCCAAGGCCCCAGAGATGAAGCCTCTTCGGCCGATCACGAGTCATACCCGTATCGACTAGAGAAGCCACGAAAATGTGTAGGTATCGAGGGGGCATCCCGAATAGTGCGAAATGCGTCGTCCAAATCCCTGAGGAACTTCCTGCGCATCTCTTGCTGAGCCCGGTTGACCTCAGTCGCAGTCACGCGCCGCTGCTCCACAAACATCGTGACCCCGAGATCCTCATCCCAATACTTTTCTGAGACTTCGCGCGGGGTCCAATCAGGCTCAGAAGCTCGAGCGGCCAACAGCGGCGGCAGGACAGCGGTAGCCGCCAGCCCGGCCAGGAAGTCCCTACGACTGATCATCACGAGAGCCTTGCACAGATCGGGGTTTGCGCAACCACGCCTCGGTCTCTGGGGACAGGTCAGGTAGCCCCAGGGGGTTGTCGCTCCTGCCTGATAGCTCGAACGGTTTGAGGATCTCATCGACCGCTTCTCGACCCAGGTATTCTTCAACGACTTTTTGTCCGGGTTGAGTTGGCTTCCGCGCCTCAAGGAGCGGGGCCCTTTCAAAGTGGGCCCCCTCTCCGTAGGAGAGCAGGGGGTGTACAACGACTATTCTCTTTGTTTTCGCGCACTTATCCCTGCTGTACAACAGGGCTAGTGCACAACTCACTTTTTCAGCACCTAACCCCTTGATCCGATTGAGAAACTTGTGTGTTGAATAGACCAAAAAGTGGGGTGTACAACGGGTGTACAACTCACTCAGTCTCCCCCTAACCCCTTGATCTAGAAGGGATAGGTGACGTGCAGTGAATAGTAAAAAGTGAGTTGTACACCTCTTTACCCTTCTAGAACAAGCACTTAACCCTCTTGAAAAAGTAAAGCGTGCGGTAGGTTGTACACCCCTCATCTCAGCTCATCCAGGCCCTCGAGCAGCATGTTCCGATCGATCGAGTTCCCATGCCAGCGCATCAACAGCTCGACCAACCGGCTCAACCGATTCCTCTCATCATCACTCTGGAGCCCGATTGCCCCTGGGGTGCAGTCCAGTTCGCGTGAAACCTCCGGGGTTTTACGCAGACCCTCCCACCTCTCCATCAAGGGCGGGAATTGCACGCCCCATTCGCCCTTCAGGGTCCTCTTCAGAGCCCGCACGATCGCGTCTCCCGCGTCCTCGAGCTCCCGGCAGCGCTGCTCCGTGAGCTCGACGAAAGCTTCAACGGTGGTCGAGTGGCCGCAGTCAGTGCACACCATAGCCACAGCGCCGAGCCCCTGTGTCAGTCGCATCTTGCAATCATGACCCATTTCGCTTCATCTCCTCTAGCTGCCGCTCCCACTCTTTCGAGGCGGCGCTGCGACCCGTTCCGTTCGTTATCGCGTGCTGCATCTGGTTGCCCGCTGCTATCAGGCCCATCACGCGCTCAACGTATTCCTCGATGGACAGGCAGTGGTGGCAGTTGCCGTTCGCGCACTCCATGACGATGTGGTCCGCCTCCATCCCCGTCACGCACTCCCAATTGTGATCATCCTTCATTTTGCTTCAGCTCCTTCAGGACGTGCAAGAATCGATCGTCGTACCACTTACCATGGAACTTGATCAGCACGTCCACCAGGCTCTCAGGCTCAGCAGCCTTCGGGGCCCGCCCGCATACGGCTTCCCAGGCCTTGATGGCCGCTAGCACCTCGAACCCCACTGGGTCGCCACGTAGCATCCGCAGGAGCTCATCCCCAGCAGCTTGCATCGCCCCCGCGTGCTGCGTCTGCTTCACCCACTTCAGCAGCGGAGTCGTGGCCCGGCACTCTCCGCAAACCAGTTTGGCTGGCCCTGCCCCAGAAGCCTCGTATGTCTCAGTCCACCGGCACTCGTGGTCCTTCTTCGGCCCGTGCAGCTCCGGCTCGTCGCCGCAGTGCCTGCATACGATATCTCCGGCCCCGGAGATTTTTCCCGCTCCTACTACCCACCTATGATCACAGTCCATTTGCCACCTCCGTTAGAAAGTCCGCGAGCTCCATATTGGCCCCGCACTTCGAGCACAGGATCAGCACGTCCGAACCCCCACCCTTCCAGGTCCGAATCTGGCTCTCGGTCCACTGGTGCTGGCAGTCGTCTGCCTGAAACTCGTCCTCTGCCTGCACCCTCGCCAGGTCGCGCTCGATGAGTCTCTCAGCTTCTTTCAGTGTTACGAGCGGTCCTTCAATCGTCTTCATCGCTTCCTCTTCTTTTCAAAGCACTCGAGTCCAGTCCAGCTCCTCATCTGAGTAGATCTCCATCTCCCGGCAGACCTCCTCAGTCGTGACGTGCTCACTGGTCGAAACCTCACACCCCGGATCGCCTGAGCAGAGGATCGTGATGGATAGGATCCAAGTGGTCACGGGGTCTCCTCATACTTCGGGTGCTTGCTCTTCATATGCCGTGCGAGCTGCTGAAACGTCCGATTGCAGCACGGGCAGACGCCGGCGACGCTGCGCTTGCGTTGGCGGGTGAGGTGGCCCTTGTAGCCGCGCGCTCGGTGATCGGCGGACTTGGCGGCGTCGCGAGCACTGTCTCGCTCTTCCTCGCGGTACTTCAATTGCCGCTCGGCGCGCGCCGTCTTATCGCGCTCTCGCTCGATGTCGGACTTGCCGGGGAAATGTCGTTCGTCGGCGCAGATCGGACAGAAGAATATGTCATGCGAGCGGCGTAATTGCGCGGTGGTCGTGCGAGGCAGCGCCATGAGGTGGCCGCAGCCCAGGTTTAGCACCTCGAACTCGATTCCTAGATTCACGTCTTCTTCCCCCCAAGCCACCACAACAACCCAATCCCCGCCAGCAACCCCAAGCCACCAGGCTCGGGAACGTACTCGGTAGGGACGCAACCAGCCGGCCTAGCGGTCACGTTCGAGTATGGGGTGTAGCCCCAAGGCGTCATGAACCGCATTCTGGACAGATGACAGTCCCCCGGAACCTCAACCTCGATCTCGCCGAACCAGAAGGGCTCCATCCTCGACGCCGGATGCCAGAAGGCCAGCAAATCCTCCCCATACACCTCGATCTGGATCGGCCAGTGATCGGCTTGTGGGTCCTCGAGGAAGAGGTCGTCACCGCAGGGAGGCACGATCTCGCACATGCCCTCATCGAACATCGGGTCCATGCGGGGGTCGAACCAGTGGTGATAGACCGTTGCCGCTTGGGCGTTGGTGGCTAGGAGGAGGAGGAGTAGTATAGGTAGGTATTTCATGTTGAGTCTCCCAGTGCTTCGAGGGCCTCGCGGACCCGGATGAGAGCGTCGATGTCTGTTAGTCCCTCACCTTTCAGCGCATGTCCATCCTTCGTGAATAGCCAGAACGTGTGCGCGCTTCCTGCCACGCGGTAATCGTTGTGAACCGCAACGGCCCATCCCTTCGCGCGGATATCATTTGGCGAACCCCTCTCCACCAGCTCGGCGGTGGCGCGGAGGGTGGCGTTATCCTGCTTCAGCTTGTCCTTCTGCTCCTCCAGCGCGACACACTTCGCACCCATCTCTCGGTAGCCGTCGAGGCTTTCGTCTGCCGCCTTCTCGACCATCTGCCGCTGCCACTCCTCCAACTCCTCAATCCGCTCGGCCTGGAGCTTGTTCTTGGCCTTCAGCTTTCGATTCTCGATCTCCTCATCGAGCAGTAGTTCGTCGTCGGATAGCGGCTTCTCCAGATCGGCGATGATCTCGTCTAGCTCCTGCTGCGACATGCCCTTGACGCCCTCTGCGATACCAGCCTGCAATCGGGCCTGTCGAGTCGCGCTGCACTCCTCGCACCGGAGCGCCTTTAGAAACTCGCGCACGTAGTAGGCTTTGTTGTGTTCGAGCTGTTCGTTCTTCTCACGCAACTCTTCGATTGTTGCGATGGCCCTGAATTCGCCCGCCATACGCAAGTGGTCCAGTAGCCGCTGCGCTCTGTCATCCATCCCGCTCCCCCTTCTCCGCGTCCTGGTTCGGGCACTCAGGTACGTGCAGTCTGGTTCTTACGCCGAGCAAGTTCACCCAGACACAATCAGTAGAGCATGAGTGCTTCTCCGCGTCCGGTTCCATGCGATCAATCATGTCGCCAATCATCATGGAAAAGTTGGCAAGATCGACGGCCTCTTCCATGACGCTTAACGCCAATATCCCAAGATCCTCACCTGCGTCTTCTGCTGCTGACAGTTTG
>Ga0114923_10000333_pt1 | contig 39688 bp, 80 predicted proteins | sample SumtaG_FD_89578 | JGI IMG/M metagenome (GOLD analysis project Ga0114923, IMG submission 89578) | Deep subsurface microbial communities from Indian Ocean to uncover new lineages of life (NeLLi) - Sumatra_00157 metaG | ecosystem: Environmental > Aquatic > Marine > Oceanic > Sediment | place: near... | reverse complement strand
CAGGGTCGTTGTTAAGGAGACCCAACCAAACGGTTTGTGGCGGGAAGGACATTAGCCCAAAGATGTGGCTCATTATCTTATCTTCAGCATAATTAGTAAAACGGCCAACACTGCTGGGTTCCCAGCTGTTCTGAACTATACATAAATCCCCTGGCTTAAAAACAACACGCTCTCCCTCCTGAATATAAGGGCTTCCTACCGTCCCGGCACTCGCAGCAGCAACCCACTGAGGTGCCGTCTGAACCAAAATCCAAGCGCCTACAATTCGGGTCCAGTTAGCTGTAGCTTTAGGAAAAACAATTGCACTGTTATTACGAACTTCACCATTGAATACGGAACTCCAAAAGTTGGAAGGTACCACTACAGGTGCATAACCTTGGCAACCAGCGTCCCCACCTACAGGAAAAGCATCACCACCCATCGCATCCCCCAGGTGTAGAGTAAGAGACCCGAAAGGAGAGAGACTTGTATTTTTTACAAAATGGTCCAGTATACCACCTTCTATGAAGTCATTAAATGTCATACCGTTACTTCCCGCGGATCTTGGTTGCAATAACAGTGACCAAACAACCAGCGCTAAAGACCCACCAACCGAGACTCTCACCGGCAGCTAACTCGTAAGCAAGACCTGAAGCCATTAACAAACAAGCACTGTACTGTCCTATGATACCAATAGTTTCCTTTTGCATCTTTGGTTCCTCTATCTACAACCGACAATAACCGGCGGTTGATTCACTTTCACTAACACCACTATAGTCCTTATACTGTTAGGGTCAGAAGCACCCCAAGAGTCCATAACCCTCACATTTATATAATTCAAACCTACATCTGCAATGTCAGGAGTCCAAGTCCATTTATGAGTGTGAATCACTGCATTGGGAAATCGTGGGTTGGATGTATCAAGTACAGTCACTCCAACAGGGTCAATCGTTATCAGTGAAGTCACAAAAGTAATATTCTCACCATCCTCTTCGCCAACATCCAACTCACCGTTATGTGTAACTCCCACTGGAATTACTACAGCCAGCATCGCAGGGCTGGGACACTGACTAGGGTCAAAGATAAATGGGTCGCCTGGTAGTACTTCGGCTGCTGGTGTGAGCATTAATAGACTTAAAATTAGAACTGCTAACAACTTAATCATTTTGTGCCTCCTTTTCTGTTTCTGCTTCGGGTTTAGGTTCGGGTTTCTTTTCAACTAACTCTATCTTCAATGGTATTGCTTGCTCAGGTATCGTACTAATACCTTGTACACCTGCTAAACTATCTAACACCATTAGAGCCAATCGTTGCGAAGGGATCAAAGGGTTCGTTAACGCAGTCTGTAGCAACTTCATACGTAGATGTATGTGCCAGTTACGATCATCCTCCGCTTCTATGTTGAGTCCTTCTCTTACAGAGGTCCAACTATCATAAACACCTCGAAGAGCCTTTTGTGCTTGTTCAAGTGTCTGTTTATGGTCAAACTGTAGTTTGCCTAAGATCTCTCCATTGGTATAACCTACAGCTAAATACTCCCCGACAGCAACGTGTAGCAATTCGGTCCTCTTTCGTTCTTCTTCTTCAATTATCTGTTGCTCTACCATCTAAATTACCTCACAGCAACTTAGCCGCTATATTTTCATTTTAACAGCGATATGAGAATAGTTCTAATCAAATCTACAGAGAGAAAGAAAATTTTATAACCAACGTCCCAGAATGGAGCCAAAATTTTTTTCAGCCAATAGCACAGGGGGTGCGTAAGTAGCTGTCGTGTAAGATGAGTCATCTTAGCGTATCACGACAGCTACCATGCACCAATGAATCGGGCATCACCTCCCTTCGAACAAAAAAGTAAATATGTCAAGACAGGCTTACAAATCTGGTTCCTCCTGTTTGAGCTCAAACTTTGACGGCTTAGCGTGTGCAGTTGTTCTCTTACATTTACTACAATACTCCTTCCATGCCTCGACCCAAGCCGCCCCAGCCCTGAGTGGCAGACTAGTATCGTGGGCGCACATATAGCAAGGCCAACCTTTCGCCTTTGCACCTTCCTCTGTAAATGGTTTATGGTTAGATATCATGTTCTTCGTCTCCATGCGAACTTATAGTTACGATACATCCACCACCAGACAGTTATTGGCCAAAACAGTGATAGAATGAAATAGTCGATACACGGTGCTATATAATCTCTCTTACTATCTAAGGTTAGCAACGCACCAAACTGGTTACACATACCTATAAGGTAAACTAAAACTAAGACTGCTTTAAGCATCTATTGACTCCCTTCTTATTTTAGAACTCTCCTTTGAAAGCACCTACCGCTTTCTCAATTCTCATTTCAGCAACTTCCTGTGCTCTAAACGATAACATCAGGTTGGCTTTCATTTCAGCTAGCCAAGCGGCCGGTACACTACCAGCTTTAATCATTGGTTTAGCTGCAAACACTGGATGCTTGTGAAAAACCAGCATTGTCTCATATCTCAATGTTTCCAGTTGCGCGCTGAGTACATGACAAGCTAATACGAAATCATCACTGTTCAACGCTTGCTCTTGTGGTATCTCATTACAACGTGCATCGTTGACTGCCTCTTGTCCTTCACTTAACTCGCCCATAGTTTACTCCTTCCTTCTTAAATATGGTATTGGCGGGAGGTGAACGGGCGATGCCACGCCCCCAATCGTGCCCTTAGTTTCCATCCGGGTCGCGTCTTTAAGTCGACTTCAACGACTCCTACCTACCTGCGCTCGATACTGCATGCTCATACAGCGCCAACACCTTCCTGTATTATTAGCTACCCATTGTCTCAAACTCATCACAGAAGTACATGAGCTTTACTATTACGTTATGGTACCAAGCATTCCTTAACGATTTACCATAGCGATCATCTTTCTCTGCTCCTGGTACACCAGTGAGTGAATACTCACCCTTGTTGTACTTACTACCTGCGTTGAACTCGATGGAACCATAGACACCCATATGGAACATTATCATCAACTCTTCGATCTGCTCCATCTTGATATGCTTCGCAATACGAACCAGTGAGAGCAATGCATGTCCTCCAGGTTGAGCTCTATTCCATTGGTAAGGTGATGCTTTACCAGTTTGTGGAATGTACGCACCAACTTTACATAGATCGTGTAACAGAGCAGCAATGATAAGGTTATTTTCAACCACTGGTAGTACTATTGCTCCAAAGTTTGGTGTAAGTGGGAACTTCGCAGCATATTGTGTTAACAGTTTATAGACTCCTAAACTATGTTCAGCTAGCCCTCCTTCGTGTGCGCCATGAAACCTCGTCGAGGCAGGTGAGGTAAAGAACCCTTCATTGTCTAACCAACCAATCATTTGATCGATACCTTCGCGTCCTGTACTACTAAGTAATGTTAAAATCTGTTCTCTTACACTTGCGTCCATGCTGGACTCCTTTCACTATCTATTACAATTAACAGGTGCCTGTTCTAACGCTTTCTTTAATGTTGTACCACAACTACCGACATAACATACACCGTCCTTCCACCAAGCATAATCGTCTAAGGCTTTGTTATAACCTTCGAGCTTAGCAGTAAGTACGGTTAGCTTTAATTGCTCGACCTCCTGCAGAAGGTTTGCAACTTCTTGTGCATTTAATTCACAACACTGTTTTACTTGTTCATGAGTCTCTTTCATTGGCTCTCCTTCCATTTGAGACAATAACTATCATACTGAAGATGTTTCTTATATAGTGGTGATTTAGGGTTTATACACTTTCCAGTATACCTTCCAGTAAACCTTTTCCAATAACAACAGTTCTTACACTTCTGTCGCTCTCCGTATGTCAATGATCGACCACGACAATTTGGATTCCTAGTATCACGTGCCATCTACTACCTCCTTCCTGTTAGGTAACAACTCCTATTAGTTTACCTGTCCTCTCTGACAGCACTGGACCTCTAGCTCGTATACTATAACCAAAGCGTGAGAATAGCACATTGAGTGCTTCTATGACTGGTCCTTCCTCATCAGGTAGATAGAGCCAACTAGCTTTATCTACGAAGTTCGCGGTATTGATGATGGGCTGCCAATTTTGTCTTCCATCCGATTCATTACCGAAGCGACCGTCGTAGTGTATTAGCTTATTTGGCCTACCGAGTATCATCTTTTCGCCCTCATTGAGCTCGGCAAAGTAGATTACTGGACCATTTGACCAAGCGGTCATCTCCTTACGTCTATCAGTAATGTCTGCGAAGTTCTCCCAATCTGGCGAGCCAGGATCGATGTCTCGAAAGTCATTCGGGAGCCGCTTCATTAACGCTATCTGACGAAGTAGTGTCCTCCTTTCCTGTTGTTCTGTTACCTCAGTAGCAATCGCTTGTTGTTGTTTCTTACTCTTCCTTTTCGTCATCGTCGCCTCCTATCTGCTCTGGTATCGGTCCAATAACATCATCGTAGGGTAGAGGAACTTTTAGATGTGAACCTCTCACCAAACCTTCGTGGTACGTCTTCTCATAGAGCTCCCGTGTACATTTAGCACAACGGCTAACTGTTATACGTACTACACCTTTATCGTTATATGGGTCAGAGCATAGCTCTAAAGGTGTACCACAAATACATTTTATTACAATCTCCATAGGCATCTCCTTCTATATTGTTGCTGTGACTTTTGCTTTAGCTAACTTAAACAATATCAAGCGCATTAAGTACAACCAGTCACTCTCAGTGATCTCGCTTATTATCATTAGTTTAGCTGCTCGCATCAAGAACGCTTCAACTCCTTGTTCTGTCAATCGTACCTCACGACTACTACGTAAGAGTAAGAGCATTAGTGTACCGTTACGTATTTAGTTACCTCCTTTCTAATAGAGCATTCCCATAGCACTGCTAAGCTGAGACGTTTGACTGCAGTCCGGACAATACCACCAAAGGCTTATTGGATGATCTTTAGCTGTTGCTTCTTGGATTATTAATTGTGCTTCCTTTCCGCATTTACCACAGAATGCAGCGCGACCATCAATGCTAACTTCTGTATCACGATTAACCTTATCATTGTACTGAATCACTATCTGCATTATCATCGCTCCTTTCTACTTCGATGCTCTCTACATGTTTAGTTTTCGTACGGTTCGCAGGTGGTAGTTGCAATAGATAACCTGTCCTCTCCATACCTTCAACTCTATAGAGCTCATAGGCAGTTGTCTCACGTACATGATTGACAGCATTAGATAACCTCCGTATATCACATCGTGGTAGACTGCGAAGATCAACATCAGAGACAAAGAACTCAGCGTCACCAGCATATGGAGATACTGCGAGTCTCGCTAGCATTGTATTAAGTTTATCCACTTACTACCTCCTTTAGGTGCCATTCCTCAACACCAGCGTCCTCTGCACTCTCATATTGGAAGCACCACTTCCCCCCGAAGCGCTCAAACATCTTCTCTCGTGCCTCGCTATATGTACCTTCAAATGTAGTGTAGCACTTACCGTACTGTGGATGATCTACACCAAACGTGAACCACCATTTCTTGACTACACCAATGATTGTAGTCCGTGCTTTGAGTCGTTTGACTAATACCTTGACCACAGCTGCTAGCTCCGCAGCATTTGCTGCACACTCATCACTACCAACTACTACCTGCTCATGTTCATCTACAAGCTTAACGAGCTGCTCATGTAGATTCACAATCTGTTTATCTAGTTCTGCTAATATACTCATACTCCTGTCTCCTCTCTACTACTATCACGAGCTGCTTTCTGCTCACTTAACTCTGCTCGCTTAGCTGTACGTTCTTTAAGTGTTTTGACTAACAAGTCAATTACCTCGATATGCTCATAGTCATTATCAGGACAGCGTGTATCACCTGCTGACATCTCCTCCCGAGCATCGACTTGCTCAACTAATCGCTCTTCAAGGTTCTCAACACGTTTGTTTAACTCTACCATTGAACTCATACACTTTACTCCTTTTCATTCTCCATTTCTCGGAGGAACTCTTGATAAGCAATCTCTGCAGTTGCTTCCTTTACATTTACAAATAGTTGAATCCCTTGCTCGCGTGTTATCACCAGACGTTTGCTAAAAGGTGAACCATACTGTGGTGTAGGTGTTAGTACTGTAGTTTGTTGGCTCGTACAACTACTTACAAAGAGACAGAGGCTAACCAATTGGATAAATATGAGCCCGCAACGCTTAATATCCATTTCCTGCTCCTTTCATTTCGCAGCGAGACAATCGCCGCTTATGTTATACAGATCGTACGCAAACTCGCAGCCCCACATAGCACCTGGACAGTCGTTACATGTACACTTCTCGATATCTAACTGCTCACCTTCCCAGTCTGTGCGGACTAACTCTTTTATACCCTCTGCTGCTTTACGACGCCGCTCCTCTAATACCTTCCATGAATTAGTGCTCATAGGTCTGTTCAACTTAAGGCCAGCTTCGTCAACTTGGAGGTCTGACATATCCCAGCTGATGACTGCTGGTCGACCACGGATCTGCTCGAGCTGGCTGCCATACCAGAAGCCGTACTCGAATACTCTTTGCCAACTATCTATCATGACTCTGCTCTCCTTTCATTCATAAGCACAGGGGGAAGTGCTTAGTTAGCTTACATTGTCCCTCTCAGAAACCCCGTCTCAGAAGGTTAAACCCTCTCAGAAGGTTTCCCCAAATAGCCCGTCTATTCCCCCTAAAACCCGGATAGTCGGACTATCTGAGAGAGGTTTGAAATCAGTCAATAACGCTGGATTAAGTTCAATCAACTGATTTATTGATCTAAAGAGTTTACTATATTTACTCTTTTCTATAGGTGTTCCTATGAATAGACATAATAATAGTTTAGATAAATAAATCATTTAATTGAACACAATCTCCTATATTATGCTTTAATAACCTTCTCTCAGATAGTTTCTGAGACGGGGTAGCCTCATTTTTGCTCAGGAGGTCTATCATAGGAATCTATCTCCTCTATATCGGCTTGTTCTAGCACTCGCTCAGCTTCACATGCAGCCTTCGCTGATACTTCTTCTTGAGCGGCAAGCAACTCTTTTACAACAGCTTTGACTGCGACAGGTACTTCTCGTATTACATACTGCTTCATTGCATCTACAATTGTCTCTGTTACTCGCTCGAGGAACTTACTGAGGAGCCTATTCTCACCAGACATACTTTGCTGATACTCAATAAATGCTTCTCGAGCTACTTGATGGACACTCTTACCTGTCTTGTAACTCAACTCTTTAACTAACTTATGCGTATCAGGGTGTACATTAATTTGTGTCATTATGCTTCTCCTTTTCTATCTGCTTCTGCGAGCGATGCACGCCAGAAGGCTTTCTCAATCCACATCACATACTCTCGCCCATTTACTTTGTTCTGTACAGCTCGTACTATATTGCACGCAGCTACCACAGCATTCAACCTTGCCTCCAACCAGACTGCTTTCTCGTGGTACTCATTATCTTTCGCTCTTCCTACACGGGCTATGAAGCAGAACCTATCTTCTCTCAAACCTTGTACAAGTGCCTCTGTCTCTCGTTCATCAAATCCGCCAGCTAGCACCCTAACAGTCCAATCGAGAAACAATGTGCTGCTCTTGGAGTTAGTCTCACCATAAACCTCTTGCATCATACGGAGGGCTGTCACGAGTTGCTTATCGTCAGTTTGAATTGTCACGACTGGTGCATTATCGGTATAGGCAGCTACTTCTGCACCCCCCTGTGTATCTAAGCCGAACCGTTGTGCATCAGCTGCTAGATCGTTATCATAGTCTAAGTCTGGATAGATCTTTTCGACTACGCTCGCAAGATCACTGGGACGTTCATTTACAACTACTTCTAACTCTAAACGTTCTGCAAGCTCTAACGCCTCTGTCATAATAATCTCTTTCTCATTTATATTAGAAGAGCGAGCATATTGCTTATCCTTACCTAGTAACGCCCAAAAGTAAGTCGAACCTTGCAACTGGATAACCTCAATATATAAGTTAAGCATCATCACCTCAAAAATAGAAAAGATCATTCCACCACTTATATGTAAAGAACCGCCACCATTTTTTTGGTAGTGTGAGTGGTGGTTGTTGTATTTGTTTGTATACAATATAGTCACGACGTATGAGATAGAGTACACAACGATCTATTTCTTTTCGTTCCTCTTCTTTCTTCTTAGGACAGTTCCACTCATCGTGTGTACAGTCCCCACAAAATGTACATTCTGCACCATTCATAAGCACCTCCTTTTAATGTGCCTTTATTGCGTTATTACACGATGGGCAAAGCAGTAGCTTATTACAGCTTATACACTGGACCATTATATGTTCATGCTGTAGAAGCGTAGCAAGTGTCAGTTGTAGTTTATGTATACCTTTGTTGAGTTCATTCAACCTTCTTTCATTGTCAGCGTTGACTCGTTTCTGTGTAGTCTGCATCTCCAATCGTGTACCAGCAGCATCTAAGAGCTGTTTACTCAGTCTGTCGATTTGTGCTTGTAGTTCTACTACTTTAGCACTCTGTAAACAGGTGTTCGTTTGTGCTTGTAATAACTCGTCCTCTGCCTCATCACCAACTTTGCGATGAACTGCTATTACTTTGTTAAGTCGCTCAATTTCAGTATTCAACTGGTGGATAGCTTCAGCAGCCATATCCGACTTACCTTCGAGCTCAGAACGTAGCTCACGTATCATTACAACTTGTGCCTCGACGAGCTCAGTTATCATACCGATCGCTCCAGTACTAGAAAGTGCACCTATTTCACCTATAAGTTTAGCTGCCCGTTCACGTATAAGGTTCGGTTTCGTTGAGTTACACTGCATCATTGTAACATGTACCTTCAGCTCAGCTAGTAAATCGTTCAGCCTACCCTTACCAAGACCGTCGAGTACACTGGTCATTGTCTCTCGGAAGCTGATAAGCGACTTTGCCCATTTGTTCCCGTTACGACCGATATAGATTACTGTAGCTGGATACTTAGGACTTGTACTTGTAATGCTAACAGTCTCTATGACAGTATACAATCTTCCAGAGTGGTGCCGCCATTGGCTACCACGTTTAGGGTATTCTTCACTACTCATCTCTGAGCCTCCTTTCCATACTTTTTTAGAATGTCCTTCGCCCGCTGTTTGGCATTATATGTGTTTACGGCTAAGCTTTGAATGAAAGTAGTAAAAGCTCGGTTCTCAGTTTCAAGTGTCGTTATTTGCTCATTCAGTCTATGGAACCTAGCATTTTTCTTTACCCTTGTCGTTCCAGCAACCCTTTGTCTAGAACTGAACAACTTGAATAATGATCTCTTTTTTTGTTTTATAGTTCTCCTTAAAGGTGGGAGTGAAACAATTCTACTTTTGGCTTGTTTGCACAACAACAAAAGGCGTAATGCGGGTTCACATAGAGATAGTAAGGTGAAGAAATGGACAAGCCAATGATGTAGAGGAGGGTGTTCCACTCCCATATTTGTTTCAAAAAGTGAGAGTGAAGTAATTCTACGTACCAGCTTATTTAAGAACCAACTTAGATTAAGCAAGCGAGATTCTTTTTTTGAGAGGTTTGCTATTGTTGAACAGCAATTGAAATGATAAGCCAGTGAATGTAGAGAAATGTACTTCACTCTCAATAACATAGTATTCATCCTTCTTACTTTAACTTTTTAGCACCTTTGTACATTAGGTCTACTGCAACACAAGACCAAACAATTACTACGGTAAAAATACCGGTCGTTCTCCACCAGCCCCATGTACTAGTCGCACATAACCAGAAAACAAGACCAGCTGGAATTAGGAGCATTAACACCCCAATAATTAACCATTTCATTTTTCACCTCTTTCCTTTAGCCTGCATATGCTTCATCAGGCTGTTTCATTTTGTCTGGGTTGTTTTTCCTAAAGCGTGTAAACTCTTCAATTACTGCTTGTATACCTTTCCAACAGGGGTCAGTTGGTCGCATCTTGGATTGGTAAACTCTAAGTATACTCGACGCTTGTCTATCGCAAGCACGAAGAATGAACACTGGTTCATCCTCTGGAATAACTTCACCAGAGCCTATAAATACTAACTGGTTGTCCTTAATTGTAAACTTTCCGTTGTTCACTATAAGCCTCCTTTGCAATCATACATGTTCTTGTCCAGCCTGGGACGCTCTATTACGGCGTGCCTCAGTCGGTCGTTCTTGGTTTTTTGTAGGTAACCAATTGTGTAAACCTTACCGTACATAGCGTCTATCATACTCCCATCGGCTACAGAGATGTTTTGTCGAAAGGGTAACTTACCAGGTTGGACAGCTGCGACCTCTTGCTTGTGACCATCTTTGTCTAATATACTTATAAGAAGCGACCCAACCAGCCCACTGAACTCACCTTCACCAGGTATGAAACCTGTAACGAAACCGTCCAGCTCTTTGTACTTCTTCCACTTGAACTCACCTTTACAGCGTCCGTGGTCTACATAAGGCCAGTCTAAACGCTTCAGCATTATACCCTCACCACCACGAGCTATGACACTGAAATAGAAGTCCTTGAAGCCATCTACCCGGTGCAGTGGTAGCTGTACATAGCCATCTGGATCAAACAGTGCTTCCCATATTTCACGAATAAGCTTGTAGCGCGCTTTATACTTATATTGGCGTACATCTGTACCTTGATAGAAAAGGATATCGTATATGAAGTACTGACAATATCCATATTTCTTTTGTAGATATATTGCCCTCTCCGGTTTACTGTTAACTACTGCCATAGTCGTTGTTAGCCAACCATCTGTTTGCGTCTTCCCATCATGTATCTCCGATACCGGCATCCGTAGTCCACCATCTAGTACTGTACCAGCGATTTTGTGTTCGAAGTTCTTCAAGTGTGGTAAACACTCGGTTTTCTCTACATATTCGTAAGTTACGTCGCTACGATTGCGTGAATCAATTCGATTCCAGCTTCCACCAAAGTGCCACTTAGCTCTTACCTCATCGAGTTTCTCTTCTGCAATCCAAAGGCCATTTTTGTTCTCTCGCATATGTTCAAACGGTAGTGATTTCAAATCCTTTACATTACGTGCGAGCATAACTGGCAGCTGTGTTAGCAGCCGTTGGCCCTGGACATCACCTTTGTGATGGTGTTCAGCAAGCATGTCTATCAATGCTTCCTTGGTGTAGTAATCAACACCTTGCTCGACGAGTCCAACGGCCTCTGCCTCATGGAATACTTCAGCCTTCTTTTTCATAAGCTACTCCTTTATTCATAATTATTAGCTCGTTAAGTAAGCTCAACTATCTTTATCTCTGAAACTTAATCCAGCATCAATTTTCTTTTGTACTTCTGCTTCATCCTCCCACGGGAATAAAATATACTCTGAGGTAGCAAGCATCATTGTCCAGTATGTCGGTAATGGTTTACAACCTTGGCGGACTATCAATGCTGCTGTAGGTCCGTCATAGCTTAGAAGCGTCACACCTCTATCAGCAATATCATCAACGACTACATCTTTTGCAGCATCACAACTATCGACTACTTGACAATTATAATATGCTAAAAGCGATACGACAATTGCTCCACCTCGCGGTACACCATAAACACGCCAACCTGGTATCTTCTTTGCAAGCTCTTGTATACACTGTGCAACCATAATCCAAGTTATTTCGAACATGTGATCTCCTTTCACAAAAATGGTGCAGCCAGCTAGTAGAAGGAGAGGGGGTGAATAAAACTACTAAACTGACTACACCCGTAGGCGGTCTCTGCACCTACGTACGAACCGTTAACCGTACTCAGGTCGACCTGGTTTTCTCTTTTACAATATCATACAGTTCGCTTGCAACTTTCGGCTCGTTTGTACCGCAGAACTTAGCCACCGCCGCTTTCGTACCACCGAGCTCTTTGACGGTCTTCCGTAGCTTTGTACCGCCCCAGATCAGTAGCCCAAGTTCTACGAGCGAACCCATAGCCAAACCAGTCTGTTTAGGATTATTCAAGTCAAGACCAAGAAACTGTTCACCGGTTTTGACGCCTGCTTGTAAAACGTGTGTCCGTTCGATCTCCTTTGCAATCTGGTCTAAACTCTCTTTCTCCATACCGGTCTCGACACCTTCATTGTACGCTGCCACAAGTGCTTCCTCTCGCGCTTTTAAATCGCGCTTTGCACCTGTAAGCGCATTTTGAAACAGTGCTCCGATACCAACCCCTGTGGCCCCTGCAGTAGTAGATCCACCATTGCAACCGACAAGGGTTAAGACTAACATAATTGTGATAAACATTGTTACTACTTGACGCTTCATCTTAGGTCTCCTTAACTTAAATTACACTCCGTTTACTCTACGTTCATCAATTCATTTGATCACCTCCTTTAGCTCTTCATATAGAAACTCAAATACAGGACGCATCTCTGATGGCATTTGTTCTAAAGCGCCTGCTAGACAATCTATTCCGGGAAACAGCATACAGGCATCATTTACAGTAGTAACAAAATTTGTCACTATAGGCCCAAAGAGGAGGCCCACACGACCATTCCACATCACTTCTATAGTTATTGCTCCGGCGATATCCTCTATTGGCGTTATTAACATATTCGCAAGTGCTATCATTCTCACCCTTTCAAAAATTAGTCGGTTCGCATTTTAACTGTAGCTACAAGCTCATGACCCTTTTCTGCTACCCACGCTAGACATACAGGTTTAGGAAATGGCTCTGGCTCATCATTGTAGTGACAATTCTTAGGATCAGTTATCTCTTGCCTGTGTGGCGCTTTGTAAAGCTCTTTACCTATCATCTCACTGCCAGGGCAAACAGTGCACACTCGTTGACCTTCGATACACTCAGCTACATAAGCCCAATGGATGTAGCCGAGCGTACATGACCAACCGCCCCAAGCTAATACAACTTTCATAATACCTCCTTTCACCAAATTAGTTTTTCTTGCCTAAGGATAATCCTTAACTTCCCCTCATCGCCACCAACGAGATAACGATTGCAACGCTTCAACGGATACCCTTCACATGTGAGCTTGAACGTTTCACAACCTTCGTGTACAACTTGTTTCTCTTTCACTTGCAGACCGCTGACTGCGTAATAGCGTTTGGTCTTAGTTGTTTTAGATGCGAAACGCCAATCAAGTCGCCAACAAGCTGCTTGCTTCTTCAATGTCATAAAGAAGTTCGCTCCATCAACGCTCTCTGCATACCAGAAACATACTACAAAATCTTCAGTCCTTTGTATTACCATCATCATCCCCTGGTTTGGGTTTATAATACGCCTCGCGTCGCTCCCTGTCCTCTCCTGCAAGGGTATAAGCTGACTTCGGTATAGTTCTATGCAACTCTTTCCACTTAGCAACTCTCTCAGGCGAGCCGTGGCACAATGCTGGTGTGAAATGTTGTACATACTCACAAATGAGTTGTAGACTCACTTTGTTATGTGCATCTGCTTTCAGAAAGGTCTCCATTAAATCGTTTGACAGTACAGCATAGAGGAACGACCCAACCGGTACGCCTCGGTCAACATAAAGATCTATCTGCTGTTTTGTATCTCTCGGCATCATGACTTCACCCCCTACAGTACTAGTATAATATTGACTCTCTGGTTGCACAGGGGGTTGCTGCCACCACGGGTCAACATACGGTTGCCACCATGTAAGCCAAGTCCACCGAACTGGTTGCCACTTAACGTGATAGGTAACGGGTCCAGTACATTCGATGACCACTGGTTCTGTTATTACTAACTTTTTCGGTTCTGAGTCTGTAAAGGCGCAACTTGTAATAGTCCACGCGATCAGTATTGTTGACCAAAACCACAATTTTCCGCGTTCATTTTTCATCATTATTCTCCTAAGACGTTTTTCTAATTAGTGCCTCAGTGCACTGTAGTTTCAGCTCGCTCTCCTTATCGGGCCACTCATCGTCGAGCCATAAGAGCTCACAATGTTCTACACCAAGTATATCTGCCCAGTCGATAAGTACATCAAAGCTCATATCATCGAACAACTGTGCAACTACCATTTCTACCGTTAAAGGCATTTGCCCTCCTTTCTCTAAAAGTTATATAAAACGGTGACTTCACTCCTTTGCGTTTACAATACTATGCACTTACTGGAAGTTGTTATCCTCCCTGACACATGTGGCGCCACCGTTGTCTAAACCGTTTTGTAAATAGTATAACCTGTTTCTTTACTTACTAAAACATCGGTGCTTTCAGGTCCAACTGGGCACCCGTCTACGATTATGATCCTGGTGTCACCCATTTTGGCTTTCTTAGCTTCATCTAATGGTACGTCAATCGTTTTCGGACATCTGAAGCTATCACATTCACACATTAGTATCATTTGCTCTCCTTTCAAAATAATACCGGCAGGAGGGTGTACTCACCGCTCTATGGTTATCGTACTGTCACGCTGCCGGTTTGAAGCAAGCTCGGGACAGGAATGGGGTTCCCCGAGAGTACACATCATCATGCAGTTCTTGCCTCATATGAACTTTTCAATAATACTGGTGAAGGGGTAACTCGGCGTTTTCATTCGCCCCCAGATTTAAGATGCCATCAGGTCAAACACCTTATGCCGTCACCAGCACCATGAGTAAAATTATAAAATGCCGCCGCCGGCGAGCTTACCGTTTGGGTACAGTAACTCCCCATTGGCGACATTCAAACGCACTCATTCATCGTTTTGAACCCTATTGTAAAGCTCTTCTGCTTCCTGTTGTGTAAGTTCAGGGTACGATCTCATGAACTCATCAACGTCATATTCTCTACGGTCGTCCATTAAATCTTCGTCTTTGAAAAGCTGGAGAAGTTCTTCGATTTTAACTAGGTTCATGTTCCTCCTTTGGCCATAACTTAAATTTGTTTACTTGACCTGCTAACCACGGTACGAAATGCCAGGTCAGTTTAAGACTGTTTCTTTGGTGAAACGTAACTCGAGCAACAGCTAAATTATCTAGACATTGTCTTACAGTCCAGGTAGGTAAGCTTATTCTTTCTGCAATCTCGTTTGCCTCGAGCCCTGGTTCGCTATAGACTATCTTACAAATTTTCTCTATTCTCGCGTCCATCCCGTCACGTACCATTGCTCTCAAGTCGCTCATCTCTTCTGGACCGTTCGTTGGTTTACCTCTTACATAGGCTAAGCCCATTGCCATTTTCGCAAGCGATTTTGCATATCTTGTCGCTTCTTCCCACTCGGGTATTACTAACACTTCCTGCCCAAACGGACTACGTGAAACAACGGTCCTCAGTATTGCACCCAGTTGAGCTAATCTACCAATTTCTTTCGCATGTGAAAGTTTCAGCTTCAACCGTGGTTCTTTCTTCTCACCGTCTTCACCTATATCTTCGTCTATCAAGTACTTGAGGAAACCCATACAGACATTTTCAAGCTCTAGATCTATTTCGTCTTCGATAGATAACGTTGCAAGTGAACGGTCAATTTTCTCGTAGATTTGCTCTGGCGTAGAACGACACCGGAATCGTAAAAAACGTTCACCGAGCCGGACGTTTAAGCTCCAGTACGCATCGATATCCGGTGTCGTCGCGCCAATAAAACCAAATCGGGAAGTGTAGTCACGTGACACACCTGTACCGAATGGCCTACTACATGAGCCGTCGTAAGCATCTCGTAGGAGGCCTAACACTTCTGCGACCACCTCTTTGTGCTGACTCAGTAGACTGGACATGTCTTTCACTAGAAGTATTTTACCATGTAGCTTTGGGATGAGACTCATATCTTCACCACCTTTGTGACCCCAGCCTGAAATCAATGCAGATGGACGAAACGCTGAAGACATATAAACCTGTGGTGCATACTTAACAGCCATCATAGGCAAAGTCTTTCCACAACCCGGAGGTCCAACAAATAGCAGCCACACTGGACGACCACCAGTTTTGACATTTGCTATAATCGCAGCGAAGAAGATGTCAAATTGTTGTAACTGTTCTTTGTCTAAAACCAATCGTTTACTAACACGTTCTATGAACTCGTCACGAGGTAGCGACTCTATACCAGACCAGTCTACTATACGCTCTGGTGTTACGGGTGCTGTCTTCTTAACTGTTGCTTCTGCAGCTGCAACTGTTGTTTCTAAATACTCCTCAGTGTTCAGATGTAACTCTGGTCGTTTACGTAATAGTTCTTTTACATCCAAACGTAGATAGCCACGTCTGAGAAGTGCTGCACAGAAGGAGAAGTCGTACCCACTGTGGCTTATATCACCTTTTTTCTTGTCCCTACCTTCCCAAAGAGCTTTTAGCACTGGGTTGTCTAAGAATGAGCCGGGTGCTTTAGTATACTTGATATCCCGTAGGAAAACATATTGAGCCTCCAGAGTGCTTTCTGCATCTATGAAAACTGTTAGACCCTTCTCGACATAACCCTGATGTAGTGGAAGCGCTATGAGTAAACCTATCCCCTTAGCGCGCAAGGGGTAAAGGTTGCAATGATCATTACACTCCGTTCTAAGTAGTAGAAGCGCTTCCTGACAGGCTGCTGCTAAACTATCTACTAACACTGCTTTGGCAAAGAACATCCAAATGTGGTAGTTACCAGAACGACTACGTTCAACATAATTTGGTTGTGGTAACAGTTTGCGTGCACGTGTGACAAGCTTCAGGTTGTCCTCATCGACATCTACAGCTGCAACGAAACACGCTCCGGAAGTGAGCAGCGGGTAAATACCAAGCGTTGTACCTGCTAAGTGCTGTGAATAAACTTCGGGTACCATTTCTTTTCCAGTTACCCTAAAATACTCATCCTTTCGACGAGCACCCCAAGTATCACGCCGACCGTGGAACAACTTAAACATTAGCTTTGCCAATTTCTCCACTTAACCTGGCCTCCCGGTAGCTCTCAAGTCAAGCCACTCTTCTTCATAGAGCTTTTGTTTTATTCCCTTTTGTAGGCGGCCGTTTGTGTTGAAAAACTTAATATAAAACTCTGCCCTTGCGATTTTCTCAGGGTGGTGCATAAACGGTAACAACTTCTCCAAAAGGGTTTTACCTTTTAGACGGTTGAACACAAGCCCATTACCGCTAGTGGAGTAGAGCCGTGGTACCGGTAGGCCTTGGCGGCTGACGACTTCCACCACTCGTTGCAACATTACAGGAGACTTTTGGCTGATAGTAACAATACCCCCGAGCTGGCCGGTTTTGAGGCTCAAGCGGCCTATATTGATGCAACCCTCTGCCTCGAAAAATCCAGCTAAATAAGGTAAATCTTCGTCCTCGGGCCAACCTGGGACCGGAGCATCTTCATATCCATATTCTTTAGCTTCCAGCCAACGGCTATGAACTTTAACTCTTTCCTTGCCTGTAACTTTGTAAAACTCCAAATACAGCGGTGCGCGGATAATATGCCTTGGGTGGCGAAAGTACGGCACTAACTGCTCGAGCAACCGTGCACCTTTGTGACTATTAAACCGAAGGTTATATGGTTCTACTATACACGGGAGTGGTAAATTGTAAGTGCCGCACATCTGAAGAATACTACCTAGCACACCTGTGAGTTTTTGGCAAATTTCAACCCAACCCACTTGCGCGCTCAACTTCCCCTTTCCTAAATGAACACAACCGTCGCCGTCAATGAAACCTGCTAACCAAACTAAATCATTTTCTTCTTTCGTCATACAAATATCTCCTTTTATGTTAACCTACCTTGCAGCTAGTCTCAACGGTTCCGTTCCGTCATATTCTTGGGCCCATTGGTCATCATCGTACAATTGCTCTTTTACAACCTCAGGTGGGCTGTCAGCCAGTTTGTCAACTTTTCGTGGTCTACCAACCCTTCGGACACCCCTTTTCTCTGCCAGTGTGTTTCTCTCTTCCGCTTCAGCAATCCTTAATCGCAACCACTCGGCGAAAATCTCCTTCCGTTTGTCTCTATGCACGGTTCTCCGCTCACCCAGTGGATACATTCTAAGGTAAATCTCTGTGCGCTTCTTATGCTTTTCATCCATTGGGTAGGCCATGAATAACTGTAAAAGCTCAGAACCCTTTGATGCATTGAAACACAACTGGTAGCTATTCGTAGCTGAATTATAAAAAGGTTCTGATACTTCAATTCCGTGTGCTGCAGCGACTTCACGTACAAGGTTGAGTATTCCACTGTTCCTATGGCGTACAGTTACGATACCAATAAAACAATTCTTGTATTCGATGGTTATATGGGCCTTGTTGTAGAAGAACCCTGCTGCCCAGGCTAATGCCTCCTTTGAATTTACATTAAATTTTTTCATATCTAGTTTCTCCACTCATCACCTCCGTATAGTTACTAATCTATTCTTCTTAATATATAGACCAAGTCTTGACATATCTTCCGTGAAGTGTCTGTCCATTAGTGTACTCCTCAACGCCGCACTGGTGATACGAAACGAAGATATCTAAAGTACGACCGTGGAACTCAACTGGCAAAACTAAACCATGATATTCACCTACTGTCAGCTGTTTGAAGAAGACATGTAATGCCTCATTGCCTAACGTTACGACCATTTTCAATTGTGTAAGCAACTGTAGCTCATCATTCAACCAAGTTGTAGTACATATGTGCTGGCACTGTTGTGTCGGTTTCACATCTGGTGGAGTCATGCACTTCGAGACGTTACTAACATAGCAGAGTGTACGAGGGAGCCCAGCTAACACGAGACCCTCGTTTAACTTCCCACCTGCTTTACCTACAAAGGGACGACCAATACTATCTTCCGATTTACCTGGGTTACGTCCCAAGAGACAGAATAGCGCACGCAGACTACCACATCCTGGTACGGGTCCTTGACCATGATTGCGCTCTGGACACAATTTACAATCTTTGAGTTCCATTAGCCACCTCCAGTTAGTTCTTGTGCTTTACTCATCAGGTTATCGGCTAGCGCAAATGCTTGCTCAGCCGTCATCCCCAGGTGAGTTACGGACGTACCAAACTTTATAATGATGAGCTTTTTCTCTTCATCAATCCCTATGGCAAAAGTCAATTCGCCTTGATCGTCAGAATACATTTTACCATCAGGGAACTTACCAGTAGGCCCTAAACGTATTATATTATCTGGTAGCTCAACAGTAACTGCCTTTGCCTCTTCGTCTGTCAAACCTGTAGGTTTCGCATCCTCATGAAAGAAAGACTTCCATGTCTCGAATACGTTTTTGTCAAAAGCTTTTATCATTTTAAGTAAAGCTGTCTTTATTGACACCGAACCATCCGCAGGTGTGTTCTCTATTGCAAAATCGCCATCATCACAAGTGATATAGTGAGCACCTCCACCAGTCCGGAGCTCCTCAGTAGCCAACCAACAACCACAACTTTGGATCAGGCATATCTGCGCAAGATACTCATCCGGGATATCCATCAGCAGTTGCTTCCGTCGACCATCCGGTCGGCAATGTTGGGTTACTTCAATCTGCATTTGTTACCTCCTCTCTACATTGTAAAATAAACCGACCTTTTTCCATAACGACTTCTCCGTGCATATGCCCTCTTATAATAGCTTGGTACACTGCCAGGTTAGCTGTGATAGTTGTATTCTGTGGAATATCAACTTGTGCAATAGCTATAACATCCAATAGTCCTAGCGGCGGTTGTTGTGGCAGATCATTCCATTTTGGATCCATTCGTCCTAGCTTGATCAACTCTTCGAAATGCATTGCACAGAACATTTGCCAAGCAGCTGCTGCATAATGATCCTCACTTCGATCGCCTGATAGCTGTTCCATTACATGTCGTATATTACTACTACATGCACGACTGATGGGGAAACCCTGCTCCCAATTACGCTCACCTTTTTGCTCCCCACCTACCTCATATTGTATAGCTAAGCGGCGTAAAGCATATGGTGAAATTAGATCGAAACGCCCACGACCTGTAGCGTCGCTTCGTAGCGCACCTGAGTCAAACGCTTCACGTTTACCATCCTTAATGTCCATCTGTCTACTCCTTTGATAAATAGTAATCTCCTATACCAACTGCATCTGACTCGTGGTCAGAACCGAATTTGCAATTATACTTCTTTTCCATTCTCTCTTGCACTACACGTTTGGGAAGCTGCCCTTTCCATGCTGTAACCTTTATAAGGTGTACATCTTCAACACTAATGATTGTGCTAGCCCAATACATTAAAGCACCTACAACTAGTGTAAGTAGCTGTAAATCGCCACTCCCTCTACTTGCTTGGCTCTTAAAAGAACCCCAGGTCTCAGGTCGTTCTATCACTATAACGTCATATGGTATCTGTAGCACAGCTTCATCTAATGTTTCGATCATCCAGCTTATACGTACTACCTCGCTGGCTTTTGTCATTGGTGGTGCATTAACGGTACCGCTCCGGATAATACCACTGGGTTCCATTATGGCCCAACCTATATGGTTAATCGACGGGTCAATTGCTAATATTTTCATTTGGCTAACCTCACCCAACATTTCCTTCGTTTAAGATTTCGTGGTTTACCTGAGCGTAAATGGTAGACATTTGAGTCAGCATAGTAATAATAGCCCTCAGCTCTAGTTAATATATATAAGCCAGCTTTAGCTAATTCTACCACAAGGAATTTTTTGTCCAACGCTGCCCAAGCAGAATAACTATCTTGTAGATAAGCTGTGACACATATTTTACGTACAGTTCTAGGTGGGTCATCTCTGTCGCGCCCTATTGTTACACGATAGCCCTTAGCTATCAGGTTTGACTGGAGCTGCTGTATCGCTCGATTCAGTTTTGACTGTTTCATTTTCTAACTCCTTTAGGTTTAACAGTAACTGCTTCCTTCCTTCCCTGTATATCTTTAAGAGCTCCATATCTTCACAATCTGAACAATCGGTACAGCTTTTACTCCTACAAGGTATAACTGTTAGTACTACATCATAACAACCTGGAGCTATGGCAGTTTCTGTTATCTCCAGTTCTTTGTCGCAAGTGTTACATTTAACGCTTATTCTCATTGGTCACTCCCACAAATAAGTTCATTCAAATCGATTCCGTACTTACGGTGTAGCTCTGCCAAGAATATGATACTAAAGGGTACATTACCTCTGATCCAACTACCCACAGTTGCACCAGTACAGCCCATATCTTCGGCTGCTTTACGATGTGTTAAACTTTGCTTAATGAGTAAAGCTTCTAATCGTTTACCAAATTGTTCACGTTCGTCAGCCATTTTTAACTATTAGCGTTCCTCCAACGTTTGCTATATTTATGATGTTCACCTCGCGAGCGCGACATTGTACCTACAGTATAGAATAACAACCGTGGTTGTGCAATCTGTGCTCTTAATTGTTGTCTCACTAACGTTTTGTAATAGAGCAAACGTAGACTCCATTCATATTTCTCTATAGCTTCACACCACACGAAAACAATCTCATTTACTGTTCTGAGGTGTCGTTGCCAGCGATAAGTAATACGTTTACACCAACCGACAATACCACCAAGTGTTTGTTCAATAAAGAACTCTTCATAGTACATTTGTTACTCCTCTAATAACCATGTCGAATTACGCTATGTGGATCCTTCTTACACATTGTCCAGTGCTGCCAACACAACCAGCGAGCAATATGTAGCTTGCGTTTACGCTTACAACGTTTGCCCTTTGATGTCCGTGCGTTACAGCTCTTTTCCATTTGCTACTCCTTTAAGATAAGACGTTGGGTCAGTATGACCTTCCAGTCTGAATGCTTCTCTACGACGTAAACAACCTGGACACTCGCCGCAATGGTTACCTCGGCCGGTCATTACACATTCGCAACTCCACGACCGTTCCCATGCTACATTCCACTCGTTTCCTAATCTGATAACCCGGCGTCTGTCCAAGCGCCTTAATGGTGTTTCAATTTCTATTTGGCCAAGCCAGATACCTTTTCCATCATAGAGTGGTTGAGCTAGCAGCGCAAGTGCATTTAGTTGTTTTACATATGCATCAAGTATTGGTACTACCCTTGAGTCATCATCCTTGCTCAAACCATAGTAAATACATTCGCATTGTTTTTCCTTCGCGATAGGCATCGCATGTAGTACCAAGTAGAGCATTCGTAACAACGTCTCCTCGAGCGGTGGCGCACCAGTCAGGACACGTAGTACTGGAGAAGGGTCGTACCAGCGTGCACGTGCACCTATTCCCAACATCTGATCGTGTTCTCTTTCGTTGAGGGCGAAATAACATAACATTGTTTCACCTTCTCTTTTAGCTAATTCAGCTAGGAAGGTACTCTTGAGTCCACCATTGAAAAGAACTAACCTCTTCACGTATTGTACCTCCTTGCTTCAACGATTGAACATATGGGTAATTTCTCTACACGACGTATTCGCTGGGTTTTCCATTTGCCCTGCCGCCGTATCACTACATAGAATATTCTTACATAACGCCTGCTATGTTCAACTACTTGTACCCTACTCCAAACAGCTCGAGTCGTCTTAATATAGTAAAAACCTCTACGTATCAAACTTACACGCTGCTTTTGATGAACTGTCTCCTGTAACATAAACATAATCGAGTCCTTTCTTCAAATACTATCCTATTTGTGATTAACGGCACGTTGCCGGTATCTTCTCATAATCAAAACTAACTCCTCTCTACTAATCGGTAGTGCACCTAACTTGATAGCTCTACGACGCTTACTGGCCGTTAAGTCATAATGTGGTAAACCTGACTTAGACTGAAACCAAGCTCGCCTAAGCCCTAACTCTCTTGCAAATGCATGTAGCTCCTGAAACGAATCCGCTACCAGATGACACGATTGACTATAGCGCCAATTCGCGTTACGGATACAAGGTAACATTGTATCAACATAAACACTCATAGCGCTTTTACCTTATCCCATTCACCAAGTACAAATTGTTTATACACTTCTGGGTCGAGGTCCCTACGTAAACGTTCTATAGTTTCACGATCTAAAAATACAAACGTTGCCGGATTGGTCCGCTCATTTAAGATACAAGCAAACATTGCTGCACATCTTATTTCACTTGGCGTTAACTGCAACTGGTGTATCAACCCCTTGAGCGTCTCAACGAGCTGTCGGAACACTGGATCGCTCCAGTATGCTTCTTCCGCTTTATCTAAGTTCATTAAGCTGCTCCTTTCTGACTCAAATATTCTACTGCTTCATCAACTGTGACGTCTTTTTGTTCCAACAGGTTCGGTCCTACAGCAATATCGGAAAGTATTGGAATACGGCCGAGCTGTGGAAAGTCTTCCATTGCTGCATGGATATCTCTTACACGCTCAGCATCCTCGGGAAAGATTTCGAAGCCCAACTCGTCATGTATATCTATGACTAAACCGCTACGTGTACCCTCAAGGATTGGATCAGTTTTCACCATTGCCATTTTCTTAATGTTAGCTGCCGTTCCTTGACAAACCCATGCAACTACAGCATGTGGTCGGTCAGCCAAGTACCTGTATCTTCTACCGAACACGTCAATATAATACCCTTTGTGTGCAGCTATCGTTTTAATCTTCTTCTGCGTTTCACGCATCTCAGGAAACAGCCTCTCGTATTGTTTCAAAATATCTTGGGGGTTCGGATGATAAATCTTAAGCCGTTTTATCAGTAACGCATTACCCATCCCGTAAAGCAATCCATAGCTAACAATCTTAATCATGTATCTACGCTGTGGAGTCTCTTCGCCGAAGACCGTGTTGCAAGTAAATGTATGGAAATCAACACCACGTTCAAGTGCAGCTATTAACCGTTCGCTCCCTGAATAGAATGCGAAGCATCTATACTCAACTTGTTTGTAATCTAACGATACTAGTAATGAACCAGGTGATGGTATTATCGCAGCTCTTACTTGACGGAACGCTTCCGCACATTGTTTTGCTAATTCTGCATCACCAACTTCAACTTCACTAATACGACCACGTTGCTTCGGAATGTTTTCTAAGTTGGGGTTACTACACTTCGAGCGTCCTGTGACAGTAGTCTGTCTGTAGTCAGCATACAAACGACCCTCTCTCACTCGCTTTTTATAACCCTGCATATACTGCCGTGCTTTGTCTAAAAACTTCCAAGCAAGTACCAGTTGCATTTTTGGGTCACTTCTGTAAGGTTCCAATGCATCTTTATCAGTACACCAGTCGCCTCCGTCTGTCTTTATTGTAAGCGGAAAGTGCTTCTTCAAAACATCGCCTAGCTGTTTCGGAGAGGAAAGCTTAAAGCGTTCACCCAAAGCTGTATAAGCTTTCTCGGCAACAGCAGTAGCTGCTTCAAGTGCTTTCTCAAATGCTATCTCGAGATTAACTTCATCTAATGCTATCCCGCGCTTGAACATTTTCAGATAAACCATCTCAGCTGCTACTAGCATACGATAGAGGTTCCACAGATTCTGTTCCTCAAGTTGTGGTTTGAACAGATAATACAATTCCAAGGTATCATCTGCATCCGGAAGTGAATAATCGTGAAGCACCTGTTGCGGTAGTAGTAGGTTGTGCTTTACCTTACGTTGTGCCTCATGTAACCGTATTTCATCTAACCTAGGCCGCATAAGTAATTCTCGTGAGAGAACTTTCAATTTATGATAGCCTAGATGGTGTTCATCTAAGAGACAATGCATCAAAATTGTATCTTCGATCCGCCCCTCTACCTCTATCCCTTCACGCCAAAGTACCCAGATGTCAAACTTTGAATTGTGAAAGATTTTTGTCCGTGGGCTGCTACAAACTGCAGTTAGATAATCATAACCCGCTTGGGTCAAAGTCGGTCCTGCATTAGCATCAAAGTCGCGAGCAGCAGTAGAGAAGTAAATCGGAATGTTCGTTGCCCTTGTCTCTCCGAGTGTCTCAGTATCTAAAGCAACCGGCTCTGTCCCGGTACGTAGCTTCTCGAGCGGGTATTCCATTAAATCGACAAAACCTGCCACTTTAGCCTCTCTCGTCCCACTCGACTGTATTTAAGAGTATTTGTTTTAGCTCATCCGAGAAACCAAACCGTTTTTGGTTTCCCTCGATACTCTTCCGTATATCTCCGTCTTTCTGTCGCTTCGTAGAAGCATACCAATCGCAGAACATTTCAACAAGGTCAATGAGGTTCATCCCTTGGATACCCCCGCAGAAATGCTCTGGATGATGACGGTTGGCTTTATAATGATGTTCCAGTGCTGGTTTCATTTCCTCGAGAGCTGCTTTATACTCCTCGTCACCATAAGTTGTTGTTTTCAACATAGGTGCGAACTTAACAAACGTATTAAACTCTTCATCATCGAACTTCGAGCGATCATGCTCGGTACCTCTAACGGCCAACTCACCAGCTACCCAACACATAAACTTTTGGACCTCCTGGTTGTGTTGTAAGAGCTGATTATATACCTCGGTTTCTGTAGCTGTAACTGATGCACAGATTTCTTCGACAGTCTCTGGATGTGGCAGATTTTGCATTTCTGGTTCAGTTACTTTACGTCCTGTAACAGTAGTCTCTTGTTGCACAGGGGGTGCAGTATTAGCTGTCTCTTTGTGATCTTCTTGTTTATCCATCCTTGTTCTCCTTTTCTTTTTTCAATTTCGTATACTCTTCATAACCAATGACAATGAACCAAATAACTGTAGCCAAACCAACTACCTCGAGTACAACTTTAATAATTAACTTAATCATTCGATACAACCTACGTTCCCTTTCTCGAGTGTGACCTCAGGTGTATCATCACCGCTCCAATTGATAAAGAGTAGTTTGGTCTCGTCTGTTACATTTTGATCTTCAACTGCTTCCTTAAACTCCTGCCAAGTCATCCTTTTATCTCCGACTCAATTACCATTAGTATTTTTTCAAAAGCAAGTTTCAAATGATCTTGCTCCCATGCACCAGTCAATTCTGCCGCGGCTGTCATCTCGTCCTCTTCTGAGCAGAGCCTGTCAACTTCCTCTCGATTTTCATGATAGAACTTTTTGATAGCACTCTCGCTAAAGAGTTGCATAAACTGGAAAATGTCTCGTCCGTCGTTAAGTAAGCCGCATAATACAAGTTTTTGACCACCTGGCGTCTTACCCATAAATTGTACTTGTGTCCTTACCTGTTCCTTTAGTGTCATAATTCACCGCCTTGTTTCATATTATTAACTTATAGTCGACCACCCAGGATCTTTCGCCTGTTGATATCGGCTTGTTGTGCCATATATAAAGCTGCCCAGCAGTTATACTTTAATGTCGCAACCCAGTCATTCTCTGGTGAGAAGTTCTTCAGAAAATAATCCTTGGGACGTTTTAACTCACTAGGAAGGATGAACTCATCTGAAACTTGCTTCCCCAATGTCGCTTGATAAAACAAACTAGCAGTATCCATTGCATCCACAAACCAAAAATATTGTAGTAAATCTATATGACTACCTATCCCCAAGAAGTGCCATTTCTTAGACAAGATCTTATCTACTGGAAAGTCCTCTTGTAACCGTGCAGCGAAAAAGAATCTGTTGAGTTCCTGGTCCTCGGTGTGCGTCCATTCACTAAATGCATTATAAACTGCATCTCTACAAATACCGATCCATTGTATATCTATATAGTTCAATGCTCGCAGTAGTGTACTCCAAAAACCCTGCGTATCACCCTTCGAGCATTGTACGACATACATGAGCTCAACAGTGCTAGCAACTTTCCTTATCTTATCAACGAATTCGACTGCTACCTCCCAATTCTCTTCAGCACCTACATTAATTGTATCTGGTATTACAACTACATGTGCACCAATCGATCGTGCGAGATCAATGTATTCGCCATCTTTAACTTTGTTCTCCTCGAAGACACCATTGTCGAGTATTACCTTGTAACCGTTTTGGCTGGCATCTGCAAAGTACTGACAGTATGTATCGTACCTGAGGGCAACTGGTGCGAGGCAAAATCTACCAGCTAAAAGATTTGTATACTCAACGTGTTGAACTGGACAAATTAATGACAGCTCCATTCGAGTCTCCTTTCTCTTTCTCTTTTTGTATTTTAACCCAAATTTCCATTCTGTGAACCGGTATCTCTCTTGGTGCTTCAATTCCTAGCTTCACGAAACCACCACTTGAGACGTGTAGGATTTTAATCTCTACATTATCACCGATCATTATTGATTCATCTTTTTGTCTTGTTAAACTTAACACTGTAACATTCTCCAGAAAGCATCACTTACCTCTCCGCTCTCAGCTTGTGTTTTGAATTCCATTTGGCTACGACGGATACCACGACCATGACAACAAAGGTGTTTCGCTTTACAGATAACAAGAACACCTTTCGGACTGAGATGTTCAAAGAGTGCATCCGCAACCTGCTGCGTCATTCTCTCTTGTATTTGCAACCTACGTGCGTAACAATCGACCAGCCTGGCCAACTTACTCAGTCCTGCCACTTGCGTATTAGGTTGATAAACTATAGTGACTGTACCAAAGAAAGGTAGTAGGTGGTGTTCACATATTGAGAAGAAGTTGATATTTGCGCACATCTGAATACCTATACCTTCTGCTTCAAAAGTCGTCCCGAGGATCTCTTTTGGGCTTAGCTTGTGCCCTTCCAAAAGTTCACCCCAGGCACGTACCGCTCGCTCCGGTGTATCCTGTAAACCTTTCTTCTCAAGATCTTCGCCCAATGAAACTAATAACTCTCCGAGGTTGATATTCCACCTGGGGTCCATACTGTACTCCTTTACGCCATATGTAGTAATTTGTGTAGTTGTAACGAGAGTGTGACACCCTCTAATTTGTCTTCAAGTATTGCTACAGCTAACTGTTTAGGCCACTCAGTAGTAAGCTTAGTTGGACTAAACACCTTCTTAGCTCGCCAGTGCTGATTGTTCAGCAACAACTCCTTTGCCTGTTGGTAGTCAACCATGTCCGCTATTACAAACTTAATAATGTCAAGACTATAAAGCGCGTTGAAGACCTCTGGTTGCATGTACTTAGTCATCCCACTTGAGACTAGTTTGTAATCAACGACAAAGCGTAGGAAGTTATATCTGGCACGGGCACAATTGACAGCTATAGGTATGGCACCATTCGTCTCGATTGTCACCAACCGCTTCTTCTTGACAAGCTTCTCCACCAGCTGCATAACTTCCTCTAACTGTAGTAAGGGCTCACCACCTGTGATGATAGTATGGTTGCAGGTACAACGTTTTGCAACCTTATCCACTGTCAGATCTTCCCAATCATCAAAGGTTCTTGCCTCTTGAGTATCGCACCATTTGCAATCCAGGTTGCAACCTTGCAAGCGTACAAAGGTTGCTAAACTGCCTTGCAAACCGAAACCATCTGGCTCTCCACTAAGACTTGTGAAAATCTCATTCACTTGCATAGCTACTCTCCTGTGTAGGTGACCTTCGTACCTCTGGTCTCTTGTACTGCAACCATCGCCAAATTGCTACCGAAATTTTGCGCCTGTAACTTGTTCCAGATAAGACGTGCGATACATTCCGCAGTGGTATGGCCGCTCATCACTTGATTTAATGACTGATGATCAAGTGGTTGAACTGCGTTGCGTAATATGTTTTTCAAGACAACCAGATCGATAGCTATACCCTGACTATCTAATTTCTTCTCTCCCCATGTAGCCCAAACGATATAAGAGTGACCGTGTGCACGTTTACATGGACCATTGTAGTCAGGTAACCTATGACCCGCTTCAAAAGACGCTTCGACTTCCATTAGAAACATTTGTGTTCTCCTTAACTTAAGTTGCTATTCAAAATAATGGAGATAGTAGACGACTGTCTTTTGTTCTGTGCTTTGTATTTTGTATTTTGTGCTTTGTATTTTGTATGATGAATTAGATGTTCGAGTCTTTTGGCGATCCACCTACGCCTTCGGCACCCTGACCTTCCATCTCATGCCTTCTTGCACCCTTGTTGATAAAGCAGTTAGGCGGGAACGACTCATCGACGTTTGGAACGAGTGCACCTACGAAGCAGAGACCAGTTAGTAACTGCGTCAATGCTGCAAGAGATGCTGCGTTGGTCGGTGGGTCGAGTTCCAGTGCCCTCATGTCCTTCTTGAGCCACTGGATGTTCTCCTCGGTCTCCAGTCCCCAGTTTTTCTTATACTTTTTACCGACTGACTCTGGATTGTCAGATTCAATAATCACTGTGGCGATGGTCAACTGCTTCCTGTTGGATGTTTGACTCCTGTTGAGAAAAGCGGCTTCGATGCGTAAAGTGGCTTTCTGTCTAGGTAACTGATCTGTTGGTCGCTCTGGAATGTTTGCCATTTCATCGCCGAATTGTGCATCTAGTTCTTCAGTAATGTTTTGTTCTTCGGTACCCATAATGTAGTCTCCGTACTTTGTTTAGTTCCAATTATTGTTCTGTCTACTATCTCCAAATAGTATATTAAACTGGTTCTTTAGCTTCCTTGAGTTTCTTTACAGTCTCTGCGAATGCATCGCAGTACGTCTCCCAACCTCTGTCGAGCGGTAAATCTAACTTCTCTGGGAAATGTTTAAGTCGATGTTTGGCCAACCTGAGGAAAGTCGGCTGCCAAAACATACTACGACCTGTTTCGACTCTAAGGATCACACCATCATCACCTTTCTTTATTTTCTCTTCTACGACAAAGTGACCGATAGCGCCACATGCAGCTTTTACTGCTAGTGCTGCAGACGGTGGCAGGTTAAAGCCGTAGTGTGTTAAATCCTGACCGGCCCACTTAACCAATCGCTCCTTAGTATGCGAACTAAGTAGTATCCCGAAACCGTTTAGGTACAGCGTTCCGAGGTTACGCAATAACAATTTGTATGCTGCTTTATAACCTTTACCGAAGGGTACGTCATCGATCTTATCGAATTTGTGTGCAACACCTTTTTCCATGAACCGCTGAGTAGCACAGACTTCTGCACCTGCATAGTCGAAAAGGTCACCAAGGACATCTATGACACAAATCTTTATCTCACGCTCGTTCTCAAAACCTTTTTTCTTAGCATCGATAACCTCTTTAGCTTTCGCTACAAAATCCTTCCAACTTAGAATAGGATCGCCATAGACTTCGACACCCTCTACACCTGAATTTGGTGTGTAGAAAAAATAGTGTCCTGGTATCTGTGCGCAGAAACTAGTCTTACCTACACCCGCTGCGCTATGGATTGCTGTTAGGTACCTCCTTGGGTCAATTGCAATTGCTGTTGGTGTTTGTGTTAATACCATTAACTTGACTCCTTTCTATGCGGTTACGCTCGAGAACAGCATATATCTTTTTTACTAGCACTGGGCGGTACCATTTCCCTGGCTTAGCCAATTTCACTGCTTGTTTTTCGAGGTACCAAATTTCATGTTTTGATAGACTTAATGTCATACTAACTCTGGGTTGAACTCGTCCAAACTCCTAACATAGAATTTACGCTCGTCATCGTTAAGACAGATAGGTTTATAAGCACAGCCACCTATCCTATTCCGTGGGTGATGTTTAGGCCATATACCTTCTGATAGACACCATTGAATCATCTGTGCAACATTTTCGATGCTCCAGTAGTAAGCATCTATTGCTTTTTGATCGAAAGGCATCCGACGGCGTACGAAATACTTATCACGATTGATCAAATACTCATCTTGCAACTCCTTGATGTACATCTCACGTGTTTGCCACTTCTTATGTTTCAGTCCTGGTTTGCCGTACATGTCATATAACGTATCTCGAGCATCGTGACCAAAACATCGTTGTGCAGCTAATAGATAACCTACAGGTTGTGAGTCGAGCAACAAGTCTTCAAAGTAAGCATCGTTTACCTGTGCAGCTGTTTTACGCTCCCAAGTTAAGATTTTACCTGTACGAACATCACGTACTATTTTATCGATCTTACCTTGGAAGAGCCAACCGTTTGATAACTCCAGCGAAAACTTACCGCCGCGTGACTCACCGCCAAGCATTTCATAGTTTTTATCATCTAAATGCCACTTCAGAAAATGTGCGTTCAGTACACTAGGTAGAAGCTGGCACATCTCATCTACCTCTTTTAACTCCGCAACGGGTAAGCATCGCTCCTCAGCATCTCTACGTGCTTCCTCAATAGCTTTCGCAACCGACTCGTCATTGTCATTACATGCTGCACCGGTGTGTACTAAACTACCCCACCGGAAATATGGTGCTTCTCTCTTCGGTGTTAGTCTCCGTACATATTCACAGAAGAACTTATACGGGCAGTCTAAAAACGTGCAACGCATCGAATTGGTAATTATGTTCTTCACTCTACTGCAATTCCTTTCGCTTTTAACTTTGTTACGATTTCGTCTATAACCTTTTGATACTCAGTTTCAAGGTAATCCGGTATTAGTTCACGTGAGTAAGCCTCCTGATTGTTCTGGTGGCACCATATTACAATCTCTTCTACAATATCATCTGTAACACTCATTCTGTCACCTTTGGTACTTGGCCGCTTGTGTGTATTCGAATTCCTACTTTTGTTCTTGTTTCCAACATCTCAGTAAATCCTATACCGTTGATATACTGTTCAGCAGCTAAGACATAATCGCCTGCGAACTCACCTTCTTTAGGGTCGGGTACCGTTAAAATCAGTTTTGCTGTTGTTTCTATTTTCACTTTTTGTCTCCTTTATGTATCCCAGTCTTTGAACGGTTCATCACTCTCAACGTAGTCGTAACTCTTTAGTAACCAACAGAGTACACCAATCTCATGCTCATGACACGTGTTGCCCATATCCAACCCTGGAAAGACAAACTTAGCTATGTAGGGTATCGCGCTCCATAAGTCCCAGGACTGGCTTCTGAGGAAATGTAACGCATCGGTAACTGTTTTGGCGTCCTTAAGCATCTCACGGAATGGCGCATCATTAGCATCTGGTACTTCAGAGTCGACAAAGTCAATACATACTGTTTCCACGAAACTCTTTAAGAGGTCTCCTTCGAAAGGTACTGTAGGTCCTACATGGAGACCATTTTTAGAGAGTACAATATCTCTACTACACAACTCTTCTTGTACACACAGTATTGTATATAACTCTGCAGTATCCATATATTGAGCTGAGCCCCATGTGAAGGGTGTTTCATGAGCTTCACTACGTGCCCGCATGCTTTTGTAATCTTCCTCGGTCATTCTGCTCCTTTACTATTTGCATTTCCAATTCTCTAACTTCACGATTGTCTTCATCATTTCTTTGCTCTTGTTTCCACCACGCTATAAACTCTACGTACAAATCCTTAGCTATAATGAACCGAGCTTGATATTCAGGTAGCTTTTGATGTTGCGGTCGTGATATGGGAAAGAGTAAATTGGTTGGTTCGGGGTTTAGTTTATCAAAATCACAGTGGTGAACTAACTCTCCCTTTTCGAGTGGACGACCTAACTCTGCTTCTGCTACTAGGATATGCTCTGCTACAAGACCTGTTACGTCTGCTCGGTGATGACCTGGTACATATTTCAGTCGATACATTTCACATCCTTGCTTCATATGGTCATATCTGATTATTCTTATTATAAGGTGCCAATCGAAAAGGTACAAATTTTTTCTTAAAAAGTGTTAAAAATTTTTTTCATTGATTACTCCTTTCTTATATGTTTCAATATAGCCTCGGACATATCCAATTTGTCCTTGATCGCATCTAAGATTACTTCGTCCATACTATCTTTGAACACAAGATCGTAATAGGTAGTCTGATCATAGATTTCTGATCCGATACGATTACAACGATCTTCAGCATTGTCACGCCAACCTGCACGGCTGCTCGTCGAAACGAAGATCGCCATACCAGCTCGCCACAAGTCGAGGCCTGCGTAGCCTGCTGCCTGTGAAAGTATTAGTAGATCTACTTTACCGCTGCGGAAAGCTACCTTTGCCTCTTCCTTCCCAGCTTCGGTCATCCCTGCGCCCATATATGTTCGTAAAGGTATAGGTGATAACGTAGCAGCTATCAGAGGTATCAATCGTACTAGATCTGTCCAAATAAGTATAGGACACTCTTTTAACATCAATGGAACATTCTCTTTGAGCCAGTCTAACTTCATCGTGTGTATCAACTCATAGCCACCGTCGTCAGTATAAAAGATACCTTGGCAAAGCTGATGCATCTTTTGCGACTTACCAACTGCCCATTTGGTCTCATATGTACCCCCTGTGAGTAGCTCCATACTGAACTTCCGCCGCAATTGATTATAACGGTCGCGCATACTTTTGGTCATCGTGAAAGGTACTCTGATGAACCTCTTCGGTGGTAACTCAGCAGCGACTTCTTTTTTAGGTATTCTAATACATAACCGATTGAGCTTCTGTGCAATAGCTTCATACGCACCGAATTTCAAATTCCACGCATATGGTGCTTCAGGTGGTCCGGGTATAAAATATGTACTCCTAAACTTCCAGAAAGAACGCCCAAACGTTGCACCATCATCTAGGAACAACATCTGAGCGAAAATCTCTTCTGCCTTCTCAAGTATTGGTTTACCTGTAAGTATTGTACGGTTCGGTATGTTCTGGCAAAAAGAATAAAGACCCTTAAAACGTTGTGTTCGCGCCTCCTTCAGCACCGTACTCTCGTCAACTATTATCGATTTGAAATTCACCGGTTTGACACATTTGAAGAAGTGTCGTACCTTATCTTCACGGGTTGTATACGATGTATGTACAACTCCGAGTTGTTCACACAGTATTGGGCTTCGGAAGATATCATAGTTCACGATACTGAGGTCTGCTGCGATATCAAGCAACCTCGAACGCTTCGCAGCTGCACCCTTTACCATCACATAGGTAAAATCTGAATGCTCTTCTATCTGTTCGCCCCACTGTGTAGATAAACTTTTCATTGCCAATACCAATGCCGGGAATACAATGTGACCACTGTTACGTAGGTCCTCTAACCATTTGAGCGAGAGATAAGTTTTACCACCACCATAGCCAACGAACAACCCGGCTCGCGGTTTACCATATATAAAGTTACTCACTCGCGTCTGGAATGGGTATAGTGCACTTGACTTCATAGTGTTACTCCTTTAACATGCACACTTATCAGTTAATGCCATAAACCACGAAGTGAAATACTGCTCATGGAATGCATCACCCTTACCGTCAGCGTCAGCAGTAACAATTACCTTTGGTACTTCAACACCCTTCGGAACGAGATAAACATTCACTCCTTTCAATTTACCTGTACCGTCACGTAAGATAACCTGTTTATTTTCAGCTACTGCATTCTTCCGTATCCATTGTAATGTACAAAAGTTGCATTTTGTGAAATCACTCATTATCTACCTCCGTAAATGTTTTACAAAAAGTAATTACTCTTCGACACTGTGGTGCATTGAAATGACTTATATGTGTTTTTCTGCTCGAGAGGCCCAAGTACTTTGATAAGAGTTTGTAAACCTGCTCTCTCTTGAACTCACCCGATTTCCATAACTTATCAAATACGGTATGAGCAGCTATCCGAGCTTGTCTCGTTTCGTAATTAGCTGGAACAGAAATAGGCTGATTACGATACAGTCCATACTTCTGCCATGCTACCATAGTACAACCTTCTGTTGGGCAAGCCCAACGTGTACCGTATCGTGTTTCCTGTGGAAAGAGCTCCACATGATGCTCTGGACATTTTACTTTTTTACTCATTCGCTATCTCCAACAAAAAAAGGACCATCCGTGGTCCTTACCTCCTCCATTCAAACAGTACGTAGATTGACACCCTCTACCCACAGGGTGCCCAGACGGATACGTATTGTACACGGTACATCAATGAATCGCGTCTTGTCTGTAATCACTGCAGCTACCACGCGCTTCTTAGCTGCAGGCTTGCGCATCTTAACTTTACGCGGCCCATTACGTTTGGGATTCGTCAACGGGTCATTGGTTGGTGCAAAGTTCAGTCCTAGGACCGATTTCTTGTGATGCACATTCTTTACATGCGTCCTCATACTATTCTCTCTTCTCACAACACGCCCGCACTTCGATACCAAACACTTAAACCTTTTCTCAGCCATCTTAATACCTTTCATTTAACCTCATTGACAAAACAAAAGAGGCAGCGTCTTCGCGCGAGTTAATTCCTCTCGGAATACCTCTGCGGAGTGGACGTTGCCTCTTAACATGTCTGACTTGCTACTACGTTACAGTTGGTGGTTACTATTTCTTAGCTGCTTTGAGAGTCGCGAGCTGCGCCTGCAGATCTTCGATGATCTTATCCTTCTCAGCAAGCTTCTCCTTTGATGCACCACCACCACCACGCTTGACCGAGAAGTCCGGTGCCAGGTCTGCTTTGACCTTACCTTCCTTCTTCAGTAACGCGAGCCACATCTGATTGGTTTTGATTGAGAAACTCTCGCCGGTCTCACGGCATCGGAGTGCAATCGCTTGACGCAGTTCAACTACCAGATTCACTGTTGGTGAAACTAATGCTGGTAGTGGTTTCTCTTCTTTTGCTTTTACCTTTTCGGCATTCTGTTCTAACTTCTCGGCATCTGCCATTTTGAAAGCTCCTTCTTTTTGACTACAATTCCTATTGATGTTTAACTATACGATAACTAACTACTTTCGTTGTTTCCGGTTGCCTCCTTTCTTGTGACCAAACCCAAACCGTTGAGTTGCCTCTCTTACTGCTGCGGCCAATGCTGCACTGATAATCCCGAGCAGTGTTACAATAAACTTCGTGTTGCGAAACCATTTTTGTTTAACCATTTTGCTCCCATAATCCATATTATATAGTGTCAATTGAAAGTGTCATATCTTTTTTCAAAAAACTTTTTGCAGTTGAGCCTCCTTTCTCGTGTGGGCGCTTATTGGTCCGGCATAGGATGTGGTTCGGTCTGAACGGACTTGGTCTTCGGCTCAGTGGCCGGCGGCCACTCAGCTTCAACACATAACAACTGGTTGATCAATACCGGTGACAACTCTTGAAGGGTGATACGTTCTAAAAGGCATTCACCGCTTTTGTTGTTACTACACTTAAAGTTTCTACAATTTAGTAATGTGATACTTAACCTCCTTTCTAGCTATCTTTAGCATCGACTTGAAAAACGAACCTCGAAGCGACTACAGTACCAACGAGAAACCAAAAACACTTTCTACCTGCAGCACTATCAACAACGTACTTCAACTGCCCTCCAGCTTCCCACACTATATGTTTAGCTGTCTGCAGACAATTCCTAATACGTGATACAGGTACAACTTTTGATTTCCGCGTGCTATGTGTTTTGTGCGGTCTGGGTGTTTTGTTCGATTTGTGTTTCGGCTTCTGTGCTCTGTGTTTTGTCGTTTGTTTTGCTACTTTAGCCATTTTCATCCCTTTCAGAATTTAGACAAAAAATTAAGACTTGATGTGACCTACTAGTCCTCGCATTGAAGCACCCTACATATTGCCTGCTGACTTATAGTACTAGAATGAAGGTTTAATCAAATCTACATAGTAGAAGCTACTTGCTTCTACTATTATCTCTAATATAGGGGTTTTTAGGGTTTTCCCGGGGATTTGAAAAAGAAAATGGTAAAAAACACGAAAAAATGACGTTTTTCCCGTGTTTTTCACAACATTTCTTACTTAGACACGACCTTGCTTGATAGCTTTTCTCGCTGCTTCACCGGTGATAACAGTAGCTGAACTCAGGAAATCTACCTTTGTGCCGCCCCCACCAGGTGCTCTACAACTACGTAGAAAATGTTTTGCATCCTTTTCAGCACCGAAGCCTTCGAACTGTGCTTTCACTTTTCCAGTGTGATTATCAACAACAGCTGCTACTGCATCTACATCTAACTTTGCCATGTTTTACTCCTATTCTTCATTAAATGTTGCTAAACCCGTTCCTTCATCTGCAACCAAATCTACGCCTGCAGTCATAGTTTCGCAACTCCCACCTGTATCATGTACATAAACTGGTATCCAGGATGGAGCACCTGGACCACCACCTGCAACTCCCCACACATCGGCTTCTACATAGGGGTTTATACCAACTGATACTAATATACGCTCGAGACCAGTTTGTCTCCTCCACATACATTTGTCCCAGTTGAAATCCATAAACCAATAATCTAACCTGTGCGTACCATTTACATCTCCATCTGAAAAATTACTGTTTGAACAACCACTAATTACTACTATAAACTTAGCCTCACGGCTGTTCAAAGCACAGGGGCACATGTAGCCTTCAATGGCTCGCATCAATTTACCTGACGCAACGTCACGCATCAGACCACCGGAACTAACATCTCGCATTAGTTCAAAGTTGGCCGCGGGACCAGTAAAATCAACTTCCACATAAATTTGTGTACACCGGACATCCTGGACGGAAATATATTCAAGGCCGAATGTCTGCAGCGGGTTACTACCTATACCGTTAATATCATCAACCGTCCACGCCTGGCCTGTATTAGGATTCACTGTCCATGTTTGCTGCCAATTAGTATAAGCTCCAGAATATGTCTGTATACCACTTCCATTATATGATACGCCATTGACTTACAGTAGCGCTCTGATATTCGGTGCACCACCGGCGAGTACTAACTTACAACGACCCTTTACAGTTACACTTGCTATCGTGCTGCCTGCTGGGATTGTGAAAACATCAAAACCAAAATAGTCTTTGTTAAAACCTGTACCTGTGTAGATATATGTAGTATCATCATCCGGGTAGCCAATAGAGTCATCTACCAGAACACAACTAAGACTACCAGCGCTTCTACTCCATTGAATTGATGAATCACTTACAGGAATTCTTTGTTGAATTGTCATTAAGGTGGTACCTCACGCACAGAATCAATGGTATCTTCAAACACATTTTGCGTATACCATCTAGCATCCAAATCCCTATAGACTGGTATTATAGCATTTGCGGTATAGGCAGGATGAACATCGGTGCTGTCGAAGTTATTACTTCCGAGATGCATACGAGGGTAAACGTCAATAGTGTCGCCTGTCTCGTCGCCTCCTGAGTCTAGCAGTTTACAAGTGAATGGTCCAACTGCATCGCTTGGTACACCACCTGATTGTATTTTAGCGCTACGTACGTTCGTCCCACCTGCACCGAGGAGGTATTTATGATAAGCGAAAAGCATATCCCGGAGGCTTTCACCTTTTAACGCTTCACGTGGGCGAAATGACTTAATATGTGTAAACGCACCATACACATGTGACTGCCACGTAATCTCGTGTACCGCTCGATTAAGCTTGAAAGGTAAGTTTCCTGCGTAGATCGTATCACGCCAGGTATTCTGGAACGAGTCTACATACTCTCCAGCTACCTCATCACCGATAGTACCAAGACCAGCTGAGTTTACCTCGTCCCCGAAAACCGAGTACACAGACGGTACAAAATGACTACCCGACCCACCTGTGGCTGATCCACTACCGTAGGTTAACAACCGTCCAGGGGCTTCGCCTGGGTTTGCTGATGCAAGCATTTTAACAGCTAGCCCTTTTTGGATTAACGGATTGATGCGTATAGTCCTCTCCTTATGAATGTTCGCTGCATAGGTAGCCATAAGGGTCAGGTCGCCTGCCTGCTCTACATCACCCAGGGCGAGAATTGCGTAGGTGGGATCGGCGATTTGTAAATCGATAGTAATGTAAGACTGGAGCGCAATAAGTAACTGTTGAAGGATGCACGGACCAGGGATATTCTTCCCTATTATATTCCTAGGTTTACGTGTTGGAGGTGTAACAGTCAACGTTGCAATATCAAGGATTGTTTTAAGCGCTGTGATTAACTCCGCAAATGTCCACTCGCTTGCGCCATTTAAGTTCTCAAGTTCAAAATCACTAACACCGACTAGGCGGTTTGCGTTATATGTATTGTAATCTGCTGTACCATATGTATACTGCCAAAGGATTCGTTCGTCGGCTAGGACGACATCACAAACTGCATCTGTAACAGCGGGTACGGATAGACTCTTGACCATATAGATATTATAAAGAGTAACGTCGCCCTGGTCTGATGAGAAAATCAATGCTCCCGGAGCACCCCCCTGTGTTGTGAGCACATACTCAACGTCCGCTACAGCCATACGAAAAAAACCGAATGATGGCTCAACCCCAGTAGTCAACTTGAAGAAACCCTGTGGACTTTCCACTAAGGGTTTACCATGATAAGTAATAGTGTTCATAAGGGTAGCTTCGGAACGTTTTCGTATGCAAACGCTTTCGCACCAAGATCCTCATTGAGTGGAGTCTCGGGCCATGTATATGGTATAAATTTGCCAACATTATGGAACTTGTAAAGCTGTTTCCATGTAACTCGGTATACACCTGTAGGCGAAGGTTCGTGAATCACTACATCCGAAGTAACTAAAATCACGCGCGGCACGTCACCGGTGATAGTATCGCTAACAGAAGAGGAAGACAGCTTCTGGTGTGGATATAGCGGTACGACCGGTTCGGTGCCGACACGTTCTGCCTCCCCCGCAACTAACAGAAAAACCGAGGCATTTTTAGTTTGTTGAATTATATCGCAAACGTTAACAGCTTTAACTGGTATAAAGACTAAACCAGCATCGTATTTGTATTCATGATGTTGATGCCAAACTGTGTAAGACTTCTGTAGTGCTGTACCTGCTCTAACAGCTTTGTCATCACCACCAGCAGATACGCGTGAAACACCTGTACCGTATGCAAACCCTGCAGGTAACTTATCCATTGGATCAATAAGGATAATTGGTCCCGGATTTTCCTTACCACTCGGACCGAGTACCGGGGCACTTCCATAGGGACCATCGTCGGCTATGGTACGATTATATTTACGAGAAAGGTAAGCTAACCAATCGAGTGCTCTGTTTACTGTATACTCTATATTCTCAGGGATCCCCTGATACCATTCACCTAAAATCTCATATACTGCTTCAAACTCTACTCGATTTGAACGCCAGTGGATAACGTGGGATCGTCGCTCGTTAGTAATGGTCCATTGATTATCACCAGTAGT
>Ga0114923_10000332_pt1 | contig 39800 bp, 59 predicted proteins | sample SumtaG_FD_89578 | JGI IMG/M metagenome (GOLD analysis project Ga0114923, IMG submission 89578) | Deep subsurface microbial communities from Indian Ocean to uncover new lineages of life (NeLLi) - Sumatra_00157 metaG | ecosystem: Environmental > Aquatic > Marine > Oceanic > Sediment | place: near... | reverse complement strand
TTCCAGCATCAAAAGTAACTCTTAGAACTTGAGCTCCTGGTGCAATACCAGCTGAAGAAGAACCTGCACCGCCATTATACAATGTATCAAGTTCAGATTGTGAAAGTTCCCATCCATGCCAAATTACAACGTCATCAACATCAACTGAATTTTGTACGCCAAATGTTATGTGATCACCACGAGCAGTTTCCCCACCACCAAATGTCATATTGAATTGTGAAGCAGCTGCTGGATTTCCATCAAATGGATCACCTTGTGAACCACTGTTTACACAAGTAGCGTCAATACAGATTTTAATCCAGTTTCCAGTTGTGTTTCCTTTATCCATTATAACACTCATCATGTGCCATTGACCATCATCAGCTGGTTGTCCACCACCGTTTGAAGCGTTATCAACCACATGGGTTGCATTTTCAGCTACTCTAACTCTTGTTGGGCCTGAATTTGTTTCAACACACCAACCAGGTTCTCCATTTTCACAATTGATATTTCCTAAAACCGGATAATGGGAAGCACCCACCAAATCACCATTTATCCAAAAATTAACACTAACTAAGTCAGAACCAACGCTACCACCATACAAAAATGTCCAAACAGTGTTATCTGTTCCAAATTCAATTTGTGTATCAACCCCACCATCATCAGCACCAAAATCAGAAACCCCCTGTCCAAGTATTCCAGTTACAGTAGTAAAGCTATCAGGTACAGTTTGATTATAGAAAAATGCATCTCCTAAAGCACCCAAACTTCCAGTATTTTCAAAACCAGTTGGGTTGGTAGCTCCAATAGGACCAGAACCAGCAGCTGGACAAATGATTGCGTCAGAAACTTCTGAAAATATTAAAATTCCAATTAGTAAAGCTACAGCTGCTCCAATGAAAGCTAGGATAAATCCTAGTGACAGTACCATTACAAGTTTTTTTGTGGTTGATACTTATTTAAAAGAAAATCATTCTGGTAAACCGTTTGGATAAACTGCATCTGTATATTGTCTGTATTCATCTCTTTCATATTTGTCTAAACAAGTTACAATTGAAGCTCTTTCTACTTTTCCTCTATCATCAGTTCTTAACTCATATGCTTTGAATTTTTGGCACTCAATAATATCTGGATCTATATCTTCAATTGTATCATCTTCAATTTTATCTTGCAAGTATTCTTCTCTATCTTCTTTATCATTACAATCTAAATTTCTTATATTCCCTGGTTCATCAAGTCTTTTGATTCTCTCACATAGTTGGATCTCTTCAAGTTCTCTGATTCGTTGCTCTCTGCGTTGTTCTTTTAGTTCTGCTTCTGCTGCTTTTTCTTCAAATGTTTGTGGTCGATCTTCTGGGATCTCTATATCTTCATCGTCATCTTCATCTTCACGATCGCAGTAAATACCATAACAGTTTTGTTCTTTTTTATCTTCTTCTTCATCCAAGTCTGCGTAATGTTCATAAAATTCTTTTTCAGTCTGATGGAAAGCCTTCATTTCTTGTTTATCTAGTCGTTTAAGTTCAAAACATTCTCTATCACAATCAGGCCAAATTGTGCTATTAATAAAAATTTCAATTCTAGGATTATATTCAATTGATTCTCTACAACTTGACATAAAGTGATTTAAAACATCTAATAGAATTTCATCCCCATGTATTCTACTTTCTGCCTTATCCATCCAACCAATATGTGCATAAGCACAAGGTTCGTAATCCAAATTTTTGTATTCAATTCTAACATTGTCAACTATTTTATCTCCTGATTTTGTATTGCTGTAATGTGGATGAATTGTTATTTGCTTTGTGTTTTTCCATGTATAGTCATCTGGATCAACGAAAACCATCCAACTAAATCCGTTTCTAAGTTTGTATAATTCAAAAACATTTTTGATTATTGGATAATGTCGTTTCCATTCATTTGTTGAATTGTCAAAGTAAAACTCTCCTGAATAATATCTGTCTGAATTATCATACTGATCTGCTAATTCTTTTATTGTTGGACAGTAAGTTACTCCCTTACAACTTTCTGAAACCCTAATTGATATGAAGTTTTTCTCGCCAATTTTTTTAATTAATGCTTTAAGTTTGTTTGCTTCACTTTCTGAATCACCATCATCTTCATCTTCACGATCGCAGTAAATACCATAACACTTTGATGTTTTTTTCTTGTTTTCTTCAGTTGGATTTTCTAACTCCCGATCTTCTTTTTCTTTTTCTCTAGCTTCAATTTCTGCTTTATCTCTTTTTTCTTGGCAAGTTTTTCCACAATAACTACCAGTTGAAGTTCCTGGTTCGTAACCATGTGTTGCATTAGCTTCTTGGAAAAAAAATCCAGTATTAATGCCCATGTAAACTAAGGTTGCTGCTACTATTCCTAAAATTAAAATAACTTTACCTAAGCTGATCTGTAGTACCAACAGATTCTTCTATTAGTACTTTGTATTTGAAGCCTTCTACTGTTTTTTCTATAATGACACCATCATCACGAATTATTTGTGATGGTTGATCTGCTGAAGCTTGATCTTCAAACATAAAAAATCCTGCTAAACTAAAAAGAATTATAGAGGCAATAAATGAATATTTCATATATTTATTATAATCATTTGCTTTCTTTTGCAAGCTTTCTCTCCTTATTTCTAATATAAAACATCATACCCATAATACCAGATGTTGCACCGCTAATAAATCCAACTATAATAGAAATCCAAACTTCTGGAATTAGTAATCCCACTTAGAATCCACTTTTTGGCATTGATTGATTAACTTTATCAGCACCTATTCCTTTGAATTTTGGGCTAGAGGCTTTTGAAGCTTGAGATCTTGCAGTTTTGTTTGAAGCTGATTTTACTGTGGATCTCTTTCTACTACTTCTTCCGCTACTTCTTCTTCTTGGCATGTACCTATTGAAGATATAGATACTCTTTAAGGTTTATGCATTGGATTTTTTTCATCTTTTAGTACAGATTGTAGCTGTTTGAATGTGATTTCTTTACTATAATACATCACAAATAACGTATTTGCACACTGTTTACACAGCTTACCAAAAATTATTTTTGTTTTACATCCTAAGCATTTTTTAAATTTTTTCTTTATTATACGCAAAATTAAAAATTCTTAAAATCATCATCTGGTGAAACCTCATCATCTAATCTTTTATCTTCTAAATAGTTAATTAATTTGTTTTCTAACTCTTCGAATCTTTTTAATTTTTCAGGATTTAACATATCTTTTTTCATATGATCTATTAGTTCAAGTAATATTGAAAGAGTTACTTTTTGATATGGATTTGTACGCCAATTTACATGAGCATGAGTACCGTATTGATTTTTCTTGTAGTGTAGATACCCAACTGAAACCAACATTGGCGTTCCTATTACTATTGCACCTATAACAAAATGTGCAAACGTTGGGAAAATATACCGTATAGCACAGATATATTGTCCTGTATCTTCAATTGTTTTACCTTCTACACACTCTACAGATCCTAAAACTACAAAGTATGCAATCATTAGTGCATTCATTCCTGAAATTAGGAATACAAAATAAAATCCATAACCTGCTCTAAAGTAGAACCAAAGCCTACTTAGTTTATGTTTGAACGCCAACTGTCTTAATGCTAGTACATTATGTTATAAGGATGATTAAAGCTGATCTGCCGAGAAGAATGACTATAGATCCCGGCAGATCGCAATCAGATTGACGACCAAGTTAATCGGAGTGCAATTAAAAAATTCTTTTCGTGTTATAAAAAAGATTGTAGTGCAAAAAATACACTACAACCCCGTTGGCCTATTCTCCCCTAAATAAGCAAATAAAGATGTGGGCATTGACGAAATCAATTAACATCTTTACACAAAGTAAATGTTTAATCACGTTAAAAATATGACGGGAAAGAGCTCGACAATTAAGTTTTCCCAAACCCGCCATTTGAGTGATCCAAAATGGGTTGGTACTGCCACGAGGCAAATCCATTTAGATCTATTATAATTTAGTATTAGTAATATAAAAATAGTTTTCTAGTTTTGCACCAAGTCTTTAGTTTGTTTGTGGAATGTTAATTGATGTGCTTCGCAGTTTATTACCACCATTTTACATTCCCAGCAATATGCATTCATCCTCACCCGCATTTCCACTCCAATAATAAACCTTGATGGTCAACCTTTTTACCTAAATCATAAACACACACACACACACTATCTAGTGTAATCGTGCGTAATACTGTATGAAGCTGCTAAGCTATATTTTTATGGTTTAGTAGTATTATATTAATTTCCACAGTGGAAACATAGGTGTGGGGGTAGCTCCCAATGACATTTGAGAGCATTGACTTCTCTTATTTTATGGGCGTGCAGCTAACCCCACATCAGTTAATTATTTATGAATGTATTAAGTTGACTGGACTTTGGAATCCAGTTTTCATCCACCACAAACACGAAAATACTAAGCTATATAGCTTCGCAAAAAATTATTCAGTTGGTTTACCCGATCTAGAATAATCTACTAATTTCTTTCTCATGTTATCAGTTTGCTCTGTCTTTTTTTGTAACTCTTCTTCTAAAATTGGAATGTCCTTTTTGAATACAATACTATCTTGGAACATACCATAATCACCGTTAGAACTTACTATCTTTCTAGCATATTTTCTAGATGTTTCTGGGCTTAAACCAAACTTTTCTGCACCTCCATCTACTGCATCTACCCATGCTAATCCTCCATTTTCAATAATTTCTTTCTGAACCCATCTTCGCCAGGGATTTTCTAATTTTGTGTTTTTAGCCATTTCAGGAGTGAATGGTCTTTCTGGTATTGGTTCTTCTCTTTTTGGGTTTTTTATTCTATTACATGCTGGACATAGAAACTGAAAATTTGTCAACTCATTATGATTTGGATCATTATCGATATGATCAATGTATAAAATCTTAGTTAACCAAGAAGGAAGGGTAGAATGGTGTGGCTTGAAGAGAGATTTGCCACAACCTTTGCAATACTCACCTTGGCTTTCTACAATTAGGGGATACCAATATGATCTATCCTTGCTATTCATACCCAAGATTATACTTATTCGAATAGATGTAATAAGTTATTTGTCAAAAAATATCGTTCTTTTGGCCTCTTTTCAATTGACATGATACACAACCAATATTTGTACCAAATCTTTCTGAACATGATGGGCATCTTAACAATTTATTGAATCTACTTCTTTGCCTTTTTTCAATTCTTTTTAATTTCTTGAATCGTTTTTTTCCGATCCCTGCTATTCTTTGTGTACGTTTTTTTCCTATTCCTTCTTTTAAAAATTTATTGGGAGTTGGGCGTGAGGACATATTTCAATCCTCTATCCCGAACTAAATTTGGCCTTTGTAGGCATTGATTTATTTCCCATAATTTTTGATCGGTATTAGCTTATAAAAAAGAAAATGAATCCAAAATGTACGTGGCAGTCTGGAAAGATCAGTAATGTTATAAACTTCTTTCAATCAAAAAATACGGTGTCCAGGAAATGAAAAATCTCTGCTTAAGTTTCTCCTTTTGTAGTGCATGGTCATTGGTACTCCTGGATACCAATTATAATTTCTCAATTAATTGTTTTATTGTTTCTCCGTCATAAGTTTCTTCTTTAACTGGAATGTAAATAAAATCATCTACTTCACGCATTACTTGGTATTTTAGATCTAATGCATCATAAAAGAAGTGAAAATATCCAAATTTTTTATCTTTATCCCAGAACTTACATTCGTTTTTGTTTAACCACATCTGATAGTCTGGATCTTTTAGTAGTTCGTTTATACTGTATTTCCTAAATTGTGTTGCAAATGTGATCGTCAATATGTCACCACAAATTCCTGGAAATATAAATTCCCTTTAAATTTTTTATAATCTTTGTACTTTGTTATTACATCGTTTAGATAATCACGTTCTTCTATTGCAGCACCATCAGGATCAAACAAAAAATATTGACGTTTAGAACAATGCATATATGTCCAATATGCTAGATCTTCATTTCCAATTAGATATTTAACATTATTATTCATTATTCCTTTTAATTTATGAATACATTCTTTTTGATGATCTTCTGTATTTTTCATCAATGTTTCTATTTTTTTGTTAATACTTTTTACTACAATCACATGACCTAAAAGCATCCGACTATTCCAAAGCTTAAATGGATTTTTAGAATTTGTATCCAATCTTACTAATTTTTTTAGTTTTACTCTGGCATCAAAAACATTATTAGCTATTGTAAAATAACCCACAAATTTTGTTTTTGGTTTATCTTTATTTCCAATTACATTAAAACATATTAAATCATCTGCAAATTTTATTGGGAAATTATTCATTTAGCAACTTATTATTCAAGTCTGATTTTTTAATCTTACAATAAGATCCATCTTTACAATCGTACAAATGCATATCAGAACATGATTCATCTAAACAAGCTGCAATTTCACCCAACACTTGATTAATTGGTTTGCCACATGTTCTACATGGAATATCTTCACTCATTATCTATTTCGCCATTTGTTTGAGAACTTCTTTTCTATCTTCTTCTGTTATTTTTTCAAGATCAGGTCTAGAGTTTTCTGCTGATTTCAATATTGCTTTAGAACCTTTACACACTTCGCAAGGTATTGTTCCTGGTCTATATGGATAACCATATGGTTCTTTGAAATCATTATCTCTGTACCAAACTCCTTCTACACAATAAGGACAACGCATTGTATCATTCAAATTCTTTTCACCCCAATTTTAGGTCTGTAGTTTGGTGACATTCTTACTTTTAATCCGCAATCAGGGCAATTGATTGTTTTTTTTGGTACGTATTTGTCCTGGCATTTACGACAATAATTAAAAATTTCGTAGTTTACATTCAATATAATTCCCTTCCGTAATAATCATTAAGTGATTTTCTTAGTTTAAGATACTCTTTAACGTCTGGGGTATTACTTAATTTTTCAATTTTTTCTTTATCTTCTGCTAACCTTTGATCTGCTTTCCATGCATCATAAATTCCATCATTCATCTCTTCCACACCCACATAGACATTTTTGTTTCTTTATCCTAAATTTCTTTTTAATGTACCTTGTTTTATCCCAATAATGTTTAGGGCATTTGTGTCCTTCTCGCCAACATTCATGTCTATTTGCCCATCTTGTTCTTTCTAAACATCCTTCTTGATCACAAGTCATTTTTACTCTTCCCAAAACACTTTTCGTGAATAAATAATCCATCACTGTCATGTTCGTATCCCCTTACAAAGTAAGTGTGTTCAGTAAAATAATATGAATCATTTTCTGGATCTATTTCTTGATCACATACTTTACAGTTTAATGTAATGTTTCTTTTGATTGATCTTAATAGATCTTTGATCCTTCCTTTTTTTCCTAACATTCTGACAACCTTTGTTTAAAAATTTGTACAAATTTTGGATCTTGTGAAATATCTTCAGTTTCTAAAATTTCACATGATAAAAACTGAATATCTACAATATCGTCAACTGATAATCCAAAATCTAAATATTTTTCGTATTCTGGTTTTATTAATTCCCTCTTATTTTCAATATCTTCTGGTACTTGTATTACTGGTGAGATAGGTGTTGGTTGTGGTGGTTCTTGCATTGTTTCTGGTTCTGTATTTGTTTGTTGAGCTTGTTCAGTTTGCATTTCAGGTATTGTTATTTCAGGAATTTGTATATTGATTAATCCAATAAACATTGATACAACTATTACTGCTAAAATGATACCAAGTATTAGTGCTCCAACTTTTTTTAGATCGTAACCTTCCTCATATTCCACTTCCCCCTCTGCCATCTAATGAGTATTGGATTGTTAGAAATTAAAGATTTCGATTAATTATTCTAGAAAAATTGTTCTAGACTTACTCATCTTTTTTCCACCTTTTTCTTTTAGGTAGTGATCGAAGAGCTGCTGCCTTGACTGCTTGATCTAGACTAATATACTCATGGTTTTGTTGATACCTGGAAAAACATCTATACTCTTCTGGATCTAATTCAATTTTTACTTTCGTCATTAATAATGCCATTTTAATTCCACTTGTGGTATTCAGTGAAGTGTTTTTCTAGATCTTTGGGTGCTACTAATTCGTTACAGCAGTTCCATTTTCTTGGGATATTACAACGTGTTCCTGTCATTATATCAATTCACCACCAAATTCAAAATCCTTTAACCTATTCCTAGCTTTTTTTCTTTGATCAAAACCAACTGGTCTTGCACCTAATTTCCCTTCTGTTCCTACGAATTTAATATCCTTAAAGTTATCTATTCCTGCTTTTTTTGACTTGAATGATTTTGGTGCTTTTCCTAACCTATGTTCAGTTCCTGGGAATGTTATTCCTCTAAATTTATCTTCTTCTTTTTTTCTATTAACCATTAGTTAAAGAAACCTCTTAATGCTGGTTTTCGTTTTTTCTTTGTTTTTGTTTTTTTAGTTTTTACTTTAACTCTAGTTTTGCAAACTCTTTTTCTTTTTCCTTTAACTATTTTAACTTCACAAAACTTTTCTAACTGTTGTGATTGTGATTTTCTTCCTCTAGATGATGTACCTACTTCGCCTAATGCTGATTCTGCAATACCAACTGCACGTCTTTCACTTGATGTACCACCTTTGATTATACTATCGCTTGGTCTAGTTCTTAATGTTGGTTGTGTAGGTGGTGCTCTTGATGGTCCTGGTATGCCTACTGAAGTTACAACACCAACTTTTCCTTGTAAATGTGGTGGTACTGTTGGAAATGGTTGTCCTGGTGCTGCACCAGCTGGTCCACCTGCACCTAATGATCTACCTCTTGAAGATCTTGTTGATCTTCTTATTTGTCCTCTATTTTGTTTTTTTGGTTTAGGTGGCATTATCTTGTACCTGTCCTTAATGCTAGTATTCTTTTTCTTCTAATTACAATTCTTTTAATTTTTCTTTGTGCTGCTGCTTTTCTTGCTTCTTTTTTTCTTCTGAATGCTTCTGATCTTGCTTTTCTTCTTGCTATTAATTTTCTACTTAATGCCTCTTGTCTTAGCTGTCTTTTTGATACCTGAACTTTTGTTGTAACTTTAATTGGTTTGGGTTCTATTATTATTACATTTCCTGAACGTCTAAACTTTGTTGTAAACTCTCTTGTTACTGTTCTTCCACGACCTCTTTTTCTTGCTGCTCTTCTATCTCTAATTCTTTTTGCTTGAATTAATCTTCCAAGTGCTTTTTCTTTTGCTCTAATCTGTAATGCTCTACGTCTTGCTGCTCGTCTGTTTGTTACTTTTGTTGCTTTTATTGCTTTTAGATCTCTGTTAATTCTAGCTCTTTTTATTTGAGCTTGGAACTCTGGATCTTTTAAGAATCCATAAGATGGTTGTATTTGACATGCTTCTTCTTTTGTTATACCTGAATTATCAATCCATTCTATTAATGGGCCTTCATTCACATCTTTGATAAAAACATTATTTACAGTTTCATTTAGTGATTTTACTAACTGTGGATTTGCAATTCCTTCGGCTTTTTCAATTATGTATGCCATTGCACAAGGTGTACCAAACTTATCTTTGATGTGTGGTAGTCTTAGCATTGGGAAATCTGTGTTTAATGGATATTGTTTTTCCACCCAATATTCATGCAATAATCTAATTATGTTCTCTCTGGATTTCTTTTCTTCTTCTGTAAGATGTGAAATATCTTTTGATCTCATCCATCTTTCAGTATTTTCTAAATGGTTACGGATACGTTCCGTTTCAATATTTTTGTATGTTTGTTTCCAAATTAATTGTTGTGACATTATTTTCCTATCAAACTACTAGAGTTCATTTTTAATTTGTTTTTTGGCATTTCCATTTTGAAATCTTTCTTTCCTGAACCGCCTTTACTTTTTTTACTCATCTTCTTCTTCTCCTTCTTCTAGCTGCAATTATTCTCAATGCTCTTGCTCTTCTTGCTGCCTGTTTTCGTCTAGCTGCTGCTAATCTTCCTGCTCGTCTTGCAGCAAATCTTCTGTTTAATGCTTCTACTCTTAGTTGTCTTTTTGTTTTTGATGTTATTGATACTACTGCTGCTCTTCCTGGAACTATTGTTGTAACATCTTTGAATACTGGTTGTCTTGTTACTATATTTGATCCTGGTCTTGCTCTAAAGACTGTTCCAGTTTGAGTTCTTTTAGTTACACTACTTGCTGCTGTAGCAGCTGTTGTTATTCTTGATCTTCTTCTTTGTTGAGCTAAAAATCTTGCCCTTTTTCTTGCTGCAATTCTTTTAGCTTGAATTTTTCTTTGAGCAGTTCTACGTCTTGCTCTTGCTTGTAATGCTAATCTTCTTGCTTGTCGTCTTGTTAATCTTGCCATTAATCCTTAACCTCCAATCTGAAATTTTTGAATCGTTGTTCCTTTAAACTAAAATTACCAAAATCTCCACCGAATGATCCAAGTTGAGCTGAAAAATCTTTCTGTGCTACCTTTCTATTTCTTGCTGATAGAGCAGCATTTGGCCCTAAAAATAAAACATTTACTGTATCAACAATGTCAATAGGATCTAAATTTTTCTTAATAAATCCTCTACTTCTAATACTTTTTGTTGCAGATTTAGTAATTATTCCATTAGCCATAGATGTTAAAAGCCCCTGTGTCAGATGACACTAGGGAACCTCCTCCATTTTTACGTCTTTTTGCTTTAGCTTTTCGTTTTCGTTTTCGTTTTGCTTTACCATTAGCCATTACTACCGCCTTCGACCTCTTCGTGTTCTTCTTGCTCTTCTTCTTCTAGATACTCTTCTACGTGTTACTCTTCCTGTTCTTACGTTTCTTCTTGTTGAGAATCCTGGTCTTGATCGTGCTCTAGTTCTTTTTCGTCTTGGTTTTGGTTTTGGTGTTGGGAATGTAAAGCCTCTTGCTGCTGCTTGTCGTCTTATTTTGTTTCTTTGTGCTACATTTCTTGCTCGTGAGAATCTAAACTTTAAGGTTCTAACTGCATCTTCGTTGGATAGGTCTGATAATCTACCTCGTCTTGTTGAAACTGTTGGAGTTTTTGTTGTTACTTTTCTTCCTCTTCTTCCTGCTGTTGCTTGAACTACTGCTGTTTGTCCTCTTTGTGCTGCTTGTCGAAGTGCTGATTGTGAAGCTCCTGGTTTGGTTGCTGTTGTAATTCTTGTAGTTGTTACGTTTCTGACTAAGTTTGCTGCTCTAACTGCTGCTAATCTTCTTTGTTTAGCTGCTGCTGCTGCTCTTTGTCTTGCTACTATTACTGCACCTCTTCGTCTTGAAGCTGCTTGTGCTGCTCTAATTTGTGCAATAGTTGGCCTTCTTGGCCTTCGTACCACTCTTCTTCTTACAACTCTTCTTCTTCTACTTCTTCGTGCTGTATCTTCTACTGTTGTATCTGGAATATTTCTAAAGCTTGGGTTTGAAATTGCTAGTATTTCTCTTGTTACTGTTACCATAATTTCACCTCCTTGAAAATCAAAATGTTAAACTCTTCCTCCCATTTCTTCTGGTTTTGCGAAGTCCTAAACTACCGCCTTTTTTTCCTGTTCCGAAAGGTGTTGTTAGTCTATAAAATTCAGAATCTGTAAAACCTAGTTTTACACGCCTTCCGATGGTTTGTTTAGACTTGGGATTAATTGCCTGGTCTATTCCGCCTAGTAAAAATAATGTTAGCAGTACCATTTCCTTACCTCTTTTGCCGATATTAGCTTATAAAAAAGAAAATAATTCAACTTAATTCTCTCCTTATAGTGATTTTTCCGTAAGGAGTTCTGATCTTTCGGCCTTTAGCTCTAGACATAGTTCTAGCCATGTTTGAATCGATTCTCCATTAGTTCATCAATGCTGATCTTGAATGTTTTTCTTTTTGGTTTGGATGATAATATGCTTGATAATCCTCTAGTTGGAATTGACGGTTGGTGTCCTGCATTGAATAATTCTTCAGATCCAGGGATTCTTTTCACATTAGTTGCATTTTCTCTATGTTTTTTTGCACAACTTTTTCCTGTCATCTTCTAAATCCTCCCTTTCCACTTGATTTCTTTCCACCTTTTACTGCCTTCTTTCCACCTGATTTTGTTCCTAATTTTGTTGTTGTTTTCTTACCACTTGGTTTTGGTTTCTTGAAGGTTCTAGTTCCTCCTAATGCTTTACCAGTTGTTTTACTAATTCTTCTACTTCCAGAAACTCCACTTCCTCCTGTTCCACTAACTTTTCTTGTTGTTGTTGATGGTTTTCTACTAGGTGTTCTTGCACCTTTTGCTTTACCTTTCTTTTGCTTTGCTCTTAATTTTGATTTTGATCTTGATCTTGCTGCTCGTCTTGCTCTATCTGCTGCAACTCTTTTCGCTGCTTTTCTTGCTGCTGCTGCCTTTACTGCTGCTGCTTTTTTCTGTGCTGCTATCTTTGTTTTTAATCCTGCAACTGATTTTGCTTCAGCTACAATTACTTTTCTTCCACCTACAGTTTTGAATTTGAATGCTTTACCAGAACTACCTAGTGAAAATCCTTGTGCTTTAGCTGCTTTTTGTGCTGCTGATAAACCTGTTTTTTTAACTACTTTAACTACTTTCTTTTTTGGTTTTGAAACACCCGGAACTAATCCACCAAATAATGATTCAAAAGATAAGCCAGCTCCTGCAAACGTTGCAGATGAAATTCCAAACTTACTTCTAAGATCTCCTAAGAATGATTCAAAACCTTGAACAGTTGTTTTTGCTACTTTTGGTGCTGCAATAAATGCAGCTGCCCCTGGTGCTATTCCTCTCTTTGGTGGTTTTTGTTTTGGTGCTTGTCCAAATAATGATTCTAATGAACCTGAAAATGGAGTTGGTGCTTTACTTGTTGGTATAAAACCTGATTGAATTTTCTGTGTTGTAGGAGTTAATCCTGCTGATATTAATACAGATAATGGATCACTTGACTTTGCTGGTTTTGCTGCTTTAGATACTGCTGGTGTTTTTGGTCCAAAGCCTAATGATTCTTGTAATGATGGTGGCGTTTGTTCAAAACCTACTACTGTTTCTTCAAAACCTGGTGCATCAAATCCACCAATTTCTTCAAACCTACCAATATCTCCAAATGCGGTTCCCGTTTCCTCTTTACCAGTAAATGGATTAATTGTGCCTGTAACATCTATTAATTGTGAAGATCCTGTTGGTAAAATTGGTTCTGCTACTGGTGTTTCTTTTGCAATTTTTAATGCTTCTACTCCACTTCCTGCTAATGTTATATTTCCAAATCTATCTACGTTTGCAACTGCACCTGCTATGTTAACATCTTGTGATTCTTTTTGAATGTCTATGAATCTTCCTTCTAATGATCCTGGTTCAACTGGTACTCCTTCTCTTGAAAATGCTTGTGGAGTTTGGTCTTTAGTAGCTTCAAACTGTTCTGCTTTTGCTTCTTTTAACTCTCCTATTTTTTGTTCTAATGATAATTCTGGAACTTCAGCTTGTACTTCTGGAATCAGTAATGCTTGTTGTGCTGCTTGATCTCGTTGTTGTTTTGCCAATCTATCTGATTCTTTTGAAGCTGCTAATGCTTGTTGAATTTGTAATGCTTTAGCTGCTGATTCGTCTGCTTTTTTCTTCCTTACTAATTCTGCTTGCCTTTGTTTTTCATCTGCTGCTTGTTTAGCTGCTGAAATTTGTGCTGCTTTTATTGCTGCTTGTTGTTGTGCTTTTTGTCTAGCTGCTGCTGCTGCTGCTGCTTTTCTTGCTGCTGCTGCCCTTGCTTTAGCAATTGCTACTGCTCTTGCAGCTGCTTCTTGTGCTACTTGACGAAATGCAGTATTTGCTCTACCTTGAAAAACTGATAAATTTTGTTTAGCAGCTGCTAGTAATCTTTCACCTGAAGAAGTACTACGACCTCTTGCTTTTGCAGAAGCAATTTGTGCTTTAGCTTGTGATATTAATGCATTTGACCTTGATACACCAGCTTGTGCTGATGATAGGTCTGCTCTTGCACCCATTTCTTTAACTCCTCAATATCCTAGACGCTCTTTTACCACTAATACCAGTAAGTCGTTTTGCCTCTTTTCTGCCTGCTTTGAATCCTCTTCCGTTAGCTTTTCTTGATCCTGTAATTCCTGTACCTCTTACTGTTCCGCCTATTGACATGTCAACACCAGAAGCTGGGAGTTTAGCTACGGAACTAGGAACGTTCATCAAACCAGTTGAATCTTCATTGAATACTTTTGGATTTTTACTAAGTGCTCTTGGGAGTTTTTTTGAAACCATATTTTCACCTCCCTAAAATGAATTTTCCACCTTTACGTAATGGTCGAATTGTCTTTGTTTTTCTTCGATCTAATTTTCTCACAACTCTTTTATGACCTACAGAGATTGGATCTCTACTGTCTGAAATTGTTTCTTCAAACCCGAGATTTAATCTTGCTGCGTTTTTCCTGGAAAACTCAAAATCTTTTACTTCCTTTTTCTTTTTCGGTCCTACTATATCAGTAAATCCTTTAGTTAAGTCTAGATCAAAACTCATCTTCTTTCTCCTCTTCTGGTTCTTTTTCTTTAGCTTTCTTTTTCTTTTTTGTACCTGAAACCATTTCGTTAAAATCTTTTGTTAAGTCAAAGTCTGGATCAAATGCCATTTATAATCTACCTCCAAGGAAATCATCTAAGAAATTTATTGGGCCTGAACCTGCACCTGATACTCTTGGTTGTTTGAATCCTCTTGCTGTTTGTATTGCTTCTCTTTGTTGGTCTGATGGTTCAACAAAGAAATCTGCAAATTCTTGTGGTGTATTAACAATTCCATCATCTGATACCCTACCGAAATTAATTCCAAATGGTGTATCTAATCTTTCTACGACTGTTCTAGTAATTACTTTTCTTCTTTGAGCTCTTAACTTTCCTCTAGTTCCTGCAACTGATACTGTTTTTGTTGCTCTTGTTGCTGGTCCTAATGTTACTCCTTTTCCAGTTTTGAATAGACTTGTGAATACTACATCTTTTGAACCCCTTGCTTTTTCACTAACATTTGCAAAATTAAGTATGAATGGTTGTCTTGCTACTGATCCTCCTCTTCTTTGTTGTGCTCTTGCTCTTTTTGGTGCTGGTTTTTCTATTGATGATGTTCTAAATTGTGCAAATCTTTGGGTTCTGACTTTAATTGGTCTTTTTGTTTGTAATTTTATACGTTTTTGTTGTAGTGGTTGTCGTCTTTTTGTTTCTACTATTATTGATGTTGATGAAGCTCTTCCTCCTGGAAATGTTGATCTGCTGGTTTTTTGTATTGTTTGTCTTGGTTGTCTTACTGATACTGAATCACTAACTGTTCTTCGAACAACTCTTTGTGGTTGTCTTAGACTTGACTTTGCTACAGCTGAACGTTGTCTAGTTACTGCTTTACGTATGGTTGATCTTCCAGTTTGTCCTCTGCTTGCTAAGCTACGTAATTGGGAAGCTGATAATCTTCTTGGTGGTTGTGCTTTTGCTCTTGCCATTATTTTTTCAACTTCCTTCCCATAAGATCTACATCTGAATTTTCTACTAATTCGTTAAATGGGCCTGCTGGATTTTCATTAAATTCATTTCTTTCATCAAAGAAATCTGTAAAACATGAAGCTCCTTGATTTGTTGATTTAACGGTTCTTGCTTTGTCTGCTGTATCAATTCTTCTTTTTAGTTTAGTCATCGTAATCCCTGCACTCCTCTTGTTCTGAAGATTACTCTTCTTCCTGCTCTTCTTGCAGCTCTAATTGCTCTATCTCTTTCAATTCTTCTTTGTCTTGCTCTTTGTCTTGCAGCTTCTTTTCTTCTTGCTTTAGCTATACGTGCTTCTCTGATTGCTGCTCTTCTTGAAGCTCTTGTACTTCCTTTAATTACTTTTTTAGTTTTTTTCTTTGCTGCTGCTCTTGCTGCTGCTGCTGCTCTTGCTGCTGCTTTAGCTGCTTCTCTTGCTGCTGCTCTATCAGCTGCTTTTTTTCTTGCTGCTGCTTTAGCTGCTGCTCTTGCTGCTGCTCTATCAGCTGCTTTTTTTCGTGCTGCTTCCTTTGCTCTTGCCCTTTGTGCTGCTCTTATCTGTGCTATTGTTGGCCCTGTATCTCTTCTTTGTACTCCTCTTGTAATGAATTTTACAACTGTGGTTCTACTTTGTCTTGCAGCACGTCTTGCTCTATCTGCTGCAACTCTTCTTGCTCTTGCAGCTTGTCTTGCAGCTTCTTTTCTTCTTGCTTTGGCTACTCTTGCTGCCCTTATTGCTGCTCTTCGTTCTGCTCTATTTGCCATTAGAGTAACTCCTTTGAATTTTTTAGTCGTTTAGTTAGTCTAGTGCCGAATTTTTTACCAGTAGATTCTTCTAGTCGTTTAGCCTGAAACGTACTTGCATTTTTGAAACTTGCCCCCATGCCAAATGATCCTTTGTTAAAGTTATCAATAACATCTAGTTGCTTGTTTAGATCTTTTATTGTTGGAACTTTTTCTTTTCTAACCATTAAAAATCAAACTCCATGAATTTATTCTTCTTCTTGCCAATCTTTGAACCCGTTCTAATGAAGTCTTTGTCACCCGAACTTGGAAATGCAAGTGTTGAATCAATTCCTTTAGGGATTGGACCGATACTGAAAATATTAGATTTCTTAGATGTTATTTTAGTCATTATCCAAAGCTCCCCACGAATGGATTCTTACTTGATACCTTAAGGTGTGGATTTGTAGTCGTAGCTTTACTTGGTACGCTTAATCCAGTCTTAGTATTTTTACCCAGCTTTCTGAAGTTTTTAGTATGTACCCTAGATGATCTAGTAGGTACTCTTACTTTACGTGCTTTACGTGGCATTTCAATTACCTCCGTCTAGTTTTATGTTCATTACGTCATCTGATATGTCGAGTATATCACCGGTTTTCTTTTTCTTTTTCTTACCAAATATTCCAAATCCCATTAGAAGAAATCACCTCCGAATGAATTATTTTTACGTTTTCTACCTCCGTTTCTTCTTTGACTTTGACGAGGTGGTGCGAACATATTTCCACTATTGTTTCTTCTGTTAGCTGGTGGTGTGAATACATTGTCGCTTCTTCTTGTTACAGTTCTTCCACCATTACGTCTTGGTTTATTTGAACCAAATACGCCACTTCCTCCGCCAAAAACACTTCCTTTAGGTACTGATGTATCAAAAACTAGTGGTCCTTTTCTTCTTTGACTTTTTGGTTTTGTACGTTCAATTGCTTGTCCTGCAAATTCAAATACTAATCCTAATGCTGCAAGTGTGATACCAAGTCCAACGATTGTTCCTACTGTTCCTCCTACACTACCTAAGCTCATCTTCTTCTTCTCCTTGATTTAGATTTTCTTCTTTTTGTTTTTGATGAACGTCTTGGTTTTTTCTTCATAACTTTTCGTTTTCTAACAACTCGTCTTTTTCTTACAACTCGTCTTTTCTTTACAACTACTTTTTCTCTTGGTATTGATTTAGTTACTACATTTGCTGCTACTCCAAGTGCACCAACTGTAGCCCCTAATCCTACTGCACCGCCAATTAATCCTGTTGCACCGGCTAAACTCATTAGAATCCACTCTCTCCGAAAATATTTGTCATTTTTCTAAATGCTTTCTTTCCTTTTTGTTCAGTATAACCTGGAAAATCTGTTTTGACTACTGTATCAATTCCTGGAAAATCATGCCTTGAAGCATCATTCCATACTTTGCTGAAATCAGGTGTTACTCCTCTAGTTGTTGAATCATCAACTTCTCTTGATTTTTTAGACCTAACATTTTCGTGACCAAACTTTAATGCAAATATCTTATCTTCGTTTGTGAGTGTGAATTTCTTTTTTGCCATTATCTTTGAGCTCCTCCTGCTGCTCCTTGACCTCTGAACGCTCTTCCTAGCTTGAAGTTTCTTTCTTCTTCTGGTGTTAGTGCTTCTCCACCTGCTTGTAATTGCTTGAATCTTACATCCTCAAATCCTGAATCTTTAATCCGTCTTTTTCTTTTTGTTTGCATCTGTCTATCATCTTCATCCGTTAATGGTATTCTTGTTCCTTCATCAATTCTAGGTAAACTGTCTAACAAAGTTGGCACTTCACCTTCTACTTCATCAAAGAATTGCTCTTCCATATCTTCTTCAATGAATGGATCATCTTCAACTGGATCAATTGCACTTGGATGTTTTGTGAAATCACCTTTTGTAAATTCACTAGAAAAATCTACATCAAATTTTCCTTGTCCAAAGTTTGGATCAATTCCAATTTTTGAATTAAACAAGTCGCCTTTTCCCATACCAAAGTTTCTATCGAACTTTGATCCTCCTGATTCTAACAGTCCTTGTGTTTTAATTCCACCCGATAATTCTTTTGGTGCAGCAAATGGATCTGGACCTCTTTGACCGCCAAGTGATCTTAGTGCTTTAGCTCTTTTTGGTTTTGGTAACTTTGAATTTTTACCTAGATTTCTTGCAACAAACCTTACTCTCTTGTCATCTTTTTTAGTTGGTGTATTGATTCCACTAAAGAAATCTACCGTACCGAACCCTGGTTGTTTCTTTCTTGCCATTATACTGGAATCCTCCCGTATGGTGTATCAATGAATTTTTGTTTACCTTTCTTTTTCTTTTTTCCTCCTGATACATTGAAAACATCATCCATTGACATTATCCTAAATCTCCATAAATATTTCCAATGTCTAATGAATCTCCTTTCTTTCCTTTCTTTTTTCCTTTTGCTTCTGCTTTAAATCCAAATATATCATCGTCTAATCCACTTTTGCCTTTACCTTGTTTTTTTAAGTCGCCAAAAATATCCATTGTACCTTCTATTGATTTATCTGCTTTGCTCTTCCCCTTTTTCTTTTTACCGTCAATGTCTGTCAAGTCATCATCGCCTTTTGGTAATTTGAAAATATCTTCGCTCATTTTCCATTCACCCCTTCTTCATCACTCATTTCTTTGTCAAGTACTTCTTCATCTTCTTCTTCAACTTCTTCTTCAGTCATGTCAATGTCTTGTTCTTCAATTTCTTTTTGAAGTCCTGCTTGTAACTTTTGTACGTTTGCTCTATCAACTGTTTTTTCTGCTTGAATTTCTTCTGTTGAAAATTGTGATTGTCCTCCACCACGACTTTTTAATCGTGTGATTCCACCTTTGATACCTTTTGAAGCTGCACCTGCAAGTAATGATCCAACTGTTTTACCAGATTTCTTAGCTGTTGTAGTTGTTTGTGTTGTAGCTTTACGACCTTTACCACTTCCTCTTGGTCTGCCTCTACCTCTTCCACCAATTTTTCCACCTTCACCAATTATTTGTCCTGTTCTTCCATTAGCTGTTAATACATCTGAAAATCCAACTTTGAATGTATCTACACTTTCTACAAAGCCTGAACCGACTTTACCAAATCTTGTGTTAAATCCTTCACCTAATTCTGGAATTTGTAATCCTCTATCAAATACTCTGTCATCAGTTTTTGGTATTCCACTTGGTGGTGGCCCGCCACCGTTTTTTAGTCCACCGAAAAATCCTGGTGCTTCAAAACCTCTTGCTGCTGATTTTGCACTACCGTTGCCATTTCGTTTTTTACCATTTTTACCATTTCCGTTTCTGCGTTTTTTCTTTGGCATAAATGAATCCATTGAAAATAATCTGTTATCGAATGACAATTTTTTCCTCCTTTTTAGTAATACTTTTGAAGAGTGATTGTCCTGGAACAATTAGATTTTTCTTGAAAAATACTAACCCACCTAATCCAATCACTGCAATTATTGATGGAATTGTACCATAGTAGATTAGCTCATATCCTATTCCACACATTTCTACTTTTTTTCGGTGCTAAACTTATTTAAAAGAAAGTCAATAGCGTTTTCTAGATCGTTTTTTCCTATATACTATAAAACATGATGGATATGGAGCTGGGTATTCTGTTTTTTTACCATTTCTCCAAAAGTTTATCCTTCCTTCAATCGGGTAGAACTCTCCAACCCACTTGTCTTTGACTTGATCGTACACATATCTATTGAACCATTTTGTATCTGTCTTAGAATACACTAAGATTATGCCACTTACATTCCATTTTTTATGTTCTTCGTAAGCTTTTTTCATAAATTTACCGACTTTACTGTATGGTGGATTCATCCAAAAGTCCTTTTTCCAATCTTTTGACAATGCATCCTGATTTTTCCCAAAGTAATGACGTAGTTTATGATGGTGTCTTGAACCACAAACATCTAATTTTGGCCTTATTTTGTGTTTTTTACATCCATTTTTGAATACATCAGTTGGAGTTTCATACTCATCATCTCTTTTAATGTGGCTTAGGTGTCTTACTGCCTTTGATTTTTTTTTCATCTTCTTCTCTTTGGTCTTTTTTTATTATATCCCGTTATCCCGCCAAAAACATGTACCATTGTTTCTTTTTTTTGTAATTCTCTAATCATTTTTCTTCGATCTAATATCATTTTGTTATAACATTTTTTTTGTTGTTCTAATTCACTTACTTGTTGTTTTAAAAATTTAATTTTTTCTGTTAATGATCCATATGCTGGAAACACACTTGTCATTGCTGGTTGTTTAATTTTCAATTAAACACCTTACTTTTTGCAATTCGAACTCTGTTAGCTATTGTGTAATCTAATCCATGTTTTTTTATAAAGAATTTCCAGCAATGTGCATCAAACTGTATATGATTAAACATTCTTCCATGACTTTTCATATCAAACCCAACCAAAAGCTCATTAGAATACCCCATACCATTGCATTCAACCCGGCTAACACTCCTAAATACATTGGTTTCTTTGCCCATTCATCAATTTTTTTCTTTGGTAAGATAGGAACTTCTGTCAACATAGATCAACACCTCTTTTTTTTGCTTCCTTTAAACAGTTTTGTTGTTGTTGAAATGAATGTTTACGCATAGGTTTTTCACAAACTTTGCACAGTGGTCCTTGATCAAATGATCTATTTGGTGGTGCTGTCATCATTTTGATTTGACCTCTATGAATTTTTCAATGAACTTTTCTGTAAGATGGCCAAACTTTACTGTGCAATTAATGCAGTAATATTTTTGTTTTCTTTTTGAATAAATTAGATCACCCAATGTCAATTTCTTGTCGCAGTTACGACAATTCATACGTTCGTTAACTTGATTTCTTGTTATGAAGAATAGATAGTTTCTAGCCTTTACCCTCATCTTCTTCTATTTCCTCCCCTTTGTACTCCCCAGCTAGTTTCTCTACGTTATCAAACATTGGTTGTAGTTCTTTTTTCTTCTTTGGTGGTAAGCTTTCAAGTGCTTTTTTTAGTATTCCAAAATCTATTTTTGAAACATCACTTCTTACTTTGTTATCCATATTTGCTAAATCTAATTCGTTGAACATTTTTTGTGCTTCTGGTGGTAGTTTTGTGTCACTGGTTGCTGCTTGCATACCTTCAAACATCAAGTCCGTCACTTCTCTTTTCAGTTTTCTAATATCGTATTCCATCTGTAGCCATTCGTCATAATTCACCTCTCTAGCTATTTTTTTTCTTAAAAATTCACATACAGCTTGTTGCATTTTTAGAGGCATCATTTTGCCTGTTTGAGTTACTTTGAAAGTAGTAAGTATGAATAACCACTTTTCTCTACTTGTTAAACCCATTTTTTCTCTTCCCTTAGTTTAACTCGTTGTTCTTCGTTGGTATTATAATAGATTATGGCGTGTTTTAATGTGCAAAACCTTCTATAGTTTTGATCGTTTAGATCTGGTTTACACATTGCACAAGTATCATCTTCTAACATATCTTCAAATTGTTGACGTGCATAGATCTTTAATGTATCTGATTGTTCCCAAAATAAACTTGATACTTCTTCAGTTCTATTACCAGTAATTCGCATTAACCAATGTATGCATGAATGTCTTATTGCATGAGTTGGATCGTTTACTAAGTAATACTCTTGTGTTCCCTTTTGATATTTAGCTTGTTCAAATGGATCTCCACTAATTTTCCCTATTATTGCAAAGAAATCACGTAGTTTTTGGTTGTATTCGTCTTTTGCTTTCTTTATGTTAGTGTAATGATGAATTTGTTTTCCAGGTAATAATTTTGAAACGATCAACCTTGCATTTGGTGTAAGGATGTATTTTTCATATGGTTGTGATTGCTTTTTTTCATAGATGTATGCTTTGTACCAATCACATTTAATTCCTTCAAAGGTTCTCGTATGCTTTTCAAACTTTGGCCTCATTGTAAATAATGTATCTGATCTTGGACCAATTTCATTATGTATTATAAATAATGTTTTTAGATCATTACTAAATGTTGCAAAATGTTTTATTCCTTGCATTCTTTCATTGTCGTTTAATCTAATCTGTGCGTACAGTTTGTTTTGTTTTCTTTTAACCTTTAATTCTCCTTCTGGTATTTCTTTTCCATTTCTCTTGATAAATGACCTGATTGATTCAATATAATGTTCTGGACTTGCTTGTGATTGCTTTAGTGGATCATCTATTTGCCTTTTTTTTATGTAAACAACTTTCCCACTCTTGAATGCAACCTTGAATTTCTCAATTAATGGTATTACTTCTTCAATATCAAGTAAGAATGCGTCTGGATGAACGTCTATTGTTTGACAAACTTTCCAAAAATTTACAATTATGTATGGTACATTTTTTACCCCATCTCTATCCATGCTGTTTTTCCATCTGCTAATACTTGGAATACTTAGAAAATCAGTCTTAGAAATATCTAGGAATCTCCTCAATAACTTAGGTTGGGCAGCTCTTATCAAATGTCCAGTTTCAGTAGTTTGGAGTTTACCTTCCTGTACTAATTCTCGTTGTACTCTATGAACAGTTGAAACAGACCGATTTATCATATGTGATATTTGGATTCTATTGAGGTTATGTGGCGGTAATGTCAAGTCCAAAACTCTATCTTTAAGGAGTTTTTTTCTTGTTTCATCGTTAGTTTTTTTATTATCCCAAGGTTGCACTGTCATAGTACTACTCATCAACTATTGTGTCATCCTCTGTGGGTGTAGTTGGGTTTCCTTGTTCATCAACATATTCTACCTCTCCTTCACCTGCTTCTGCTAATGGTTCTTCTAATGGAGTTTCAGTTGCTGGTGCTGCTTGACCTACTGGTGCTGCTCTCATATTAAATGATAAAACACCGTACCCTTTGAACCTATTTCCCATTTCTGCGAACTTTCCTTTTAGTTTTTCAGTGTCGTTTTCTTCAACTTCTTCCCATAAAACTAGATCATAATAAATTCTCAATCAATCACCTCCTCTATGTTTTTTCATTTTTGACAAACCACCTATACAATTTTTTTGTGGTTGGATCAGATTACATTTTCTACAATATTGAGGTAGTCCTTTTGGTTTAGACCAATTCTTTTTGTAGATAAATCTTAGTGAATACGTTAAGCTAAAACACTTGTTACAAAAATATTTGCTCATGTCAGTCATACCTTTTATAATGTTATAAAGATATGTAATTAAGTATTGTTAATCCCGATCGATCTAAATATTAAATCCAAAGAATTTTTCGTTTAGATTTTTTGATTTTTTCGGTTTACCAAGTACATCTGATATTTCTCCAATCTCTCTACGACTTTGTACTTGTTGTCCTAATGCACGTTCAACTCTGCCAAATGGTGTCCTTGCAACGTCAAATACTCTAAAGAATCGTCTGTTTGATTTTAATTCTGGTCCTGGTGTTCCTCCACCTCCTCCTCTTCTTCTTGGTCCGAAAATATTCTGTTGCTGTGTTATCAAGAATGTATCCGATCTAACTTGTTGCTGTTGTCTTTGTCTTGCTGCTTCTCTTGTTGTTTGTCTTGTTCTTGTTGTTTGAGGTGTACGTGTATCAAATAGATTAGTAAATCTTGTAGGTTGATCAGTTATTACTCTTTGTGGTTGTGTTGTTGTTGTAACTTGTCTTGTACCTGGATCTAGTACTTGTTTAACAGATGGTGGGGCAAAGATGTTATCAAATCTATTACTTTGATCTGGGCGAGTTAGTATTCCAACTACGCCTACGCCTGTTATACCTCCTATTATGCCTGCTCTTGGACCAGCTTTTCCTTTAGGGGTTCTAGCTGGCGGTGCTTCATCTATTATTCCTAATCCTCTTGCTATTGGACTAGGTGGTTTTCGTGCTTTTTTGAGTATTGATGTTGGTGGTTTTCGTGGTGGTTTTACTTTACCCAAATTTCTTAATCCAATCTGTATTTTTTCTTTTGTGATTAATCCTTTTAGTGTTTTTTGAGTTAGTTTGTCTGCTGATAATTTACTTTCTGACTTTGCAATAGTTTTGAGTACTCTCTGTGTCCTTAATGCTTCTGCTGGATCAATTCCTTTGGGTTTTTTTGCTTTTGTTTTTGCTAATGCTGTTTTCGCTTTTTGTAATCTATTTAGTTTTAGTGAATCTAATTCTGCTTTTTCTGTTATTTTTGATACTAATATTAGCCCTTTGTTTGTTTTGAATGTATTAAGGAAATTACTTTCTCCTGCATCAGCTTTTGCTTTTTCTTTTTTAAATATTTTAGTAGTTTCCGCTTTAGATTTTCCGGTTCTTTTAGAAAACGTTGTTATATCTTCATCTGAAAATTTAGCAATTGTTGCTGGTCCTGTACCTGGTCTTGGTTTTGTTTTAGTTCCTGGTGATTTAAATTCATCTCCAAACCTTACAATTTTTCCTTCTTGTATTATGCCTCCTACTCTACCTTCTGGACCAAATTCCTGTGCCACTCTTGCCTTCTGTACTTTTCCTCTTTGTGCTAAAAGTGCAGCACTTTCTTGAGCTTGTGTTAGTTTTTTACCCTTTCCTATTGCTACACCTAAACCTAATACATCTCTGAACTTTGTATCTACTACTGATTCAACTTGTGTAGGTGCTTCTGGGAATTGGCTTCTTGGTGTTTTCTTTGCAGGTTTTGTACTAATTGATCTAGGGATTGTTCTTTTTGTTTCTGTAACTATATCTGGTATTATTGCTGATTGAAGTCTTTCAGTTGGTGTTCTGGTTACTGTTGGTTTTATACTTCTGAAATCATCTACTGTTCCCAATATTCCTGTTCTTACTGATGGATCTAACCTTGCTGTTGGTGCTCTTCTCTTAGGTAATGCAACTTCATCAAGTGTTTCTGAAAATGCTCTTTCTTTTGTAAATGCTCTTGCAAAGTCCTCTTCTCCTGGTTTTGGTGGTCTGAACTTTGTTCGTTTTGGTGTTGGTGCATCTTTTAATTTTCTTAATGCTCCTGCTGCTTTTTCTGCTTCAATTTCTCTACCAAAACCTAATAAGAAATCATCTTCAGTTGGCTTTCCAGTACCAACTCCCCTTCTAACTTTACCTCCCCCTAGAGAGCCTGGTAAGCTAAATGGAATGTTCTTTTGAACTCTTGCTGTGCCTCCTGCAATTGGAGTATCAACTACTTTTCCTACTTTTAGTACTCCGCCAACACTTCTTGTTGTTAATTGACCTGTTGTTTTTGCTGCTTTTCCTACAACACCTATTCCCTTAATTGCTAATGAACCAGCTTTCAATGGTGCTACAACTAATAATGGAATCTGGACAGCTGCATCACCAATTGCAAATAATGGATCTGCTGCTGCAATTCTAGAAGCTCTTAATCCTGAATCACTTAAAATTGATAGTGAATCTGGTCCTCTTACTTGTTGATTTACTGTGATTGTATCGCCCAATATTCCTTTAGTTGTGATTGATTGTCCAGCTTGTACTTTCTTTTTTCCTGCTACTGCTCTACCTAAATCGAATATTTGTCCTCCTGCTCTAGCTGCTGCATCAAATAATCCTCCAAATAATATTGAAGATGGTGTTGCAAAGAAATCTTCTTGTTTTCCACCGGATACTGCTGCTGGAATGTTCTTTATTCCGATAACTTCGTTTAATGCTGATTGACTTGCACCTGCAAATAAACTTCCAAGTGGATCAGAAAAGTCTGGTTTTACTTCACTTACACCTAATGTTTGCTTTACTCCTCCACCTTCAGTGACTGTTGAAAATCCTCCACCTGATTGTGTTGTAACAGTTCGTGTTGTTAGTAATCCTGTATTTGGATCTAAAAATGTTTTAGTTTCAGTCTTTGGTTTTCCAGCTGGTATTTTAGTTGTAGTTGTTATTCCTGGAATTTTTTCTTCAGATAATACTTTCTCTGAAATATCTAATGCAGCTCCTCTTGCATCAGCTGCACCTAATCCTCCTGCAAAACCTTCACCAGGTGCTTTAAAACCTTCAAGTGTAAATTGTTGTACACCTTTTGTTACTGGTGTTGTAGCTTGAAATGGTACGGTTGCTGGAACACCACCGCCTAGTGCACCTGTTACAACTCCTACTCCACCAAGTAATCCAGGTAAACCTTTTGATCTTGCAGCTGCAAGTCCTGTTTTTCCAAGACCTCCTGCTACAGGAAAACCACCTACACCAGGAATTTCAGGACTTAGTGCTACATCGCCTTCAATTGTAATAGGTGCTAAATCTCCTCTATCTGCAAGTTTTTGTGCAGTTGATGGTTTAACAGAAATTACAGATCCATCTTTTCTTCTGACTGATACTAATCCTGTTGCTACTGGTATAACTGCTGCAACTGGTGCTTCAACTGGTGCTTCTAATGATACTACTTGTGAGGTTGGTTTTGGTGTTGGAATTGGTGCTTGACCAAATCCTAATGATTCTCTTAATGATGGTCTAGGTGTTGTATCTAGTATTTGTTGTGCAGCTCCTCTTCCCTCTTCAGTTCCTAACAATCCTCTAGTTGGTGCTTGCTCTAAAATTTGTCCATCTTTAATTCCTGCTGTAGCTCCAAAAGTAAAAAATACATCTGGTGATTTTGATTTTCTTGCTATTTCTAATGCTTCAACACCTGACTTTGCACCAGTTATTGCTGCAAAACGATCTGCTTGTACTATGTTAGCTTGCCTTGCTACATCTTGTTCTTGTACTATTCTTTCTATTACTTGTCCTTCTGTGCTTGCTCTATCGATTGGTACACCTCCTCTTGAAAATTGTTGAGTATCGAAAATTGATTTTCCACTTTGTATTCTTTCTGTAGAAATATCTCCTATTGAAACAATTGGTGACGCTCCACCTCGTTGTGCTAATGTTTCTTCTCTAAGCTGTGCTTTTGTTTTTGGTATTCCTGTTGTTAATACTTGATCTCGTGTTGGTGAAACTAATGGTTTTTCTACTGCTGTAACCCTTGGTCTTGTTACAGCTGTAGTTGTTCCTCCTATGAATGATGGTCCACCTGCTGTAACTCCTTTTTTTGCTGCTGCTCTTGTTTTAGCTTTAGCTGCTGCTGCTCTTGCAGCTGTTGCAGCTTGTGTTTTTGCTCTTGCTTTTGCAGCTTTAAATTCAGCTGCTGCTGTTGCTGCTTTTGATTTTCTAACTGCTTCTGATTTTTGAAATGCTGTTGCTGGACTTGGTGTTCTTTTAGTTACTGTTTTTGTTGGTGTAGGTGTAGTTTTACGAACTGTTGTAGTTCTTGTGGGTGTTGGTCTTTTTACAGTTGTAGTTCTTGTGGGTGTTGGTCTTTTAGTTGTTGTTCTAGTAGGTGTTGGTGCTCTTACTACTATTGTAGGTGCTCTTACTACCGGTGTTGGTGTTCTAGTAGGTGTTGGTCTTTTTACAGTTGTAGTTCTAGTTGGTCTTTTTACAGTTGTAGTTCTTGTGGGTGTTGGTCTTTTTGCTACTGTTCTTGTAGGTGTTGGTGCTCTTTTTGGTGCTGGTGCTCTTTTTGTTGTTGTTGTTCTTGTTGGCCTTCTTGTTACAGTTCTAGTAGGTGCTCTTGTAGGTGCTCTTCTTGTTGGTGTTGATCTTGTAGCTGTAGCTCTTGATGATGAAGCACGTCTTGCAGTATCTTCAACTGTTGTGTCTGGTATGTTTTTAAAACTTGGATTTGACTTTGATAAAATATCTTTATTTACAATTAATTTTCTTACTTTAAAAATCAAATTTAAACAACTTCCCTATTCTTTTTCCAGTTTTTGTTGATGATGGTACAAATTCTTCTGAATTAAATGATGATTCAATTCCTGATTGTGGTGTTGTTGGAATGAACCGATCTATTTTCTTTTTTCCTTTTTGAACATTGAAAACATTACCTTGATCTATAAAAGTTCCAAAAGCAGCTGATGGTGTATTTGGTAATTTCAGTTTTTGACCACCTTTCAAAAGTTTCTTTGCTCTTTTAGTTCCGCCACTAAGATCTATATTTGGCTTAGAGCCACTTCTAGCTGACAATACAATATTTGTCCGGGATTAAGTTATTTAAAAGAAAAATTAATTCTGCTTTCTCATTCATTTTTTGGGAAGTATTCATAGTCCTCATCAATCCAAATTCTAAGTCCTTTAATTCCCACTTGTTTTTTTATAATAGATAATTTATCATCTTCTTTAATTGTTTCAAGAGCTAATGCTAAAAATTTAACTTCAATTTCATATACTGTATCTCTGTATTTCACTTCAAGATACTGTGAATGTTTTGGTTTTTTGACAAAACCTTCTGTCACTTTGATGGTTTTTTTTGTTCCATCTGGGAATGTTTGAACCCATGAATAAGGTTTTTTGAATTTTCTATAATCAACCCCTTGATCTGGGTATCTTGACCAATCTCTGATGAAGTTTGCGTGTTGTTTTAAACCAAATTTTAACACACGACTAAGCCATGTATGCTTTAAGAATTTTACAACCTGTTTTTCGCAACACTGACAAACATTTCTATTTCTAACTTGTACATTTGCATCACAATTTTTACAAAATTCTAGCTCTAAATGTGGTGAATGACAGCTATGATGTAATCCTCTACAACCATTTTTCTTTTTTACATACGTTCTTTGAGATTGTTTTGCTTTTGGCTTTTTTGGGTAAATTGATTTATACTCAAATTCTTGATTTAATGGCTTTATTTCAGCGTATTCGTTAGTAGTCGCCATAATCCGCCCCACCACCACGTAGCAATCCACCCATAACTTGCCTTCTAACTCTTGGATCGTTGACTTTGATTTCGGATTTGTTAGTTGTAAGCATGGTGAGCATATGTCCTTTAACTGAAGTTGTTGAGATTAATCCTCTCAATAAAATTTCTTTAGCTTCTTCAGCTACATCCTGCATATTTTCTGGTAAGGTTTCTTTTACAGCTGTTATTTGTTCTACTTTTTGTACTACTTCAGCAAGATGTTTTGGTCCTACTAAAGTTCTATACAATAATCTATCTGGATTTCTACCACTGGCAGCTGTGATCAGTCCTAATACTGACCTAATCTCCCCACTTGGATCACTCAATGTTCTGGATTCTTAGTGTACCTATATAAGAATGGCGATAGGATTAATTTGTTGGAAAGTGTACCCTTACCGTTAATATCTGGTAAATTGCTACTATGATGGCTAATATAAGCAAGCCCCAACCAACTGCTTGAGCTTCTAATGAAAAACCAGTTAGGCAAGCTGCTTCTTCTCCACCTGCTGCTAAACATGCTGGATCTGGTCTTGTGAATAACGCTGCTAAAGCAACACCTACAACACCTACCATAAGTGGATTAGAAACTCTAAGCCATAAAATTCCTATTATAATTCCCCAAACTATTACAAGTGTAAATCCTTCAAAAACTGCATCAAATGGTTCCATCATTGCATCAAATGGAGCTGCGAAGAGATCACAATCTCCCAATTCAAAACATTCGGGATCATTTGGTCCATAAGCAAATACTAGATTTAATGGAAATAAATGCCCATCATCAGTTGCACCAACATACCAGGCAATGTATGCACCAGTTCCAACTACTACATATGGGATCATAACTGATAATGCAATTATTTTACAATAAAGAATATACTTTGCAAAATGCTTTTTATTCAATATTTTATTTGCCATTTCAGCTTATAAAAAAGAACTAATGATCGTTTGTAGAAACATAATAACTTGAACCGGTTCTACTGCTTGGACTGTTGCATTTATGACTTCTACTGGTGCTGCTTCTACAACTGGAACTGGTTCTGATCCTGTAAGTTCTTCAATGTATCTCTCAAATTCTCTCATATATTTTGGTCCATTTTGTATAACAGCTAACCCAATAATCCCTGCAACTATTGCAAAAATAATCGGCATTGGTGGTTTCATATTTGGATGTAATGAATCAACTGCTTTTCTTCCGGCCTGACAAACCTCGTTTAATCGTTTGATTGAAATTGGATTGTAAGCTCGATAATATGGTAGAAATTTTTCAGTATCAATATCTATGGCTTTATGATTAGTAAATTCTACTAGAAATCTGAATAATTCATAAATATTGTTAAACTTTAGCTGCTTTAGTTCTGGATAAATTTGCTCTAATTCACGCCTAACTTCCATAAATTTACCTTTTTGATATAGTGAGTTTACCCTTTTTGCTATCTTTTTTGGAATTGTTGTACCATGAGAATTATAAAATGACATTGGTTGTTTTCCGTATCGGTATTGAGTTTCTGAATCAACTTCAAACATTCCAAATTCATTTATGAAAAATTCTCTCATTGTTTGATTAACTTTTTTTATTTTTACTATATTTTTTCGTACAAGAATAAAAGCAATTGGTCCACCCCACCATAATAATCCGTAGTCAGATAGATCTAATCTTTGCACTAGAACCACTTTAATGGATTAACTTGTGTCATTACTAGAACTAATACCAATGCCAATGCTCCCATGATTAACGTTGGTAATATTGTTGGAACTTTTAATGACAAACCTTTGTTAACATTTTTAGCGTTCATCATCGCTGTGTTTTGTAATTTTAGATCATCTTTATCAAATACTCTTGAATCAATTAGAAATTTTTGATCTGATTCTGATATTTGATCCGGTCTGCCTTTGTATAATTCTGCCATTGCATGGATTGGATCTGTATATTTTTTTTCTGCACTTGATTCAATTGCGGTGTTTATTCTTTCTAATTCTTTAACTAGTATTCCGGCTTTTCTTGTTCTGTATAATTTTTGAATCTTTTCAATTCCTTGTAATGAAATTGGTTTTGAGTTAAACAAATTGTAGATTAAACATTGCTGTCCTGATAAATTGTATGCATATTCACCATCTAATTCAAAAACACCTTCTTTTGTTAGAAAGAATTTTCCTTGTTGACGTACTGCTTTTCTCAATTCTATTTGACGATCTCCTACTTTCATAAAGATCATTGGACCTCTCATAAGTTTAAATTCTAAAATTGGGAAATGTCCTTTTAATGAAAATCTACCCATACCTCGTCACCAATATTGATTTGATTTAGTGTCGTATTTAAGAATTAGTTTAGTCTGGTAGGTTACTCAAAAGTACCTTTTGCCAATGAAAACTCCAAGTAATGTCAAAAATACTATGAAGCCCCAGAAGAACTCTAGCGATCCATCTGTTGGTTTTGCTGATAATGGATCAAAGTATCCTAACACACCCATCGAACCAATGGCAACTGCTAACACAATAATTCCAGTTGGTGCAGATCTTCCTGTCCAAATTGCTGCAAGTATTATGATAAATATGAAAGGAATTGGAACTCCCATAAAGTCGCCTAATTGACTTGTAAATGCAGTTAATGCTAATGTTCCATTACCTGTTCCAAAGCTGGTAAATGCTAGAATTTGTGTTCCTACTGGATCTTCACATGCTACGTATAGGTTTAGGCTTGGTGTTGCTTCTAGATCTTCAAGTAGGAATCCTATGCCTGTACCAACTATAGTTTGTTTAATTCCAAATGAGGTTTCTCTTGTGTTACAAGTTACATCCCAGGGGATCGGCTTTCTTGTTAGGTTAAATTGTACTTCTGAAAAGTCGTCACTTCTAGTATGATTGAAGAACAAAAATTCCGTTATAAATTGAAGTTGAGTTGTAACTACACCTACCTCATCATCTCCCTGCCCACCCAAGTTTGTTATAATTGCAGTTGTGTTGATGTTTTGAGTGCCCACTAATGGTATTACAAAGTATGTTGTAAAGTTTAATTCTGAATCTAATACGATCGGTGCAGCTAATGCCCAATTAGCTTCAGTTACACCATTTCTTTCAAGATCTGCTTGTGTTAGTGTACAATCTGGGAAACAATCATCTACTACAAATGAATAATCTTGCCTTAGAATATCTCCTACTACCTCAAAGTCGTTAATAGTAAAGTTAACAATGTTTGCTGGAACAAATGTTACCACTGTACTAGTTGCGAAATCTCCTGTTGGATTGGTGAAAGCTGCTACTCTATACTCATGCTGTGCCAAATTAATTAAGTTTGTATCAGTGAAGTTTAGAAGTGTTGGGCTTGTTAAATTGGCGATGAGTTGGAATGTTCCACTTAGATCTTTTCTTTCTACCAAATATCCTTGGATTGGTTTACCGCCATCAAATAATGGAGTTTCCCAACTTAAGAACACTGAATATGGTTTTGTTGCGTTAAACTGTACGAAAAAGTTTTCAGGAGCTGACGCACCGGTGAACGTACCGGCAGTAAGATTTGCACTAAATTCTCCTAATCCAAATCCGTTAATTCCTGCAATTCTGTAAATGTAAGTTGTTTGTTGCAACAACCCGATGAATGTTTCATCTAATGGTTCTATGTTGTCGCCAGTATTAGCTATTACAGTGAAGAATGTTCCTCCAATACCTTGTGCTTGATCGATTCTATAACCTGTTACTGCTGATCCAAAGTTGTTAGCTGGTTCATCCCAATCAACTGTTATTTCAGATACTCCATTTGTAACAAAGCCTAAATTGATTGGTGGTCCTGCAACACCAAAAGTAATATCATCTGCTTCGTTTGAATATGGGCCGGTTCCAACTGCGTTTGTAGCGTTAACTCTAAAGTTATATTCTGTCTTTGTAGTTAGTCCTGTTGCTGTATAGTTTGTATCTGCTTGTACTAATATTGATGTTGTACCACCATCTGTAAAGTTTAGATTATCAAAGTATGTTGATACTTGACCAGCTCCTGGTGGTGTTGCTTCTGTATCCCATAACATCAAATATCTTAGGTTTTGTACACCAGCAGGCACAGTTATTGTTGATTTTCCTGCGTAACTAAGAGTTCTTGCAGTATCATTGAATAGTTCAAATGAAGCTGTTGTTGGATTTTCTAATTCTAGACTAAAGTAGAATACTCTTGTTAATGCTACATTTGTAAATTTACTTGTTGGTGTATCAATTTTACTAGATACTGGTGCTTGATTTGATAATGATACTGCATCATTTAGTGCGTTCACACCAAATCCATCTGTATTTGGTCCACTAAATTTGTCTATATGACCTGAAATTGTATCTCTACTTGGACCTGCACCTTGACTTTGATTTAGACTTGATAGCCCTATCCTTACAGCAGAATCACCAGTTGGTACACCTTTGTTGATTGATGTTATGTTTAATTTACCATCTAATGTCCAGCTATCTACTGACAAGAAGTTACCTGATCCACCATATGCACTATCTAATAATGGTTGTAGATCAAACATTAGTCTGTGATCTGTTGTTGTAGCAATTGTGCCACAATTCTCAAAGTACAATGATTCATCGTTTCCTGGTGGAATAGTTGGTCCAAAGTCTATACCAATTGGGTTTGTATCAGCACAAACTCCTTCATCAAATACATTCCAACCTTGATCACCACTAAAGTCATCAGTGTAAATTACTGTGTCCATACCACCAACTACTGCTTCAACTGAATCAAGTGATGTGAATCCTCCACCAATTGGACTTTCAATTTCAATATCATATCGTATTATTCCATTGTCTACTTGAGCTGGTAAATCCCAATCTAGATCTATTTCAGTATCAGATGTTGCAGTTGCTATCAAGTTTAATGGAGCAGTTGCTGTTCCGAAAGTCGTATTTTGTGCGATGTTAGAATATGGGCCAGCTCCTGCACCATTATCAGCTCTTACTTGATAATCGTATGTATTTGCTGTCAACAATCCTGTATCTATGTATGTTACAATTGGTACAGAAACATTTGCGATTGTTACAAAGCCTCCAAATCCTACATGACGTTGCTGGATAAAGTATGTTGATGGTGGATCTCCTCCTACTGGTGCTAGCCAATCAATTCTGATTTGGCTTTGGCTAAGTGTAGTTGCTGTAAGGTTAGTTGGTGCATCTGGTGGCATTAATGGTGTTGTTATTAATGAGAATGAGTTTGAGAATGGACTAAACCCTAATGCATTTACACCTCTTACTTGGTAAGTATAGTTTGCACCTGAAATTACGGTTTCATCTTCATACATTGGTGTAGCGTCAGTTGTATTTGCTAGGAACGAAAATGCTCCTATACCTTGTTTTCTTTCAACTTGGTATTTGATAATATCTACTCCTGTAGATGGACTTCCTGTTCCATTATCTAGTGGATGTTCCCAATCTAGGAACACATCTTCTAGATCAGGTATGAATTGGCCCATTTGACCTGTTAGATTTTGTGGTGCAGTTGGAAGATCGTTTGTGATTACAGAATTTGAGAATCCAGTTGTTCCGTTTCCGTTGTTGTTTACTCCCCATGCTGAATAAGTATAGTTACAATTAAAGCAGATCGAGCTGTCAATGTAATCAGAAGTTAGAACACCTTGGGCAATTATAATATGACTTGCATTAAGTATTCCTCTTGTAACTGTATAATTTAATGCAAATGTTGCATCATCCCAATCAAGTGAAACTGTTGCGTTAATTGCTGTTGCTATCATATTTTCAACTTGGAATGGTACTTCGGTTACTTCTGTTTGAGCAGCTGTTGAGTTTGCACCACATCCTAGTTCATTACATCCTGATATTTGATAATTGAAAACATCTGGGAATGTTACTGCTGTGTCATTATAGAAGTTAGGTGGTGGTGATGTTGCAAATACTTCTGCTGCTAATACAAATGGTTCTCCTCCTGTTACGTTTTGTCTAAATATTTGGTATTTTGTTAGGTTTAGACCTGAACTTGGACTACCAATTCCCGAATCAAATGCTAATGCTGTCCAATCAATATCTACTTGTGTACCTGTAACAAAGCTTGCACTTGTTCCTACTACTTGATCTGGAACATTATTAGTTATTACAGAAGCAATTTCTGATGGTTCACTTGGAATTGTGTTGTTTAATGCTGACACTCGATACGAATATCCAGTTCCTAGATCTACGGTTGTATCTAAATATTCTCTTTCTGTAAATGCAGTTGCGTTAACAGCTATCAAACTTGGAACAATAATTTCAAATTCTTCACTACCGCCTGCTTCTTCTACTCCTATAATTCCTGCTTCTGTAACGTTTATTCCATTATAGAAAGCAACATAATCATAGTACCCTAATGCAGAAAAGCTGCATCCTGTGTAAAATGTATGTGCTTCACAATTTCCCGTATTTCCATCTGGTACACCTAACATTATATGATCTATTGTGCCATAAGATATTTGCATTAGTGAACTTGTTGGTACGAAATCATCTAGAGTTCCATCTGTACCTTCCCAAGGTATTGAATATTGATCATCAATGAATACTGAAGCTCTTATTCCATCAACGTCTTTTATTACTTGGACATAATATTCATCTGCATTTACGAAGGCATTTACACTAAGATTTAATTCAGCAGCTGGATTGAATGTTGCGTTTGAAGCGTGAAGTTGCCAATCTTTAAAGAATGTGTGTGAATAAACCCCAACACAATTTTCTCCTACTTGCCTACAAAAGCCTCCGCTAATTTCTGTTGCATTATCTTCAGTTAATGAAAATAATGATTGATAAACTCCATGATGACCAGAGTGTTGAGTTGTGTTTTCAACACCATTTGTATCATCTATTTCTGTAAATACAACCTTTCCTCTGTATGACCAAGTATCAGTGTTAATATCTTGTCCTATTTGTTCTTCCAAGTCAATTGAGGCTCTTGTTTCTCCACCTGTTCGTAATCCACCTTGATGTGTAGTGTTTGATGGAGTTGTGAAGTTTAGTGTTCCAGAAGTTGTATCAACTACCATATATGTTGAGTTCTTTATCACCCAACCATTATCTGTGTTAAAGCTATCAAAGTATGTTGCAGCACCTAACTTTCTTTCAATTCTATAATCATCATCTGTTGTTGCGTTTCCTGTCCATTCAAGGAATACGTCTGGTAGAATTGCTGTTACGTTAAAGTTTGTTGGTCGTTCTGGTGGTATTGCAACAAAGAATGAAGATGAATTTGTTCCACATCCTAGTTCATTACAAGCTGTGATTTGATATGAATAGAAGAATATTTCGTTAACTGTTGTATCGTTGAAGAATATTGCTGGTGGCGATAGTCTTGGATTTTCTGCTAATAATGTAAATGCTGCACCGTTTTCACTTCTGAATATTTGGTATTTTGTTAGGTTTACTCCTGTACTTGGACTTCCTATTCCTGATTGATCTGGTAGTGTATCCCACTGTAGATCTATTTGTGAAGCTTGTTCTCTTGTCGCTGTTAGTCCAGTTACCTGTGCTGGTAAATCATTTGTTAAAACAGTGTTACTTATTGTTCCTGTTCCGTTTCCTAATGCGTTTTCAGCAAAAACTCTATACTGATATAATGTTGCTCTTTCGACTGACGTATCATTGAATAATAATGCAGGTGCTGTTGTGTTTCCTATTACTTCAAAGTTATTTTCTGCTTCAATATCAACTCCAAATGATGGATTATGGTTGAATCTTCCAAAGTCACATGTTGTTACATCACTATTCCAACATTGGCCACCTGTCCTACCACTTGGATCTGTACCACCTGAAAAGTTCATAAACATTACAGGATCTCCTGTATCAAAATCTGTGAAGTTAAGCCAGTGTATTCTAACTGATGGTTGCTGGCCTAATATACTTCCGTCAGATAATCGGAAAGCTATAACTACAAAGTCTGTATCTGGTTCATTCCATTGTGCTGAAGTAGAAACTAATTCTTCAATTAAAATTCCTCCATCAATAGTTAATCCTTCAACATTTATTTGATCTACAACTTTAGGACCGCTTTGCCAATTTTGTGCCCCAAGACCGAAACCATCTGAATTTGGTGGATTATCAATTGATTCAATAAATAATCCTGGATCATTCACTGTTGATACGAATGTTTGTGCTGCAAGACCTGATGTTGAGCTGGTATGTGTGAACTCATACTGTAATTGGATTCTTGTGTTATTGATTAAATCTCTTGGAAAAACCTTCCACATATCACAATCTGCTACCGAAGCACTAAAGTCAGGTGAGTTTAGGTTAGCGTAATTTGCATTATCGAGTACTGAACAATTTGCCCTTATTCCTGGGTTGCCACTTTTATGAAATTCTCTCCAACTCCATGTTCCGTTTACATCTAAACCTCTTTCAACCCAATATGTGTCAGGATCTGGTACTGCTGGTGTAGCTGTCCAATTTACAATTACATTAGGGAAGTTTGCTGTTGCATCTACTTCTGCTGGTGCTGGTGGTATGAAACTTGGAATAAATCCTTCTGTTGCATTTACAAAACCTCTTTCACCAATGAATCCTTTTTCAGAATCCATACAACGTCTAGGACAAACATCAACTGCTGCTTGTCTGTTTCCATCTACTGTGTAGATAATTTGTGGATTTGTAAAATTCCAGAATCCTACTTCAGTAACCGTAATGTTAGCTATAAACAATTCATACATCCCTGCGTTAGATCCTACTGGTCCTGAATCACCATCAATCATTTCTACAACGACTGTTACAAAGTCTGATGTTGTGTTTTCCCATGCTATGTCAGTTAATGTTTCAACTATCATAGGCCAATCATCACCACTTATTTCTGTTCCCGATAAACTACCTAGAACTTCTGTTGATCTTACACCATCAATATTACTTTTTACATCTGAATCTACTGCAAAGTTAAATCCAGAATCTTTATTGATAAGACCATCATATACTAGAACTCTTCCTCTATTTTGTAAGCTACTCCCACCTGTTGCTTGTTGTTCCCAAGCTATCGTAATGTCTGAATCTGTGATTTCAGTAGTATTGAAAATTTTGAATAAGTAAATAACTCCATTACCTCTATCGTTACTTTCTGCATCACCACCAGTGGTATCAAGTCCTGTGTTTAAGTTCAGTAAGTTTTCAGTTCCACTGAATACCCTACCTTCTTGTGGTCCTATTGTAACACTAGCATTTGGAAATTCTCCACCAGATCCACAGTTGCTTAAACAACCAGCTCCAGAAGCTCCTGGTGTTGGATCTGGACCATTACTGTCATGTTCTCTAAACTGCCATACAGTTGATGTATCATTGAATAAACTACTTCCAGAAATCAATGGTGCAGTTTGGTTTACTGGTGCTGATGAATTACCTAGTACTGCACCTATCAATGATTGAACTTTATAGAAGAATAGATTTCCTTCATCAAATGGTGTTAATACATCTGTAAATGTATCAACATCTCCTAATGTTGCAATAGTTTCATATTGTGAACCAATAAGTTCAATTTGAAGATTCATTGTGTTAAATCTAGACCAATTTGTTAAATCACCATTATTTACAAATACTAATTCACCGTTGTCAAATCCTGCTTCGTAATTTGTAAAACCAAAAGCTGAATCATCTCTCCACATACTAATAGTTCCACCTATTGATCCATTTGTATAAGGACCAATCATGTAGGTTTGATCGGCTTCTAAAACATAATCACCAAAGTCAAATCTTTGATAAGCACCTGATGGGAATGGATTTGAACCACTAGTGTCAGTATAAACAGTTGTACTGTTGACAAGGATTTCATTGTTTGAAGCTGATGAACCGTTAAAAATTCCTACTTTTAATACACTTGTTCCACTCGACCAAGATGTGCCTTGAATGTGAAGTCTAATACTATCTAAAGTAAAATCTTCTGCACCCATTGTAAAGTTTTGTGCCCTTGCACATGGTTGAGGTCCGCCACATGTAAAGTCATTAAAAGTTACTGTTCCAGTATTTCTTATTCCAGCGATTTCTACATCTGCGATTGGAACATCATTAATCTTTAGATAGTCTAGTGGAAGTTCATCTCCACGAACCTTTGATGTAGTATCGTTTGTTGCTTTTCTTAAGATTTTATAACCATCAGCAGCTGGTTCTTTTGTCCAATCAATTGTTATATCATCTCCATCTTGAATTGCTGTTACTCCTGTTGGTGCTCCTGGTGCAGGTGGAAATGCTGTTGCATTAGCTACGTTTGAAAATCCTCCTTGAACCAAGTCCTCATTCAAACCAACTACACGATAGAAGTAAGTATGAGGACCAACACTATCTATTGTTACTGTTGTATCTTCAAATGTTGTAGAAGTTGAAGCAGTTGTATCAACTTCTGGATCTACTGAAAGTTTTGTTTGGTTCATTTCAAGAAATAGCACTCTATAATCTACACCGTTTGTTCTAGCCCAATTTGGCCCAAACTCATCCCATCTGCTTTGTTCACTGTTACCATCTAAAGCATTATCATCTCTAACAGATACGTCACCACTTATTCTACCTACCCATGATACTCCTATTCCATGATTGAGTGTTTCAGTGAAATTAAGTAGGTCTAAACCCCTGTAACTGAATCTGATATTTTGTGCAGTTCCATCTATTATTTCACTAATATCTCTTGTATGAGTTGTATTTCTTAATGTTGAAGGATCAAGTGAAGCTGTCTGTGATTCTACGAATAATGCACCTTGAAGGAACCCACCAACTGCGTCATTACCAACATCTGACATTCTAAAAGTAGTATCTGTAATTATAGTTCCAGTTAAATCGTTGCTAAGGTATCTTGTTTGTGAAATATGATCTAATGGTGATTCTTGTATTACCGTTCCAGCAGTGCCAGTTAAACCTGTACTTTGAAATACACATGTATCTCCAGTTTCAGTTGATGTTCTGTAAATTCTATAAGCAATTGCTTTTCCAGCAGCATCCCATGTTAGTGTGATTTCAGCATCTCCTCCT
>Ga0114923_10000331_pt1 | contig 39904 bp, 37 predicted proteins | sample SumtaG_FD_89578 | JGI IMG/M metagenome (GOLD analysis project Ga0114923, IMG submission 89578) | Deep subsurface microbial communities from Indian Ocean to uncover new lineages of life (NeLLi) - Sumatra_00157 metaG | ecosystem: Environmental > Aquatic > Marine > Oceanic > Sediment | place: near... | reverse complement strand
TTCATTAATGAAGTATATAAGAGACTGGAGCCCGGGTATGGTGATGAGTTTGGTATAGAAGAAATCATGTCTTTGATTAAATCTGAGCCGGCTCTGATTGAAATCAACAAGAATTGTGTTCTTAGCAAGCCGCGATGAATAGGGATAAATTACGCACCGTGTTAGTTGGATTTGGCAAAATTAGCCAGAAGTATGCCCAAGATTCTGTAATGTCTGCACGTGTTTGCTATGCTACTCATGCTCAGGTACTCAGAGACCACCCTGATTTTATGTGGGAAGCGGTGGCTGATTCTTCCAGAGAAGCCCTTGAAGCTGCTCGCAGCCAGTGGGACATTCGCATCGTTGCTCGAAGTTCCGAGGAAATGGCTAAACAATATGAACCAGAGGTAGCGGTAATTGCCACACCTCCAGACTCCAGACTGGCAATCGTTAAACAGTTTTCCAAACTACGTGCGGTTTTAGTTGAAAAGCCGCTTGGACGTAATTTATCTGAGGCTCGCCGGTTGTTAGATTACTGTGATGCCCACGGCATTAAGGTTCAGGTAAATTTACTTCGGCGAGCAAATGAAATGTTTCGTAAACTATCCGATGGGCAATTGGCAGAGATGATTGGTCAACCCCAGGCTGTTTTTGGAGTTTACGGCAATGGTTTACGGAACAATGGCACACACATGATTGATCTTATCAGAATGTTATTTGGAGAAATTAATCACGTTCGGGCAATTTGTGGAAGGCAGTCATATCCGGCGGGGCCGATACCCGATGATATTAATGTGCCCTATAGTTTGTATCTGAACAGCGGTTTGGTTGTTATGATGCAGCCTGTCCGATTTGAATATTATCGTGAGAACAGTCTCGATATTTGGGGGCAAAAGGCAAGGTTGTGTGTGATGCAGGGCGGTCTGGAAGTTTATTTGTATCCAAAACATCCGCACCGTGCTATGCAGAGCGAAACCGAAATTAACATGGACAAGCCACAGAAACTTGACTGGAGTGTGAAGTCCCCTTTTTATCTTATGTATAGTAATTTGGCTGACGCATTGAGTGGAAAAGCCGAATTGCTGAGCCCCGGTAAATCTGCATATCTGACAGAATGTGTGGTCGAAGCGGTCATACACTCAGCACGAAGCAACGATACCTTGGTCAAACTTGATTTACCACCGGCTTGTAAAAAGTCATCGATTTCAGATAGCTGATTTGTCGGGTCAACTGAAGAGGGAAATGTTCAATGCCTAATACCGTTTATTTCTATTCTGTTGATCCTGGTTCATTAGCCATTATGCTTCCTGTTGTAAAATCTGCTCCGGAGAATAGTAACTGCTTGTGGGTAGCTGAAGGAAAATCCAAATTTGTTTTGATATCCAAAGAAGTTGAGTGCTTAAGCATCGATGATGTATTTAAAGATAATAAAATCGGTTGTTCGGGGCGTAATGAAATACTTATTCTTGGATGCCAAATGAACACTAGCAGGACAGTTGAAATTCTTGAGAAGTGTAAAAAGACAGGGTTGAAAACAATTTTTATTTTTGACCATTGGAGTAAGTATAAAGACCATTTTGCCGGGGCTGATGGACGGTTAGTGTTACCCGATAAGATTCTTGTTATGGATGAGCTTGTGAGACAGGAGTTAATAGATATAGGGGTTTCGGAATCAAATATCGTCGTTGTTGGGCATCCTTCGGTCGAAGAAACCATGAAGCTTTTTAGCCAATTAGATGAAAAAGACCTTGATCAGATTTGGGCAAAAATGGGCGTAAGTCCAGGGCAGAAAACTGTTCTATTGGCGTTAGAACCGCTGGCAGATTTTGAACAGTTAGCATTTCTAGGATATGATGACCGAACCACTACTCTTTCCGTTGTTGAGGTTACTTCGCAAATTACCGGTCATGAGATATGTCTTGTTGTGAGGCTACACCCGAATCAGAACAGAGATAAATACATTAGTTTTCTCAAAGAACATAATTTGCAGGACAAGGTTATTTTATGTCCGGAGGATATTACACAGGCCGAATCGATTTTTGCTTCCAATGTAGTGCTTGGGATGACTTCAGTGTTTCTTATCCATGCAAGGGTTGTTGGAAAACCTGCTATAAGCCTGCAGGTAAACAGAACATCCTTTGCGGCCTCGGCCTCTTTTAAGCACCTGGATGATGTCGTTGTGACTAATCTAAAGGATTTCAAAGTTGCCCTTTTGAAAAAGTTAGATATGAAAACAGAACCTGCACTTAAGCTGCCCCGAAACGGAATTGAAAGAACCTGGGAACAGATAGGTCTTCTCATTGCAGCTAAAATGTTTGAAGTCAAGAGTCAGGAAACATGGCAAAATTAGCTATCAATGGAGGCCAGCCAGTCAGAAAGGGTCCTTTCCCGAAGTATGTAACAATTGGGGAAGAAGAAAAACAGGCCGTAGCTAAAGTATTGGATAGTACCGTTTTATCCAAATACTTAGCGGCCTGGTCGCCAGACTTTTTTGGTGGGGACGAGGTGCAATCGCTTGAGCGGGAATGGGCAGGCTACTTCGGCAGCAAATTTGCCGTGAGCGTAAACTCAGCTACTTCAGGACTTTATGCGGCGGTTGGCGCAACCGGTGTCGGTCCTGGAGATGAGGTCATAGTCTCCCCATATACGATGAGCGCCTCAGCCACGTGTGTTTTAGTCTATAATGCTATTCCTGTGTTCGCCGACATTGACCCCGAAATATTCTGCATTAGTGCCGAGTCTATCAGCAAGGTATTAACCGAGCGCAGCAAAGCCATTATTGTAGTGGACCTCGAGGGACATCCTACAGACATGGACAAAATCATGGCACTTGCGCGCGAACGAGAGCTTATTGTTATTGAAGATGCTGCCCAGGCCTGTGGTGCACGTTATCATGACCGCTATGCCGGCACACTGGCTGATATTGGGGTTTACAGCCTTAATTACCACAAGATTATTCATAGCGGTGAAGGGGGGATAATCACAACCGACAACGACGACTTTGCCCAGAGACTACAACTAATTCGAAATCACGCTGAGGTTGTAGTAAAAAATAAAGGAGTTACGAACCTTATTAACTTGATTGGCTTTAATTATCGTATGACAGAGATCGAAGCGGCGATAGCACGCCAGCAGCTTAAGAAACTCGAACGTTTGGTGTTGCGTCGGGTTGAAATTGCGGACTATCTTACTTGTCATCTAAAAGATTTGCCTGGGATCACACCTCCGGTCGTTCGTCCCGGCGTCAGACACTCTTATTATGCGTATGCAATACGTTATGACGAAGCAAAAACAGGAATTTCTCGCGAAAGATTCGCTGAAGCTATACGGGCAGAGGGTGTTCCTGTAGGTTGTGGATACGTGAAGCCAATTTATCTTGAGCCATTATATCAGCAGCGGATTGCCTATGGCTCGAAGGGCTGTCCGTTCAGTTGTCCTTATTATAAAGGGGCCGTCAGCTACAGTGATGGTCTTTGTCCTGTTGTTGAACGGATGCATTACAAGGAGTTTATGTCTTTTGATATTTGTCATGCTGATATCAGCGATGATGATTGTGCAAGTGCTGTAGAAGCGATTCGTAAAGTGTCAGATAATATTACTGAGCTGAAATAAAGGATGATCAGCGAGAAAAGCAATAGTCGAAAGAGTATCCGGAATAATTTGAAGTATGATTTTAGTTATAAGTATTAACTCGTACAGGCGGTTTGATGTTAGGAATAAGACGCATAATCCATAAAGCCCGCAATATTTTTGGGAGCCTGAGATACAGGATGCGGGAGGCTGCTTTTATCAGACACAATAGAAAACTGTGGCGTGACTTTCAGTGCAACGGAACAGAAGCTGAAATACTGCTGGAAGCAACAGGCATCGCAAGCAGTATTGTTTCCTGCAGCTATTTGGCAAACTTGCTGGCAAAAAAACATAATGCAATAATAAAGGCTTACATAGTAGTAGAGAGCAAAAAAAAAAGGGAAGAGATTTATGAATCCTTCAATGCAAAAGTATTTCATTTTTCCGTATCTGAAGCACAACGGTTTGACATCGAGAAGTTGTTTGATGAAGTTTATCCGAGGTTGAAAACAAAGCAGGATGTCGAAGCCCTCAAGATAGATGGCGTTTGGATCGGGGATCTGGTTTATGACTCCCACTTGAGAAAACATTTGGTTCCCACACTGCATATAAACAACCCGCAATTTAGGGAGTCCCTTAAAGATGCTCTCGGCCACTATTTATACTGGCGTAACTACCTTGACGGGCATAACGTAAAGTCAGTTATTGTAAGCCACTGCGTATACTACTGGTATGCGATAATCCTGCGACTTGCTGTCGAGAGGGATATTCCTGTTTATCAGGTAAATGCACAAACACTGTATTATGTAACCAAGAGCCATTGCTACCGTGCGTACAACGATTTTTTCGATTACCCACAGATGTTCAAGGAGTTGAGCAAGGAGAAAAGGACAGCTGGCTTGAAGATGGCCAAAGAACGCCTGAGCCAGAGATTTGCTGGCGAGGCAGGAGTTGATATGGTCTATTCGACCAAGTCGGCATACAGCAAAAAACAGGACAAACAAGTTTTAGCCGAAAGCCCGAGAATAAAGATTTTCATTGCCCCACACTGCTTTTTTGACAGTCCACATCCTTACGGGATAAACCTCTTTCCGGATTACTATGAATGGCTTACCTTTCTCGGTAAAATCTCAGAACGAACCGACTATGACTGGTACATAAAAACCCATCCAGATTTTCTGCCCGACAATAAGGGAATTATCGAGGGATTTATCAAAAGATTCCCAAAGTTTACATTTTTGCCTGCTGACACTTCTCATCACCAGATAATTGAGGACGGGATCAATTTCGCCCTGACAGTTCATGGGACTATAGGATTTGAATATGCCGCCCTGGGAGTACCGGTTATTAATGCGTCCAGATGTAATCCGCATATTGCCTATAACTTTAACATACACCCTCAGTCAGTTGCCGAATATGAGAAAATCCTGTTGGATTTACCCAACCAAAACATTGAGATAGATATCAATGAAGTGTATGAATATTATTACTGCAGCTTTATAAACAACGTAGACAACTGGCTGTATGAGGATTATCATAAGTTCCTTGAGGAAATTGGCGGCTACTATAAACAGGTTGGACCAATAAGTTATAAAAAATTTCTTGAACAGTTTTCTCAGCGAAAGCACAAGCACATATTACGCAGTTTGGATAATTTTGTCGAATCGAGAGAATATTGCTTTCGAAAAAAGTTTTTGGCTTTCACATAATAACCAAGTGGTAGATTGTGCGAAGATGCCGTAAGACGCATCGCAAAGGAGCAAAGATGGCTAACAAACCGTTTCTACTCGGAAAAAACATTTATCTTCGGGCCCTGACCGAGGAGGATTGTGACGGTCCATATCCAGGCTGGTTTAACGACGCTGATGTTTGCAAAGGGAATTCGCACCATGTATTTCCCTATTCAACACCGGCAGCTCGCACCTACGTGCGACAGGTAAATAACAGAAAAGATAAATTAGTGCTTGCAATTGTTCGGTCTAAAGACAACGCACACATTGGCAATATAGCTTTGGACAGCATTAACTTTGTAAACAGAACTGCTGAGCTGACAATTATCATAGGTGATAAGTCTTGCTGGAAGAAAGGGTACGGGAAAGAAGCTACAAGGCTGATCTGCGACCACGGCTTTCTGTCTTTGAATCTCAATCGCATTGTCTGTGGAACTTTTGAGAATAATATTGGTATGCAGAAACTCGCTGAGTATCTTGGCATGGCCAAAGAAGGTGTAAGGCGCAAAGCTGTCTACAAATCAGGACACTACCTGGACGTTGTAGAATATGGCGTATTAAGGAGTGAGTATTGGGAATGCTTTAACAAAAGGGAGGAGAAAGAAGATTAAGCAGGAAGGGTTGTATGATTTGCTGCGTGGGTGTTGATGCTTTTATTTCTTTTGGACAGATGCTTATAGCTAATGGTTTTTTGATTCCGGAAGGATTTTCTGAGCAGAGATATTAATAAACACGAGCTTCTTTGGAGAATTTCACCGAGTCAAGAGGATGCCGTTTCCACAGAATACATATTGTTATCTGAAGTTTTGGGGTTCAGGCAATAAATTGAAGCTTAGGTGTGTTTTCTTTTAATGCCCCATTGGCAGGTTCGGGTACAAGCGATTTTTAAACTATTGTAAGGACAGAATGAAATGTGTCACCATTCAAATAAAGATGAAAAATGGAATGAGAAGACCGCAATGGAAAGCAATAGGGAGGATGACACGCCGCCATCATATCCAAATGAAATGATGGCGAAGATATTCTCTTCCGGTTATTATTCCAGCAATTTCTCGGCCATTAAGAAAGGGCAAAAAGTCCTGGACGTAGGATGCGGATTTGGAAACAATCTCACTTTTTTTATCGACAGAGGTTGTGATGCGTACGGAGTGGACATAAACGATGAGATGGTCAGGCTCGCAAAGACTAATCTCAACAGATTGGGACGTAATGCTCACATTGCTGTGGGTAGAAATGACCAGATTCCCTTTGGCAATGGGGAATTTGATCTTCTCATATCCGTGAATACACTGCATTATCAATATGGAGAAGAGGGTATTGATAATGCCTTGAATGAGTTCAGAAGGGTTACCAAGGAAGGCGGCAGGATTTTTATTATGACGGCGGGGCCCGCTCATGAGATTCGTTCGAAATCCAAACAGCTTGGACCTTTCATGTGGGAGGTTCTGGATTATGGCTTTAGAACTGGCAGTGTCCTGGCATTTTTCGAGGACAGAGAGCATTTGCAAGCAGTGTTGTCTAAAAAGTTTTCATCCGTTGAAACCGGTATGCTGACCGAAAAATACAGCGTGCGGACCCTGGAATTTTTGTATGCCATTTGTTTGAATGCATGACCCAATTATCGCTAACGAGAAGTATAAACCTTCAAAGGGAGGCTGCTGTGGGAGCAAAGACAGGAGGCGATATCAAAATGGCATTGAATATACTGTTGGAAACCAGACATGAATGAGACACAACCAATTTACTTGTCACCGGCGTTCAGTAATCGCACCGATGAAGAGCTTAGATTCCTGAGTACAATAAACGGGGCAACCGGATTTAGCCTGTTTTGGATTGATATAGTTAAGCCCTTATTGTGTGAGCTAAATGCTAAGCACTTGTTGGAGATAGGTGCGGAAACAGGTGAGCACACATGGCTGCTTTTGCAATACTGCGATAGCTACGATGCAAATCTAACAATTATTGAACCCGTCGTGACGCCATCCCTACAGGAAGTTGTGAATAACTCTGCCAGGACTTTCCTTTATGCAGAGAAGAGCCTCGAAGCTCTGCCCCGTGTCAATGTGCCGATCGATGTAGTTATGCTGGAGGGTGACTTGAATTACTATTCTGTACGGGGAGACCTTCTTGGGATAGATGAATTATCACACCGTCAGAATATACCGTTTCCGCTGGTGCTTGTAAGGTCTATGTCATGGCCCTATGCAAGAAGAGATATGTACTACGACCCAGGAAATCTCCCCAAAGACACCATGCACGACCACGAAAAAAGCGGCATGACTCCCTGGACCTCACAACTAAAAGAAATGATGATCAATTATCCCTTCGAAAATGCCAAGCATGAAGGTGAACCTAAAAATGGCGTCTGGACCGCTGTTGAAGATTTCATTGCTGGCTCTAACTTGCCCCTAAAGTTTTTTTTGCTGCCTTCAAACAACGGACTCGGAGTAATATATCTCGAAAACTCAAAAGCTGAACAGTTCATAAACCAGAATCTCGTCATTCCGGAGAAAATAAGGCTCTTTCTCGAAACCTACGAAATCGTTCGAAGACAGCAGGGCAAATTGCAAAAAAGACAGACCCAGGAGTAGAAAAAAACCGGTATCCGAAATCTCGCCGCGGGCACTCTCCGCAAATTCGGACAAAAAGCTTTGAAAAGGATTGAGAAATGAAGGATTGTTTGATATGTGGTTCGAGTGTCGAAGCTTTTATCTCTTTTGGGCAGATGCCTATAGCTAATGGTTTTTTGACACCGGAGGAATTTGAATCCGAGTACTTTTTTGAGCTTAGGGCGGGGTTCTGTCCCAAATGCAAGATGGTCCAGCTTTTAAAGCAACCTGAACGTGAGAAGATGTTTCACGAGAACTATGCATTCTTTTCATCTACTTCCAAACGGCAGGTGCAGCATTTCAGGGAGTGTGCCGAACTTGTCATTAAAGACCACCTTGATTGTAATGACCCATTTGTTGTTGAAATTGGGAGTAATGACGGCATAATGCTGCAGAATTTTGCTGAAAAGGGGATCCGGCATCTCGGGGTTGAGCCGTCGGCAAACGTTGCGCAGGCGGCTATTGAGAAAGGCATATCAACGATTTCGGAGTTCTTCGATGAAAAAGCTGCCAAAGAAATTGCCGGAGAGCATGGGCAGGCGGATGCGATATTGGCAGCTAACGTAATGTGTCATATTCCATACCTTCATTCAGTGGCTGCCGGTATAAAGATTTTGCTAAAAGACGATGGTGTTTTGATGTTCGAGGACCCTTATCTGGGCGACATCGTGGAAAAGACCTCTTATGACCAGATTTACGATGAGCATGCCTTTTATTTTTCTGTTGCCTCGATAAATTATCTGTTTGAGCAGCATCAGATGGAGGTTGTTGATGTCGTGCCGCAGAATGTTCATGGCGGCTCTATGCGGTATGTGATTGCCCACGAAGGGGCAAAAGAGGTATCAGACGCAGTTAAAAGGCAGCGCAGCAAAGAGCAGGAGCTTGGTTTGCACAGGCCTGAAACGTTTGATAAATTACGCGAAAATATCGAAGCTTCACGCGCTAATCTAATGAGGGTTTTAACCGACCTCAAACAACGGGACAAACGTGTAGTTGGTTACGCAGCCACTTCCAAAAGCACAACGGTTATAAATTATTGCAGAATTACCCCCGAACTGGTGGAGTTTATCAGTGATACGACGCCGATTAAACAGGGTAAATACAGCCCCGGTACCCATATTCCAGTAAGGCCTTATCAGGAATTCTGTGCTAATTATCCGGAGTACGCGTTGTTATTCGGCTGGAACCACGCTGAAGAGATAATGGCAAAGGAACAGAAGTTTATGCAATCCGGCGGCAAATGGATTGTGTATGTGCCGGAGGTTAAGATTATCTGATGATACCAGCTGCCAATCCAAAAGCTCAGTACCTCTCGCACAAGGACGAGATTGATGCTGTGATTTCTCGTGTGCTTGACAAGGGAAAGTATATCCTTGGAGAAGAGGTTAAGGCGTTTGAAGAGGAGTTTGCCGGATATATCGGGGTCTCTTATGGGATTGGTGTGGGCAGCGGTACGGAGGCGATTCATTTGGCCTTGAAGTGCCTTTCGATAAGGCAGGGTGACGAGGTAATCACAGTTTCTCATACAGCCGTTGCCACTGTAGCGGCAATTGAACTGGCGGGAGCAAAGCCGGTCTTTGTTGACATTGAACCCGATTATTATACGCTCGATGCCAAAAAGCTCGAAGCTGCCATTACCCCTAAAACAAAGGCGATTGTTGTTGTTCATATTTATGGTCAGCCTGCTGATTTAGACCAGATTATGAAATTTGCACGAAAGCATAATTTGCCGCTCGTTGAGGATTGTGCACAGGCACATGGTGCCAGGTACAAAGGCAGGCGTGTTGGTTCATACGGTGAATTGGCCTGTTTAAGTTTCTATCCCACAAAAAATCTTGGGGCTTTGGGGGATGGGGGCATGGTTGTAACGAACAATGCACAATTAGCTCGAAAGGCAAAATTATTACGTGAGTATGGCTGGAAACAGCGGTATGTCAGCGATTGCCCCGGCTGGAATACGAGACTGGATGAGGTGCAGGCGGCCGTTTTACGTGTCAAGTTAAGGTACCTCGACGAGGATAATGCCAAAAGAACAAAGATAGCTGAGCTGTATGATGAGCAGTTGCGGGATGCTAATTTGATTTTGCCTAAACAAAGAAAAAATGCCGAGCACGTGTATCATTTATACGTAATACGTTCGGCAAAACGTGATGAACTGTTGGCATTTTTAAAAGAAAAAGGTATTGGTGCCTCGATTCATTACCCCGTGCCTGTGCATTGTCAACCGGCATATAATCGAGGTCAAAACAATCTTTCCGAGACCGATCGCGTGGCAAAAGATGTTCTATCGTTACCAATGTATCCGGAATTAACGCGAGCCGAGATAGCTCTGGTTACCGGAGCAATAAAAGAGTTCAAGTCCGTTATAGGCGGATAAAAAGGAAGCGGTTTAGAACTATGATTGATGGAATAGTAATAAAAAAATTGGTAACCCACAACGATGACAGGGGCTTTTTCCGTGAAATCATTCGTGCTACGGACGACTTTTTCAAAGCCGGTTTTGGTCAGTGGAGTCATTCGTTGATGTTTGATGGGGTTATAAAAGCCTGGCACTACCACAAAATCCAGACAGATTGCTGGTATGTCTGTAGCGGCGTTCTTAGAGTTGGCCTATGTGACATCCGTGAAGATTCCCCCGCTTACAAACAGACGATGGATTTTCTGATGGGGGACAACCAGCCCTCTCAGGTACTTAAGATTCCTCCAGGGGTTGCGCATGGCTGCAAAACAATCCAGGGACCGGTTCACTTGTTGTATGTTACCAGCCATACCTACAACCCACAGGACGAATATCGCATCGCCTACAATGACCCGGAAATTGATTTCGATTGGCTGAAAAGACCACAGATTAAGTAACCTATGAACTTACCTAACACCACATTTCTTGTTCCAGGCGGCATCGCTATCCAATATGAGGGCAAAACCATACTTGTTACCGGTGCCGTGGGTTTCATTGGTTCTAAAATGTCCCAATTACTCTCGACTGTAAAATGTCGGCTTCTCCTGCTTGACCTGCTTGAACAGCCGTCGTATATACCCGACAACCCGGTAGCGGAAATCAAATACATACAGACCGACATTACCTCATCCAACTGCTGGCGGTCGGTTTTACCCGATGTCGATTACATATTCCATTTTGCTGCTCTTGAATACAACCGCAAAAACTTCGATATCGAGCGAGACCTGAATATAAACGCCATCTCCATATACTATATGCTCGAATGCTGCCATCAAAATAACTTACATCCGAAAATAATCTTCTCAAGTTCCGCCAACATCTTCGGTATTGTTGACAAACTCCCAGTAGATGAAACTGTCTCTGATAATCCCCTGTCGCTTTGGTCCGCCCATAAACTTATGGCGGAAAATTATTTCCGCATCTATGCACGGAGACACGGCATCGAATCTATTATTCTGCGATTAGCCAACGTTTATGGGCCAACGGCAGACAAAACTACTACGGGCAATGTGATAATCAACAGAGTAATTGCCAAAGCCCTGTCTGGTTCTGCGCTTGTTACATATTCGAACAGAAACTGCCCGAGGGACTTCGTTTACATCGACGATGTCATCCTTGCTTTCCTCTATGCTGGCACAATTGACCACTCGCTTTATGATGGCCGGTTCTATGTTGTTGGCAGTGGGGAAGGAAAAACTATTGCTGAGGTCTGGCAGATTATCGCGGATAAGGTCAAAGCTTATACGCATAAAGATGTATCTGTTGAGGCTAATGATTCGGTAAAGCTGGAACCGCTTGATATGCGGCAATTTGTCGCAGATTCTGCTGCTTTTCGAAAAGTAACAAATTGGGAGCCCCAGGTTGCTTTGGAAAAAGGTGCTGACTTGACTGTTCGAGCTTTGATGGAATTGTCTCAGCATAAGCACGTCGAAAAAATCTATTAGAGTATTTAATTCTTGGAAAAGACAATATATAATAAACCAAAAAGACACTTATATGAAAAACCATGATGAAAAAGAAGATATTAGGCTGAACCTCGGCTGTGGAGCACGTCCATTACCTGGCTATATTAACATTGACATGGATACGCTGGAGGAATTAAAATCTCGTTATCCTATAGAAGAATTTCCGGAAGGAATTAAGGTTTATCAATATGATATTTTTAACCTCCCTTTTCCCGACGAAAGTGTCACCGAAATCAAAGCTGATTCCCTTGTCGAACACCTTTCTTTCCTCGAAGAGCGAAAAATTTTCTACGAGGTTAAACGCGTCCTCAAGCCCGGTGGTATCCTCGAATTTTCTACGCCGGACTTCGAAGAAACCGTCAGGCTCTGGCTGGCCGCTAAGGACGAATGGAAAGACTTTTTTAGAAATGACCCCGAAGCCATTGCTCAGCAGCACTGGTTCGGACAATACTCGTATTCCACCAAAAGCCGATGGGGTTACCTTACCGCCAGTATCTTTGGTCCGCAAAACAGTGAAGGTCAATTTCATAAGAATTGTTACACTGTTCCCAAAATTCGAGCAATTTTGAAACGTCTGGGCTTTGAGGAGTTGGAGATATCCCATTTTAAATGGAAAGGTGACCGAAATCTTATGATATTGGTCAAGGCTAAAAAAAAGCGAAAGGAAAGCTTAAAGTAAAAAACCATCCTTAAGAGATTTTAGCGCGGCAATGATATCCTGATGCAAAAAGTGTTATTGTTTTTCCCGAATACCAGTAATGATAGTGTTGTGCCGCGCGCTATAGCTACTTTATCGTCGATTGCAAAACAGGTCGGGTTTGATGTTAGATACTTTGAAACATCATTTTACAAAAAGCGATGCTCTGCTGCTGAAGAACGAGAGCGGTCGGGTGAATTCAAATCTTTTGACAGAAATAGCTTCATCAAATTACTTCCTCACGAGCGATTGCGGAGCGATTTTTATGAAACGCTTATGCAATATAAACCTGACATTCTTGCTGTCAGTGCGAATTCACTTGAATATGAACTTTTTTGTGAATTGATTCAGGAAATCCAATCAGTAAAGCCTAAACCGTTTGTTATAGTAGGAGGCATTGAAGCCACAATTGCTCCGGACGATGTCATTATAAATCCATACGTTGATGCCTTGTGTGTAGGTGAAGGTGAAAAAACTTGGGAAGAATTTCTTGTCAGGTTTAAAGCAGGTCAAGACATAACAAACGTCAATAATCTTTGGGTGAAAAATGATTCTGGGATTCACAGGAATCCTTTGCGTCCACTTCTTACGGAGCAGGAATTGTGGACGCATCCTTTGGACTTGAGCTTTTTTGATAAAAGACACTTTACATATGTTTTTGATGGCAAAGTATACCTCCGTGGGAATATCGAATTATCGCGAGGTTGCCCTTACAGTTGTACTTACTGTGTTAATACCGGGTTAAAGCAAATTTATAAGGACCTCGGAAAATTTGTGAGGGTTCGCCCATTAGATAATTTACAAGAGGAGGTCAGTCGCCTTGTTGGACTTGGTTGTGAGATGTTATATTTTCAAGATGAATCCTTTCTGAGTACTCCTTACGGCGTTCTGGAAAAGTTCTGTCGCTGGTATGGAAGCAAAGTTGGGCTGCCGATAATATTTATGGCTCGGCCAGAATCCGTAACAGATACGAGAATAAAACTTGTTGCTGGTATGGGAGTCCCGGTTCAAATTTCACTGGGAGTAGAATCTGGAAGTGAGAGAATTCTACGAGATATATGTAATCGCAAAACCACAGTGCAACAGATTAAAAACTCTGTCAAAATCATTAAAAAATACAAATTGCGCTCTACGGCTTACACTATGATAGCTTTTCCTACAGAGACGCGCGAGGATGTTTTTGAAACTATATTTTTGATAAGAGAGCTCGAGGTCAACACGTCCATAATGTCGGTCTTTTTCCCTTTCAAAGGTACCCCACTTAGAAAATATTGTATCGAAAACGGGTATATCTCGGGCAATGAAAGAACGAGAACTTTTACGGATGCGTCTATACTTAAAAATCAACCTATGAGTGTAGATGAAATTACTAATTTGCGGCGCACATATAGCCTATATACCAAATTGCCAGAAGAATATTTTCCAAAAATCGAACTTTGCGAACGAGATTATGAACACCATAAGACTTTATATAATGAGCTGGTTTCGACTTTACAGCGAGATTATTATAATGCGTGGAAGTTAAAGTAATAAGATTATTTGCTAATCGCCGGATACCTGTTGCAGGGGAGAAGGGGGAATAAAAAATTATGATCAATAAATTACCAAATCTTAAAGGCCAAAAAATCCTTATCACCGGAGGCTTGGGGTTCATCGGAAGTAACCTGGCACACAAATGCCTTGAATTGGGAGCGGAAGTAGCTATCTACGACTGTCTTGACCCTCATTCGGGAGGTAACTTATACAACATCCATGATATTCAGGATTCCATTGAATTGTGCTATCAGGACATATTGAACTTTGATCAGCTATCTCAGTACGTCACCAATAAAGATATTATCTTCAATTGTGCAGCTTCTACATCTCATCCCTTTTCTATGCGAGAACCCTGGATTGACCTGGATGTCAATAGCAAGGGGACAATTAATGTGTTGGAGGCTATAAGGCGTTTTAACAGAAATGTCAGATTCATTCATCTTGGTACCAGCACACAGTTAGGCAAGCTTCAATATCAGCCTGCTGACGAAAAACATCCGGAGTTCCCGACAGATATCTATTCTGCTAACAAAAGTGTCTCGGAGAAATATGTCCTTATCTATGCAAATGCCTACGAAATACAAGCTACGGTTGTCAGATTGTCAAACGTTTTTGGGCCGAGAGCTACCATACACAGTCCGGAATTTACTTTTAACAATTATTTCATTGGGCTGGCCCTGCAGAATAAAGACATTACCGTGTTTGGGCAGGGCAATCAAAAAAGAAACGTCATTTATATAGACGATGCTGTTGAAGCGCTTATTCTCACATCACAGGCAAAGGGAATTGGAGCCGAAACGTTGTTTGCAGTGGGGGACCACCATTATAGTGTCGCCGAAATCGCCCAGGAAACCGTAAAACACCTTGGTTCAGGGAATGTGAAATTTGTTGAATGGCCAAAAGGTAGAAAATCTGTTGAGGTTGGCGATGCGATTATAACCAATCAAAAAATCAAAAAACTCTTGAAGTGGGTTCCTCGGTGCGACCTGAAAGATGGATTGATTAAAACCAAAGAGTATTACCAGGATTGTCTCGAGGAATATTTAAGGTAAGGTTATGAAAATTGTTGTTGCCGGTGCATTGGGACATATCGGCTCGCGATTGATACGCGAAATACCTTCGGCTTTTCCACAGGCCCAAATCTTTATGATAGACAATATGCTGACCCGGCGTTATTGCTCTTTGTTTAATTTACCTTCCGAAGGTAAATACCATTTCTTTGAGGAAGATATTTTGACAGCAGACTTAAAGGGGATTTTCGATGGAGCCGAGGTAGTTGTACAACTGGCTGCAATCACTGACGCGACCAGTAGCTTCAAAAACAAAGAACAGGTAGAGAAAGTTAATTACAATACAACGGTTAAGATTGCCCAGGCCTGCGGCCAGATCAATTGTCCTATGATTCATCTTTCTTCCACCAGTGTTTATGGAACCCAAAAAGGTGTGGTGGATGAAGATTGTTCACAAGAGGAGCTTAAACCACAGAGTCCCTATGCGGAGATTAAATTGAGGGAAGAGAAGTTTTTACAAACTTTTGGTGCTTCAGATGGGCTGCGTTTTGTAACCTGTCGTTTTGGAACGATATGTGGTGTTTCACCCGGAATGCGTTTTCATACTGCGGTCAATAAATTTTGTTGGCAGGCTGTTATGAAGCAACCGCTTACGATATGGCGGACAGCTCTTCATCAGAAACGTCCCTATTTAGCACTTGATGACGCGATGGAAACGTTTAAATTTATTATCAGGAACAATATTTTCAACGGCAAAGTCTATAATGTGCTTACAGAAAACCTGACGGTAGATTCGATCATTCAACATATCAAAAAATGCGTGCCGAACCTTGACATTCAATACGTGGATACTGAAATTATGAATCAATTATCCTATGATGTTTCAAACCTGCGTTTCAAAAAACAAGGTTTTGAATTCACGGGGAGTGTAGAGAAGTGTATATCCGAAACTATCAATCTTCTTAAGAGAACACAGAGCATCCCCGCCAAACAAAAACTGAAATTATGAGGAGATGACTATATGGCAAATCGGGCTAAATATGCGATTGTTCACATTGGAAATGATGAGGCTTACGGACTACTTTTTGTTGCCAATGAATTGATCAGACTCGGTCTTAATATTGAATGGTTCGATGGCGACTATGGTGATGTTGTTCACCAGATAGTGACATACAATCCCAATTTTGTCTTCTTTTCCCCTATGACAGTTTTTTTGGATCAGGCGTTGCAGTTGAGCATAGAAATTAAAGCACGACTTAAAAAAACACATTGCGTTTTTGGCGGCCATCACGTTTCTGCTATCCCTGAATGTATCGAACTTGATGGCATAGATACACTTGTTTGCGGACCGGTCTATGGGACTATCGACAAAATTACTGGAAGTTCAAATAAAGAGGTACTCAATGGTACACCGGTATTACCTAATAAGATGTTTCCTGCACGTCGTGAATACTATTCAGCTATACCCCGAATGGCCAGGTTCCCAAGAAAAACCTTGATGTCGCATTTCGGATGTGTGTTTAACTGTTCATATTGTTCTACATCACGAGTTCGAAAACACTACGGACCTAAGGTGTATAATCAGTTCTGGTTGAAACGCAGGCCAGTAGAGCATCTGATTAAAGAAGCAAAAATCTGTCTTGACTATTCTCCCAAAGAGTTTGAATTGGCTGATGATGATTCGATAATGGGAAATGAGGTTGAAAATTGGTTGCAGGAATTCAAAATTGCATGGAAAAGAGAAATCGGTCTGCCAATTTACGGCTACGTATCCCCATTGTCTGCTTTGAAAATTTCAAACAGAGTGCTGGAAACCTTGTCAGATCTAATGACTTGTGTCACTATGGGTATACAGACAGCACGAAAGGATTCTCTAAAACTCTTTAACAGAAGTTACCAAACGGAGGAAATGTTAAAACAAGCCTATGACCGTCTTCAATCGTTTGGGATATGTACGAGGCTTGACCTTATTGTTGGTTTGCCTGTGGATGATCCTGTTGGTGATGCACTCGAAACAATAAAGCTTGCTCAACGGATCGGCGCAGGCACTTGTGCCATATGCTATCCTTTGATGATATATCCCGGAACAGACCTTTATGATTGGTGTACCAAATACCATATCTCCTTAAATGAGCAGTGCACGATGGAGTGGCACACAGGCATTGGATCCGTTAAATTTGATGAAGAAACTAATAGAAGACTAAGAAATATCAAAAAACTGGCTACTATGTTTGTGAAGAATAATATCGAAGAACATTGGATGCGGGCGCTGATTGAAGCAGATATGACAAAGACCGGATCGAAAAAATTGTCCGAATCCCAGTACTATGAAACTTTAAAATTTCGTCTCGGAAACAAAGGGGTTGAAAATTTCGACAAGATTCTGGCGGGAATAGATTTTAAGTACTGATTTAGTTGTGGCTCGTAACAAATTTGCGGACGATTTACCATAAATATTCTTTGCGCCACAAAACTTTGAGGAATTATTCTTTGGGACCTTTTTTTACAATTGCGGTAACAGTTTATGACAGAAAGGAATTTTTGTATGAGTGCCTGACTTCTATACTTCAGCAAACATTTAAAAACTTTGAAATTATAGTTGGTAATGACTATACGGGCGAAAAGTTTTCATCTGAAATGTTCGGAATCAACGACTCAAGGATTCGATTCATCAACCATACTCAAAACATTGGTGAAATAAGTAACATGAATAAGTTACTGGAGATGAGTCGAGGCAGGTATTTCACATGGCTGGCCGACGATGATATGTATACTCCCACCTTTCTGGAAATGATACGTTCAGCTTTAGACAAGTATGATTTTCCACCCTGTGTATTCACTTCATATATGCAAGGAAGCACATTGCCGCTTCAGACAGATATTTCCAATCGCAAAATTCAAGTGCTTCCTGGAAGGGATTTTCTTCGGCGGTATCTTTCACGAGAATTAAAGATTAGTGGTACACTTGGTGTTTTTGACCGGCAGTATATTCGACAGCTTGGTGGTATAGAGCAACTTGGCGATGGTTTTTCGCCATATTCCGACAATTTGCTGGCTATCAAAGCAGCAGTGCACGAAAAAGTGATTTACATAAATGCCCCTCTGGTTTTTTTCCGTCTTCATGATAATTCTATTTCTTTAACCAGCCCTGATGTAGACGCATATAGTAGTGCTCAAAGAGACCTGTTGCCCAGATGTATCAGTGTGTTCAAAAGCGAGGGTTTAAGTGACGATTTTCACTCCAATCTTTTCTTGTTACTTAAATGGTGTTTATCCAACTATTGTACGGTTATGCTAAGGTCAGGGTCGTTGCAGTTTGGAAAATTAATAAAGTATATATTATTTTTGACTTCATACCTGAAAAAACTAAAAACGCATCGATGCGAAATGATGGTTATTATATTACGCAGTACGCGTAAACTGGTGATGCAAATGGTAAAAGAGTCATTTAAAAACAAGATATCGCTGAATTTTCGAAAGGTTTAGAAATCAATTGGAGTTTGGGGGCGATCTCGGCAGAATGTTGCTGACAAGAGTTGGGGATGTTATGATAAAAGACAACCTGCCGACCATTACAAAGACGTCCAATATGAAAGATGTTATTCAAATTATGACATCCGGCCAGCTGGGAACAGCGATAGCGGTTGATAGCAAACAACGGGTAGTTGGGATAATAACCGATGGCGATCTGCGAAGGGCCCTGAATAAGTATGAGAATATATTTGAGCTTAAAGCAGAAGATATTATGACAAAGCAACCCGTGACTATCAGTAAAGATTCAAAACTCTACGAAGCACAGGAAATATTTAATGCTAAGAAAATTGTTACATTAATAATAACCGATGACAAGGGTAAATTGCAGGGTGTACACCAAGTTCATAACCTCTAAACATTATTATAAAGCCGTCTCAAGGGTCTGATTCAAGAAGCCGCGATGAATATGAATTCGCGATGACTTACAGAAACAGTTTCATCTCTATCTTCTTTTTGCCAAGGGTGTTCATATAAGCAGTAACAGGATTATTTTTTTCCATGGGTTTTGTCGCGGTTGCGTTGAAGAAATCCGTGGAGCAAGGGGTTGTGAAAGTGATTAACAATGGCATTTAAATTACTTGGGGATATTATCCGGTGGCGTGTGTCCGCCAGGATTAATACGAGGATAAAGAAATACCTAGCATCAGGGTGCAAGCCCTGGAGTGTAGGGTATAAGGAACACAAAGAAGTGTTTCTGCGCAACGTCCTGAGGGATAAGGACCTACTTAATCGTTTTCTACACAACCAAGTCTTACCGGCTCGATACGGGTTTCGCATCGACGAACGAGTTATTGAATATCCATGGATTCTTTGCCAGCTCAGCATGGCCGAGCATTTGATGTTGGATGCCGGCTCTGTCTTAAACTTTGAGTTTATTCTGGATAATCCTGTATTCCGAAGCAGGACCATTGTCGTATATAATCTGTCACCAGAAAGTGTGGTCAGACGAAGCAACGTCTCCTATATCTATGGCGATTTGAGAAATACCATTCTCAAAAACGAATGCTTTGATGAGATAGTCTGCATTTCCACATTAGAACACGTGGGGATGAACAACACAATGCTCTATTCCAAAAACACTCGTTTCAATGAGTGCAGGTTGGATGATTACCAGAATGTGATTAAGGAGTTCCAGCGTCTTTTGAAACCAGGCGGCAGACTGTTTATCACCGTTCCCTACGGCCGCTATCAGAACCTCGGCTGGCTGCAGCAGTTTGACGCACAGATGATCAGAAAGGTACTTGATACTTTTCAGGGTTCACTAAACAGCGTTGTTTATTATAAGTATTTCTCTGATGGCTGGCGTTCCGCGGATGCTGATATGTGTGCCGATTGTTGTTACTTTGACATCCACAGCCAACCGGCCTATGAGAGCGATTATGCGGCAGCAGCACGAGCTGTTGTGTGTATAAAGATGGTGAAATAGAGGAGACCGCAAACCGGTTGATGGTAAAGAGGGATGCGGAGGTTTGATTAAATGGCAAAAAAGAAAAGTGCTTGTGTTGTTGACCACGCTTTTCACATGAAAACAAGGTCTTTTGATTTTATTAGGGAGTTTTTGCAGAAGGAATATGATTTGAAAAACTATTGGGATTATTCGTGGGATGGTGGTGAACGACCAAGTATCGACGTGATAAACAATTATCAAACAGTATTCTTTTTTCAAAAAATTCTCCCTATCGAAATCCTAAAGAAGATCAAGGCCGCAATTGTATGGATCCCGATGTATGATGGGATGAGCTTTGACGATGTATACTGGTACAAGTTGTCCTGTATCCCAATTAAGATTATTTGTTTTTGCAAAGTAGTGTATGAACACGTTTCGAGGTTCGGAATAGACGCTGTTTATGTTAAGCATTACAAGAATCCAGAGGAGTACCCACAGGTTGATGACTACGCCACCAGAAGAGTTTTTTTTTGGCATAGAGGTAATATCAGTTTAGAATCGGTAAAAAAGGTTTTAGATGGTAATAAAATTGACTCTTTTGATATATTACAGGCCGCAGATCCAAATTATGATGAAGTGGTGATTGATAAAGAGTCACGGAAAAAATACAATATCTGTCTTCATGCCAATTTCTTAAGCAGAAAAGAATACCTTTCAATCGTAGCCAGGAATAACATATTTATATCACCCCGCTCGAAAGAAGGCATGGGCATGACTTTCCTGGAAGCTATAGCCATGGGGCATTGCATAATTGCCAATGCGGATGCGACTATGAATGAGTATATACAACATGGGAAAAACGGTTTTTTATTTGATGCGAATAATCCCGCTAAAATTGATTTAACACATTTTGAAGGGTTGGCACAACAATCAAGAAAAGACTGTAAGAAAGGATGGGACAACTGGAACAGAGATATTGAGAGAATAATTTCATTCTTAAATACGGAGCATTATAAATGTAGAAAAGAAAGTATAGTATTTTGTATTATAGCATGGCTTCATTTAAAACCAAGATTCAAGCGTTACTTGCATAAAGCTTTAAATATTGTGAGATGGCAGCTATAAATATTTTTTGATTAAAGGATTAGCTATGAAATATCTGCTCATTGGTGGGTGCGGCTTTATTGGCTGCAATTTTGCAGAAAAATTAGTGGAAAGTGGCTGCCAAGTGCTCTTAGCAGACAATTTATCCAGAAAGGGTGCAATAGACAATCTGCAGTATTTACAAAATCAATATAAGAACGAAATTGTTTTTGAACATCTGGATATTCGATGTAATTATGATAAGCTGCTTATTCTAATGGATAAGGTTGATGTGGTTTATCATTTGGCGGCCCAGGTTGCTGTTACCACTTCCGTAAAATCGCCACGAGAGGATTTTGAAATAAATGCACTTGGTACTTTTAATGTGGTTGAGGCGATTCGTAATTCGCAGAGGAAACCAATATTGCTGTACGCATCTACAAATAAAGTATATGGCGGCATGGAGGACATAGCTGTTGTGGAAAAAAATAACAGGTATATGTACAGAGATTTTAAAAAAGGTATACCCGAAGATAAACTGTTGGATTTTCATTCTCCTTATGGATGCAGTAAGGGAATAGGAGACCAGTATGTGAAGGACTACGCCAGGATATATGGAATTAAGACGGCGGTGCTTAGACAATCGTGTATTTACGGCAAGAGGCAGTTCGGACTAGAGGACCAAGGCTGGGTAGCCTGGTTCACCATCGCTTCTCTTTTGGATAAACAGATTACCGTTTATGGCAATGGCAAACAGGTCAGAGATGTATTGTATGTGGACGATTTATTCGAGGTCTGGAAGCTGGTAACGGATAGAATTGATGAAGTTTGCGGTGAAGTATTTAACATTGGCGGAGGTATAGAAAATACCTTATCGGTATTAGAGTTACTTGAGCAGCTTGAGAAGAGACTTAAGAAAAAGATTGATTATAAATTCAGTGGTTGGCGTCCTGGTGATCAGCCGGTTTATATTTCAGATATAAATAAAACGTACCAACTTCTGCAATGGCGGCCAAAAGTGAGTGTAGAAGAAGGTATAGGGCTTATGAGTGAATGGATTGAAGACAACATTGATTTGCTCAGATGCATGTTTGCTTAAACTTTCGCGAGGCGCGGCGCTTTACGTTAGCGGTATTGTCGGTTTTTTCACAGCAGGTATTGAACCATAATATTTAAAAGAAATTATAAACAGAGGGTCTTCATATGAGGAATTATAATTTAGCTAAACGCGTCCTTGTTACAGGTGGAGCGGGATTTCTGGGTTCGCATCTTTGTAAAAGCCTGCTTAAGAAAGGCCGTGAGGTTCTTTGCGTGGACAATTTCTATACGGGCCAGCGGGCTAACATTGCTCATTTGCTTTCCAACCCAATGTTTGAAGTTCTGCGTCACGATATTTGCTTTCCCTTGTATGTTGAAGTGGATGAGATTTATAATCTTGCATGTCCGGCTTCTCCCATTCATTACCAGTTTGATCCGGTCCAGACTACAAAGACATCCGTGCACGGTGCGATTAATATGCTTGGGCTTGCAAAGCGAGTGAAGGCGAAGATACTGCAGGCATCAACGTCCGAAGTATACGGCGATCCTTTGGTTCATCCACAGGATGAAAGTTACTGGGGCAACGTAAATCCAATCGGATTGCGTTCCTGTTACGATGAAGGAAAAAGATGCGCGGAAACACTTTTTTTTGATTACCACCGTCAACTTAATCTTAAGATTAAGGTAGCCAGAATATTTAACACTTACGGTCCCCGAATGCATCCCAACGATGGTCGAGTAGTAAGTAACTTTATTGTTCGGGCCTTGAAGGGCCAAGAGCTCACTATTTATGGAGACGGTTTGCAGACAAGAAGTTTCTGCTATGTTGATGACCTCATCGATGGTCTTGAGAAATTGATGGAAAGCCCTGACGAGTTTACCGGACCAGTGAACCTTGGGAATCCGAAAGAATTTGCGATTCTGGAATTAGCTGAAAAGATTATCGAGTTAACAAGCTCAAAGTCCCGGATAGTTTACAAGCCGGCCACAGAAGACGACCCACGTCAAAGGCAACCCAACATAGAGCTGGCGAGGAAACAACTGGGCTGGGAGACAAGAGTTGAGTTCGGGGACGGCTTAAGAAAAACAATAGAATACTTTAAGACAATAATATGAACTTGAGAACACAGCCATACCCTACTGTAATGGAGTTGATATAGCAAAGGGTTGAGTAGTGTGGTATCTTTTTAGCCCCAAGACCTTGCGTAAATCGGAGAAATCCTTGAGCACTTCTATAATCCCACGATAGTCCGTTTTTAGAAACTGTCGTAAGACCAGAATGGCGAACAACTGATGTTGTGTAAAACGCCCTGGGGAAAATGGATGTGAGTATGCCGGTAGAGAGTCTTTTGCTGTTGGTCATTTTTCTTTTCGTTTTCATATATCGTAAATCGGCTAACTCCCGACAGAGCATAGTTTCTATTTAGAGGATAATATGCGAGTACTGTTTTTTTGGCCTGGATGCAAAACCACCCCCAGTATGGGGATCCCAATATTGCAAACAATGCTAAAAAATGCCGGCCACGAAGTAGACCTGTTCAGCACAAGTCAATTTCATGATTCTCCCAGATCCACAAGGGGCTTGATGTTTAAGTCAAGCGATGGAAAAGACCGCAAGCCGGATCCTATCCGATATAAAAAAGATTTCGAAAGAGGTCGTGCCGCTCTGATAGAAGTAATCAAGAAATTCAAGCCGGATGTGATTGGTCTAAGTGCCATGTATACCAACTATCAGATTGGTATGGCCTACCTGCGCTCTATCCCAAATAAATTCTTCTTGTTAGTTGGGGGAGTTCACGCCAGGCTTTGCCCAGACGAAGTAATCGCCGATCCATTGGTAGATGCGGTTTGTGTAGGCGAAGGCGAACGAATGATCCTGGAGTTCGCAAAGCAATGGGACTCAGGATCTTCCAAATCACCTGATTTCTCGGGAATTCCCAATCTTTGGTACAAAGACACTGTCAGGAATATTCAGAAAAACGAAACAGGCCACTTCACGGATCTTGAAAAACTTCCACCCTTAGATGAAGATTTTGTTAAGCCGGAGATAGTTCATTTTGTTGGTAAGCAATATCGGAGCGCAACAATAGAAACATCACGTGGCTGCCCATTCAAATGTTCTTACTGCTGTAACAAAAACCTCATGAAATCAACATTCGGTAAAACCAAACCATTTATCAGAACGTTGAAACCACAGACTGTTGTAAAGAACACCCGAAGATTAAAAGATTTGCTTGATCTCGAAATGATTAGAATCGTCGACGAAAACCTGCTTGCTAATCCACGCGAATGGCTTGATGAGTTTTGTTCGCTTTACAAAAGTGAAATAGCGCTTCCATTCGCAATTTCCGCAAGTGCCAATGTGATCACTGAAGACCGTATTAAAATGATAAAGGAAGCAGGCTGCGTCAATATCAATTTTGGGCTCGAAAGCGGTAATGAGAGCTATCGCATGAAAGTGCTCAATAAACCACTTAAGGATAAACACTTCTTACAAGCGCGACGAATATTGGAAGACTATGATATACGGTCAAACGCGGGAGTTATGCTAGGTCTGCCCGGCCAGACTCGTCAGATCATCAAAGAAACTATATGCATGTTTCGAAAACTCCGCGTCCCGGTAAGCAGCGCTTTTTTTATCCCACTTCCAGGAACCACTCTGTTTGATGACCTCAAAGCCAGAGGATGGGAAGGATTAAAGGATGATTATGATAACTACCGGGCCATGGGAGAGCCTGTCTATATCCCGGAAACTATGTCCAAACAGGAAATCATTGGTATAAGCAGAACCATGTTATTATATGCAACCTTACCTGAAAGTCTGTGGCCAGTTGTTAAATTATGTGAGATAGAGACAGAAGAGACGAACCGTCTGCTGGATATTCTTGAACTTATCTTCGCTTTTTAGATACCGAATCCAATGTTACCTTGTCCGACTATAAAAGATTTACCACCTCCTCCAGAAGGTAAAACCGGCTGGCCGTGGACGGAGGAGAGTACCAGACTTCCGGATAGAATGCCGGACGGTCGTCTTTGGCCAAAGATAAGCATTGTCACACCCAGTTATAACCACGGGCGGTTTATCGAAGAGTGCATTCGCTCCGTATTGTTGCAGGGCTATCCCGACCTGGAATACATCATCATAGATGGTGGCAGCACTGACGATACCGTTGATATCGTAAAAAAATATGAGCCTTGGCTAACATACTGGGTCAGTGAGCTGGACAAGGGGCAAAGCCATGCCATCAATAAAGGACTAAAAAAATCCACAGGACAGCTATTCAACTGGCATAATTCGGATGATGTACTTACACCTAACAGCTTGGCCGCTACGGCTGCGGTAATGGCTAAATATTCACAGACAGGTTATACTCATGGCTATCGTATTATTATCGATGATAAAGGCACGGTACGAGGCAATACCAAACACAGCTATGGCAATAAGATTGCTTTTTTGCCTGAATTGTGGACAATTGTATCTAACTTGAAAGCAGGTTGTCAGCCAGGCTGTTTGATGAATAGAGAAATCGTAGTCCGAACTGGCATGATCGATGAAGATTTGCATTATGTTATGGATGTCGATGTTTTGTCGAGAATCGCTCTTGAGAAACCACCTTTATATACACCCTTTCCCGTGGTTTATCTCAGAGTTTATTCTGGTATAAAAAGTCTCCAGTGGAATGCGCAACGTGCTAAAGAGAGAATTGCTATCGCCGACAAAATATTTAATCATGATGATTTGCCGACTTCCATTAAGAATTTGAGAAAGCAATCCTTTGCAACGGCTCATCAGTTTGCCTGGCGAGGTTACATCGAAGCAAAAATGTATACTGCTGCCTTTTGGCATTTATTATTAGATGTCTTTTACTCATCAGGTCGTGGCTGGAGAAAACGACTGGCCAATTTACACAAATATTCCATAAGCGATAACAAAAGCGACTAATTTAACAGAAAACCCTGCTTTTTATGATAAAAGCTGTCAGAGATTTCATAAGAAATAGAATAAACCACAGGGATGTTTACTATGTAGTGGAAGGAGCGAATTGGTCCATAGACCACGATGGTCGTTCTATTACGACAAACCTGCACGATATTGGCTCTATGGTTACCACAACATCCCATGGCGTAAGAAACAGCATCGTTCATTTCGGTTCAATCAATACCTTTATGGCTAATGGCCGACTGCGACTTCCTCATAAAAGCAATAAAATTGTTGTAACCTGGTTCCATGTTATTCCCGGCGACAAACGGATTGAACTGATACCGGAAGCAATCAAGTATGTTGATTTATGGCATACCTCATGCATTTTGACCAAAAGCAGATTGATTAAGTTTGGCGTACTCCAAGAAAAGATAACAGTAATCCCACTTGGAGTTAATTTGAATGCCTTTAGCATGCCGACAAGGCAGCAGCGGGAAAATATCCGCTTAAAATTTGGCATCCCAAAAGAAAAAGTTGTTGTAGGCTCTTTTCAAAAGGACGGTAATGGATGGGGGGAAGGGCTGGAACCTAAACTAATCAAAGGGCCTGATGTCTTTTGTGATGTAATAGAGAAGTTGTGCCAGCATTATGATTTATTTGTATTACTTACAGGCCCGGCTCGTGGTTATGTCAAGCAACGCCTTGAAAGGGCAGGCATCCCTTATTTGCACCGTTTTCTAAACGACCCTGATGGAGTTGCCGAGTATTACAAGGCACTGGATATCTATATTGTGACAGGCCGTGAGGAAGGAGGGCCGAAAGCTGTGGTAGAATCTCTCGCAAGCGGAGTCCCGTTGGTATCTACAAAAGTGGGTATGGCCCTGGATATTATCCGAGAGGGCAAAAATGGATTTTTATGTGAAATCGAAGATGTTAATGAGATTGTTGATAAAAGTATTAGCATAATAGAAAATGTTACTTCAACAACAAAAATGATAGAAAGTGGGCTCGAAATGGTTCAGCAATTTAGCTGGCGAAATATAGCACGAAAATACCAAAAAGATTTATATCTGACGCTATTATGAAAATTGCTTTAGGAATGCGTTTACAGTCGGGATCGTTTGGCGGAGGAAATCAGTTCGGCAAAGCTCTGTCGTCGTATTTGATAAAGCAGGAGATTGGCGTCGTTTTTGACCTAACAAATGACGATATTGATATTATTTTGCTTACTGACCCGAGATCCTATTTGTCTTCTTATGCTTTTGGTCCTATAGAAATATCAAATTATTTGAAAGTAAAACCTGATGTTATCTTAGTTCAGCGTATAAATGAATGTGACCAGAGAAAAGGAACTTTGCTTGTCAACAAACAACTTGTGTTGGCCAACTCAATCATGGACCACACTATATACATAGGGACATGGTTGGTAGACCTGTTTAAAGATAAAGGTTTTATTTTTACAGACAAATACTCTATAATTCTTAACGGCGGTGACAGGAAGATTTTTCAATATAAGCACCATGAACTGAATTCTGAAAAAATCAAAATAGTAACCCATCACTGGGGAGCATCATGGCTGAAAGGATGGGATGTATACCTCCATCTCGACAAATTATTAGAAAAATCTGATTATAAAGACGGGATTGAATTTCATTATATCGGAAATGTCCCCAAGGACGTTGTTATGAGAAATATTATTGTGCACAAACCTTGTGCAGGAATTGAACTAGCAAAAATGCTTCAACAACATGATATCTATTTGACAGCTTCTATTAATGAGCCTGCGGGAATGCATCATATTGAGGGCGCATTATGTGGACTGCCTCTGCTTTATCGTAATAGTGGAGCCTTGCCCGAATATTGCCAGGGGTTTGGTGTCTCTTTCGATGGAGTCGATGATTTTGAGGAAGCCCTGAATACAATTATAGAAAATTTTGACTACTATAGCAGTAGGATGATTCAATACAACAATACAAGCGAAAAGATGTGTTCAGAATACTTGAAACTGTTTGACTTGCTGTATAAACAAAAAGACGAAGTAATCACAAGCCGTGCCAGGAGAAATGTAGGTTTCTTACGAATTGTTAAACTCAAAATATTGTTCTTTTGCTTTAAAATACTCAACAGGTTAGGCATTAGTTAAGAATGACACAAGAAGAAATAGACTGGGTTTTTGGTCTCAAATTAAATGTATTAGAATTTCTGCACGAAATGAGTAGCCCCAAAAAGGCCGGGTACTACCGGTATTCCTATAGCGGTGATCTATATGATGAAAGCAAGCACTGGAATGTGGGTTCTTCTGCTTATGCTCTCAAAATTTATTATACATTAGGTCTCGAAAAAGATCAGGCTGTCGAGGACATAGGCAGATATATCAAATCATTTCAGAAGCCAAATGGCCTGATATACGATGATTTTATTTGCCGGAAAGCTTTTTTGCGCAATGTAGCTGTATCTTTGAAGCACTGGAACCTTATGAACCTTTTTAACGAACAATATAAGCGTGCAGAGACCAGACAGTGTTACTCATCCCTTATGTTATACAGTATGCTTCCGCAAAAACTTTGTTCACTGATTCCCAAAACAAAAAAAGAAATAGACAGCTACCTTTCAAGACTTAATTGGAAGAATCCATGGCAGGCTGGGGGTGTCTTTAGCCACTTGATGTTCTTTCTTCAACTTTCAAAAGAATCCGGGGTAACTAACAACATCGATTTTGATGAGCTTATAAGCTATGCTATTGATAAGGTAAATAAACTGCAAAACAGTAAGGACGGCGGTTGGTATAAAGGAAGAGTAGATGATCGTTTAAAGGTTAATGGAGCAATGAAGGTAATTACCGGCTTAGCTGCTGTTAATAAAACTTATTTTTCATATCCTGAGAAATTGATAGACCTTTGTTTAAATGTTTCTGATTATGAGTCTGCATGTGATAATTTTAATATAATTTATGTACTTAACAACGCAAGTAAGCTATTGAACAAGTCATATAGACAAGATGACATTGAACAATTTGCCTTGAAAAAACTGGCAATTTATAAAAATCGTTATTACCGGCAGCAGGGAGGCTTCTCATTCTTCCCCTCCGGTGCCAACCACAATTATTACGATGCAAAAATAACAAAAGGGCTAAATGAACCTGATATGCATGGTACCGTTTTGTTCCTCTGGGGTATTTCAATCATCGTACAGTTGCTTGGCATAGAAAAGGAACTGGAGTTTAAAGAATTTAAGGCATAATTGAATATATTTGTGCAGATGCAACAACTCATAATTACGATTTATCCCAGCTTGTGTGTAAAGCTTGGCTGTCGCATACCCAATATTTTACTTAAGCTTTAGGAAAATTAGTCCTGCCTTATCGGAGCAGTAGTTATATGGATGTATTGTTGATTTCCGCAGACCATAACAACAGAGTGAACAATTTCCCCTGGGGTGTACTTGCCGTAGGTAGTTATCTAACAAATGTAAGAAAGCGACAAGTGTATCTTCTTGACGCCAGCCTTTTTTCTAAATCAGAGTTCAAGCTAAAGTTGAACCATCTTTTGCCAAAAACTCAATTGGTAGGTATCGGCTGTTTGTCGACCGACACACCTTTTGTCAAGGAATTAGTGGATTACATTAAAGAAAGTGCGCTGGAGACTAAAATTATCGTCGGTGGACCTCACGCTGTTTTGGAACCAGAACAAACGTGCCGTTATAAGAATATCGATTTTGTGGCCTATACCGATGGAGAGCTGACCACCAGCCGGCTAATTGAAGAGTTGGCCAAGAGTAATCCGGATTACGAAAGTGTGCCGGGATTGGTATACAAGGCCAACGGCGAATTGAGAAAAACCGCACGACCAGACTTCGTTGAGTTTTATGATATCGATTATAACTTGTTCCCTCAGCGCGTCCGAGCAACTTTTAGTGATTATATTCAGTTGCTCACAGGCCGTGGCTGTTCATATCGGTGCCGATTCTGCTATAATTCCGTAGTAGGTCAGACTTTCCACCCCAGACCCATCGAAGGTGTGATTCAGGAACTGGAAAAGCTGGTTAGTATGTACAATCCTAAAGTAGTTTATTTCCGAGATGAAGACTTTTTCCAGAAGAAACAGCGGATTGCTGACTTTATCCGTCTATACAAAGAAAAAAAGTTTACTTTCCATTGGCGGGCTACATGTCGAGCCAACTATTTCAATGATCGCTATATTAACCATTCTTATTTAAAAGAGCTGGAAGGTACAAATTGTGAAACCCTGAAATTGGGTCTTGAAAGCGGCACACAGAGAGTGCTTAATTATCTTAACAAAGGGATTCGCATTGATAGCATAAAAAGAGCAGTTTGCGAAATAGCCAAATCCAAAACGATACAGGGAAACTACTCATTTATGATAGGGCTACCCCACCAGACAGTGCGCGAGTATATGGATACCATCAAGCTAATCATATTCATTTTGGAGCGCGAGCCCAATGCTCATATTATTGGGCCACAGTATTTTCGTATGTATCCCGGCGGTAGTCTATATGAAGAAATTGTTAAAGAATATGGCTACACAAAACCCACAACGTTTGAAGGATGGGCTAAAGAAATGCGCGGCAGAACAGGTTTGTCTGTCACCGAGAATGAGATAAAGTATCCCTGGATACCTCCTAAAGGTAAATACCTGATATTACTAAGTATGTGGATTGCCAGGTTTTATATGGCTCCTATTAAGTCTTTCTTAACTCTAAAGGGGCTAGTTATGCTGCCTTTTGCAATACTGGTCAAAATACGCATAAAAACTGACTGGTATGGATGTCTTTGTGACATTTTTCTTCTTAGCAAAATAAAGGATTTATTTATCAAACTTTATCATTTAAAAAGACGTTTTTTTTCAACCTCTGCTTGATTGTGTCTTTAAGCAAGAATGCTTCTGTAATTGTAACTCTTTCCTAATCAAAGCAGTAATCAAGAACTGTAAACATAGTGACAAGACAACATGCCAGCCGTATGGTTTTTCTTGTTTCTTAGAAATCTCAGTAAATTGAGGGGAAAGTTTCATTGTGTATACCTTAGCACTTTTTTTTACACGCAATATTTCCCTTAAGCTTTGGGTTGACACGGGGCTATTTGACCGTGAGAAACAACTGTATGAAGAACATCTTCGCAAGGGCCATCTGCGAAGGGTATATTGGCTAACTTATGGCAAAAACGATGCCGAAATAGCAGACCGGCTTAAAGCAGCCCATTGTTTGCATCCGGATATAATGATACTTCCTATGGCGCGTTTTTTCTTGGGCAGGTGGGGCTGTTTGCTTTATTCGTTTCTCATGCCCTTGCTTCATCGTCATTCCCTTAAATCGGCGGATATCTTCAAGACCAATCAGATAGACGGGAGCTGGACTGCCGTGTTCGCCAGGTGGTTGTACCGTAAGCCTCTCGTGGTCAGGACGGGCTATACTTGGTCCCTCTTTAAAAAAAAGCAGGATGCGCCCAAGTACAAACAAAGGCTGATTGGGATAATTGAACATTTCGCATATAACAATGCCACGATAGCTGTCGTCACCAGTGAAAGACAAGCGCATTATATTTCTAAACGCTACTCAGTGTCTGGAGAGAATGTTCAGGTAATGCCCAATTATATTGACACGCAACTTTTTACGCCGAGAGAATCTACCAATAAGTATGCCGATCGGATCATTTTCGTCGGCAGGCTTAACGAGCGGAAAAACCTTTTTAACCTTTTGGATGCCGTATCTAAAACTAAATTCACGCTCGATATTTGCGGCAACGGCGGACTTCGTGATGAGCTACAGTACAAGGCAGGAAAGCTGAATATTCAGGTCAACTTCATGGGCGTTGTGCCTAATCATGAATTGCCTCAGGTTCTTAATCGTTATCGTTATTATATTTTGCCTTCTTTTTATGAAGGAATGCCCAAAAGCCTGCTGGAAGCTATGGCTTGTGGCTTGGTATGTATCGGCACAAATGTGGAGGGAATCAATGATATCATAGAAGACGGCGTGAACGGATACTTGGCGAAGGGAACTCAAGCTCAGGCTCTTGCTGAAGCAATAAAAAGAGCTGCTCAACTTCCACATGATTTTGTTACAGCAGAGGGAATACGAAAAATTCGCAATAACTTCTCACTTGAAGCTGTAGTAGAACAAGAAAAAGAAATAATTATGAAGCTGAAGACATGATACGCTACTTTGATAAAAGTAATAACCGACTTGTTTATGTGGGCAAAGCGGCCAATGACACCTACTGGGACCAGTATTGGAAGTCTGAAAGTTCAAGATTTAAAGAGCAAAACAAAATCAAGAACGATAGATTTGTAATTGGCTGTACTAAAAAATACCTTCCTCCGGAAACTAAAATACTTGAGGGTGGATGTGGCTTAGGAGAAAAAGTTTCTGCTCTTCATTACCATGGATATGACGCCTATGGTGTTGATTATGCAAAGGAAACTGTCAAGAAAGTCAATCGATACGCTCCAGAGTTGAAAGTTAAGTTTGGAGATGTCAGGGATTTACCATTCCCGGATGATTTTTTTGACGGCTATTGGTCATTAGGAGTAATAGAACATTTTTACGATGGGTACGAAAAAATTGTCAGCGAAATGTTTCGAGTACTCAAGCGACAAGGATATCTTTTCCTGGCAGTACCCGTAATGTCTCCGCTAAGGAAAGTTAAAGTAAGGCTGAAGAAATACATTGAATATAAAGATTCCGAAGAGATGAGGGAGAATTTTTATCAGTTTGCATTTGACCCGAAGGATGTTATTAGTGATCTGGAAAGTAGAGGATTCAAATTGATCGATGTGAAACCCTATGATGGGATTAAAGGTTTGAAAGACGAGGTGTCGATATTGAAACCTTTTCTACAGCATCTATATGATGAGGAAAATCGCTCCTCAGGCTTGGTGAAAAGAATATTGGATAGTATATTCAGGCATCTTGCAAACCATACGTGCCTGTTTGTTATGCGGAAAGCCGGGACAAATTGGAACCAATAAGAGAAACATGTTCAGACAAAAGTGGGTGTTTCGAGCTCATAAGACCAAAGAACTTTGTTGATCTTCCTGTGATTTCCGTGGTAATGTCAATCTATAATGGCGAAAAATACATATGTGAGTCAGTCGATTCAATTCTTAATCAAACCTATGTGAATTTTGAGTTCATTATCATCAACGATGGCTCAAATGACGCGAGTTTAGATATACTCGGTGAGTATCAAAGCAGGGATAGCCGGCTTCTGATAGTAAACCAAGAAAATATTGGGCTGACACAATCACTAAACAGGGGAGTAAAATTAGCTGCGTGTGAATACATAGCTCGCCAAGACGCCGATGACATCTCTACCCCAAGCCGGCTGGAAAAACAGTTAAATTATATGGAAAATCATCTGGAAGTGGCGGTGGTTGGTTGTCTCGCCGATGTATTCGATACCAACGGAGTTATTCATAGAAGTACAGACCCAAAGTTCAAATTATCCCCCTTGGGAATAAAGCGATATCTGGCAAAGAAAAACCTGTTCATGCACGGCTCGTCGATGATGCGAAAATCATGCCTAGCAAAAGTAGGTTTCTATCGTGAATTTTTTCGCCACTCCCAGGATTACGACTTGTGGTTGCGGTTATCGCAGTATTTTGACCTTGCCATTTTGCCAAAACACTTGTACGGGTATAGAGTTACCGCCGATGCGGTAAGCGTCTCGCGGTACCACACCCAAAAGCAGTATGCCGAACTCGCCAGAAAGCTACACGCAGAGCGGCTGGCGACGGGAAAAGACTCGTATGATAAACTTGTTTCATTCTACCCTGATGGTCTGCCTGTTCGGGAGGTGCTTAACAAATATGATTACCATATTTTTTTGGCTGGGGAATTAGTGAGCGGCAATAAACTAAGCCAGGCGCGTAAGGAACTTCGCAAAGCCTGGAAGCTCGGTTGTCGAAGACCGCAGATATTTTACCTGTTCTTCAAAAGTCTGCTCGGTGCCGGTTTGCTGGATACGGGCAGAAAATTGAGAAGCTGGTTCAGAAACGTCGGACCTGAAATCTAATACGTGAATTCATCCGGTCGAAACCATAAAGTCTTGGTTTATTGTGCGAACGCACTCTTTATGTTTCAATATTTCGACCTGGGGGTTAGGTACGGAATATGGCTTCGGGCATAATCGTTCTTATTCCACATTACAATAATATCGAGGGGTTGAAACAGTCACTGCTTAGTATATCCCGATCTGTAATTCCTGTGGATATATTGATTGTGGATGATGGAAGCAACATCGCCATCGAAGAAAATGCTCTGCAGCTGATATATCCTTCAACGAAAGTGATATTCTCATCTGAAAATCATGGCATTGAGCATGCCCTGAACAGGGGGCTGCGATACATCTTCGACCACGAATCGTACAAATATGTCGCACGTTGTGATGCAGAGGATGTTTGTGCTCCGGAGCGGTTTCTTAAGCAGAGAGAATTCCTGGAGGATAATCCCGACGTGTTCTTGGTAGGCTCCTGGGCCATTTTTGTCGATTCTTCCAATAGGCCGTTATGGAAGTTTTGCCCGCCGGTTGAACACAAACATATTCAAAGGCAAATGTTCCTGAACAATATGTTCTGCCATCCCACTGTGATGTGCCGTGTCGAAATGTTTAGGGAAGTCGGATTTTATTCCACACAACACCCTTCGGCAGAGGACTATGCCCTCTTTTTTAAAGTCACCCGGCGATTCCACGTCGCCAATATACCCGAGTATCTTGTGCGAACCTTTGTTACACCCAGGGGTATTTCACTGGGGTGGCGCCATCAGCAGTTAAGGTCGCGCATTAGGATTATACTCGACAACTTCGATTTTTCTCCATGGGCCTTTTATGGACTGATGCGCAATCTGCTTTTATTAGCTCTGCCACACTTTTTGGTACAAAGCATAAAGTGTAGATTATTCCGGCCTTGATTGCGCTTAAAACATATGTTATGGCGAAAACAAGAGATAATCCGACTGTTAGCGTTATTATTCCAACCTATAATCGAGCGCACTTGATAGGTCGTTCAATCAAGAGTGTGCTGAGCCAAAGCTATCAGGATTTCGAAATTATTATTGTTGATGATGGCTCAACTGATAATACTGAAGAAGTTGTAAGCAGCTTCAATGACGAAAGGATTAGATATATTCGGCACGGCGAAAACAAAGGAGAGGCAGCAGCGAGGAATATGGGGATAAGAGTCGCCAGAGGTAAATATATAGCCTCTCAGGATAGCGATGATGAATGGTTGCCGGAAAAGCTCGCCAAACAAATTGAGCTTCTCAAAAATACGCCACCAAAGGTTGGGGTTGCATACACAGGATTCTGGAAAATAGAAAATAATGAAAAGACCTATATCCCATTTTCCTGGGTAAATCAAAAAGAGGGGGACATACATAAAGAACTCTTAAAAGGAAACTTTATAGGTTCCCCAGCTACTCTTATCAGAAGAGAATGCTTCAAAAAGGTCGGAATGTTCGATGAGAAACTTTTTCATCTTGTTGACTGGGAAATGTGGCTCAGAGTATCAAAATACTATCATTTCAAATTCATCGATGAGCCGTTATTGATAACCTACTATGATTTAGATAACGTTTCCACAAATCAAAATGAGTTTATTAGAGCACAGGAACTGATTCTTGAAAAACATTTCGAGGATTTCAGCAAAGACAAGGAGCTGCTGGTAACATACTATGTTTACATCGGTGATTTATTGATCTCAGAGGGAAATGTGAAAAAGGGAAGAAGCTACCTGATAAAAGCTCTGAAACTGTCTCCATTTAGCTTTAGGGCGCTATCAGCCGCCCTTCTGACATTCTCCGGCAGACGTGCTTATCGCAAAGTCAGGGGCACGTATAAGAAAATAAAAAGAAGCTGATTGAACAGCCAAAAAAAATGAGCAACCCGAAAATCTCAATTTGTATGGCAACATATAACGGAGCCAGATACATAGAACAACAGATAGAATCCATTCTTGCTCAATCGAGTCAGGATTGGCAGTTGATAATAAGAGACGATGGTTCTGATGATAACACCGTAAGCATTATAGAAAACTACGCGGCTAAGTATCAAGGCAAAATCAAGTTAATCAAAGACGATGACTCTCAACTTGGAGCGACCTTGAATTTCGGACATTTGTTGGAAAACACAGATACCGAATATATTATGTTTAGTGACCAGGATGACGTTTGGCTGCCAAACAAGATAGAGCTAACACTAAATGTAATGAAAGCGACAGAACAAATTTACCAGGATAAGCCTGTATTGATACATACAGACTTGAAAGTTGTAGACTCCGATTTGAACATAATTGCCGATTCAATGTGGAGTTACCAGAAACTTTCTCCTGAAATAGGCGATGATTTAAGTAAGATTATGGCTCAGAATGTAGTTACAGGCTGCACAATGATGATAAATAGAAAAGCCAGCGACGTTTCAACGCCCATCCCTGCAGAGGCTATAATGTACGACTGGTGGATTGCTATGAACGTTGCCAGATATGGGAAAATTGTTTACCTCTCGGCCCCATCTATACTTTATCGTCAACACTCAGACAATCGGATAGGAGCCAAAGAGGCAAAAAATATAAACATTATTAATTTCTTCAAAAAGTTATGCCACCTAAATAAACTATTATTCACTCAGTACAGGATGGTTAAAAAAGCCAATCCTGATGCAGGCATTTGGTCCCTGGTGCTGAATAAGTTTTTTATTAAAATTGCTCAACGATGTAGATAAGCATATTGGATTGCCTGGTAATAAAAAAATGATTACCATAATTGTCCCCACCTACAACGCATCGAAATATTTACCTTCTTTGCTGACGAGACTTGAGTCTCAAACAATCAAGAATTATGAATTGATAGTAGCAGATTCATCCTCAAACGACAATACTGTTGATATTGCTCAATCTCACCGAGCTAACATTATAACCATTCCCCAATCGGAATTCGACCATGGCGGCACAAGGACTCTAGTAGCCAAGGAAGCAAAAGGTGATATTTTAGTTTATCTAACTCAAGATGCTTTACCGTACAATGAATATGCTATTGAGGATATTATTAAGCCTTTTACAAGTGACGGAAAGATCGGAGCCACTTTTGGAAGACAATTGCCACATCCCGAAGCATCTGTCTTTGCAGAGCATTTGAGGTTGTTTAATTATCCCGACACTTCATACACAAGAGTTCTGGAAGATAAAAAAAAGTACGGCATCAAAACAGCTTTCTTGTCCAATTCCTTTGCGGCCTACAGAAAGTCTGTGTTGAAGGAAATCGGATATTTTAAAAGCGGTTTGCCTTTTGGAGAAGATGCCTGCGCCGGGGCCAAGATACTTCTAAAAGGCTATAAAATAGCTTATGTTGCCGAAGCGATAGTACTCCATTCCCACAATTACACCATCTGGCAAGACTTCAGACGGTATTTTGATATGGGGATATTTCATAGGATGGAAAATTGGCTCTTAAAGGAATTTGGAAAAGCCGAAGGTGAAGGAGTTAAATACATCAAATCAGAAATTGAGTTTTTAGTGAGGAAAAGAAGGTTTGACCTGCTTCCTGAATTTACATTGAGACTCATTATGAAATATTTGGGATATAAGTTGGGGGCAGGTCATAAACGCATGAAGCCGTTGGTTGCAAAGATTAAGTTCGTTAAAAGGGTCTCGCTTCCGGCCGGCGCACCAGCGATAGCACGTGCCGGACAGGTGAAAATAGCTTTCATCTGCGACTGGTTAACTGCTATGCGGGGCGGAGAACGCTGTTTGGAAGCTATATGCGAGATTTACCCGGATGCTGACATCTTCACGTTAGTACACTTTCCAGGCTCTGTATCGGAAACGATAGAGTCGCACAAAATCCACACTTCATATATCCAGCGACTGCCAGGCAATATAAAAAATTTCAGACTATATCTGCCTCTTTTTCCACACGCAATAAAGCAATTCGACTTGAGCGGCTACGACTTCGTCCTAAGTTTTAGTCATTGTGTTGCCAAAGGTGTTAAAGTTCCAGAAGGTGTTCCGCATATATGTTATTGCCATACTCCGATGCGCTATGCCTGGCATATGCGGGACGAGTATTTGAGTAAATTCAATGGGTCTAAAAAATGGGGTGCTGAAGTCTTGCTTGATTACCTCAAAAACTGGGACAGAAAGTCCTCTTCCAGCGTAACACATTTTATAGCTAACAGCAAAAATATTCAAAATCGAATAAAACAAACCTACGGCAGGAGTTCAGTGGTTATTTATCCTCCGGTTGAATGTGATAGATTTGCCGTTTCCTGTGATGATGACGGCTATTACCTTATTGTTTCTGCACTGGTGCCTTATAAACGAATAGACATAGCGATTGAAGCCTTTAATGGGATTGACCGAAAACTCACAATTGTTGGAAACGGCCCTGAGTTGCCCAGTCTCAGGCGTATGGCATCTGCTAATGTTTTTTTCGCCAACAATGCTGACGACAATGAAGTTGTTGAATACATAAAAAAATGCAGGGCCTTGATATTTCCTGGCGAAGAGGATTTTGGCATTGTGCCACTTGAAGCGCAGGCTTGTGGTAAACAGGTTATAGCTTTTGGCAAAGGCGGAGTATTAGAAACGGTAATAGGATTGGACCACACTCAAGCTACAAAAACAAACACGACAGGAGTATTCTTCTTTGAACAAAGCCCCGAAGCACTGCAAAAAAGTATTTCACTATTTGAAGAAAGAAGAGAAGAATTTGACTCCCAGAAATGTCGTGATAATGTACTTAGATTTGACCTCTCCATCTACCAACAATCGATGCAAAACTATATTCAATCTGTCATGGCTGAAACTGCTCATCTCGCTGGCTAAATTTAGGCTAATGTGTTTGCCTGTATATAATAACTTTAGAGTTCTTATTATTCCCCTTGGTAGAAAAAACCTCTTTTGTTTGTAGCATCTCTGCCTTAGTTGACGTATTCTTCTTATTCTTGAATACTTTTACTACATATTGGGCTTCTTTGGGGATCGTTTGACCGTTATATTCGACACTTCTACGGCCGGAATAAAAACCAAAACGAATATCAGAAACCGCTATAATATCTTCCTTGCTGGTATTCTTGACAAGCCATTGGGCAGCATCCCGATAGCTTTGTTTTTTTGTGCGTATGGGTCTGAGTAATTTGGGAATACATATAGAAATACCAACTACGAACAAAACTAAAAACCAGAAGTTCGTATTGGCCTTGATAGCAAGTAACCGTTCCGTCGTTTTGGAAAACTTCTCATTGAGCCAGGAGGCTAACGCCTGCAAACCGACAGGAATATAAAAAATTGTAAACACTACTAATGGTAAAGTGTGTCTTTTGCTCATATAGCCGTATTTACAATATAGCAATGTCATTAAAAGTACGTTAAGAACAATAAGAGCGATTATAAAAAACCTTTCCGGCTCGAGCCAATTTCGCTCTCTAAAATACTTATACATACCTATTAATAAAGCCGGCACAAAAAACCACATCAGCGTTTCGCCAACTCTTTGCACCAGTTTACCCAAAGCCCCTGCAATATCTGATGGCGCAAAGCCAGCGGCATATACACCATTTGAGCAGGTTTGGACTTCCTGTTCATAAACTTCAGGGGATCGTGTGTTGGGCACGAACTGAACTAACTGCTTTTTAGGAAATACTGCTCCTTTCAGTTTCATATACGGCCCGGCTATGACCAAAAAACCAACCAGCAGCAAAGCTAACGCAAATACCGCCTTACGTTTGCTTATAATCCGCCTCGACAATAACAGCTGCAGTCCCAACCACAAAGTACCAAACACAACCACTTGAGCGCACTCAGGCCGAATAAGATATCCCATTCCAGCAGCCAATCCCGCAAAACCAAACAGCCAATATTTCCTATCTATCGCT
>Ga0114923_10000328_pt1 | contig 40253 bp, 77 predicted proteins | sample SumtaG_FD_89578 | JGI IMG/M metagenome (GOLD analysis project Ga0114923, IMG submission 89578) | Deep subsurface microbial communities from Indian Ocean to uncover new lineages of life (NeLLi) - Sumatra_00157 metaG | ecosystem: Environmental > Aquatic > Marine > Oceanic > Sediment | place: near... | reverse complement strand
GTATTTCATCGATCTGCCTTACCCAATTGAACCAGAACCTTGTTTAATACGGCGTTATTGGCCTCGAGGGCGGTTTTGATGGTCTCGTTGAAACTTTTTCTATCTTCTTTTCGGTCTTTCAAAAACAGCCAAACGACGATGATGACAGCACCGGCAGATCCAAACTGCATCAGTTCCATGATTTCAGCCGTCATCTAACTTTTTCTCTATCTGTTTCCGTAATTTTGCTGATTTTTTCAACGCCTTGGTTACGCCATCCGTATCTACTTCGGCCAATCTCATCATCACGATACAGAATACAATTATCGCCAGTACCAGCCCCCAATTATCCCTTAGAAACCACAAAACTTCCATGTGCGTACCATCCTATTAACGGCAGCTGCGAGACGTATAGAACATTTCGAACGGCGAGATAATACCAAACTTCCTCACGCACCGAAAAAATGAATAGGAACGGCGCAATACTGTGCCAGATTATCTGAAGGATGGTGATGGCGCAGAGAAAGCCCCATAAACTGAGGCGGTCTGTATACCAGTAGCGGTAAACGACGAAGAGAAACACCATGTCGATAATGACGTTGGCGATCGTGTTGGTGGGATCTACGCGGTTCGAAGCTATCCAAGCCGCGGCAACAAACAGAATCGCTAGTATGGTGGTGCCATCGCCCTTACGGACAACGTAGACTATCGTGATAATGGTCAGGGCAGCGTAGACGTGCTCCCAGTTCACTTCCCGGTTCCGCCTCCACCCTCTGGCACTACTTCCGGCCATTCAGGGAAACTTCTGCGCAGATCCGTCAGTTCTTTATGAACAGCTTTCCCGGCTCGTTTTGCGGATTCGTCCTCGCTTGCTTCGATAACAGCGAGCCCGCGCTTAACCGTTTTTTCCATTTCCTCGAGCTCTGGAATAGTCATTGTGGTTTCAGTCATGTTTTATCCTCATGTTTCTATCAGAATAGATCCTTCGTAGCCCCATCGCTTGGTGACTCGGCTATCCCAAATCCTGCAATCCTCGTCAAATATGGCGTCCAGTAAGGCTTTCTCTAGGTTGTCTTTATCTGGCCTTTGTTGGTGGGGCATGGAGCACATAACCGCTTTTTTCTTCTTGCTCCACGATTTGGGCATAGGCAAGTAAAATGTGATGTGAGAACCTGACTCCGGTACCGCTACTTTCCTTAGCAAGCATTCTTGCTTAAACGCATCATACCGTGCCACCCCTGGCCTGCGAGGATATTTCGTCGTCGACCGCATTGCATCACGGCGCGTCATGCGCGGTTTGGGTACCGGGGTTATTGGGTAATCGATTTGGCTTCGTTCAACGTGCTGCATACTTTGAGCAATTTACCTTTTTCGAATAACGAGTACTTGTGTTTTTCTTCATGGCTGTAGCGAAACTTTGCGATAGTGAAGCCGCCGCTTTGGAGGTAGTACTTGCCTTTACGCTGCCAGAGCACGGGGCTTTTCTAGGATATGGCGGCGAATAGGAATCCCGTGATAGCTGCAATCTTCTGCAAGCGGCGCAGATTTAATCCACTCATCGCACGTCATATCATCGGGCCTTGCTTTCGTTTCCCGCCGATAACGCCCTCGAACAGATACAGTCAGCCGCTCACACTGATAACCGTACAGCGTGATTGTGTTCGGTTTTACGGCAGCGTCCAGATATTCATCAATCAAAACCAGAACTGTTTCGCCTGGCTTTTTTATGTCCATTTCGGATAGTTCAATCATGCTCTACTCTCATTGATGTGCTGCGAGAATGGCATTACTCTGATTAACGATCAGATCCTGCCTAGCCTCAATTCTTGCGTCTGTGGTTGAGAATTTAAGGTCCATGGCGGTGATCACAAGTGGCCCCATCGTTGGCGGGATTTTATCTGGCTTACATTTGAGCAACCAATGCCGTATCTAGCCGCAATTTGTTTTTGGCTTCCGGTGGCGACGCGTATCTCAAGAACTTGCTTCTCTGTCAGTTTTGCAGTTCCGCGCGGATGACTTTCACCAGCCAAGTACCGTGCACGTCCTTTCTTGATCATGTCCGTCATATTGTCGGTTTGGGTCCCGGCAAAAAGGTGGCCTGGATTCACACAACACGGCGTATCACAGGTATGTAGCACGCAAAGATTGTCGGGGATTGGTCCTTTGAAAAGTTCGTAGGCAGCACGATGGGCCCTAACAGTTTTCCCGCCTATATTGATATGGCCGTAACCATTAGGGCCACCGCTCGCAGTCCATAGGAAACACCCTGAATTCGGCTCCGGTACAAATTTTTCTTCGAATCTTTCCAGCAGGGTTCTCATTTCAGAATCGCGAGAATCGCGTTACCCTGATCTTTTACTGCCGTGAGCGTACCCGTTACACCCGCCAACTCAACTTTCACTTCAACCACCTCGGCGCGCAGACCTTTGATCTCAATCTTCAACTCAGTTACTTCACCCTTCAGTTCAGTAATTGCTGGGATATCGCCCATCTCTGCCTCTACGCCCTTAGAGAAGGTAGACCAGAGTATTGCTCCAGTGCCAAGTACAGCCGCTGTTGCCACCGCAATTAGCAACACTTTAACTGTCTCACTCATTTGACGTATTCCACGTCTGCCAATTTTCGTCTGATCTCAGAAAGCGGGTCGACCCTGGAAGCCGTGACAGCGTATTGCCGCGACTCCTGGGCTTCTGCTTGGGTTTGCCGCAAATCGTCTCTTACGTCGCTCAGCGCGGCCTCTATCTCTTCTCTAAGCGACGTATCGTCATAGGTGCTGGGTCGTATGGACCTATCATTTTCGTCATCACCTCCTTCATCGTCTGGTTGGTTATGTTCGAGGCATGTTTCGAAGTCGCCAAAAGCCTCTGTTACTGACGGCTCACGGCAAAAAAGGTATAATTTGTGGGTGTCTGGGGCTAGGCGGATTAGTTCTCTACGAACGCAGCCTTCATCGATTTTGCCTCGGCCCACTGATAACCCAAAACCGGGGACCACGGCACTACCAGACTGTCCTCGGAAACAGGGAACTGTAGGGTAGACGGTGGGGGCGTCAGGATTTGGCGTGTTGCGGTGGGGGCGTTTGTTGCTGATAGAGATATCCCCTCCCTCTGAAGAAGAGTTTCCGCCAGTCGCGTTGGCATCACCACCTGTCTGATTTTGTTCTTGCTTCTGAACTTGGCTTTGAGTTTGCTCAATAACGTTAACATCATCAGGCGGAACCTCGGTGTTAGCGAATGCCACGATAGGCGCGAATAGTGCTAAAATGATGGCTAGGTTTTTCATTGCTTATTGTACCATGGGCGGTTGAATGGTTTTGCCTGCCAACGATTCCAGAACTGCCCATGCTATGCGGGGTATTTCAGCCTTTCCGTTTTCCCATTTGCTCACGATGAAAGGCGTGTACCCAATATAATCAGCAAAATCTTTGGCTAACCGAAACTGAATAATTCTATGTTCTTTGAATATTCTACCTTCATCTCTCAACCTTTGGGTTTTATCGTTAGAAACTGACAGCCCCATATCTATTCATCCCCTGTGCTGGGTGGGGTGCGGCGGTCCAGAAGTGCTTTCAGTTCCTGGAATGAATCGTTAGTCAACATGAAATCCTGATTTGGGTAACCCGGTCGGCGAACGATAAGAGTTACTTCATTTGGGCGCTTGAACATCTCTGATATACGAGCCATGTACTCTGCGCACTGTTCTCCCGTTTGCTGTAAACTCACCGCTCACCTCCATCGAATGACTGCATCTCTGTTTTGTTTTTTAGAGCTTTGTACGCTTTATCTGCCCACACTACGGCGTCATGTACCGACCAACCTTCTTCATATTCCTGCACTAGACCCTTAACTCTCAGCAGCTCGGAGTCATCTGGGTCTAGATATTCAAGAAGCCGGCCAATCATTTCCAGTTCGTCATCTTTCTTTGTTTGAGCCAGAAGCTCCAAGGCCTCACAAAGCGTGCGCAACTCCCGCTCATCTATCATGATTTCGAGCATCTAATACCCCCTGAATGCTGCTAATTTGCCTGTTAAATTCACCTAGCAACGTCTTGTGGGCTATAATAGCTTTTTGCTTTGCCTGCTCAAGGTGGCGCATTTGTACTTCCATCATGAAAGGCTGGAGCCGTTCGCGTTCCTCAAAAGGCAGGTCGTTCCATAAATGGCTGTACTCACTCATATCTATTCCTTGTGTTCCTCGTCACCCATATCTATACCTGTAGTAGCAGGATCAGCACGGAACCAACCGCACTTGTAGCAGGCAATCTCAAATTTATGCTCGTAGTTGCAATCGTGTTGTGCTCGTAGACGTTCGTTCTCTGCCTGTAGTTCGGCAACTTGGTCAGAAACCGCGCTGTGGTATTTGCACGACTCAACAAGTTCATATTGCTCATTGAACACACAACAGCAGTGATCCATTGCCAATCGTTGATTCTCATCTCGAAGGGCTGTGAGGGCTTCAGCGCATTCTCGGACTTTCTGTGTGGCCGTGGGATATACGTTGCGGTTGCTCTGATAGAAACCCATTCCCCACGTTATCAGCGCATCTATGTCTGGTGATTCCGTTGCGGGCTGTGCCATTATCTTTGCCATCCGATTTATTGCATTGGTTCTGTCTGTCATGCCGCTAACCTCGCTAGTGTTTTTAACCTGGCTTTGGCCCTTGCCTTTTCAACAGGCACATTTGTCGAGTCCAGGATTTTGAAAATACGATTTGCCTCCTTCGTGTTGTTTCTGGCGTTTGCTCTGGCGAGCATTCGACAAAGCATAGCAACCCGGGGCGAATGGAGATCAGTCATGGTGCGCTCCATTGCTTGCTCGATTAGGGCTGGGCCGGCTACGAAGAACTCTGTCTCGGTACAGTCTAGGCAATAGGGGGTTGTTGGGGTTCTCATTGGTTTGCCAAAATGAAATTCAAAAAGGCTTCGTCGTAAATTCGTCGCGCTCGGTCGTAATCCCACCGAAGCCGGTCACACTCTGATTGGTATGGTGCGCGAGTAGACACAAACGCTTCGTTGATGAGTTGCCGCCACGCCTCTCGTACATCAAAAAACAGTCGGTCTAATTCGTTCATTGGTCACCTATGATGGCTAGGAGGTCGCGTAAAGTGTCGTGTGCAAACTCTGCCGTTAATGGCACGCCTACATCGTTTTCGATCTCGCAGCGCATTTGCTCTATCATCTCGTCGGGTATCTGATAATAGGGGATAGCTTCTGACGACGCCGGAGATGCCGATCGATTCAATGCCCACCAACCGCCAGTGTCCGTGCGTTTCCAGGCCCATATTTTGTTCATTGGTTAATCCACTTCTTAAGTGATTCTGGAACCGGTTCATCGTATTTTATTAGGTTGGCGACTAGCTTGCGGTTAGCCTCGTCTGAGGTTTCAGTTTCCGATTGATGGGCGTGCTGCGTTTTGGTTCGCTTGTAGCCCTCATTCCATAGTCGCTGGTGGAAGTACTTTTGAAGCCCCGGTGGTCCAAATCGACTGCCTTTCTGCCAGGATGCGCAATGAGCAGTCTTGTCGATAATGTCGAGTTTGATGGCATCGATATCCTCACGGGTGAACTCAAGCAATTTCATAGCGATTCTGAACTTGTCCGCGGCAAGCCGGGTTACTGTTCGCCCCACCGGCCACTTGGGGTAGACGTCTTTCAGCTCGACGAACCAGGGGTGTTGGTCTTCTTGTAGTGCCATTAGACAGGGTGCCCCTGAATGCCCATACTTCCCGGCAGATGCTCCATGTTGATCGATGTTGGATCGTCTGGATGGCCTGCTGTGAGATAACGCAGAAACGTCTCAGCACAACGATTGCGCCACAGGTGGTCTTCTTCCCCCGTCATTTCGCAGGTGTCGTAGATTGCCATTGAGATATTAGCAACCCAACTGGCCCGGTATTCGTCATCGGTTAACAATGCATCTTGAATAGTTTTAATCGCATCTGCTATATCGGTCATATCTTTATCCTTCGGTATAGGTGTCAGTTAGACTCATGAATGTGACTGCTCCTCGCCGATGTAGTCCTTCATTTCGGCGTTTTCTTTCTGAAGTTCAGCTATTTGGGCTCTGAGTTTGCCTTCTTCGAGCTCAGCAAAAAAATTCCTTTGGCCGCGCACCTCTTTGATATGGGTTTGCAGGCTCATCGGCAACATCTCTATTTCTTTGTCCCAAGCCAGCAACTTGTCGTCAGCCCAAGCGGCGAAACAGTAAATGCAGATGTGGTCGTTTTGGTAATACGGGTGAACAGCCTCTACCCAGATCTCTTTCGGAACAGCGAAGTCGATTGGCGAAACCCGATGGCAGGCCCCACATATCTGACGACATGGGATTTTCTTTGTGGTGTCACTGGGAGTTAGATTCATCGTCCTCTGCCATTTCCATTGATAATTTGTTAGCGGCAAACTGAAGCATTCCGATGTGTTGCAAATACCGCCCATCGCTCCACCCCATTCAATCGTGGTTTTTGTCTACGACAACAAGTATAATATCGTCGTAACTATCTACCTCACTCATTGCATCTGCCAACACCATTTTGGGGGTGCGTTTACCGTTGAAATCGGCGCTAGTTATGTTGCTGCTCATGCGACTGGGTTGTGTCCGTAGGGGCGCGGTGGCTTACCGGGAGGCACAAGTTTCGTTATGTACTTGATATAATCCTCGGCGCGGCGGAGTCTGGCTTCCAGTATGACTACTTCTTTGTGAGCAGCATCGGCCTCAAGATCCTTTTCGAACCAACGGTCGGCGACTGTACGCAATATTTTCAGTTCCCTGGCGGCGCTGTTGAGCAACGATTGCTCTTTTGTGAGTGACGCACCCCAGAGCGGAAGGATTGCCTCGATCTCAAGCACCAACATTCGATCCGGCGTGGTGGTGTCGTCACTCATTTCTTAATCCTCTTTATCAGCCATAGTTCTATATGATTTCGTTTTTTGCTCGTCGTTTCTCGTCTCTTTCTGAAGGACTTCTCCCGGGTGTATATTCGCTACGCCACCCCATTTTCCCTCCTGCTACCATATATTTCTTGACTATCGGTTTTACTTTCGGCCAATAGAACCACTCGTCTCTGTGGTGACAACCACGCTTCTTAAACAATTGATGTAGGCTCGACTCAAGATCTCTAGCCTTTGCTTCGTTCCTACACCGAAACCTATATTTGACCTGCATTTCTTGTGCCGATCCGGTTTGCATTGCGGCTAGACGTTTTTCAATGTCCTTAGCGTATCCAATTTTTACGAATTTGCCGCCCTTAGTGATGATGAAGTAAACCCAATGCTGCATATCTTCCTGCTCTCTTTCTTTACATCTGACCGATAGGTGAGAGGGAGGCAATAACCCCCTTTCCCCCTTGGTACTAAAAGTAACAAAACGGGTAAAGAGGGCGGATGCTTTGACCGACCGGAGCCGAGTACAGGCATATTCGGTATGCTGATTAACGTCCCCAATACCGCTGCCACCCTAGGACGGATGCCATTTACGGAAAAGGGATTTACATTTGTGGAAAGCGTGTATAATCGCTTCATCGTAATGTGGCGTTGCGTAGCATGTACCCATCAGGTTTCATGCGCAAGTCCCCTTCGGGATTGTTCTTCTGGGAACACATCAGAGCTCGGCTTCGGTCGGGCTTTTTTGTTCATTAACCAAAGCGTTAACATGATATGGCACGAAGGTCTGAACAACTTGGTCACCCGCTGAATGATACGAGGAATACAACCAACCACCCGGAACCCGCGTGATGATGTGGTTAGTGCATGTGCTGCTGACAAACTCATGAAGCCGAAGCTTGTATATGTTGCCATCGTATTTTCTCTTTGCGGTCATGATCTAGGCTGGAAATTGTGATAGGCATCGACCCAGTTTTCAAAGCCACGTTCTCTCGCTTGATCTTCGAGAAATTCGTATAATGCTTGCTGACCTTCTACATCCTCATCCAACGGCCAAGGATCAGATACCATGAACAAACTCAATAAAACTCTAAAGCCCCGATCACTCATATCAGCTATCCTTCTTCATCAGCCAGCACAACCAAAGTGTGAGCCATAAATACCAGCCTTTCGTTTGTCATGGCCCCACCGATAAAACGCACTATCTCCCCATCGGCAGTTCGACCGACTATGGCAATACTTTCTAAGTCTCTTTTGTCATTCATCATGGAAAGCAGGGCTTGGTTTACGGTATAATCAGACTTCATTCTTTGTCTCTCCACTTACGACGCGCTTTGACGACCCTGATTGCGTCTACGGCTTCTTTTTTGCTGAACGAATCCGGTGGACGCGGCGGATCTTGCACGCGTACTTTAGCCTTACTCATCTAGCTATCCTTCTGGGTGGCCGCTGTCGTTTGTGATAAAATGGCTTCAGCATCTGGGGGCTGCGTCGGGTCAAGTTCGTCTTTGAGCATTTGGATTTCATCCATCGCATTCCACAGAACCTCGTGCAGCATCCCGGCATCAATGCGGATAGTTTCACAGCCATCTGGTGAGCAATACTGCTCTACCCAATTAACCCACGCCTCCAATCTACTCATTTTCTATGTGCACAGCGGGCAAGGCTTGTTTTGCGTCGGCGCCTCACAACCTCTGTGGTGACACTTTGAGCCCTCATAGCCATACTCTTCATCGCCCTCGGTTGCGAGCCGGTAACACATAGCCGCCGTCTGGATTAGTTCGTCATAAACATTCTGTGGAGATTCGCCCGATTCTTTAATCTTGAGCAAGGCCTTTGCAACTTCACCGAACTCTTCAGCCAGCGCACCAAACAACCTCTCGCCACCAGGGAACTTCATCTCAGCGCGGTTAACCTCTTCAACCACCCGGTCGAAAAACTGGAAACGCTGGTTGGGATATTCGTACCATTTGTTCATTTCTCACCTCTTACCTAGAGAAGCCGCTACCGGGGCGGGAGGTCTCTGGGGGGAGAGTTAAACCCCGGCAGCAACTTCGGTCGTTCAAAATATGTCCGGTCGAATCGTTTTCGGTAAAAGCCCGGTCAACTCAGCAACCTGCTTTACTCGAGTGCCAGGGACTTTTTTCCAGTCTCCGATTGCTTGATGTGTTATTCCCAACTCTCTAGCGAGGGCTACTGGGCCTCCGGCCTTTGCGATAATTTTTTGTATTTCCATGATTGCATTATCCACACCTGAAATAGAATAGCAAGAACTACTTGCGCAGGTTGTGCCTGTTTGGTAGAGTGGTGTCATTGATTAGGACGAAGGCGAAATGAAAACAACCGTTAAAGAGATTCGCGCGATGCTGGAAACGTTGCCAGACAATATGCCGGTCGAGTTCTCGCCTATCTCAATGGCCTGGATGGGAACTAGCGGGTCGATGCGATTTGACGATATGCATTTTTTCAATGAAGACGGCCAAGTTGCGCTCCCGTCAGAAAAGGATGTTCACCTAGAAGTATTTCTAACCGAGGACGAACGCGAGCATGTATAGCTTTAACGAACTAGCCGGGAGATAGAGATGTATCCAGTAGGGACTAAGTGTGTGATTACGTGGAAGCCGCCTGAGATGGCTTGTGAACTTGAGGGCGAGCATTTTATAGGCAAGGTTGTGACGGTGGATTCGTGGACAAGATCTCTACAGGACAGTTGCTCAAACCCGGGGGAGTTTTTGAGATATGGGCTTTTGCCGGAATCTGAATTTCAGGGCACGGGACCGGATGCTTGCTGGCCCGTTGAGTGGATGCTCCCCTTAGACCCTGACGAAACATCCCTATACACCGAAAAGGAAGTGGTACATGAATAAATACAGAATCACTGGTGTCTGCGAACTGCCTTTCACCAATCAGATGTGGTTCAGCCTCAATGTCGAGGCTGAGGACGAAGAGGCTGCCCACGAACTGGCCTACCACGTTGTATCAGGGATGGGGGCCGTAACAGTGGATAAGATAGATAGCGACAACGATACAATCGGTTCTCTGGCGGCTGAGATACTGGAGCTTACGACGTGACTGACAACAAGAAAGCGGTCGTAGATGGTATTGTCCCGATTCATGGCAGGGATTACCAGACGGTTGCGTTGCGTATCAAACAAATGCGCGCCGATCATGGGGAACAATGGGCGATCGACACACAACTTTTACAAGCTGACGATGAAACCGTTCGGTTCAAGTGCGTCATTCGTGACCGTGACCGCATTATATCAACCGGTCATGCCGAAGAAAAGAAAGCCGCATCGAAAATCAACGCATCTTCCATGCTGGAGAACTGCGAAACGTCAGCCATAGGTCGCGCTCTAGCCAGTGCCGGTTATCTTGGTGTCGATGTAGCGACAGCCGATGAAATGCAAAGTCACCGTGAAGATGAGATTGTTCTGTATTTCATTCGCTACTTGGACAAGATAAGAGAACACTGGCACATGCTGGACACATTCAAGGTGAAGGCCGACGAAGCGGACAACGTCAACCAGTTACAGACTGCCACAGACGCACTTCAGCGGATGATAGGTAAAGAAGATTTCCGCATCCTTTGGCGGGCACCAACGAAAGGCTCAGTATTTACCACCGAGGAACGGGACTGGGCGGGTGCCACAAAACCGCAAGGCGATTCAGAAACTGTAGACCATGCGAAAATGGAGTAGTTTTTATTTGTTCTGGGCAGGCTTATACCTGCTCGGTGCACTAGCTACATTTTGTTGAGAAAAAATCATGAAAACCACAAAACAAATACTGCAAGAAGCCTATGACCTTATAGGAGATAAGAAACGGTGGACGCAGAATGCCTACGCTAAAGATGAATATGGAACTACTGTAGACGCGCGCAGTGAGCAAGCTGTTTGTTGGTGTGCTGGAGGTGCCATTACTAAAGCGGGGGATGATTTCGGGAACAAGGCCTTTTATTTCTTGCAAGGATTTTGTTCAGACCGATACAACATGGGCATTGCCTATGTAAACGACCAACTAGGTTACGCCGCTATCCGCCGTATGTTCCGTAAAGCGATTAAAGCTGCATGAAGATACGCCTCGGCACTCGTGACGCAGACGATATCCTACGGCACCTAGAGGAAAAGGCGGGTAATTGGGTTGCGAAACACTTGCCGTTGAATAGTCCTCTAGGTGTTGATTTCGTAGTTAAGAAGGTCAAGCCAGAGCATACGGATTTTCAAAGGGGATATTATTGGAAAGGCATCAATCTATGGGGCGATCACGTTGGTTATTCAGCGAAAGAATCAGAGCAATGGATTCATTACGATATCGTTTGCTGCGAGACTTTCGGCGTTCTAAAAACTATTCGCCACCGCGGCCAGATTCGACAGATCCCAAAAATGACCAGCGCCAAACTCACCAGAGAAGATTATAGCAAACTGATCGACACAATGCTGCGTCTCGCTGCTGAGGACGGGGTTGTGATACCGGAGCCAGAATGAGTGAAAATGCCCACGTACTCAAAGAAATCGAACGCTACCGAATCGCGCTAACCATCATCGCACGCACGGGCTGTGAGCACTGGACGGAAGGTTCGTGTAAGGATCACGAAAACTTGATAAGAACAGCGAGGTATACCGGCGATCAATGGTGCTTCCCGTGTGTTGCTGAAGAGGCGCTGGAGTCAGAGAATGAGAAGTGAATTTTCAGTTGCGCTGGCCGCTGCGGTATTCAAATCAGAAGCAACGCAGTCATCAATTGCACGAGAGTTAGAAGTATCTACCGCTTACTTGTCTGATATGAAATTGGGCAACCGTCATCCAACACCGAGGTTTGTAAATAAGTTATGCGTCTGGCTCGGTTGTGGCCTCAGAGACAAAACCCAATGGCACGTGTTAGGGGCCAGAACTCGAGGTTGGGAAGTTCTGTGAGCAAACTACGCAAATCAGCCCGCGGTCAACAGTGTCACCTCCGTTTACCGGGAATTTGTAATGGTGATCCTGAGACAACGGTGTTGTGCCATATCAGGCGCGGCGGCGTTGCAGGCATGGGTCAGAAACCGCCAGATTGTTGCGGGGTGTTCGGTTGTAGTAGCTGCCATGACGCGATCGATCGCCGGGTTAGCTCACCACACTATTCAACATCAACTCTGGACGGATACATTCTGGAAGGCCACCTACGCACTTTGGCATGGTGGGACAAAAACGGGTATTTGAAATGAACGATTTGAACCAGCGACGACTCGATCGACTCAATCGAGAATATGAAACTGACCCAGAGTACAGGGGGCCGGTGTTCAGCAACTGGCGAATATTCTGGATGACTGTCTTATGTGGTATCGGTGTGGCTATGGTTGCGTACGGGCTGCTTTGAGCTTTTTCTTGTGCTTCCTGTATGGCCTCCACCCACCCATTCGAACGGCGCTGTACATTGTGTTTCTGGCCCAGGGCTTGACCTCCAGAAAAACCATTAACTCGAGGAATATTTGATCGCACACCTTGCGCTTGAATTTGTTGAATTTATATAGATCGTCATGAGTGAGAGCTGCGATACTGTATTTCCCCATCGGCGGGAAGATGGCCCATAGAATCCGTGGTGTGCTGGCAAAGTCGGACACAAACCCAACATCTACCTCGCCGCTTTCTCCACAGGCTTCCCAGGCTACCTTGCGTTCATTTACCCACGGCCCTGTGCCGGTAATGGTTGGCTCTGTAGGTGTTACGCTAGTCATCCAGTCCCTCCCGGGTGAGCGGCCAATACGTGAACGTTGTAAGTTACAGACGAACCCAATCTATTCTCGATATAGATTTTCTTGTCCGTGTGCGCGGAAACGGTTTGATTGGTATCTACCCCGTCTGTACCAGTCAATGCGCCAGTGGTCACATCGAAATTAGTGCTGTTCAAAGCGGTCATGGTCGCCCCGCCAGACTTGGCACTGTAAAACCCATGAAGGAAATTTGCGCCTGTCCCCTGCCAGATAAAAACAAGCCCAGCAGATCCGTTAGCTCCGTTGTCTCGTGGGGTAAATGAAAAGGCGGCATCATCCGCAATCTCTATTGGAAATGCGGTTCCGGGCAGTGGTGGGATGTCGGCCCAATCTACGTTGTCGCCAGTAATGCTTTCAAACGTACAGTCAGGGAAAATAAATACGCCGGTTCCCTCGGCATTACCAGAAAAATCTACAGTGGAGTTAACGCCAAGCCCGGTAATGTTTTTGAATTTGGTGGCGTTCACTCTTAGCACAAAGAGGTCGGCTTCAATAAATATGCCGTCGTTGTCGATGTTTCTGACCGTGGCCCCAACCATGTTAATTTCTGTTGTTGTTGCGCTGGCTGCTTGGACATGGATTCCATGTTTTAACACCGAAAGGCGCGTACCGAGGATGTCAAGTTCACCAAAGTTAGCGTCGTTTATTTCAATGCCCGTCGCGATTCTCGTACCTTCGACACTTTGTCCATCGATAAATGTGCCAGGGCCGAACCGAATGCCTGTATTTCCGTCTGCGAAAAGGCTTTGGTCTATCCTGACTAATGCCGTATCACAGTCGTTAATGTCAACAGCGTCCATATAGAAAGCAGCAACACCCCCCCCTATCAGAAGACCGATATTTTCACAGCTTATTCGTCCACCGCGCACGTTGATTAGCGCGCAATTCAGACTCGAGGCGCTGTCATTAACAATCATTCCATCGTTACCGGCGATAGACCAGATGTTGTCAAAGTTGGCGTTCTCTACAACGTCTAATTCGTACCCGTCCCATAACTTGTGAGTCGGTATATCGTCCTGGCGACCACAATGGACGTTGATCACGCTGAGATGTTTGACTTCCTGAAAATGAATGCCCGAGCCGCTGGTTTTCACCACGCTCGAAAGAACAGAGAAGTGTCTTATATCGAGACGGTCTAGCGTTGCAGCCGATCCATCAAAATGCAGAATATCTCCCGCCAAGAAGTTACCGACGATCTCGCTCTCAAAAAGACCTTGCCCTACGATGCCACCACCGTCCGTCGATTTAGTTAGCCCCGTACTGATCAAGCATTTTCCACCTGGCAATAAGACCATTTTCGCGGTATCTAAAGCCGCCTGAAGCGGTAAAACAACATCCTCTCCCAAGGTCCCTGCCAGAACATCTGCAAGTTGCGTTGCGGTCATGAAGTCGCCCGCTCTCACGGTTTCTCGCATCCAAGATTGGATAAGTCGATCTACTGCGCCGGTTTCGCCAGAGTTGTAGTTCAAACCGTTTGCATCGTTGTTAACTGTGATGGTGTCGACGACCCAATCTGCGTTAGCCGTCGTATTGGCATCCGCATCTGCTTCGTTTCTATATAGCGCGAGTTTGTATTTGGTATTGAAGTATGGGATGAAAACCGTGGTGTCGTCGGAATCGTTAGATAAAGGGTAGCCTTGAGTGTTGAGCTTGCATTTAGCCAACAAGGTTCCGGCGGTATCATCGGTCGCCATAGATAAAGGCGTAGTGGTTCCAGTTGTATAGCCCTTAAGAAAGTAACCCGCCGCGATCGTGTCACCGTCAACTTGAAACTGTGGGACGATGCCTGAAACAGGTTTATAGATAGCCGTCATCGTTCAGACACCACATGGATATAATCTATCTTGAGACGATTGGCAGCGGCCTCCCCGTTCTGGACCCCGAAGGATATCGCTAGTTCTTCGTCATCGGGAAGGTTCGTCGTGACCGAGGTTCCGACCAGAACATCGTCCACGTAATGCTGGAGAACCGTTCCACCATCGTAGATCAACGTAAAGATAATCATCGTAGCGTCTACCATCGTCGCGATGCTCGAGGTGACTGTCTGGGTGTCATCCTTTCTAACACGCAGACCAACCGTACCATCAGCGTCATTGTCATCGACAAAGAACATAACGCCATCACTGACAGAACCACCACCTAAGCCCGGGGTAGTGTCGGTAATGTGCAACCCGATGAACATAGAGGTCTGGTCCACGTCATCCATTGAGACCCGGCACTTGAACACAAACCTTTTACCGGAATTGAATTTCCAATGTTCACTAGCAGCGCCCCCGGAGTTACCGGCGAACTGCATAAAAGTGTTGTCATTATCAGCGTCATCACAAAGAAGCTGGAGCACGCCGCGCTCAGTCGCATCCACAATGGTTTCTGTTGCGCTGCCCGAACCGGCTTCGGTCGAAGTGACTACCCAGAAGTTAGCGTCGTAATCGAAGAAGTCGTTGAAATAGACTTGGAACTTCGTCGGGTCGGCGATCCCAATCTCATTCATGATCGAGACAGAAGGCGTACACCACCAGGATGCGCCGTCATAAACACACTTGAGCGAATCCCCGGATACAGGAATCCAATTAACCTCACCGTTGCCTGTCGTGTTTAAAGCCGAGCTCGTGAAGTCGAAAGTAGTAAATCCATCGTTGATAATGACGAGTAATTGTTGGCCTACGTGGGCGTCATCAAAATCAGTGATTGTGGTCGCAGAGGTATTGCCTGTGGTGAGAATACCTACCCCTAGAACAGTCGGAGTAGCGTCACCGTCTGAGGCCGTTACTGCGCCTACCGGATTGAATGGAGAGATCTTATCAACCACCCAATCGGCGTTGGCCGTCGTATTGTTGTCGGCGTCTGTCGCGTTCGTATAGAGGGCTAATTTATATTCCTGGTTGAAGTGCGGAATAAACACAGTTGTGTCATCAGACGGATTCGATAACGGGTAGCCTTGGGTATTCAGTTTGCATTTGGCTATGAGCGTTCCGCCGTCCACGTCCGTCGCCATGGACAGAGGTGTGGTGGTGCCCGTGGTGTAGCCTTTCAGGAAATAGCCGGCCGCGATCGTGTTTCCATCGACCTGATACTGTGGCACCGTGCCCGAAACTGGTGTATATGCTACTGCCATATGAGAACTTCTGTTAATGCAGCCATAATTTTAATTCTAACGATTATATACGGCGTAAACGTATTGCCTGCCATGTTAGCCACCGTTGCCGTCATTCTGAGTATCGAGGCTATTGGCTTCCGTCTCTTGCGTCGCTACCAGTGAGGCTATAAAAGCCGCATTAGCCACAATAGGATCTTTAGATATCTTCAACGCATTAATCGCTGAAGGTTTGAATTCTCGGCTCAAAAACAAACCTGCCAATTCCTGAGAATTGCGCTGATCTTTCGGCACATGCTCAAGATAGGCACGCATGATCGATTTGCTGTTTTTACCAGCCCTCACAAGCGCACTAGCCAGCTCTGCGTTATTTTGAGTCAGCACCTGTGCCAATTTCCTAAAACCTTGCCCGACGACAGGGACAGCTATAGCGCCAATTGGTCCGCCAATTTGGGCACCAGCCCCAATACCGACCATGGTTCCAAGAAAACTGGTCGCCTGCCGCTCATTGAATCCGAATTTCCCTAGAAGTTTAGCGACATTGGTCAACTTCCCGCCTTTGATAACTTGTTCCATCGCAGAGATTTCATCGGGAGTAAAACCACGACTTTTTTTGGCGCTGCTGACGATCTTCCTAAACTCTATACGGATGCCGTTTTCCAAGCCGCTCGCCGTATTCGCCGCGGCAGTAAGCGCATCTTCTATTTTTTCAGCCTTAAAGGCCCTGCTCGATAGGTCTCTGGCTTGTTTAATCGTCGAGCCAACCCTGGCCCCCGCTCTGCCTGTAATTGACCCAGGAGGAATGTTGTCTAAAAAATCATCAATCTGTTTGATAACACGAGACCCTATGGCCGCCTCGACCCGGTTATCTATGCTGCCAGCGGCTACTGAGGCAACCTTTCGTAAGGTGTCAATGTCGGTAACAGTCATCGGACTTTCGGTGTCTCGAGCAATTCTGTTGATCAGTGCCGTTGCTTTCGGGGTTAGATCGGGATCTAAGCCTTTTGCCTTGGCCTCCGTTGCGATTTTCTGAGATAACGCCTGAAGCGGTTTTTCATTGATAGTTACGCCAAGATCATCTACCTGCCTGTACAAATCCGAAGCCTTCGTTTTAAGCGTCTCGATCTCTGGCGCTGCTCGCTTAAGTAGCGTGCCGGCACCAATGCTATCAGTGAAGGCTTTAATGCTTTGCCCAGCCACAGGCCCTATGACGGCTCCAGCCAATCTACCCACCTGGGCGCCTGTCTCGCCGCCTACGGCCTCTCCGATATCCTCCCCGACCTCGCCACCTGCGCCAGCCAAAGCGCCTACAGCAACGTCCTGGGGCACTGAACCAGCCCCTAATTGTCGCCCTACCTGTGCAGCGGTCGATGTTGCTTCTGGGGCTATCGCTGTTGCCGCTCTGCGGGCCAACCCTCCAGCACCTACTGCTAGAGCGCCGGTTTCACCAGCGGCCCTTGCAACGTCTCTGCCGAGCCCTGGGTCCATGAATTCGCCCTGTGGTTCAGGAGATCTAGGCAACCGGAAGTCTGTACCCGTTTTCTCTAACATCTGGTTGACGGCATCAACACCGAAGAAATTGACGGTTTCCGCAACAGTTCTGTTAAAGCCGGCGGCTATTTCGGATAGCACAGAAGCTCCGGGGATCTGCTGAAAGGCTTCCTCTGCTTGCTGGAGAGCACCAGGGCCTTCCGGCGCTATCTCTGCCGTTGGGGCTATCTCTGGGGCGGGTTGTTCTGCAACCAAACCTCTCCGTTGCGCTTCGGCTCTAATCAGATCCTGTTGAGTTACCAGCCCTCTACGCAACGCTTCCTGTTGAATCTCGGCTTGTGATGCCATTACTGCAGGCTTTGGAGAAGTTCTTCATCAGACATTTCTGAAACAGACGTTGGATCTCTGCCCAACAATTTCACGTCTCGCGCCCTGATCTTCACAACGTTTGCTTTCCAATTGTTGTAATGCCTGACGACTTTCTCAAGGGCTCGCCGCATCTCTTTTTCCGGCAGCCCTTGTTTGAGACTCACTAATGCCGAAGTTAACAACGTTAGTTCCCTTTCCGACACTTGGCCTAATGCGCCACCAGTTTTCGAAGCGTTACGCATGTCCTGAAGTTCTTTGAAGCCGAGGTTAGCCTGAATTGTTTCTATCTTGGCGGCAAGGCTGAAGGCGTCTGTTCCTTCAATACCGGCAGCACGGGCCCCAACAAACCCTGTCGTCGTTGGCCCAACTAAATCTAACGCCGCGCCAACCTCTTCAATCACACCATCAATTTTTTCGATCTGAGTATCCGAGCCACGTATTCTTCCCTCTGCCCCTGCTAAATCTCTCGCCCTGGCCTCTGCCGCCGTTCTTGCCGTTGTCGTGGCCGCTGCAATTTCTGGATCAGTCTCTAAGCGGATATCTTGCGTTTCCTGGAATCCGCCGGTTGCTATGTCTTGTTTTTTCTGTGCTTCCCTGAGTCTGCGAGATTCTTTCTGGGATGGGGTCTCACCTCCTGTCCCAGTAGGCGTAAAACCAGGCACTTCAGCCACCCTTGCCCCACCCGGGGTCAGACTAGCAAACCCAAAACCCCCACCCTCGAGCTGCCCTATGACAGGCGAACCGATGGTTTTTTGAGGGAATAACGTTTGAGCCTGATCAACAATCTCACGGATTCTTTCATCGTCACCGAGCGGGAAAGTGTTGATCTCTTCGGGATCAATACCCGCATCAACGAGTGTAGGCGCGACCTGCTGTAAGAAGGCCCGCCGATCCTCGATATCCTCCATGCCTAATAGGGCCGTGCCGACTCTGCCTTGAAGCTGAATTCCCCGGAGCGCTTGTTCCTGCTCAGCTTCGGATATATCCAGTTCGCCCTGCCTTAGACCCTGTTCGCCTTGTGCAAGTGTTTGCTGTCCCTGGGTTTCTTTTTGCTGGAGGAGCCGGTCCAGAATAGGTGAGTTTCTAAGTTGTTGCGCTAAGTCTATTCCTCTCGTTAGACGCGAGACTATGTCCGGCTGCTCTAAAGCGAATTGTATCCGGGGGTCTGTCATTAGGGGATACGGAGCGTATTAGGGTTGGGGTTAGCTATCCCTACCTGTGGTGGTTGTTCTTCCTGTCTGCGTCTTTGAAACTCATCGATAATAGTAGGTAGAAAACCCGTCACGTTCCCAACGGTATTTCCAAAGATATTGGCCCGACCAATTTCTCCTGCAGCCTGAACGTCACCCACCCCACTTTGGAGGTTAGCCACGTTAGCGGCCTCTCCTGCGCGGATGTTGGCTATATTAGCCCCCGCCCTTTCAGCACCGCCGGCTAAGTCCCGCCCAGCCTGTTGAGTGATGTTCGCTTGACCGGTGCGCCCGCGCTCACCAAATCCCGCCGCCTGGAATAAGTTCTGTGTTTGAGACTGAAGCAACGGAAACGAGGTTGACAGGAAGTTCTGGAATAGTTCGGCCGCTGTTCCACCTGCTCTAAAACGACCTTGAGACGCCGCTGAGGCGTTAGTCCCTAGATTTGCGTTCCTGAGGGCTGCTTGAAAAATCGGGTTGTTCTGGAGGAAATCTAATTGTCCCTCAGAAGTTAGAATATCCTGTAAAGGATCGATTTGCCCCTCACCGAATTCGGCAAAAGGTTCTAAAAAGCCACGTGATGTGTCCCTAGCTTGAATAAGATCTCTTCGGCCTCCAGCGCGGCCTGCCTCAATAGCACGCTGCCCTATCTCGGCGCCTTCTCGTTGGGTAGCCGCTGCCGCTCCCGCTGCTTGTTCCTGGGAGCGTTGAGCGCTACGAGATGCACGGCTCGATCGACTTCCACTTAAAAGCGAGGAACCTATACCGATCGCCGCAGTTGCTAGTCCCATTTGCTAACCCCCATGATCCATTGGTTCATCAGTGCCCCGTCTATCTGGACGCCTTTTGTACAAATTCCCTCTACCTTGAAACCCATCTTTTCGGCGTATCTTTTGACATTTTCATACTTAAACGCAATTTCGGCAACCAACTTCTGAGCACTCGTATTCTCCCAGATCCACGCCATCATCTCGTGACCCAAAAGCAGAGAGGTATAACGGTATTCTGGCAGTATCTGTACATGGACCTCCATCTTAACACCGTTTATCGAGCGTAGCGCCACACAGCCCGCAGGAGAGCCGTTTACATAGGACACCAGGGCGATATCGGGTTTAAGGTCAAAGTCTTCTGGAGCGACGGAGAAGTCGTCTGTGATCGTCTCGTATATCTCGGGGTGCACGAAGATCTCATGCGCGTGTTCCTGGGAAAGGGCGAGACTGATCATGCGGTTACTCGGCCTACAACGATGGGCAGCCCAGTATCTTCACCAACACCTTCGCCAATCTTCTCAAAACCACCCGCCTTTGTTTTCTCTGCGATAGCACCCGGTAAGGCGTCAAATTCAGCAGCCAAGACGCCCTCAGAGATGAGTTTGTCTGTCAAAACCTGAACCATTGCGGACCCGTGACCTTGATTTTGTAAGTCTTTTCGAACAAGCAACTCGTAAACCTGAGCCAACTGCCCGCCGTGCGTCACCTCATAGAGAATGTATCCTATGGATTCACCGTTTAACTCACCTACTAGACCTTTCTCACCGTCTCTAGTCTGAAAGCGCTTGATCCATACCTTCACATCTTCGGGGTAAATCGGCCCTCTATTCGAATCCGGCCATTCGTCATACAAATCCGCTATGAACTGACACTCTGTTTTCGTGTTTTTAGGGTCCCTTAAGATCATTTTCCACCACCTGTCGAGGGAATACTGGTCGCACTGGAAGTGTCTCTTGCGATCCACGACACAGAAGTTTGGCGCTCCGAACCATCAGGGTAAGTAATGGTGATATCAGCCCTGACGTTATTGGTCCCATCATCCACCAAAACAAATGCCGTGCTGTAGCCTGTGTCAGCAGAATCGGAGACGGCGGTTACCGCTATCGTCCCTGACGCGCTCGTCAAAGTGCCTCGTAAAACCCTTGTGACCAATTGATCGTCATCGTCTTTGTTGACTAGTTCAATGCCTAGATCGCGGGTTGGGTCTCCTGCGGTGAATGTGCCTGTTCCGTCATCTATGCTCGTCCAATCATGAAAAACCGAAGGGTTCGATTTGATCACTGTTGCGGCATTATCTGCAGATGTTTGAGCGGTGGCGGTAGCCGTGGTATTCGTTGCTATCTGTGGAATCTTTTCCTCTTCGACCTGCTCTATCGTAAAACCTATCTGTCGTTGCATCTGCTCTAAAAACCGATGGAGCATCCGAAAGTATTCAGGGCTTCCTTCCTCCATCTTCGCAAGCATCGTCGTTTTAACAGTAGTCAATAGCCTGCTTCTCTTAGGTCGATCGAGGCTTTATACAGCGCCCACATAATCGGGTCGCTCATCCTCAGCCGAATAGCCAACTGCTTAAATTGCACTTGATTCGACCACTCTACATCGGTATTAAACTCACCTAAACGCCCGGTACTGATCCAGGTTTCTTTACCGTAGGTCTTTCCGCCGTCCGTGGATGCCTGGACCATGATTTGAGGATCATCACCTTGGCCTGTGCTCAATCCCACCCCCGTTTCTAGGGTCAGGTAGAGTTTGGACATTTCCAGATATCTCCGAGGGTCACCGAACGTTTCACCCGCAATTACAGCTAAAACTCGTTCTCGGATGATTGTATTTCCGTCGTCAGTGAACGTGTCGAAGTCGAGCTCTAGCACATCTCCACCTGACGCGGCGAGCCGTTTGCCAAAGTGATTTACATAAGACGTTACCGGCCATTTGTTGCCCCGGTCTTCTAGCTCGAACCACCACTTCGAGGGATCGTCACTTAACAGGTTAAGCTGCTCTGAGAACACCCAGGTCGCCTCATCGAACGCAAACACAACGAATCGCTGTGCATCAAAGGTGATCGTAAAGGCCTTGTAGGTGCTGAGGTTGTAGGTCTGGAAGAGTCTCGAGACAGCGGGAGGGGTGATAGGTTCAGCCTTAAAACCTGAGACCCGGTTGGCTACGCCGTCAAACGAGACAAAATACATAAAGTTTGGCGTGACGGTTGCCCCATAAGGACTTAAACAACCCACCCCTTCCACAATACCGCCGTCAATTCTCGCAAAGGGCGGGTTACCAGTCCCTGTATTGTCCCAGGGCTCAAGAGTTTTCGTTCCGAATAATTCCAGAATCTGATTGTAAGCGAACGGGAAAGTGAGTGGATCGGGGGCGCTTTCGGGTTCTGCGACGTTCAAAGCGTTAAACGTAGTGGAGCTAGGGTCGGAAGTGGAGAAAAGACCATCATCACCATCTAAAATGAACTGGCTGTTTAAGTAAGTCACCGCTCTTGGGTTGGTCGTAATGGCGGTTTCTAATGTGAGGGCAGTCCCGGTAAACGAATAAGGCGTGTTCCCGTTGGTGATCATCATCGTGGTGCCGTTGTCGGCAAACGTACAAAACCTTGTGTCCGCTATAGATCCCCTTGATGTCTGAACACCCGCCGAATCGATCTCAAATAAGGTCGTACCGGAAACCTTGTAGATTAAATCCTGAAAAACATGCATCCCTCGGTCTTCTCCGCCAGCCCCGGCAGAAAATGCCTTTCTCCCAGGCCATGGCATCAAGATAAATTCGCTCAACCCATCTTTGTTTCGCTCCGGGTAGAAATGAACCGTGCGTTGAGCGGAAACAGGGACAGATCGAGCTTCGTAAGAGGGTCCGGCTATGTTTAGCGGGACGTTTTCAAAACTCACGGAGTCGACCTGTCGGTTGCTTGGACAGGTCCGGGGCCATGGCGGCCTTTCACATCTTTCTTATTTGCCCCTCGAATGGCAGCATAAAATGCCTTTTGACGCTCAGCCGCCTTGATCTCTTCTCCTGAGAAGTCGTAAGCCCACCACAGGCACCCCTGCAAATAGATGTCTGGGTAGTTGGTTAACACCGTGTTTGTCGTGTCCGTGTCGCTTAGGGCCGTGGTGCGCTTGAAGTACAACATCTCCAGGTCATAGGCAGAGTCCGGCTGTATGTCGAATTCGATTTGAGAGGCGGCTGAAAAGTAGGTAGGCCGTGCCGAACCTGTTTGAATCACCAGAGCTCCGGGGGCTTTCTGGTAAACCTCTGACACGTTCGTGGTTGTGATATTCAACCGGCGCATCTTGAGGAATCTAACCGGGAGCTCGACAAACCGATTAGACGTGGAGGTGACCGCGGTAGCACGGGTCTCAAGTTCTCTGACCAGGAGCCCTTCGGATTCGTTACCGAATATCTGAGATTCACACATGTCAATCACATCATCGACCACCGAATCGATATTGGTGATACGCGTCCAAGTGAGGATAAGGGTTTTCAATTCTTGGTAAGTGGAAATCGCCATTAAACCTCTACCATTGCCATTCGAGTTGTCCCACCAATCACCCCATTTCTGTCAGCCATATTCAGCAGAGTATAGTCTAGTTTCTCTACGATCGAATTAGACCCAATCCCATTGGCAGGGCTGTAATAGTCATCAAAAACCACGAGCCCACCTGGATTCATCAATTGTTTCACGTGGAACCAGTCACTTTCGATCGTCTCAATAGAATGGCCACCATCGATAAACGCGAAGTCAAACTTTTTCTCACCCATTGCGACATACTCAGGAAGGGTTTCTCGAGTGTTCCCAGGAACCAGGGTATGCTTAATCCCCGCTTCTTTAAGTCGACCCGATACCAATTCCATAGAGTGATGGTCTTTAGCGTTGCCCTCTTGTAGGTCGGTGATGTATGTAGCCTCTTCGAAGAGATCAAACCCCACATATTCGGCCCCTTGCCGACAAAACGCTAATGCACTGTTACCCGCGTGCGTGCCTATCTCGAGCACTGAGGATGGATTTCTCTTTTTCACCAAATCATAGAGTTCATGGTATCGATTCTTAAAGTTGTGCTTCCACACCCCCTTGGCGTGGTGACATCCCGGGAAAGCGGTATCAAACACGTTTCCGGTGCCGCTGGTGAGACTTATAGCCGGGAGGTCGGTGAGTTCACGTATGGCGTCTAAAACGGCGCAGTCGTGCCAGTGAGGCAGGGTAAACACGAGTCCATTATCGTAGAAGTCCTGATAGATCTTCCAAAAACTCTTGGAAGCCGGGTGATCTAGGTTAAAACCGACAAAACTCGTACACGTATGGGGTTGTTCTCGGCCCAAATAGAGCAAAAAGGTGTCTTTTTCAGGGAATTGGAGCGGTTGATTAAACTCGATATCGGCGTCTAACCAGTAAAGCCAGCCCGTTTCACCTTCAGAAGCGGAAATTTGAGCGTAAACCTTCCTGCAAAATCGGCCGGCGTTGTACTGATACAGTCTTTCTCCGTCCTGCTGGACCCCGTGCATGATGGGAAACTTACATTTTCGTAGGAAATCCACGCACCCGGGAACCAGATACAGCTCTTTCAAGGTAATCAAGGGGTGTTCGAAGTCGCAGGGATCTTCAATGTAAACATCAATGGGAATATCGTGATGTTCGACGTATGTTTCTAAAAAGCGTTTGCCGTATTTCTCATAGCCTTCGGCACTGAACGAGGTGACGCACTTCATCTACCCATAATACTCTATTTTATCCTTATGATGCCCGACTCCTGTGTTCTGGCAGAAATTCCGAAGAAACCCTGTACTTGAGCACTATGGGCGATCAATCCGCTAAAATCATCATCGAGTTTGACGGCGAAACGTTCGCCTTGGGTGATGTAAATCGGCTGTCCGGCGTCTGCAAAACTCCAGCGTATCCTTAAGAATTGATCAGCCGACGGGGAGCCGGCACCATACTCTAAATGGGTCGCATCATAGGCTTGGCCTGCCCAATCTCCGTTACTCTTGATCGGTTGCCCATCGGTCAAATCAACAATGATATTGTCGTTAAGATCGATGGTGGCAACGGTGATACCGTTCGTGAGTTCCGGTTGGTCGCCGTATCTGTCCCCCGCCATCATACCGCTCGATCGTATTTGAATAAGCAGTTGATGGATAGCAAAGAAGCCTTGATCAGGCGGATCGACTTGGTAAAACTCTTCTGTCGTGGAATGGTCTCTCGCAAGATCTAAGACACCGCTCCCGTCCCCTACTACGTCTAAAAATCGATAGACGTACCTCCCTTCCCCCGCCATATTCCTCTCCAGTTATAGGCAATCGAGAGCGGTAATTTAATCTGTCAGGGGTGGAAATGCATCAGGCAAGTTTTCTCACTATCACGTAGAAACCGCCTTGAATTTCATGAGAAAGGGTGAAGATCTCGAATCGATCCATGATCTTAGGCAGCCACCAGCGATAATCCTCTTGAATGAGGTGCGCGTTGCGGCCATCAGGGAGTGTTTTAGCGGCTTGCCCGGTATGTACTGAGAAGACACCTATCCTCTGTGTGAGGCGTTGCAGGTCGTCTAGGACGCTATCTAAGCACTCTGGTTCGATATGTTCTAAAACATCGATGCAGCACACCATCTCGGTAGGCTGGCGTTGATCAAGATATACAGGGTCGTACTGGCGAACTAACAGCTTTCTACCTTCAAGAAGACCGGCTAACTTGCCCTTGCCACATCCGTAGTCCAGTACCTCGGTGATGTCTAGTTGATCGATTAGCTTAAGGATCAGCGGCCAGTAGTGAACGCTCGCCGTCCCGTAGTCCGGGTTTTCGTGTAGTTGGCGCTGTTGATTGAGGTACTCAGCGCTTATGAGCATAGACGCTTTAGAACAGGATCAGCGTGTACTGACTGCCCCATGATCTCTATCCAGGATACGCTGTGTAACATGGCTGCCTTTTCTTCAAACCACAAATCAGCGTAGTCGCAGTCTCGGCACTCTTTGTATTCCGGTATGCCTTGGGTGTAGTGGATTACATGAGGGAGTCTGCTCGACTCTCCGAAAGGTTCATCATACCCGACCAGAAAGTTAGCGGTTGGATGAAGTTCATATATCGGGCCTGCCCATTCGAGTGTTTGGGGGGCATCGTTTTCGATATATTCTGGGGTTAATGTCCGGCATCGCTTGTTGTTAAACACCATCATTGAGGTATCTTCATAAGCGGCGGACGGGTGACGAACGAGCGCAACGTTATACTCATCTTCAACAGCCAACGCCGCCACATCTGCGGTAAGCAGCATGTCGGAATCCATGAATATGCCCGTCCCCTCATAGTCACATAGCCATGGCACTAGGTAGCGCGCGAAGGTGAAGTCTGTGAGGCCCTTACGAGTGATAGGGAGGGTGTCTAGGATAAGTGGGGTGATTGATACGGGTACGCTTGCGTGGCGTAGAATCGAATGAGAGAGCACTGAAAAAGCTATTGGCTGGCGGCTATCGAAACCGATGAAGACCCTCGTGACCATTTAGCCTCCAATTTCTGCTTGACCTCAGTGATCACATTTTCCCATGTATCTACTTGTCTAACAAGTTCAACCGAGTTGTGCCAGGGAATATCACCGTCTAAGTGGAATCTGTAAGAAGGATATTTAGGCGTCAGACACCAGCACTCTACTCCGAGAGCACCAGCAGCGTGTACCGCCGTGGTGGTGACACAAATAACTAGATCTAACTCAGCGATCAACGCCATGGTCTCATCGTAATCAACGCCCTTATTCACAGCTCGGCCGAAGTGTCTGATCGGATAGCCTTTCAGGTCTGGTTCGTCGTACTCGAGGGAGATGAACGTGTGCGGCAGGTCAAACAGGGGTGCGAAGAGATCTAAATCAAATGAGCGGGCGTGTCGCTCGGTGTTTAAAATGCCGCCTTGCCACGCTATTCCTATTCTCTTCCCGTTAGGCTGATTACGCCTCATGACTGGATTGTTCGAACCGTGAGGCAGCGAATCAAATAGAGCCCGCCATTGAATACACCGCTCTGGGTCAGCTTTTAGATAGGGTGTGCCCGGAAACTCTTCCTCTGAATTGCGAAAGAACCGGGGCAGGTCGCCCATGGCCGCTTGATAGTCAATTTTGTGGTCGTTTATCAAGGGCGTCTGGCCTTTAAACCGCGTTCCATAGACTTCACAGCTCGGGAAAGAACGTTGAAATAGACCGACTAATCGAGGGTCACAGTCGATAACCACCTTATTTGTCTTCACCAAATCAGGGATACACGAGGTGAATAGGATCTCATCGCCTATCCCTTGCTCCCCATAAACAACGATCGTGCCTTTCTCACCATTCCAATCAGGTACACCGTACTCTCTACGCAGGCGAGAAACCCCTAGAGAACTGGCGTATTCGGCCCAGCCTTCTTTCCATCGTCGCAGCATGAGTAACGCCGTGGCCTTATTGACATTGGCACCGATGTAGTCGGGCTTAACCTCCAAGCACTTCTCGGCGTACTTTAGGCACAGATCTGGTCTGCCTTTACGTAAAAGCATCAGGCCCTTATTGTTCAGGGAGTGGTAATAGTCGGGTTTAATACGAAGCGCGTTCTCGTAGTAGTTTAGGGCCGCTTTAGGGTCAGTGTGCTCAACACTTAGCCCCAGAGAGTTCTGTATCTCTGCCTTATGGGGGCTCATCTCATTACATCTTCGATACAGAGCGTGAGCTAGTCCCGTTCTACCAGCACCCATCAGGACGCGAGCGGCGATGTACATGGCCTCAGGGTGGTCTCTGTCCTCGTTTAAGACATCGGAACAGAGCGTTAGGGCGTGGTCTGGGTCTGTGTCTTCGAGGTTGGTTGCCTGTTCTAGGCGTTCATCCATGCCACCACCGTTTAGGCTTTGCATGCGGTAGATACATTACTTGGTTGTGCTTTTTCTTTACGTCCAAATAAGGTTGGCTAGACGGATAGTATTCTGGGTATTTATTGCACTCTACTATCAGATCCGGGAGTGTGTCTCCCTGAACGATGATGTAGCTAGGCTTGCTCATCTTGCTCCGTCAATAGACCTCTCAGACGCTCTATTTCTGCATCCCGAGGGTCTTCTGCTTCCGGCTCATCCTCCACTTCCTCCTCGTCGACGGTCACGACGGGGCTCGCGTCGACCTTACCCGGGACTATTTCAGCCTGAATTCCTTTCACTTCTTTCCACAAGTCAGTGAAATCGAAATCACCACGCAGATACTTAGCCGCCCAGCCGGAATAACTGTCACAGGGAATCATCGTTTCAGCTACTTTCTCTCGATCTATCATATGAATTTCCCGTTGGCTACCTTGAGCAGCTTAAAGTCTCGTTCGTGAATCTTCTTGACTAGCCAGTTTATGCCCTCTCGCGAGAAAGGATCAAGACCGGTTTTTAAAGCACACTCCTGGATGAAGTTCTGTGGGATAGTGCCGAGGTGCATCCAACCCTTCTTAATCCCTTGCTTCGTGGTGTCTTCGTTATCAGAGATCAGGCGTTTGTTGTGCTCAATGATCGCGTCACAGTTCTGACGCTCAATGACCGTGGATATCTTGGTCTCGTGGTCGTAGTCCACATAGGTAGCTATCCCGGTCTCAGGGACGTAATCAAGGAACCTCAAGCGTGCTTCAACGGCGCAGGGTTTTTAGAGGCCGGTTTGGTCGTCGGTGGCAACCGTGATGCAGGCTTCAGATTGGGTGGCAGCTTAGAGGCTTTCTTCATCCTCGGCGGCATGCTCTCAGCGTGAGATGTATCAATAGCCATGGTGTCTCCTTAAACGGGGCCTTTGGTAACCAACCGCAGGCCCCTATCGTTTACGTCAGGTTACGACGTAGTTAGATCAGTGACTTTACCAGAGGCCACCTCGTTTTCTACCTCAAGTGTGTACTCAGCGATCAACATCGACCGCTCAGCGTCACCCGTCCGTGACAGTGGCGTCATCTGGATGTTCCGCAGATAGGAAACCGCCAGGAAGTCATAGTCTAAGGTGAAAGCCGTTTCCTCGCGTTGGAACCGATTAGGCACCAAAGCCAGTTGGCCGAAGTCAGAGATGTACAGATCCGCCGCACCGACGATCTGAACTCTCGCGTCTCCAGTGTCTCGTCGGGCAGCAGCGTTACCAGCAAAGCCGGAAGCCGTCTGCTTGTTGAACGAGTTCACCATCACCATCGTTGGGTCACCGCCGTTATCGAAGCACAGCTTAATGGTGGCCTTCAGGGAGGTTTCGGTGAATGCGCCTAGTACCGTGGAGTCGGTCGGAGAGACCGTATCACCAGAAGCAAAACCAGGTGTGGTCTGGGCAGTACCCGTACCTACCGAGGTCTTGTTGGTTGCAAGCCAGGACTCAAGACCGGCAAGAGAGCGTCCTACCGTGGCTGAACCTGCAGAACTTGCGGCGTTTTGGGTCAGGGTGAACTCCATATCTCGAGTGAGCTCACGACCTGCCTTGATGACCTGATAGGCCGATTCTTCGGCACGGCCAGCGGAGTCGACCGCATTCTGTGTACCTGACACGCTGATGACTGCTCGCGCAATCTGTAAGCGGTTAGAAACACGCACCGTAGGAACAAGCGCATCAGCCGTTGCGATGTTACCTTCAATCTCTTTGTTGTTCCCAGCAGCGGCGAGGACGTCTGTTTGCCATTCGTGGGTAACCGCTGTGGATCGGGTTGTCTTGGCGTTGGACATGAAGGGACGATCGGTCGGTGATACGTCGTGGATCATGTCAGATAGATCTTCACGGTTACCAATGGCGGTAAACGTCAGAAAGGTGTTCGCTTCAATAGCCATGGCTATCCTCCAGCAAAGCCCGTCAGGTCGGCGGCGTTAACAGTGCCGCTACTGCATCCTGTGGCCTACCTGTCTCCCGTGCTCGATCGGAGGTCTCTTTGCGTTTCGCTGAGATGCCATCCTGTTTCGATGTTACGGTGCCAGGTTGAACCGTTTTGGGCGTATCCGTTACCTGTTTATCTTCCGGCTTTGCGGAGTCGACGCGCTGCTGTTTTGCTTGCAATTCATCGTATAGAGCGGCCTTCCTGGATATGACGATCAAGCGGTGATCGTTGTACTTATCCTTAAGGTCTTCGTTCGTGAACCCCATCTTGGCCCACATCTCAGAACACATCTGCATTTCGCTAACCATCTTCTCCTGGTCAATCCATTCTGGGATTGCAGGTAAAAGTAGGTCCGTCTCCCTGGCTATGGTCTCCGCTGCATCTTCCTCAATCTGAGCAGTTCGCTTTGCCTTGAGCTCGGTCAGTTGTGCCTGTTTTTTGTCTACTCGCTCTTTTTTCTCTTCAAAAGCCGTCCGGTCGTATTCTTTCAACTCAAGGTTTTCAGTTGAACCAAGATCTTCTCGGTCCAGTTGAGCAACAGCCTCTGCTTGTTCCAGTAACGCCTGGAATGCAACTGTGTTTTCCTCAACTACCCTTCGTTGCTCGGCTAGAGCCATGGTCTTTTGCGTGTAGTCCGCCTGCATCAGGTTTCCGTTACGCAAGTCTTTCAGCTCCAAAGCCGATATCGATACGGTTTCAGGTTCGGGTTGCCCTTCGGGTTCCTCTGCTGTCTCCGGTGTGTCGCCCTCAACTACAGGCTCCACGCTTTCAGGAATTTCTTCCTGCTTCTCTTCTTCAGTCTTCTCCCCGTCATTTGGCTCTGCTTCGAGCTCGGCGGGTACGATCATCTTCTGGACCATTTCGTCTATGGTGCCCGGTGCCGGGTTAGCCATCTTGGTCTTCCTTTGCTAATTCTATAGGACGCAACACTGTTCGTGTAGCGGTTTCTTTCTCTTCCGCCTGAAGGCCGGCAGCGATACGGATATGCTTCTCTATGCTGCCTTTGACTGATTCTAGGGCTCTGAGCATGAAGTAGCCGGACTCGCGCTTATCTGCCTCATCGAAGGTGCTGGTGGATATGCCGTGGATGATGTTCAGGCGTACAGCCTCGAAAGCATCCGCAAGCATAGAGTCGTTTAATAGCTGTTGGGCGCGTACACCGTCTTTTAGTTGTTGTTCACTCATAACTTTGCGCGCGAGCGATGCGGTAAGCAATCTCCACCAACAACGGGTCGTATGGGCTAAATAGCGGTTGGTTCCTGGCCTTGCTGATCAGGCGGCTATCGCCGCCCATTGACTCAAGCCGATCTAATAAGCTGTGCATTCCAGTACCGCCGTCATAACGCTTTTGGGCGCGCATCCCGAAGTAATAACCGATTGTCCAAGCAACACACAACGCAAAACCAATCAGCGCGCCTATTTCAATTTCATTCATTAACTTTATACACCGTGTCAACGCCAAGTAGGGTTTTGTTTGCCTTCCTGCCTAACATGATGGGCTCACGGATGAATTCGGGCTCATCTTCCGGAAACGTAATTTCTACATCCACTTCACGTGCCTCCGCCGTCAGTCCCAAGCGCGTTATAGCCTCTTCAGCGTACGCTTTGCTGCGTGTGAACAGGTCAGCCACTATCATTCGCGTGGTCCCTGGTGCAACGATAACGAAGTAGGTCACACCGCACTACCCGGAACATTCTCTTCATGCACCAACTCTAACCCGGTGCGGTCTGTCTCTAAATCAGTCGCATCCTTGGTAAGATCCTTTTCAAGGGTTGCGTTGAACTGCCGTGAGTCTTCCATCATCTTCATGATGAACTTGCGCATGTCGTTGAGCTCTTTGCTATCGTCGCGTGCGATCGATGCTTGTGCCTTGATGATCTCAGCCTCAGCCAGCGGATTAGCCTGTTGCTGCATGACTTCGAGCATCTGTTTCAATTGCTGGTTCTCAGCCAACAGGAGCTGTTCGTCATCATCCGGGTCGTTGTAATACTCAGACGTATCTTTAAGCCCTACCTCAGTGATGATCCGCTCGAGCGTGTTGTAGCGTTTGGCGTCGTCGGTGAGTAGAGAGCCTTGAGAGATGAGTTCACCCTGATTCTGTAGGACAAATGACAGGTTAGCGATCTTCTCGTTTCTGTCTCCTGAACCTGACCCTAATCCTACATCTACAAAAACATCCAAGTTCTCTCGCCAGGCCGTGGGGTCTACCTCCATCGGCTTGCCCGTCACCTTGATCTGCATGGTGGTGTCTTGGTGTTTGGTCAGTAACGCCGCGGTTAGCCGGAAGATCTGTCGGACCCCCGTAGAAGCAAACAGCCTGCCGATAAGTTCAATACGCTGCATAGAGTCGTCACGCATGCCCTTAAAGCCGGTGGCCGTCTTATTCAAAGAGTCAGCGTCTACACCTTGGTTGTGTCTGTTCACCCCGGTACGCGTCTCCAGCGCGCCGTCCATGACCTCGATAGCACCGAGTATCCCGTCTATTTGGGGTTCGGTGATCAGCGGAAAGATTGCCTCTTGGACAGGCGCTTGACCTTCAACCCCAATTCCACCGCCGGGACGTGCGGTAAATAGATCATCTAGATCCACACGTTCGTTGTAGACCATGCGGTTCCAGTTGGTGTTGTAGATATTGTCTAGTCCGTTCCTGACGAGGACAGATTTAACCAACTGGAAGTCTGCCGCCTGCTCGGCCGGACACGTGCCGATCGCCACATGAGGCATAGGGGTAGGAACTACTACCGCAAAGGGATGTTCGTCCCAGCGTTCTTTCTGCAAGACCTCGTGACCAGCAACGAAGATCTGCCAACGTTCGGCAATACCATCCTCATCGATATCCAGTTTAGGGTAGTACTCGCCCAGGGTGATGATATCGTTAGCCTTTGAGGTGGTGGGGTTATTGTCGCCGGTTCCGTGCGTATTCTTTTGTCTGGCGAACCTCGACTCACTACTCCTTAGGGTGCGGCTATCTTTAGGCAGTGCGTTAACGGTGTCTTCATCGAAGCCCATCTCAATGAGGTCTGACCGGGTAGTGTGTTCTGATCGATGTCCTATGAATCTAGGATCATCAAAGTCTCGAGCGTTACGGTTGATTAGGAACTCTTCACCCGGAATGCCTAGGTAATCTACTTTACCTTTCTTTTTGGTGCGCTTGACCGTGGCCTTGTAGCTTGGGCCTTGGATAGTTTCAGATACTTCGAACTCCTCGATATCTGTCTCTGAATCAGCTTTAAGTTTGTCGAATTCGTCTTGTGAAAGACCTTCGTACTTCTCTTCGGTGACCACGTTCTCAGTCACCCAGGCTACTTTGACCACACCTAGGAACTGGAGTAGCGCATCTTTAAACATGTTGTAGAGAATGAGTGTGCCGTCGTTCTGGCGCATGAACACGTAGTTAGAAAGCTCAGTCTTCTGATTGGCTTCATCATCATTGTCAGGTAGGTCAGACTCGAAGCGGCCCATCAGTCGGCCTTGGGTGAACATCCTGACGAGACCAGGTAGCATCCATTCGACTGTGTTGGCTACATCCGGAGAGACATAACGAGACCTGCCTTTAACCTCATCACCAAAAGGCTCAGTGTTGTAGTAGTCGAGCAGGATCTTTCGTTTACGTGATATCTCATCGCGGTAGCCAATAGCTAGATCAGCCTCGGCCTCTACCATTGTGATGATTTGGCCGTCCTCAAGCATTCAGAGAAGTTCTCGGGACGATGTTCGGGGCTTCGCGGATTCAGGCATGTCAATCAACCTTGTTTCAACCGATTGCTTATCCCACCATTGACGATCATCCCGAACTGGCCCGAACTCTCGGCAATGTTTGTGATGCAAAGCGCCTTCTGGCATGTCACAGCAAGCCATAAAGGCTCTCTGCCTGCCATGCCGGTTGAGCCCGTGCCTGTAAAATTCAATGATCATGCATTGAACGCCACTACCAGGGAGGGGACGATAGCGTCTACGTTGGTCTGAATCTGGGCGTCTGTTGCGCCTTGGATGTTGGCGATCGTGGCCGCGTTGTTGACTGCGAGCACACCTCTGAGTGCTTTGAGCCCTTCGCCCCTGGGATTGTCGAATGCTTCGGCTGCCCAGCTTTGTTCGCCAGCAGTAGGTGAACCAGCGATTAGGGCCTCAGCAGCAATGATGGTGGCGACTGTTACCCGCTGTCTGAGCGTGTCGTCGCTGATGATTGCGTATAGGTCTACGTAGTCAGCCACGGTGTTCCCTCGGTGCGCTGAATGCAGTGAACATCATAGGGCCGCCGCCCATATCTAAAGACGTGGCCATCGTATAATCAGGCTCTGGGATCTCAGCGATGAGTTGTGCGTTGTCGATAGCCTCGGCCTTTGACAGAGCCTTGACCGCTACCACAGCAGCACCGACTGTTGCGCTACCTCTTAGAAAGTTACGTCTGTTCATGCCATGGTTCCTAACTCAGGCCAGTGGTTGCGCGTTCGCTTGCTCTTGGGCGGCATATTAGCAAAACACATGACCAATGCATCTGCTTTATTAGGGCTGGGCATCTGGCGGCGCTTCATGTCGTCTTTGGATTCAACCTGAATGTATGTGTTGGCAAATTGCCCACGCTTCCTTTGCACACGACATAGCTCCGATTTGAGATCAGCCATGCCCTTAATTTCCGTCGAAATCGATATAAGCTCATCGGGGTCGATGTACTCCCCGTTGACGGCTCGATAAGTCTTCTCAAATCTATCCCGCAGATACCACCACCACTGGGCTCTGAGGTTTCTAAAGGTCTGCTTGTTCGATCTGTCATCGTTGTAAACCTCGTCTGGATTCCGGGGAGTCTCACCGCCTATGAAGTTGGTGACGACTATCTCACGGCCTGCTATGCGGTCCTTAAGGCCGACTTTAATCGCTGCTCCAACGCCGATACCGTCATAGACGATGTATTGTAATCTTTGCTCAAACGACGTCGTAAAAGCCTTATCAATTGCCGTTTCGATGTCCCCGCCAGACCATGCCTCGATCGCTGTGACAACGCTCCCGTGCCTGATTGCATAGGCTTTGTCGTCATTTCCTGTATCAGCGGGGTCAAACCCCATACCCGTGATGCCGCGCGGGTCAAAGCCGAGTTTGATACGTGAGTCTTTAGCTGCCTCGAACCACTCCGGCTGGATGATCGAGTCTTCATAATCGGTATTACACTCACCTTCCCATATGTGGAGATACTTATTGTAGTTTGTTTTCTTGCATTCCTCCATCTCTTGAACGAGTGGAGAGTCCCAGAACCAGGGGTTTTCGTTGTAGTTGATCTTCCGTAAGTAAGTATCGTGTGGTGTGTTAACGACGAAGCGTTGATAGGTTGGGTCCAGCTCATCTTCAGGGTTGAAGCTCACCCATATCTCTGAGCCCTGCTTACGTATCGTCGGGATAAGCACATCCCAACTGCGTTCAGATACGTTCTGCGCTTCCTCAACCCAGACTCTATCAGCACCTTCGAATGACTTGAGGTTGTTGATGTTGTTCTTAAGGCCTTTAAACACCATCTCTGTCCCGTTAAGGCCTTTGATGATGTTGGCTTGGACAGTATAGAAGCTCTCCATGTTGAGGCGTTGTATCTGCTCACTGAGAAGCCGATGTACGCTGTCTTCAATGGAGGTCTGATACTCCCTAGCACATATCGTGAGCTCAGGCTTTACCGCACCTTGGACGAGTATTGCCCGAGCGAACTCCCATGACTTAGTCGCGCCGCGCCCACCATAGAATACCTTGTGTCTGTAAGGATCGTAGAGCGGCTCGAAGGGCTCAGCTATCTGTACTCTTAGCTGCTGTGACTCGCTCAAGAGATACACCTTTGAAGGCTATTGGGTTATCGGGATCGCCAGTAAACTCAGTGCTTCTGAGGTCAGGCAGATACTTGGCAATCAGTTTGATGTTGATATCAGCAGCGGCTTTGAACTTCTTTAAATCGAAGTCTACTGACTCTGAAAGTAACGCGACTTGGGTTGAAACAGCCAGCCCCTCTATGTCTTCCATCTTTTTGGCAATGTGATCTGCATCACGTACCGTCAGTTGCTCCATTTTCTTAGCAAGCTCAACGACATGCTCGACTAGCTTCTGATTGGATAACTGCTCACGTAAAGCCTCTTGCCTAATGGCTCGATTCTCTTGTGCTCTGGTCTTAGCCATGGATGTTTACGCAACGCCGTATAATGATTTGTCATTGGCGGTACCCAACACCACAGGCAGTTCATCGCCCTCAATCTCGATGATTTCGAACTTAACGTGATCAGGCACGAGCACAATGCCACCATGTTTTGTTTCATGCAGGTTTTTTGCAAATTCAAATGCCTCATCGTAGTCGAGAGGGGTGCCTTCAGGATATCGAATAACAATGACCTGCATTACCGTCGGCCCCGGCGCGTTCCACGTTTAGGCGCTACTTTGCGAACAGGTCGCCGTTTAACCTGGCGTCTGCCGGTTGATGGTCCGCCTGGACGTGGTTTTAAAGGCATTACTTAAACCATTCTTTGATGGTGCGCCATGATTCACGGAATGGATGGGCTTTTACGTCTGCGAGTTCACCCCTGAGCCGGACAGCTATTGCTCTCAATGCGTCAATCTCCTCCTTCATCACATCGAATGGCATCACAAGCAATTCCTGAACTTCTTTGCTGTAGGCAATATAGGTGGAGACAGTCTGTCCGTTTGTTCTCTTGGATAGAGTGTGGACAGGCACAACCCTTGTTTCGACAGTATCTTCAAGTAACAGTCCGTCGTCTGGGCTTATTGGTGCGAATTTAGGACTGAAACAGTGATATTGCACTTCGTCTCGATTAACTCGCGGAACTTCGTTGATCACCAAATCGCTTATGAAATTGACTAACTGCATCTACTTCAGCTTCTCATGGAGGTAATGACTGTCTTGATTGAACTTCACCAGTCCATTGTTTTTTATCGCACAGAGCCTAGCTCTAGGTCGACTAGCCCATGCGGAATGTATGACTTGACCAGCACAGATTGGGTCTGGTTTGCCTGGTTGCCGAAGGTGTGGAGGGATAACATACACCTCGTATGGCAGATCCAGCACGTTCACTTCAGCTTCTTACCGATAACCTGGGTGGTGGATCGATCGGGTGAGTGCATGAGCGGATCTTTTAGGTGGGCTTCTTTCTTTTTGCCCGGGCTAGACATCATCCGTTTCATGATCGCGTCGTTTCTACCGTTTGCTTGAGCCATAAAGCCTCCTTTTCAGGCATTGTATCATGGGTCATCGGTCCAAGTTGTCGATTCATTAGGCTGGTCAGTCCAGGTCGTTGATTCGTTGCTCTGGTCAGACCATATCGTGCTTGTATCGCCTTGATCGGTCCAATCCTCCAGCGTTGTGACATCCCAGGTATCCTCAACCCCACCGATAACAACGTTAATCGAATGGATCTCGTTCTGGAGCACCGCTGAAGTCAGCCTAAGCTGCAGCGTATCCCCGTTTTCTATGGTGGTCGTAACCAGATCAGCAAAAGCAGCGCCGTTGATGGAAAATTGACCGGATAGATGACCTGTCTCGAGGAAGTTTACCGGCGCAGTTGAGTTAATCCCTGAGATCGTAATGGTGTTTGAGGTTATTAACGCGCCTAGTTCCTGGCTTGTTACGTCGGTAAAGGTGAATTGATCTGGAGCGGTATCGGTTAAAGAGGGTGTCCGGGTCAGGTAATACGGGTAATGCCTTTGAAAAAACAGATGTTCTGGGCGAACCTTGGCGCGTGTTGCAGGCAATGGCGGTCTGCGGTAAGCCGGTGGTGCAACAATGCTTGCCGGCGGCGTGACCGTCGTTGTTACCCTCGATCGGTTGTAAAACACAATGCGCGGCTCCATGGCTTCTCTGTGTTGTACTGGCCTACGAAGTATCGGAGGGGCAACGGTGACAACTGGGGCAACAACACCGCCTACAACGAGTCGTCGCTGATAGTAAACGTGTGGGGTAACTGCTTCTAAACGCGGCTGAAGCACTCGGCGTCGAAACTGTGGTAACGCAACCGCACCGCCAGCAGTAGGCCATACCCTGCGCCGTTGGAAGAAGGTATACGGCGTGCGGCGTCTAAATACGCCGGTCATTTAAGCTACTTTTTGGGGACGTTGGTGCGTATACGAAACATACCGGGTGGGGCCGGGACTGCACGTCTTTGCAGATCGGCTAACTGCGCTTTCTGTTGCTCCCGTCTTTTTTCTTGATCACTCATTTGGCAGCCTTAGCAGCAATTTTTGCGGCAACCTTTTCTTGGTGCTCTTTGGACTGCAGTTTGGCTGCAAGTGCGGTCGCGTGGGGATCGTGGGGGGTGCCGTCTTCATTGAAAGAAGGAACATATTCTTTTTTGGCGATTACATCCTCAATCAGCGTGATTTCTTCCGCCAGTACTTCGGCAAAACGTTGCCCTACGTATCTCGCCATTCGTTGTTTGGTAGCAGCAACCCGGTTTTCTAGTTCATCCTTTCGAAAAGACTGTACTTTATTCCTGTTCACGAGTGAGATTCCTCAAGTATACAGTTCCAGACATGGTAATCGAGTCAGCGGGTGTGGTGTTCAGGTTAAAGACCATCACATCACCGATAACGGCATTTGGCTGCAGTAACGGGGGGGGTAACCAGATAAACGGCCCCTGGACGATGTTCCAGACCTCAGAATGATAGGTGGCCGCACCCGTAACCAGTTCGGTTGTTTCGTTAACAGCAACGTCAGCGTTTTGTGTGGCATCCCCAGTATCCGCCTGAGAGGTCGCTAGATCGTCTGTTACCGCGTCTGTTACCCGTCTGATGAGGATAGACAACCCTTCTGCGGCAGCATCCCCAACGTCACTGGATTGGCTCAGATAGAGTGCGTGAAAGACAGCGGGAACCGTTAGGGCCTCGACTTGGAATAGATCTTGCTGCGCGGTAACCGCAACCTCTGTGAACTGTACTGAATATATTCGCCCCAATTTTAAATCCCTCAATGAAAAGGCGGAAAGTCAGTCTAACACTATCTCACCAGCATGTGTCTAATCGGCTTGCGCTGCAGCGGGGGGATGATTGATCCTGCCGTAGCGGGTGCCGCTGCAGAAGGGAACGGTATTATTTGACCAGATGGGTGAAAGACCGAAGGATGAGCGGCGTTTACCGCGCCTGAAAATGTCGTTGCAATCCCACCTACGATATCGCCAGGTGTGCCTGTATTTATCAGTGAGTCATACAGAATCCTACCTGTAGGGTATAACTCTGGGCTAAAGCCGCTCGAAATGGCTACAGCGACTGCCGGGTCCAGTTCTATACCCCATATCGCAAATTCCGAATAGTCACCATCTATGCCGGGGTTCCCTGAGTTAATTTCTTGACAGAGAGATGTATTGACCCCCGTGTCGCTGGTAATTGATGTGACAGCACCTTCATCAAGCCATCCAGTCATCCCGGCAGCAACGCCGTTGACGTATATATTTACGTCGTTGTCGATAAAGGTAAAAACAAACCTGTGTAACCCCGTCGTCAAATTAGCGTCTGTAGTCTGCTCTCCGTATCGTGGAGATCCGCCGTCATGAGAGACAAGAAACCCTATCTCATCGGCAGAACGCATCGCTACTAGAAAGACATTGTTGCCAGCAGCCCCGCCCCACTTCATCACAAGCCTTTCAGCGTCTGCCAACGCAGTTATATTTACCGTTACCGCAATAGACATTGTGGCTAACCCGCCGACCAATGCCGACGTTCCGTAATGGGCGTGGTCAAGTCCGCCGTTGGATAGATTGACCGCCATTAGGTTTCAGTTACTAATATTTCTAACAATTGTAAATCGTCAGTATTGGTTGCGGCTGACACATCACGGGTCGCACGAATGACTATTCTATCGGCCGCCACCGCATCGCCGAAATTAGTCTTAGCCAGCGTGCCGGTTGTTGAGTAGTTGACTTTGTTAATTGGCGTGGTCGCGGGTGTGTCCTGAACTGCAACGGCGGTCTGCGTATCAATACCCAAATCACCAGTCAAGATGTCTAAATCGTCGATATGCAGCACGCGAAACTCTATCTCAACTATATCAACGTCTGTGCCGTCGACAGCGTACTTGTACGAGAACGTAAAGCCTGTCGTATCTGAGTAGTGGCTAGGAATAGTTAGAAACCAGTCCATGTGCTCGTCGGCAGAACCGTCGAAATCCAACACGGGTATAATTAATGTTGGGGTTGACGCGTCCGCTATCGTGTCCAACGTGGCAAAGCTAGCTGATGGAGGAGATGAGCCTAGCGGTCCTAGTACGAATAAAGTGTCACCACTGGCCATTACAGATTGCCCCGCACGTTAGCGCGGTACTGAATCGCCGTAATCTGTGACGCGCCTCTAGCCGCTCTCTCGGCGTTGAATAGGTCAAGGTTGGTTTTGGCGATAGCCCTTATCAAATCGTCGGTGCGCACTTCATCGGACAAACCATCCAGCCTTGCTGACTCAATCGCTGCATCAATCGCATCTCGTGCGGGCTGGTCAGCCAATGAAACAACGTCACCGGTTATCAGCCAATACCGGACAGGCTGGCCAGATACTGCACTGTAGTCCGGCTCAAAAATATAGTTAACCTCTGGCTCAGGCAGACTGGCAGATGAAACAGAGTTCAACTGTTGCTTGGTTGTTCGGTGGAGCCATCTAGGCACTAATTCACCTCAAAAATAACAATGGGTCCGGGCCTGTCCGAGATCACCGCGAAAGCCCTTGTATTGGAAGCTACAGATTCTTCCCCGTTCGTGTCTACAGCCGTCATATAACACTCATAATCGCCAGAGGGGAACATCCCAACGGGTGCCTGGAAGCTATTGTCTGTGTTAGAAATCGTCTGTGTGGGCACTGCAGGACCGACAGGACAGTACAAACGGTATTCTGATAGGTCGCTTAGGGGGTCTAGCGGAGCGCCAGATACGAAAGATGTGGGGCCGGTCCATTGGAACAGTGGC
>Ga0114923_10000327_pt1 | contig 40272 bp, 51 predicted proteins | sample SumtaG_FD_89578 | JGI IMG/M metagenome (GOLD analysis project Ga0114923, IMG submission 89578) | Deep subsurface microbial communities from Indian Ocean to uncover new lineages of life (NeLLi) - Sumatra_00157 metaG | ecosystem: Environmental > Aquatic > Marine > Oceanic > Sediment | place: near... | reverse complement strand
TGCCATATGGCAAGGGTCTAACCATATCTTCCTCCACTAAGATATGAGCATATTCCCCACAAAGAAGTTCAAATTCGGGGGTCTTCGCATATGCTTCCAACTTTCTGTAGATTGGTGCTGGAAGATTACTTGCTGTGTAGCCAACGTCACCTTCGAACATTAACTCCCTGATCTTGGTGGCACTCACAACTTTACCGGCTGATCCTGATTCTTTGGTGTACGGGCCGGTATCAATATAGTCAATGCCGGGGAAACACTGTTTTAGATATCCCGAATCACCTTTATCATGACCAATGATGGCCATTGACTTATTATCAACTATTTTGCTGACCTGTTCTTGTAAATATGCCAGCCATTTATCGTCATTGTACAGACGATCTTCCATTGGTATAAAATGAATGCTTGAATTTACGTCGGGACGGATAATATTCAGCAGAGAATTAATCATCTCTATGCGGGTATCTGCTGACCATGGATTTTTTGGTGTTGGGGAGGCATTAGCAGAACCAATAATGATTATTAGATTCTTTGTATAATGAAATGCTTTGGTGATTGTTTCGAGGTGCCCGGAATGAGGTGGTTCGAATCTACCGATGTATATTACATAATCGTATGTTTTCATCATCTGCCTAAGCTCCTTAGTGCAATAAAATGCCGTAAACCTTTATAACTTTGATACATTTACTGTATATTGATCGCTCCGATCATCAGAATTCACGTATCTCTTAAATATATAGCGGAGTATACACCAAATTTTTCAAAAATGCAAGAACAAAAAATTATGCTGATACAGCAAAAGCATTAGCTGCATTAATACGGGCATCTGTAAGTTCTTTTCCTGCTGAATCCGCTACATCATGTCCTGTTAAATCTTCATCCCATACTGTCTCAGATATAACTTCTTTGTTAACCAAACCATCTATATTAAGTGTTATACCGCTGCTTGCATCAGATTCTATGGTTCCTATACCAAACAATATAACATTTCCATCAGTAAGTCCAGATAAAAGTCTAATATTTCCAGCATGTAAGCCAATAACAGCAGCGTCTGCTGCACCACTCATATTATCAATATCTAAATTACCTTGGTATCCATGAAATACAGCACTGTTACCACTTCCACCTATATCTATAGTGGTTCTAGTAGCAGGTACAATTGCATGATTATAACAATTTACAAATCTAGATATTACATCACCGGATAACACTATATCTCCCTGAAGCCCGCAATTTGTTGCTTGCCCATTGAATGATGTCAAGTCTCTCAGTACAGCATCGGTGCACACCACACTTCCACCTACAGAACCAGTTAGAGTACAATCTCCAAACCTAGCCCCGTCTACTGTGGCACTTCCGCTAATGGTTATTGTAGTTGTCTCAATGCCGTTCCCTAAAAATAAATTATTATACGAACCAGATGAAAGAGTTAAATCGCTATGTATATGCACCGTCTCTATACCACGACTGGCCATAATAAGTAATGCATCGGCCATATTATCAACAGGGGTACTAAGTGTGCCTATTGGAAATGCAGTTCCACTCGAACCACCAACAGTATCTATATGTACTACTCCAGTATAAGAGAGTTGTTCTATTTCTTGTACTAAAACACCGTCGATCAATTGATTAACAACATTTGCCCCACCAGTATAGGTCTCTCGGTTTGTCCAAGTTCCTACACCCCTTAAGTAAATATCTCCGTCTGTAACCGTGTCATCGATGATTACTTGACCACTATTCATATCAATTGATACATCCTCTGTTCCAGTTTTATTTGTTAACGTAATGCCACCGTTATAATTACGTAATCCTAAACCTTGACCGGTACCGCCCATATCAATAGTTGGGGTAGATCCCCCCGGAACACCTGACCAACAATCTACAATATGAGCATCTACACCGCCACCTAAAGTTATTGTTCCAGACAAAATACAGTGATCAATATACCCATTTAAAAAAGTAAGAGTTTCTATTACACAGTTGCTAATTGACGAACTTCCATCCAAAACCCCAGTAATTGTTGCATTTTTATACTCACTATCTGCAATCTTAGCGGCATCTAATAATGTTATCTTTGTTCTTGCTTTTGATTCCCCTTCATAAGTGTGGCCATCATCGGCATCCACCGATGCGTCAATTGTTATATCCCCTTTTATGAGAAAAGTAAAAAATCCTCTATCATCTGCAATTGTATGACCATCTATTAAATTATTAGATGGCTGTCTGGGTGTTCCGGCGGGGAACACTGTCCCGGCTTCACCGCCAATAACATCAATAGTTACACCACCACCAAACGATGCGTATTGAATATCCGCTTGTTCTTGTAATGTTGCTGAAGATGATGCGGTTAATATGACTTGGGTGAATGCTGTGGGTAAAATGGCATCAATAACATCTTGTAGATCATTGACAGCAACAAGATTACCGCCGGTTGCAGATACTTGAACAACGTTCCATACCTTATACTCATCATCTATATCATAGGTATTACCAATACCTTCTGTTAATGTTTTAGTTGTGAGTTGTGTTTCAAAATCTACGGATACAACCTCGGCAATAGATTGATCAGTAAAATTAACAATCAATGATCCGCGTTGCACATTATTAGAAATAAATAAAGCGGCAGTATCTTGTATTATTTGTCTACCAGCTACTGGGGATGCTGGAGAGCCTGTTACTGTGCCTGTTTCTGCCGGAACAGTTCTACCAGCAAACGCTAGAAGAAGGTTTTGCATAGCAACAGTAATACCAACTTTAACGCCGCCGCCCAAGTCCTCTTTACCAGAAGCATTGATGAGCTTATCAAATGACATACCCACAAAGGAATCTTCTTGTTTTCTAAGAGTATCCACTAGGTCTTGCATCGTAATTTCAACAGAAGGAGAAGCTACTTCAGCAATTCGCGGGCTGGTGTTAAATTCGACATCTACGTCTGATCGAGTTGTCACGGCTTACCCCACTTTAACCCCAAATTGCTTTAATTCTTCATCTCGTTGCTTACATAAGGAAAGAACTCCATACAACGTATTTATACTGTTATTTTCTTCATCAACAACATCATCACAACGGATCATAGCTTCTCTACATTGTATGATTTGTTGTTCCATTGCGATAATATCATATGGTGGATATTGAAGTTTAAGCCGTTTTATTTCATCCATATCATCCACTTGATCTAATTTAGATATTTCAGTATCTCTATGCACACACATGCGTATATGCATAGAATATTCATTTATCATGGTATCCTGATCAGATTTAAATTTCTTGATACGTTTAATATTATCTTGACATTCAATAATTCTGCCGTCTATATAGGCAACACTTGGTTTGGGGTATCGCCCAAGTATACTGTTAATTTTGTTTTTAATGTCCATGGCTTGAACTTCAGACCATTGCTGTTTTGCTATTGCTGATTCAGCAATCGGAAGGGCATCCAATTTCATTCCATTCAGGCGAATGGAATCTATTCCAGTTAATCCAAGATTAGAATTATCCTGACCCATATTGTTACCCCATTAATTAAGCAATTATACAATATATACGATAATTCCACATGGTGTACATTACAGTATTATACAGCAATTGAATCAGGTGTACGTACAGTGGTTACCGTTGTATTGCCTTGTCCTTGGTCCTGATTTTGTTCAAATGGTAGAATAACTTTACCCTGTCTCACTTGAACTACTGTACCAAATGTACCACCTAACTTAACAAATGTATTCACAATTGATCCCGGTGTAACATCATCACCTACATCTTCTTCATAATCTAGAATTGTATCATATACATCGTCAGAAGTAGCATAAGTTTGAATTAACAAATTAATTGTAAATGTGTCACCTACATCAAAGTCATCTGGGGAACCATATAATGGTCTCAGCAATAATGTATCATTTGGTGTGGCCCCAGTTTGAGCAAACCCAGTTACTTCCCAAATATGTGTGGTTTTACCACCAAAAGTATTTCTAATAAGCATTCCTACTTCAACGCCGTTTGTAACAAAGTTTTCACCATCATCAACAACTTGGGTGGTACTCCCTGCTGTAGCAGTAAATGGACTATTAGCAATAGCCTTTAGAGTAAATACACCGTTTGATCCAGTAGTACGGGATGAATAGTAATATCTATGTTCTTCTTCAAGTGTGGTCTCTACAACTCTAACTACACCAATAGTAGGAACTTCCCCATCTACAGTACCAGCAGCCCTAACCTCCGCATCGTCGATACTATTATAAGATCCACCCGGAGTATCTATTCCACCAAATTGATCTTTATCAATTACACCGGAAGTACCTGTGTCTCTAGCAACAAGAATTCTATCAGCCGCTCTAGTATTAGCAACTGTAAATGATAGTGTGTTAGGTGGAGTACGCAAGGTACCAAGGTCATCAGTCAAAATATATGCTTGAGTATCATCTGGGCCGGGATTACGAAAATCGATACCTTGGGCACCGAAAATTTGTGAACCTGTGAACGTACCAAACGGAGACGACTTAGGAGAGGAAATAGATAACGCTGCACCACCAGCACCATCCGTTTGTATGTCAACAGAGGACGAACTTTCATCATCAATCTGATCATTGTTTCCAACACTATCAAGAGATGTCTGTTCGTCAGTCGTTGTAAAGTATATCTGAGCCACATCCTCACCTACCACAGTTGTACGTACAGCTATTGAACGGGCTGTCCATGTACCACCATTGTGATCGATGTCTTCACCTTCGCCAAATGGTCCAGATGTCAAACCGTCATAATAATACAACCCTTCCAATCCACGGTACGTTTCTCCCGGTACATTTACGCCAGCTCCGAATAAATCCGCTGCATCAGCACCACGACGAGTTACATACTTGATACGCTCGTACACCTTAGCAATAGGAACATCGCCTTGTGCATCAATTATAACAGAATAAGGTTCTGCTACTCCAGTGTTATCATGATCACGGGTTGTGTTACCGTTTGTAATTGTTACTGATCCGCCTTGCGTTGCAGCGGGATCAGTAGGCCCAAGCAAGTTAGGGATTGATCCACCAGCAGCACCAGTAGCCGTGGCATCACCATCACCTTCAGCTACGAAATCATATTCTTTTATGGCTTCAGAACCAGTTAAATCAGTTAAGTCACCAATTAAATAATATTCTATTGTACCGGAATCTTCAGCAGTTATAACACCCTTTATTGTAGCCGCTGCCCATGAAGCACCAACATACAAGGCATTTCCTACAGTCCATGTGCCCCCACTTCCAGTCATTACATTTCTTCTATAACCAATAGTGTTGTTAATATCTGGTGCAGAAGCTAACGGCAAAGCGGAAAAACCACCCGCTGCTACGTTCAATCGGAAATTATCATACAATGACGTATACCTTCTAGCGAATACTTCAAGGTCACCATCGGCAATCAATGCTCCTACACTTTGTGTTCTAATTAAAACAGAAACAATACCCAAAGAAACGGCAGTATCTGTGGCCCAGAATTGGAAACTATCAGTAACAGCATCCTTTAGTTTAATTCTATTTTGAACAACATAAACTTCGGTGGCTGTAGGTACACTACCAATAGCCTGAATAGCTGTAAATCTAGTTTGCCCAGAAGTTGCGGCAGTACTAGAAGTACTTGAACCAGTACCATTAGTAACCACAAGAGTACCAGTACCATCAAAAATATCTCCCGTTGTGGGGGTAGAATCGTCTGGCCTAATCCACGCCACAAGGGTACCATCGGGTTCTATTTCAAAATCTAATAAAGTTCCAGTATCACCAGAATCGCCCTGAGTAACAAGTTTTCCAACATCACCAGAATCAAAGTTGGTACCACCTGTATACGGTACCCGTAATACTCCTCGACCGGCATCATTTCCAGCAACACCAACTAATGCCCAGTCTGCTGTAATTGTTCCTTCTTTAAGCTGTTCTGACGAAGCTCTTGAAATAAAAGCTTTATTTTCCATCGTATATGCGTTCGGAGTTACAGGAAGCATTGGATTTTTAAATCCCATTGCTTGAAATTCATCTGTGACATCAGCTAGGGCTGAATACACTTCATTTGTCGAGCGTACAACCCCAGATACATATACTAGCATTCGTGTTCCAACATTTGCGGCAGGATCAGTAGTCTCATCCTCAAACTGATACTCCCAATCTCCTCCGAGCAGTGATATAGTTGTCATTTATGGCATCTCCTGTAATACTTTTATTTATATGAAATGAAAACTTATTTCAAAATAATGGAGGGTTATTTGTCAATTTACATCTAAAAACTAGCAATCGCATCTTCAATCCATGTAGCAACCACACCTAACCCAGTAGAAATAACAATACGATCTTGTGCAAATGGTAGATATTTGGTAACATCTAAAGTACATTTTTTACCTTTCGGAACTATTGTTACTGATCCCGCTGTATATGCGGCTCTTACATAATAAAATGGACCTTGGCCATTAATAGTAGTTGTGGCCCAATCCCCCGGCATTGTCCACGACACGATATTTTCCCCCAACACGGAAAAACTGCTTGTACCATCAGATACTCCTGATAAATTGGTCCAAGCACCATTCCAATATTGCCAAGTCATTGTAAACCCACCAGTACCAACCACACTAACATTTAATTTCAATTGACTAAACTTCTCAGTATGACCAAATAAATAGCGGTCTTCATTAACAACAGGGACTGTGGGAAGGAGTAGCATATCATCAGTAGTTGAGCTGTTAGCCTCCGTTGTCTCATCAGTAAAAGAACCGTTATCATCTTGTAAAACAGCAATGGCATTACCTGATGATCGGGCTCTAACAACAACATCTAAACCAGATGGATTAAATGCGGATTCATACTTAAAATTTGTAACCTCTGCAACTCCATCAGAGTCAGCAAATTTCTCAAAAATTATATCTCCTTCTGTCATACTTCCAACGGTTTCATCAGCTATAACTACAACAGCAGCCCCCTCTGATACCCCTTCTACCCTTATTGTGATTACTGCTGGTGGAGACCATTGAGCGCCTGCATCGTCTGTAACATAATCCAATGTACCTCCCCCAGAATTGACTATCATTATTCCCTTGCCATTAGATCTCTCAGTCAAAAAGGTCGATCCTGTGGAATAGAATGCTTGTGTTTGAGCAGATCGGCACCACTCCCATACTAATTCCCCAGTTGCTCCTAGAGTAGTTTCAGTAGTTATGGCTGCAATATAATCATACAATGCTTGATACGTTATGGTTGCTGCGTCAATCCATATAGAAAATGGCTGCTTTGAGTCATTTGTATATGTGCCACTAAATGTCCCGGCTGTGCCTCCTGTTCTGCTAAATGTATCCCCATTAGTTATTGCCGTTGCATTTCTGTCTTTCAGATGAATTATTCCAGCAACAGAATCTCCATCAAGAGCCTCGGTAATGGTTCCAGTAGCACCACTAGTAAACGTCAAGATCATACCCACAGCTAATGTACCAGAACCAAGTGTAAAATTAAACAGTTCAGAGGGATTGGTATCATCATTCCATGTAACACTAGACCCTACTGCTATTGCTGTAGATTGAGTCGTCTGAACGATATTATTATCAGGATTTAAAACTATAACACCATTGAATTTCTCATCTGATACCTGTGCAGCTACAAAAGGTAGATACAGCCACTTATTACTCTGCAAAGCATGACCGCCGTAGGTAGTTGTAGATGAATTGGTGGCATGAGCTAGGTAAATAAAAGAATCTTCAACAAACCCAGTAACTGCCGCTGTAACTAGCTCCAATACAAGGTCATCGGATTGGGTATTTTCATATACATTAACAAGAGCATCTGATAACTTGGTGCCATCTGATGTTTGCACAGTAACTTTAATACTTCTTCTGTCATTTAATACATTTCCTGTGGTTGTGCCAACCCACGTAAAATCAGTATATACCGTTGCATCCCAGATAGGATCAATCATGTTGATCGTCTTATTTTGGCGAATATTCCATAAATCTGTTACTCCAGAAAAAACTACTCCTTCAAGTTCTATCGTTTCTGCTGCCGTATCAGCTACAGTATCTAATGTATCAATATCAGCTAATGATAAACCATTGGCTATAGTTCCTGCATTGACTCTGACTATTTCCGTTGTAGCGGCTAAACCACCAATACCAGAATTAACTAATTCAGCATCATACAAATGCAATTCTTCGGTATTTTTTAAAAGTTTGCATCCATCAAAACGAACATCAGATCCAGCAACACATTCAAATTGCTGAGTAACTAATTGTGCCCAGAAAAGACTGTCATAAAAACGACCTACGGACCCACTTTGAAATTGCCAGCTAGGTTCAGCAGCAGATCCATTGTAAGATGTATATATTGCCCCATTAATAGATGCATCCCCCGCCGGATATCCAGATACAAACCATCCAGTACTGGCAACTATAATTGCTACATTTGATCCCCTGTCATCAGCTTCTAATGCCTGACCATAACTGTTGTGCAAACCAGCATTAGCTTGAACAGTTAGGACATTGGACAGCTCGTACAGTCCAGTCCTTGCGCTTAGGGAAATACCGTTGCCAGATGTGCCCGAAATTCCAGTCTCAATATCATCTACATCATAAAAAACATCAATATCATGTGTTGTTTCTATTGGATTGGTATCCCAGTCACGGTCAACAGTTAGGATTATTGTGTTTCCAGTACCAGCAGCTTGGCTAATTACTTCCCGTAACTGGGGAGTGCCTGTTCTGTCTATCAAAATTGCCCGGTTAGTGTAGGTCGTGTATTTGTCCCCTACTTGGGTTCCAAGCGTGGCGAGATCATCTGATACAACAACAGTATTGTTTCCTGTTTGTTGAGCCTGAGAGCCAAGGGTCTCAGTCATCACAAAGGATGTGATTAAAGTTCCTGTACCTGATGAGTAACTAATTGCCACTGTATAATCCTATTTTTCAAATCATCCTACTTCGCCAAACAATGCGTATAACTGTATAGTTTTCATATGTTATTTATTTATTGTGTTCCATTTGGGGTGCTTTATTTAATCCAATCATATTACTGAAACCTGTATCTCATCCACCGTTTTGTCTGGGTTGTATACAAATGTTTTTAAATACGTACCGTCATTGATAGTGTTTACGGTGGCATCAGGACTATATGTAAATGTTTTTGTGATGGAACCCTTAGTTATGGTCTCCACAGCTTTATTTACAAAATAGGTAAACGCGGCAGATAATGGTATGCCTTCCAACTCCACTTCATCTTTGGTTGCAAGCCAAATATCTAGAAAGGAGACTGATGATCCTCCGATTTTTCGTGTAAATATCATTCCCATAACACTATTTATACCCTATGAAAGTGAACAACTATATATATCATAAATTAGATATAAGCCTCCTTTTCAGTAGCTTTTGATAAATAAAATAAAGGAACCGATATGGCTATAGAAGTAGACACATTAATTAATTCATTCTTCACTTCAGATGGTGTTCCGGCTGACGGATTGACGCCCACAATTGATATATGGACAGTAACTCCAACTAGCCACACTAAGGTCATAGATGGGGAGTCCATGATCGAAATAGGAGAGGGGTTATACAAATATAATTTCACCACGTATGACACCGATATTGATTATGTGGTTAAAGTGGATGGCGGGGGATCATTAAGCGGAAATGATAGATACCAAGCTTCAGGTAATGAGAGTTTCAAGGAAGATATTGCAGATGCCGTGTTAGATGAAACGGTCACTGATCACTTGTCTGCTGGTTCATTGGGATTTGTGATTGCCGCTACACAAGCAGATACCACGGCATTAAGAATTGATGTAGATAGTGCAATTATTTTGGTTCAAACATTACTTAAGTATGAGTCAAATAGGACTAAAATAGATAAATTGGCTAAAACCTTGACAGTATTTGATGATGATGGATTGACACCGTTACAGGTATTTGATTTATTAGACGGTACAGGTTCACCAAGTGTGGATGAGGTTGCTGAAAGAGTACCACAATAATGGCTGATTCTTTGGGTGGTATACTTACCAATGGTCTAGGTGGTGATTGCACTGCCATGATATTAGGACCATTTCGTCTTAAAATTTTTATCGAGGTAAGAGACGTAAATCCTATGAGGCCCGGTGGGGTTGGCGCACCATTTCCTATTCACAGGGATGACGATGATGAAAAACAAGAGCTTAAGAAGCTTGTGTGTATAACGGTTAAAATGGGGGAAAATGATATCTACCGGGAATATATAGTTAGTAAGGAAGGAAGTGATAAGATAGTGGAAATAGCCAATTTTATCAACAAAACATTACAAAATATGGGTGTAAGCATTACAAATTTTAAGAGCAAATTCAAGAATATAACGACACAATTTACAAAAAAGAATAGCAATTAATGGAAAACATAACCATAAGTTCAAAAATCGATAGCACGTTCGAATTTGAGATGACTGCCACTGGTGTGGACTTGAGTTCTAGCATAGCTTCTTTTCAAACAGAGATATCATCCGGTATACGGTATAATGTTAACTGTGTAAAGGGTGAAGATAGAAAATGGTCTGTTACTATACCTAAAGGGTTGATACCTAATGGTTCGTACAAGTTTTCTTTATGCGTAGTTGTAGATGAATTCTTCTTTGAGCCTGTTACTGGTAAACTTAATGTTGTTTCTGCTGAAATCATAAAAGTTTCTGGAATTCCAGTAGAAATGGAGCCTGCTAAAGAAAAACCAGCAAAGAAAGAGAAAGTAGTAAAGAAAGATAAAGCGTTGGCGAACGAAAACGAGGATGATGGGAAGGCACCAATACAAACCATCAATACCGTTAAGAAAATAATTGCGGAAAGAGCAGAACATCGAGATAAATTTCCATTCTTTAAATCAAAACAAGACCTTGCTGAAGAAAAATTTCAAAACAGAAAGTTTCCTACCATATATCCAACTGAATTGCCAAAGAGTGTTCGTTCTAAAATAAAACCTACAACCGAAGAGGAAACTAAAAAGGACGAAGTTCAGGTTGATGACACACCCATAGAGGCTACTATAGAAGTTACCGTAGAGGCACCCCCAGTAGTAACCCCGGAAGTAACGGCTGTTAAAAAGAAACCAGTTCCAAGCAAAAGAGCAAAAACTAAAAAACCGTCTACCAAAAAGAAAGAAAAGGTTATTGAAGATACTATTGATCCCAACCAAAGGGTTAAAGATATATTGTCCTCCATCAATAACCCAAAGGAAACACCTTCCTCAGAAATAGCCATAGATGTTATGGAAACACAAGAACCGGATAAATTCTTTGATGAAATCGAGGGGATGAAAAAACTTAATGAACGCCGTAAGAAAAATAAAATAGTTAAGGACGCTATTAGAAAAACTTCCAAGAAGAAATAAAAAGGGGCCACAAGGCCCCTTTTCTATTAAACAACAAAATTATATTCTTCACACAGTTTTTTCAATTCAGGGTATTTGTAGGATGATTGAATAGCATATTCTATTACTTCCCAACTAATTTTTACCTTTTTAAGATTATCTTTTGTATTAATAATTTCATCTAGATGTCTCATAGGTTTTCCTAAAAATGATGATAATAAATCATAATCAAAGTTATCTATATCTAATGTGATTTCAGCGTGTTTTTCAATAAAACGATACCATGAAATATAATATTGTATTAGTACATCAAACATATCATCACTTTCTAAAAATGGAATGTATGGAACAAATGATTTATTTGTATTACTGGTATTAACCGTCAACGCAATAAATGATTTAATCACTTTTATAGGATTTCTGGTAATTTGTATAACCTGTAAATCTGGTGCCATAGATGTTTTAATATCATCCAAATGAGGTGCTGCAAGCCAACTGCTTTCTCCCCTCAAACGTGTAGATCTTATACATTCTGCATAATCTACATTAGGAAGTCTAATTTTAAAAACCTTTTCATGCCCACAGGGAATACCGTTCATGGTAAGTAACCTACTCATAAACCCTGTACCACTTCTACCAGTACCAACTACAAGATATTCCATAAAAGATATTTATTAAAAAGGGGCCATAAGGCCCCTTTTTAATTCTCTGTTGTTAAAGAACAATTATTCGCTGTCACTTCCCTTTGCCAGATAATTTACCATTTGTGCTGGTAGCAAATCCCAAATTGGGCTCATCAGCGTAGTAAAGTATATTTGTGCTGCCATGAATCCTTCATGGTCATTCTTTTGCAGATGCTCTTTAATTTTCTCAAGAGCCTCTATTGCATTAGGTTTGACACCACCATCATTGAAGCCCTTCTCGTCATATCTGTCAATTGCTGCTTCAAGTTCTTTGATACGTGTGTTGATGGCCGTCATCACTTCAGCCGGTGTTTTGTTCTTGGTGCCAACGCGGTCAGCTTGACCAGTGCGCTCTGCCTTTTGAACCATATCATCGACAGCATTGGCTGGCATAGAACTGTTGTCAACAAAAGTAGCATCAACAGCTTCTTCAACCTTAGTATCAACGGCTTTCTGTAGTTCGGCAGAAGTAGCACCGGTCTTACGTGCGGCAGTTGCGTCAGCAGCGTCCTTTGACTTAGCATACTTAGCAAGTGCCTCCTTCTTTTGCTGGGCCATTACCTTCCTCACGTCGTCTTCGGTCACTTCCTCTTCAAGTTCTTCCACACCTTCCTTAGCCATCTTTGTTAATTTGCCATAGAAAACATCTTTGCCCTTTTCTTCACCATACTCATCCACGATACCTTTCCACATTGGTCCACCTTCATGCTTCTTCTTGAGGCGGTCTAGCTTGGCTGTTTCATCATCAGAAAGAGCACGTTCTTCAAGTTCTTCCTCTTCCTTAAGGTCGTTACGTATAACATTTTTGGCGTCTTTACGACTACCCTTATTTGATGATTTCTTATCTTCTGCTGAAGTTGGTTTCCACGCACTAGTATGCTTACTACCTTTCTTATGTTCCGTGGTTTCGTCCACTTCTTCGCCTTCACCCATAGCTGCCTGTTGACGCTTTCTAAGTTCCATGGTTGCGTAATGAATTTCATCCGCATACTTGCCGGATTGTTCTTCGTTGCCCATCTTATCAGCTAACTCGCCTGCTTCACCAGCATCCTTAATGACAAACTTTAGTTCATCTTCGGAATATCCGGCAAGTTTCTTCATGGTGTCTGAGTGCCATTGACCGTCGGGGCTGTTTTCGGCAATGAGGCTACTTATGATTCCGCCTTCCTCACCTTCTCTACGTAAACCCATAGATGATATTGGTTTTATACCCATGAAACGAGTCAGATCTTTTCTACGTTCTTGACGATCTTTTACATTCAGCCGCCTTTTGTTGGATTTGTCCCAAGTTTTGGATAAGGATGGTGTTCTCTTTTCAGTTCTTCCGTCTCTCATTTCCATCTCAGGCCCATCATCTTCTGCGTCACCCATTTCATCACCCAAATCAGGCTCTTCCGCATCGGGTTCCATCTCAGGTTCCATGTCGGGTTCCACATCCATCTCCGGTTCTTCTTCCTTCTCACCATCACTTGCAACATCTTTAGCTAGGTCTGCTAGTTCTTCTGCCTTCGCAGCAAGAGTATCCATCTTAGCGTCATGGCTATCACCGCCGTCCATATCATCCATATCAACATCTGTGTCTGGTTCTGGTTCCATATCTGGTTCCGCACGATCCATATCGGGCTCACCGTCCATATCTGGATCTTCGTCATCCATGTCAGGCATTGAGCCACGTTCTCCATCTTCTCCTGTCATTTCGAAGTTACCATAGCCATTCCTTCTCAACATAGTTGCCATGGGGAGCATTGCCATCATACCTTCCAAACGAAGATTAATCTTCTCTTCACCACGAGTAGCATGTAGTATTACACCATTATTAAACGGCGTGTCATCTTCCAAAGCTGTTATTTCATTTTCATTAAGATATTGTTCAGTAATACGGTCATAATACTTCTGTTCATTGATGTTATAGTATACAACCCGGCCATTTTTCATCGTGAACGGGCCTTCAAGACCAACTAATGGACCTTGATGGTCTAAAGACTCGGAGTCACCATGGCTTTCCTGAAGATTTTTCACGATTTCATTTTTACCAAGTTGCCCGGATAACTCAAGTAATCTGCGTAATTGTTTGTCCATAGTACGAAACCTCTGTTCTTTATTCTATTTATTGATAAGGGTTGTTTCTATATCTAAATCCATAATATCATGTATTAGTAGTTCTCCAACTACCTTCTAACCCACGGGCATCATATAATTGTTTAACTGAATCAGCAATCAAAGTAGTGTGCTGATTCCATCTAGATTTTTGGCTTGGACGCGGTTTTGGTATCTCTAGTATTTTAAATGCGTGGTCTATAAGAGCTAGAGCATTTTCCCACTGTGTCTCCAAATCTTTAGCTCCGGTATTAATTTCTCGTTTAAGGGCGCTCATGGTATCATTAGGAAACGGGGCCTCGGGATCAGTTTCTTTAAAAACTGCTCTTTTCTCGTCTTCCTTTTTATTTTCAGTCAGTTCCATGATCTCCAATAAATGTCTCATCAGTATAGCCCCTTGCGCTTGAGTTCCCAGAGCCAGCCATTGGCAATTCGCTTGCCATTCTTTACCATGGTATATTTACCGGTATTAACTAAATCCTTTGCTACATTTCTGTAAAGGTCACGTTCAATTTGGTTATTTGCAAAAAATCTAGTTGTTAATCTTTTGTTAGTTCGATAGGAATCAAGGGCATTGATACCAACACCAACTGCCATACCTGTCATATACGGGTGCTTACTCAAGAAATCTTTGAATCCTTTGATACCGGCTTTACTTTTGGTGGCGAACGATACTTTGCCCATAGCTTCATTCATGAGCCAGTAAAACTTAGTACCATCCGGGTGCTCATAACTATCTAGGATAATTTGGCCTTCCTTCTTCGTATATTCTTCAAATATTCTCATTCTATTTTGTAATCCTTCCCAGATAGATCAGTAAATTCTGATGTTATACTATCAAAGGCATTGCTTCCCGTTTTCGGTGGTGGAGCACTACTCATTGGAGCAGCACTACCAGCAGGCCCAAGACCAAGCTCCTTCCTTAATTCATCTTCTGGATACTCACTATTAAAACCACCAGATGATGGGGTAACTATTGGTTCTGATGCACTTACTGGTGCACTAACCCTTTCTAGTCCTTTATATTTATCATTAACCTTCTGTTTCAGTGTTTTTGCAGCAGAATCCACCACGGCATTAAATTCAGCAAGTGCCTGATCTAATTCTACATGGGCTCTATCAATATCACCATCAACAGATGCCGGGTTTACTATCGGGCCAGAAGAACCAAACGGTACAGAGGCAGAAGCAGGAATAGTTTCCATGTCATTTATTTTAGTTGCATCTTCCTTAGCTATTTCTCTATACTTATCAATGACCTTTTGTCTAAGATTTGAGCAGTCACGTAACTGTAGGATAGCAATTCTGTATGCCTTGGCTACCTCACCGTCACTTACATCACGATTTATAACCTTAAGGGCATCAATGGGGCAATCAGTGTTTGGTGGAACAGGCACATTTGATACAGGCACCAAAACATCATGGTACTCATGCTTTGTGATAACTTTAGGTTCTTTCGTGGCACAGCCAATAGATAAAATGATTGGAATTACTAGAAATAAAATTCTCATTGTGTTATTCCCCCTCTCAACAGAGCCATGGTTTCTTCACAGTTGATCGGGGTGGCAATGGCTTCTATTTCATTAACACGTATTTCCGTGACTTCCTTGACAGCCTTAATATTATCTTCCAGCATACCAATTATTTCAGTACGATTAGTATTTGCTTCCTTCAAATCATTGATATGGTTGTTTGTTGATTCGATCTTACCAATACATTCACGAGTGTTAGCCTTCTCCCTTTCCACATCAAGTTTCAACTCAACAACCTGTACTTTCAATTTAGCTTTGTCAGCTTTAAGACTGTGTATGTCCCATTTAAGCAAACCAATATAGCCACCTACAACAGCAAGTAAAATTGCGGCCCCAATAGCCATAGCTTGGTTGCCCCCAAACATTTTAAGGATCATACTTATCATTATGCTCTCCGGTTACTATCTGGAAACTTTGGAACTCAAAGCAGAAATATTATACTTTGCATTCCTGATTTCATTTCTAGCTGTTCTTAGCTGTTTAAGAGCAAGGTTAAGGCGACGTGTGGTCTCACGTATAACACGTACTTGTCGATTATTACTATCTTTTATGGAGTTGATTTCGTCTCTAAGAGAATCCAACTCTGCTTTAACATCTTTATCCATGCTCTGATACTTATAGTTATTATATTAGTATTTACCCCAATGGATTAAAGATGTTACGCTTTTGGTGGGTTTATTTTCCTTTCAGCATTTGTTCCCATGCTATGCTTATACGCCGATAAACTTCCAGAGAAAGTAAAGCATCTTCAAGAGAATTGTGTGTCTTTCTATCTTTCAGCCCAAGACGATTGAATAACGTCGGGGAATCAAACTGTTTAACAGTGCCCATTGATAGGGCAAAAGTGTCAAAATGGCGATGGCCGAACTTAATTCCTTTGATTCCGTAGCGGTATAGCATGTCTTTGAAGAAGGGTATGTCAAATGATACTAAATTATGCCCAAGGCAATATAATGGCTTTTTGACACCTATGTGTTCCATGATGAACTCAACCATATCTATCAAGGCGTCTTCTTCATCCACCCCATGTTCTTCTAGGTATTCCTTAGATAGACCATGTACCTTTTCAGCCTTAACATCCCAGAGGGATTTGCCATTCCATTTTATTTCTCTATATATCTGAGCAATGGGCTTATAATCTGAAGTGTCGGCAACTACCAATCCCCAAGATACAGCTTGTACTCCGGTTGCTGGAGTTTTATTGGAATGTGATTTGTTTGCTTCCCAGCATATTCCACTAGTTTCACAATCCATTGCTAATATTCTGTTTATAGGTGTGCCTGATGACATAATTATTCCTATTCTATACGAGCTAGTAACGACTTCACTCGATCATTTAAATATGCTACCGTGATTTCAGCACCCTTACCCATACTGAATTCCACAGTGTATTTTTTAATTAGGCTATCCACCATAGCGGTAAAGTGTGGATTGACAGACCTAACGTTGTCTTCTTCGGGAATATAATCTCTCCCCGATAAGTATATAGACCAATCAAACAGCCTCTGTTGCGCTGCTTGGCATTCCATGGCATAATTGTTTAACCAATCAGAGTATTCATTGAATGGTCCAACTGATACAAGGGCATATACAAAAATGTCAGCAAAGGTACGTTCTACAAGAATAGTGTTTTCTTGTTGAAGAAAACCATGTAAACTCTGTATATGGTTGAGCAAGAGATTTTCTTGAAACCTGATCTTAAGAGGAAGGTATTTGTTTATTTCTGGTAAACTATAGTTCCAATTTTCTAATAAATGGCGTGATGTCTGTAACTTCGAATCAACTACCCTACTATCTTTTTCAATGGCCGCTTGAATGAGCGTTGATTTTCCTTGCCCTTGTGCCCCCGAAATGCCTATGATCATTTTTTAATGCCCCTTTTTATTCTCTCAGCTTCTTCTGCGGTATCAAGGATTTCTTGTAATTTCACATTTGAAGACTTTTCTAATTTTATTTTGTTGTCTTTCATGATTTGTTCTATCTGAAGCAACCGAGCAAGTTCATCTTGAAATTTCGGCTTAATTTTGTTAAACTTCCTTTCATACAAATCTCTCTTATGATTGGTTTTGGCTTCCGCAATGGTTTTAGTATATTTAGTGGCTACGGTTGCATACATTAACAACGATTGAACAGTCACATCATGAAGTGTTTTGAGAGCTTCGGCATCTGCTGCCGGGACCGGGGGTTGGATTTTAAATAGCCGACGAAATTGCTTAACTATTGAAGTCCAGAATTCTTTTATCATTATCATTATCTCCTGAAGATAAAAATAATATCACATTATAAAAAACAATGCAAGCTTAATCTGGAATTCCTGTCAATGTTAAGTATTGAACATTACCAAGGGAAGAGATTACTGCTTCCTGTGACCCATCCTCGGAGAAGTTTTTGGTAGGATCAATGTCAGTTCCAGATAAAATTCCCTTACGAATACCTGCTTCATCGGAGAATTTCTTACCAACATTATAGATCCAAACTTCTGTAAAAGTTTCATCGGCTTGTTGCTTCTTACTTACTAGATTGGCACCTTTGATAGACCGTACAATACCTTCGAATTTTGATTCCTCTTTCTCTTCCTCGGGTTCATGTTCATCTGGGTTCATGTCATCCTGCCCCATTTCCTCTTGTTCCGTTTCCTCTTCACCCATCTTATCTACATCATCACCCTTTTCAGGATTAAAACCATTAACCGTATTTATTTCACCCATCTTATCGTTGCCAAAATTGATTTTGAAATTATCATCGTCTGAGTCCATTTCACCAGCTTCTGCATTAAGCTGACGCATGAACTTCCAACCAGCGTCGGCATCAAAGTCATCTATGTCTTCTTCATCATTGAATTCATTACGTTCATACGAATGGTCTTTGGTTGATTTATATAGATCGTCTTCGTTATCTTCAAAATCTTGTGGATAATCATCTGAGAAATTACGTGTTGCTGGGTTACGATGATTTTCCTCTTCATCATAATCAAGATCATCTATATCACGTACCATATTATCGTAACGGCTGGCCATAACACCAGAGTGTGGACCGGTATGTGCTCGTGAAACCCTATCAAGCCCCTGTCGGGCTCCCCTCTTTCTTACGAACTCATCCATACCCTCATCATCGTCATCGTCAACATTAGACAAACTGGCAAGCATTGCCATTTTGCCCTTCTTTCCAATAAATGGGTTTGATTCAGCGTTTGGATTGAACTTATTATCAGTCAGTTCAAACCGTCTGCTTCGTAATAGCTCAAAGAACCTTGTGGGTTTCATAAATTTTATCCTTCAATATATCTATTGACATACGCCATTTGTATGGCTTTTCTGCGGTCAAACAATACTTGCAAAACTTCTCGACTTACAGTATCTAACACAATAGTTGATGCCCCAACTTAATTATATTTATGCTAAATGGCTTGTCATCTTTTATTTTACACTATTGAAAATAAGACCTTTCCTTGGAAACTATTATAGATATTAATTGTATGATATTATAGGAGTTTAAATGAGCAAGAAATTTCCATTAGTAATAGAAGAACATCCAAGTGATTACGAAGGTTACGATTTCATTACGCTCATACGCTTCAACGATGAAAGTTTCTTAAATATCATTGATAATGTGACAAAGAAGTACATATACGGATATGTAATTGACCTTTGTGGTCCTGAAGGATTTAACGAAGATCTACTAATCAAGACGGCCTTTGATTGGTTCCATTCTAACGGTGATCGTTATCCTATATCCATTGAGTTTTCAAAGAGAGGCATGTTAGCACAGGCAGAGACCATATTGAGGGCATTCCCTTTGGATTATGTAACGAGAGTAATCGGGCCACTTCCACAATTCAACATGGGTGGACCTAGTAAAGTCAGGAAAAGAAAAAGGAAAGAAGTACCAAAAGGTATAGAAGTTGTACGTAAACGAATTATACGAAATGTTTAAAGGATTCGAACTTTTGCCATTCTTCTCTATCTGCCATGTACTTATCAAGCAATGCTTTGCCACGGTCTGTCAGTTCACCCATATCATCTACTAAGTTTTCAGATGTTAATATCTCTTTCCCACGTGGGGTTAATGCGGCGGTCTTGTTCTTATCGTCTACAGTGACATACCCGGCCAAGTCTAGGCTGTCTCTTGCTGCTACAGAATTTCTGGCACCAGTTACAATAGAATATGCCATCTGGGGTGTGGGCGCTGTGCCGATATAGGCGACTGCCGCTTTCTGGGTGTTATCCAGATTCAATCTCGCTTCTTGAATGTTCTCTAGAATTGTCCTTAACGATCTCATATCTACCTTGCTCTATTAAGTGGAGTTGTAGAACTATTGTAAGAGCATATGCGAAGGCATGAGATTTTCTCATATCCTCCGGCATCCTCTTAGTGTACAGTTCTTCCCTATATCTCTCCGGGTTCTTAATGTATTTATACAAGAGTGGTCTTTTGTTAGGACGAATTAGAGCAAACACGTCTGCAACTTCTTGGATTGACGTGGGGCGAACAGTGTTAACCAATTTAAAATGCTTTCCAAGGTGAAACAAGTTTTTTACAACTTCTGGATCTTCAAGCAATTTCCAATTGGGTTCTTCTCTCTGAAGTCTCCGCATTTCTGCCTTTGATCTGAATTGTTTAAGGATATAGAGTTTCAAGAAGTCTGTCTTGAAATACCCCAAATCCTCAGTTTGTTTGTGTGGTATTGCAGCAAGCCCAGTTATTACATCCACGGGAATGGTTTGAAAATAATATCCCACCGGGTGTTGTTTTAATTCCCCCCCTTCTTCCAGCATTGATGCTCGTATGACAGTGGGAAATAGTTTTTGTGGATCATGGTCAGGGGCTATGTCAATATCAATGTCCATTGTATTCTTCTAGTATTCTCTTTAGTTTGGGTATTGTACGAGCTTCCTTGATTTGTTTCAACACATCAATATAGTCACTCTCAATGGAAACAAAATTGCTAATAGTATTGCTATGGGTTTTAAGTATGCGGGTGGCCACGCTGTCTAAATTTTTATCCAAGGTTACAGACAATAACTCCAATAATGGAAAATTTGAGCCTACTCCAGACAAAAAATCAATGGCTTCGCTTAAACGCTCCGCATATAATACGTTTATTTCAATTGCAGGCGATTTTGCACATATTTTCTTCTTATACGCCTCCTCAGCTTCATTCTGAGCGTATTTCCTTCCAAGTTTGATATCATCTATAGTGTCTAGATAATCCTCTATAGGGGCTTCTATGGACTCCTGAGGGGTATTCTCTTGTATGGGCTCCTGAGGGGTATTTTCTTGTTCTATTTCGGCTAATATCTCCAACATTTGCCTTTTTACGTCAATTCTGGAGATAATTGGCCCCTCTTTCTCAAAATACACCTCATCTTCAGTATATTCAAGTTTTGGCTTGGTCATCTTCAGTTTGGTTAACCTTTTAACGGCAGATAAACGACGATTGAAATGTTCTTTATCAATCTTTCGTACTTCCCTTCTCCAAAGACGCCACGCTGTAACACAAGATTTCGATAACGACGAATCTGGTAACTGTGTCCAATCAGATTGGGTCAGCAACAGATTACGGGCCATACTAATATCGTCCCACGGAAGTTCTCTATTTTCGTCTGCCATTGTTGTTCTCTTTTGTTGGTTGTATACCCTATTTAAAGCTTTAATGCCTTAACATAAGTTTTCATTTTTTCCATTTCTTTGGGTTGTTTTTCAAAAATCAAATCCCACTTATCAAAATCCATGAACTTCCCCAACACAATGCGTTGCTCACGGGTCATTTCGTTTTTGACAAACCCAAGAAACTTACTTGAAAATAGAAGTATCCAAGGGGACATTTTCTTGGCCTGTATAATCTGAATCAGCGACGATGGTTCAATATATACGAAAATCTCATGGGCTTCGCACTCAAATATGCGGGTTAATTCAAATACAGTTTCAATGGTAACCGCTGCTTGTTCTTCTGGTGTTAACAGGTTTTCATATTCAGATATGAAATGATCATATACTAGATTAGATGACCAATCCTTAGGCTGAACGTCCAGCTTAACCATGTACTCCATAAATTTTTTCTTACTTGGAAGAGCAAATTTAGCGGCAAATTTAACGAACCTAAAAAACGGCACAAAAACTCTTGAGTCTACAAACCTATCCTGACCATAGTTACGGCGTCCTTTAAGTTGTAACCATGTGGAGTAATCTTCCCACGCAGTTATTCCCTTCGTTGAACGCAGTATCTTGTGACGCTTCATCTGCTCACATTCATGCTTCTTAAATGCTGCCTCTTTCACATATTTCTTGAGGCAGTGCTGGCATTCCATATAACTCATTGTTATTCTTTTACTTTGATATTATTTCAATTGTGGGTTGACCATCAATGTTTCTATATCCATCACTTACAGCTACCATTCCATCTGGATTACCAACTGGTTCTATCCCCTCAAACATTCTAAAAGTATCCCCTCCCTTTATGTCCATTAGCCTTATCTTAACCCATGCATCTCCGACTTTGCACTCGACTAATCGTAATTCTCCTCTCATAGTATCACCTTCATGCTAACTCTTTTTTAATTTTCTTCAGTGTATCTTCTTGTTCGCCCAAACCCTCCGCTATTGTTCTAACAAAATCATGATCAACTAATGGGATGTATCCCAACGCTGTTGCTGTACTACAATGATAATGTCTCCGAAGGGTATCAACAGACGCAGCATATTTTTTACTGCTAGTCTTTTTCTTAACCCACTTGTATCTCTTTGGTTTCCCATCACTAGAAATACACGCTAGTTTATATAACAAGTCACGGTGCACTGAGGGCATCTCAAATATCAACGAGTTCATAAACGCATTGAGCTGTCGTATTTGTATGGGAGATTTACAACCGGCCATCCACAGCATAAGAGTATATGGTGCAATGCCTTTCTTTTCTTCGTCGGTTAGGTTGTTGAAGAAAGCAAGGTCAAAGGCATCTATCCTTTTAAGAACTTCGAAAATGTCAACTTTGTTTGCCATTTACTCTCTTTCGTATCAAAATGCCAATAATAGTGGGCATTTAACCGGACATGAAATGTTAGATAAAAGCAACATAAATCCCCCTTATGTTGCTTTTATCTAACATTAGGGGCTTTCAAACCGGTCATGTAACCGGTCATCTCTTGGGGTGTATTTTATTACCACAGAACTTGCACAAAATATGCCTCCCCCTATGAACCAAATAATCCAGAGGATGAACGCATTCAAGAATCATTTTTTGCCGAACCACCTGAATCTTATCTAGAATAGGTTGTTTCTTTAATACTAACTGGAGGGCTTCCTCGTTAAGAGGTTCTAACTCTCTAAGAAGAGTCTCCATTCTGGTTTTCTTTCTACGCCATGACAATCGTTGGTTCTTATCGGCAAACTTCGAAATATCTGCTAATTCCTTTGCCACTTGATCTTCATCTAATCGTACATCAGTCATCTGTTTCATTTTCCTCGGCATGTAGATCCCAATACAAGGTCAATGCCTTTGCTATAAGATCACCCACAGCGTTTTGAAGTTCCTCTGAGGCTTCCGTCTGTGATATTCTACCCCAATCATGTACATGGGTCATAGCTGCTTGATCGCCACTATCATCTATAATTAACTCGTCATTGGCATCAAGAATATACCTGAACTCACGACGAAATGGACTCTTGTAAAGCGCCAAAACCTTCCCTTCCACCTCGGTGGAGGGTACTGTCGGATCTATCCTATCAACAAGCGTCTTAACAATAACACGTGTCGCGCTGTGATCATTAAGCACTTCTTCCATTAACTGTTTTATTCCACTCATATCAACCCCTAAAATGTCATATCATAAATTGATATGGGTGGCTTATATGTAAATGCCCACCGTTCAAGTCGCTCAATCCTTTCTTCAGTGGTGAGTTTTCGCATCTCAGCAAGATGGGCCTGTACCTTTTCTTCGGCAACCTTTTCTTCACATTCATGGCACATCGTAGGAAATTGCCCACTACCAACAGACATCTCCTTGGTTTGATGACACTCCTGACAAAACACATCTCTGAAATATGCCATATATTTTTCCTTAAAACGATTTAAATTCTGGGTTACGACCTGATACGTTGTTGCCCCTTATCATATCAGCTAATTCAATAATGTCAAGGTCATCTGTGTAATCTTCTGGCCAATCCAGTGAAGATGAGCAAACCATGCGGGTATCAGGATCATCAGGAAGATCATCGGAAACCCTATCAACGAAGTCTTGCACTGAGATATAGGTTCCAAGCACTTCCTCGTCTACTTTTAATACTAGACCATCTTTAGTTATATCAGCATAGAGAGACATTGCAATTTACTCCAAAATGTTTGATAGTTTTATCATACAAGAACTGAAGTTTATTTCAGGATCAGCGACTTGTTGATTGAATCGTATATAGTCAGCAATGATTATGATAGCTTTCTTCCAATTCATTATATCATCAAACCCTTCAACCTGATCTATGTTATCATACAAGAATCTGTAAATATCATCCCACTCACCACTCTCTACATTTTGAATGATGTTCTCTCGTACTTCCATCCATTTCCCTTTAGTTAGCTGCTCAACAACATTTATCATAAGACGGGCTGTATCATCAACATCCATTGACTCCACTAACTCGCCATCAATAATGTTGCCTTCCATGTTCATTAACAGCTTACGCATGTCGGGATAGCATTCATCAACATGCGCTTCAATGACCTCTGCTTTGATATTCTTAATACCTTCCTTTTTTAAAATATGGTAGGCGTGTACTTTCATATCACTTTTATTGAACTCGTTAAACAAAAACTCTTGGCAACGAGACTTAATTTCTGGGATAATTTTGTGCGGCTTGTTACAGGTCAAGATGAAACGAACAGTATCCGCGTATTCTTCCATCATTCGGCGTAATGCTGCCTGTGCATTAGGTGTCAAATAATCAGCTTCATCAAGAAAGACTATCTTGAAATCACCAAGCGGCATTGTCTGCGCAAATCCTTTAACACTATTACGGATGGTGTCAACAGAATTATCATCAGATGCATTCAATATTTTGAAATCACCGTCGGCAATACCCAATTCGTTCTTCAAAATAAAGGCCAAGGTGGTCTTACCGGTACCACGGTGTCCCTTTAAAAGAAGGTGCGGAATGGATTGTTCCGTTATGAATTTAGTGAACCTTTCCTTGTGGGATTCGTTCTGAAAGACATAATTGGCAATCTCTTCCGGTCGATACACTTCAACCCAAAGTCTGTTTGGCATAGTTTTGTCCTGTTAAGTAGGGAGAGTATACTAGAAAAAGAAATAAAAATCAAGAATTTTGATTATTGGGTTGTTTTCTCATACCATCAACAACAGATGATCTTTTGTCTGGAGTAGGCTTTCTTTGCTTAAAATCAGTTAATTCTGTGGATACATCCTCAACTGAACTGGCGATTGACGCTATGGCTTCTTTTGATTCTTTATTTTCAACTTCGGCATTTTCTATAAAAGAATCTAGTTTGGATATAAGTTCCCCATTATCGTCCCTTTCTGGAACTTCTCTTTCTTCTTTAGCTCTATTCACGGCATTATAATAACCCACGTTGGCAGCATATGTCAAGGATATTGCCATTGGATCAAAGATAAAAATGACAGCCAGAATGAAATACAGCATGGCTTTACCAGATTCAAGGCCCTCTATGGTCTTAGAGAGTAGTAAAATAGCACCAAACTCTGCTTCCCCTTCAATACGTTCCAAGGTTAAGTCAAGTTTTTTCTGTCCCAAATCATCCAATTCTTCTAAAATAGATTGGCGTTCAGGCTTAAACGTTCCAATCAGCTCCATACGCTTCGTTACATAGGTTTCTGGGACGTTTGCTATTTGTAGGTCCATACCGGCTAACCTATCAGTTAAAACCGTCTTACGGTTGTCTAGGAGTGTTAACCGGGCATCGTTCTGTGTGATGGATAATGAGTCTTTCTGATAAGAACTTGAGAGGTAACCATACACACCCATCGACGTGACTGCCATGGCTACAATGATCATACTGAATATTATACCTTTCCAAAGCATACTAAGTATGTCTCTGAGTTGGTAAATGACAGATACGCCAACTATTTTACCAACTTCAATGGTTGCTGCCATGTATGTTATTTTCAAGGTTGGTTCAAATAATTCACGAAAACCAAGTACCGTAAACAAAGCTGCCCCAAAAGCAAGGGACAGGGCAGTGATCATAACAATGGAGGGAAAAATATAAGCTCTCATATAGATATATATCAGAAATTAGGCACAACCAAGTTGGTTTGCACCTACCCCACTAGATATAAGAACTTATGATGGTAGATTATGAAGATCGTCCCAAATAGCTAGAATTTTTTCATCAGTTGTGATCCAATATTGTTTATCGGTAACTTTAAACCCGCTGGTCCAACACAATTTCTCTATAAGGACAATCTGGGTTTCTTCAAATTCAGTAACCTTGGGGCCGACAGCTAAAACTCTCCCCCATCTACAATAATCAACTTGTTTATCAGATGTTTGGCGAATTATAACACCGCTAGAAGTTACCGAATCAAACTGCCCACCTCTGGTTTTTTCAATAAATTCAAAAATAATCTGGTTATGAATCGGGACCAATTCAGACAGTGCTACTGCTTCCATAATAAATCCTTATTTTTTACTTTTCGGAGTTCTTTTTACAATCTTTTTTACTGGCTTCGCAGTTGCCGTTGAATCTGGTTCAACTACGGATTTCCCCATTTCAGCCGGGACTTCCACCACATCGGCCACTTCCACCACATCGGCCACTTCCACCACATCGGCCACTTCCACCACATCGGCCTTACTCTTGGCTTCTTTAGCAGCCTTCAACGCATTACGTTTGCTCTGTTCTATCTTATCTCTAGCATCTGCTGCGTTTTTGTTTTGTTCTTTAACCAAATCAGATACGTTACGGCGTGGGTTACGACGACGACGTATATCAATATATTTTTCACGTAGTTCTGCACTTTCTGGCTTTCTGCGGCCTTCAATACTCTGCTTGACTTTAAGCAAGTCAAAGTCAACAACTTCCCCACGTATGCTTCTTGCTTTTCTTTTTACCATTTCAAGACCTCGTTCTTATTCTCAATATCTTAGCGGAAAAATTCACCAATATCTATTTCATGCTCCACACAGTCCACTTGGTGTAATCCGACCAGATATAGTATATATGATGCACAAGAACTTCCTCTACCCGTACCCCATACGACATTTTCTTCTTCAAAGGTATTTACTATAAAAATTAAGGTACGCAACATATCATTAAGATTTCTTTTTTCCCAGAGTCTCAATTCCATCTTAGAGCGGTAGAATCGTAATTTTAATTCGTCTTCTGTAAATACTCTCTCTTTATCTTCAGCCTTAAGTTTATCCAAAACATACTGCGTGATATCAAGAGTCTTGTATTCTTCTGGGATATTCCATTCGAGAGATACGTCATTTACCTTATGCTTGAATGTTACCTTGTCTTCTGGGAACTTATCGTTATAAGTAGATACCTCATTTGATTCAAAATCTTGTTTAGAAACAAACACTTCTGACGCTGGCTGTCCTTTCAATATATGGTCATACAGGAATTCCATCGGTACAACGGAATCCCCATCACCGAAAAGGATACGGTCATTTAATTTAGTGTTGAATGTTCCTAAATTCATACTTATTTATATTCACTCTCTTGCATACCGTCTGAATCATCACGATTTTTAGTTTTAAATTTTTTCCCAGAGCTAATTACACCATTCTCATCCTTTCCCTCTACTATAGAATGAAGCTCTTCGGTATTATCCGTTCGCATATCAGTCTTTGGGGCACTTGATTCCATGCTGGACCTAAACTCTGTTACTGCGGCATTTGAATTACTATCACCCAAATTACTATCATCCAAAATTGTCTCTCTGTTGCTCTTTGGTAATAATCTATCACCAGTATTTTGTACCACAACTTGTGGTTCTTCTGGTTTGAGATTCATTATCATTTCAACAATTCTTTTCCACTGAGATCCATCTGGTAGCCAGTTGTCAGCGTTGAATTCCATGGCTCCATTTAAAAATGCTTGTAGTTCAGGCACTGTAACTTGTTTTACTTTCTTCTTTCTAGGCATATCGTTCCTCACTAGGCCATCAGGTCACCAACTAATGTATTCCTTAAATATTTGTTATAATTGTCTGTTGGGGCAAGACAAACCCAACCATCTGGCCCAACATGATGACACAACATTGTATGTTTATTTAGTGCTGGACTTCTAATGTGAGCCTCTTGGTGGTAATCGACCACTTGTACTGGACCGGGAATTATTTTACCAGTCTCATGCATGTAAACAAGAGCCGTGAATCTTGATCTGGTTAAGTCTGAAATCTCGGCAACATCAACTTGTGCTGTTTCCTCAGAATATACTAAAATATTCCAATTTGTGGGTGCTTCCACAATATAACCATCAATGAGGAACTCTAGTGTGGGAGTTACCTGTTCTTCAAACATTACCAATTCTTGGAGGGTAAAATCAATTTCACCATGAAGCGCTAATTGAAGAACCCAAAAATAGTTTGTTAATGTAGGTGTATCAATGCTGTCAATTAATATGGGGAAAGAATTTTCGTCTGAGATAACCATTATTACAATTCTCCGATCAATTCCATATAATCAACTTTCGTTTCTTTATATGGGTATTTTTTATTTTTATAGTGCTTCTTTCTAATACTAGCATGTCTGCGAGAAAATTTCAAGTCACTATGTATATCATACACGTTTACTCTCACCTTATCGAAAGCCTTTCTTAATCCCCTACCAATACTCTGAATAACCTGTACATAACTTTTACCGGGATCTATCAAAAACAGATTGAATATCCTCTTGATATTCAATCCAGTTGACCCCAGAGAATACGTCGTTATAGCTATAACATCATCCTCTTCTTCAAATGATTTATATAATTCCTTCCGTACTGCTTTCGAATCGGCCCCATAAAAAAAGACTGCGTTGGGTACAAGTTTCGTAATTGCCCTACCAAAGGCTATATTAGGCACCAAAACCAGCGAGTTTCCGGGTGGTTTAGCAACAAGGTTAGCCAGCATCTGCAATCTCTCTGGCTTCTTTTGTATATACTTCTTCTCTGCAATGTAATCTTTAAAGTATTCAGATTTAAATTTTCTGTATGTTAATTTAGCCGCATCTATCGGGTTTTCATCACAAAACTTGTGATACTCAGAGCGTAAATCCTCTATAAGTGAATAGCAATACAAATGTAATTCAGCAAGCCAACCAACTGCAATGAGTTCAGATGCTTCTACCCCTTCAACAACATCACCCATTGTTACCCGTACTGCCATTTTGTCAATGTCTTCTTCGGGTAAAGTACCAGTGAGCCCCATACGAACACGACAACAGGCACCATGCTTGTTTAATATCTCTTGCAGAACTAGACCGGATACACCATGGCATTCGTCAACTATTACGATATGGTATTGCCCAATCAGCCCCTTATTGTTTTGTAAGGATTGCCATGTACTCACTAAATGCTTATGATCAATATCCTTTTTGGTTCCACCATACACACCTACATCAACGCCAACCCTAGTTAGTTCATCATAGGTTTGATCAATTAAGTCTGAAGTTGGTACAATTATGATTGTTCTTAGTTTTCTTTCTTCCTCATATAAGAGGGCCAATACAGCCGCCATTAACGTTTTTCCGGCACCAGTCCCGCCCTCAAAAATCCCCCCAGCTTCCGACAACAAGGCGTTAACACCACGAACTTGATGATCACCAAGCGTAATATCAATGCCCCTACATTGAAAATACTGGTTGTCTATGGGCTGAACAGTTAAGTTATACTTAGCCCGGTCATCAACCAATTTGATACCGTATTTGCGAATTCGTAAGAAGTTTAAAATCTCTGGGAGAAGTCTGACATACGTTTTGCCCTGCTTATCACAGAAACGAATCTTACCATCCCAGTGGCCTAATTTGTATCTTGCTTGGTGACGAAATCCTTTAGCGTAAACTGCAAAGATGTTTGATAGTTCAGAATAATCTGCTATTGACAAACCTCTAACAATTATGTTGATTTCATCTTTAATATGAATCGTGGCTACTGTCATATGTTAATGCCAAGAAATCCGGTTTCTGACGCCTTTATCAAGTTGTTTAGTGTGTAACCGCGCTGCTTATAAGACTCTACTCTACCAAGGAATTTATCGTGAACCTCTTTAACTTTCAAGTAACGAGAAAACAAATCAAAGATGTCATCATGCCCGTCAATTAGTTGATTTATTGCAGCATGATTCAAGTCTCGGGGAGTATTGCCTTTAATATCCTTATACTTCCGGCCACGCTTGTTTTTGATAAGTAAATCTAGATAATCCAAAAACGCCCGGATATTACCAGCGCAGGTTATGAAGAAATGAAATTCGGATGGGTGGGTAGCCAATACATCCTGCACGTTTTGCCCTTCTATATCAACCAAAACTTTTGTTGATTTATGTATTACCCGGTACCGTTCCAATATATCATCGAGATTTGACATATCATCTTCTAAATCTTCAAATGTCTGTAGTTTAAGAAGATGCAGTTGTTCTCTAACTTTTTGTATATCTTTCATTTACTTGTATCCCGCATCATAGTAAGGTTAAACGCTTCTTTTTGTTCATCAGTTAATTCATCAAGATTAAAGGTTGAAATAAAATGGGGGCGTTTTTCTAGTTTTTCCCCCCCGTTCTCTGGTTCTTCCTTTGCTTGTTTTTCTGTAACATCAGCAGGAATGTATTTTTGAAGAGTCTCCATCGTAGTGCTCTTGTCTTTCAGCCCTGTGACAAACTCTTTTGGCCCCATAACCTGACTAACAGCACGTAAGGAACTGGATATGTCTGCAATCTGATAAGGTGTTGTGCCATCATCAAGTGTTGTCCAAGGTATAGTAAAACTGACAGATAGTTTGAGTTCTTCGTTTATCTCACCGGCATCACCCAAAGACATCCCCTTTTCTAATATAACAAATCCAACCACCATAATGAAATTGCTTTCTGGAGAGAACCTGTAAATATTTTCCCACGAAACTGAGGCTTTAATTTCATAGATAACCTGAAACGTTCGATCTAGTATATCCTGATACTTCGCCAAGATATGTAGTTCAAACGCTTCTTTAGTTTTTAATAAAGAAAGTATAGGACTATCCACGTATTAATCCTCTTCGGCTTTCTCAGCCGCTACTCGTTTAGTTAAACTTAAATCAACTTCGGTCCTACAATTTGGACAATTAACTCTTATAAAGGGTGGAAAACGGGGGTCATTTTTGTTAATATTTCTATCTGAGCCCTCTTCATCCTCTATCACTGCTTCGCACCAACTACACGTCCCTTCCCATATCCTTTTACAAACGTCCTTTCCTGCTTTGATTACTCTCATATTATTTCCTCTTCGATAGATTGTTTAATTTTCATGATTTATCGTCGGTCTCTTCCGCTTCCTTTTTCTTCTTGGCGTTTCTTTGGCGTTTATTTCGCATGGATTCGCCAATATCTTCTTCTAGTTCTGGAGTTATCTCAGTTACGTAATCATCAAGATTGGCATTAACTTCCCTGTCGTCGGTATCGACTTTTTTGATTTCCTCAAGAAGCATATTCATGAAGTCAAGATCGGCTTCCGCTTTCTTCTGTTGGAACTTTTTACCTTCATAGGTTTTCGGGGTAAACCACCCACCATTCTTCGAAACAACACCGTATTCTACGGCAATCTCAATCAAACCAGAAAACGGATCAACACCATTATCATATGGTATTTCAACCTTAACTACTTGCTTCTCACGAGCAAACCTGTTTTTATAGGATTTGCTCTTAAGAGTGAAACCCCTGTGTACCTTCTTATCACCAATCTTTTCTTTGAAAACTAACTTTTCAAAGATAATGATCTGGCTGAAAGCAAATTTCCATGACTCTGTTATTACCCACGGTTCCTCATATGCTAAAGTCTTATCTTGTTGCACATACGGTTGTTGTGTGCAGATGATAGTCACTGGTAGGCTATTAACAGAGTGTACCCAAGTTTTCAAGGTTGCTTTGATCTGCTTGGCTTGCTGTCCTTGGTCACCAGAAATGGCACCAGTCTTATCCAACTTATCTATTTCGGTAGATGTTAGCAACATGTTGAGTGAGTCAACAACGATTAACCCTCTTGTTTGTTCCCCACTTTGTCGATACATCTTAAGGATGTTGTTCACTTCAGAAGTTGCTTCTGGGATTCCGTCCACACCAATATAGTTGTAGTTTTTGTTATCAACATCAACCCCACAATTTCTCATGAATGCTTCATCAAGAGATGTTTCCGAATCCACAACGAATGTAAATCCACCTTCATTGAGGACACTTGCAACACAACTAGCAGCTACAAGGCTTTTACCAGAACTGGAGTGTCCAGAAAACATCGTAAGACGGCCTTGTGGAAGACCTCTAGCAAAATTACCAGACATCAACTTGTTTAAAGCATAGTTGCCGGAATGCAAAAAATAATTCGGTGGCAACAATTGAGTGTTGATGTTGACTTTTTTAGCTTGCCCCTTTTTGTAATCTGCCATAAACGACATAGGCATTCTCCTTTGTTATTATAATTGAAGAAAAAAAGGAGGGGGAACTTCCCCCTCCCCAATCGAATGTGTGACGCAATGATATTTCTTAATCTTCGCTTCTTAGTTGAGCTAGAATATCACCGTCATCGTCATCGTCACCATCGTCACCAGCAGCTTCAACTATGGAATCAAGGGGGCTTTTATCTCCACTATCATCATCAGTATCAGCATTATCGTCATCGTCATCCCTCGTGCTTGTCTTGCTTTCTGACTTAGCTCTACGGTTGCGATTGATCTTATCCATTAATTCGTCTTCAGATTCAGTCTTATCATCATCTGAACTACCGCCATTGAATTCGGCCTTCAAATACCGCTGAAGGAGTTCATCGGCTTCATCATAGGAAGGAATGTCTGGAATAAGAGCAGATAATGGTTCATCTGTAATTCCTTCTCTCCAACCCTTCTTGATCTTTGACGATTTGCGTGCAAAACCGCTACCCAAATCATACTTACCATATTCCTTTCCGCCCTTACTGAGCTGAATTTGCTTCTCGATAATAAAATCAAGTCCATCGTCCAGATCCCAGAAAACATCTTCTTCGTCAAGTTTTCCGATTTCAGATTTTAGCTTAGTAGCTAACTGATAACTGAACTTGAATACTTTGACTGTGCCCGTTGCAGGCTCGTCATCTTCACCGTACTCAAGACCATCCTTTGTAACCAAACCACGGACAAGGGCATACATATCACGGTAGAAATATTTGCCTTTATCGTCGTTTTTGGCTTTGTAAAACTTCTGGGACATTTCACAGATAGGACAACTTTGTTCCTTGCCATTGTTCTTGACGCAGGGCACGCGAGTAATCTCATCATTTATATGCAGAACATGCTCCATATAATCGGTGTAAACTACTAGGGGGTTTTCCTGATCTGGATCTTCCAGAATTCTTATCTTGGTTATGCCGTCTTTAGGTAATTTCCAATGGGGGTAATAAAATCCACTATTAGAACCACTTTCCTTACTTTCATTAGTAAGCCTTTCTTGCAAGGCTTTAATCGAACGTCTAGTCATTTTCTTATTCCTCGTTTCTTATTATGCTTGTTGCTTAAGATTCTTGTTGCTTAAGAGTCTAACATATTCCCGTAAAGGATTTAGCATCCATACTACGTTGATGTCCCAACGTTAGAGCAGTATACTACGCTGCTTATAATTATCAACACTTATTTTTAATTTATCGAAGAAATCTTTCTTGTCTAAGTTTATCCGTAAGTGCAATAAGATGTTTACACAACCCCGGTATCCTAGTGGGGTTGACTGGTTCCCTATTATCAGTCTTATTAATATAAGGATCTGGTGGGTCACCAAGTAAACTACCGTCTTTATTATTCCATACAGAAAAACGGTAATAAAAATCAAGACAACTGCATCGTACTTTCACATCTTTACCAGTATAACCAACTGGTTCAATGACGTAATCCTGATCATCCGGGGTCTGAAAACTAAAGGCATTAGCCTGATCATCATCTCCCCCCAAATATGTGATGTTATCAAAAAACATCTTTGTCTCATACTCCTTGGCACTTGAACGAGTAGTAGCTCCAATCCCCACCGCGTTTATTCTTGGTGCCGCTATATAAACTGTCTTCACTATCTGCACTCGTCCAGCACTTTGCTTCCGTGGGGTATTAAACCCCCGTAGCGTATTACTATATAGCCCAGCTAAAGGAGTTTCTATTAAAAATTGTACAGGTATGATTATTTCGATCATACTATTATATATCAGAGAACTCCCCCCGGAATCGGCATTTGCTCGTATTCTTGTTCCGTATACCACTCGTCTCCTTCGGCCTGATCTTCAAACCTATAGAGCTTAGCGTAGGCTCTAGGATCGTACATGGAAATTTCGCCTAGCATTCTGATAATCACGTATAGGGCTGAAATACAGTCATCTGTGGAACCTTTCTGAGCTTGAAAGCCATCTGCCCTTCTAATATATGTTTTCATCTCCCTATACAGCATCTTGGAGTAAATAAGCATTTCGTCTCGTTCAAACATGTTCTTGAAACGAATAGCACAATCTCTCTTGGATGTGGCTGTGGTTGTGAAGCCCAACTTGTTTTTGCCCGGTTCACTCATAAAATGGGCATACATCGGTGGTTTCTCATCCTGCATATACAAGGCTATCACTGCTCTGCCAACCCCATTAGATTCTACACTAAAATATACATCGTTACTATACTTTTCTAGAAATCCTATAACTTTCTTCAGATGAGAATACAACACCACCTCACTAACAGTATTCTCCCTCCACTCCATCACCTGATACATAGATGGAAACTCAAATACTTCAATCACAGAATAGTCAGCACCACTTCCTGTGGCCGGGTCTACTCCTATCAAGTACGTCATTTCTTGAGATATTGGCTTAAAAAAGTCCTGTTCTTCAATGTTGAACGCAATTGGGATATTCTCAACCAGCTTTTCTGCTTTCTGAACCACACGAGAGTCAAACAATGAACTATCGGATGATATGAACTCACACTCATACTCTTGACGCCACCTATGTTCAGTGATATTCTTTATTTCATTCTCTTTAAATTCCTCATCTCTGCCCGGAGGATCATCCCAATAAACTCTACGTGGGAAGAAGTTATTGCTACCGGCTTCTGCTCCCTTCCAAAGAGTAGAAAACAAATCAACATCCCCATTCGGGGTGGAGGTGATAATCATCTTACCACCAGTACTCAACGTTGGTGAGATAGCTCCCCAAAACTCTTGCTGGATATGTGCCTTCACGAACGCCAATTCGTCACAGTACAATAAAGAAATGGAAAGACCACGACCTGATGTTTCTGTGGTTGATCTAGCAATGATGCGTGATCTATTATCAAACGCGGCAGTACCCTTGTTCCAGTTATCGTCTTGTATACCGGGCTTCAACCAATTGGGTAAACCCTCATAACCCTCCTGAATCCTCTTAATGATTTCCATTGCACTGTCAGCATCCTTGGACACCACCAATATGGTTTTATCATCATGAAATATGGCGTACCATAGTAAAAATGCAGCAGATGTTTCTGTTTTACCTGTTTGCCTAGCAGATAGTACGATATTGTATCTGTTCTCTAAATAGTTATTGACTATATCCTTTTGATAATCGTACATCTTAAAAGGAATTCGCCCGCGAACTGGATGTGTTATCTTGACATAAGTCTCAATGAAATAAATGGGGGATAGCAAGCACTTCTTTAACTCTTCTAATTTATCAAAGTCAAGTTCAATGGGTTCATGTGCTTTCTTTAGATATGGGTTGTTCTTTCTGCTCATACCTTATTTATATGAGCAAATCTTATTAGCAACCGGCTAATAACCGTAGTTATAACCGTAGTTCTGGTCGTACTCCGGCATTTTGTTTACTATCATCTTTCCCGATGGTCGTAAATGAGCCATTATCTCGTACAACTCTCGATCAGATAAGGCCGTGGGAGCATCCAGAAATATATAATCAGATGATCTTCCTTTTATGGAAATTATCAAATTATCAGAATGCAAAAAATCAATGGCCCCCATTTCATTAGAATTAAGATGTTTTAATACTATTTTCTTATTAGTGGGGTATTCCATGACAATCCCATTTATAGTAAAAGATCGGAATATGCCGCGCATCATATGATCATTTAAATGTTTTTTATTAAACAACATTATCACATTCTTTCCACACAAGGCATAGTAAGAGGCAATGATAGCCAATAAAGTAGATCCCCCCGTTGCTCTTCGTTGTGACCTCGTGACAAGGGTATTTTCGCCATAGAAAACTTTTTCAACGAACCGCTGTTCAGAGTCATCAAATTTTATATCAGAAAACAGATGGTGGACATCATTAAACCGACAATGGTTTCTAATAAAGTCCACTATTCCGTTCGGAACATGTTCGTATGACTTACCTAATGAGGGAAGCCTCGTTGCCATAATAGCTTGCTCTCCATTCCCCATTGATTACATTAATCAATGCTCTGGAACCGTTGGGGTAGATGATACAATGTGTGTGCAACCAACTTGATGGCCCCACGGCATATTCAAGATCCCTTCTGGCTGACACACCAACTTGATATGCACCTTCAGTGATACCCGGTGAATGTGAATGACCGATAACAGTCTTGGGACCAATTTTTGCAAAAGACGATATATTTCCACGAGCACCGTTAATACCAACATCACCATGGAAAATAATTTCAATACCAGCAATCATATAACTTTCATCACGCTTCAAGAACCGTGTGATTTTGCTTGAGGGTAACCCATCCTGATCCAGTGGGTTATTGCACCAAAGTTCAAATGCTGGGATTGTTTCAAACCCGGTTGATGTCTTCCTCACGTTTGACAACTGCTGTAGTTTCATATAGTGAAATAAACGGGCGTTTTCTGGATCTAATTTAGGGTCACAATCATTCAACCAACGATCAAACGCTTCGTTATGATTTGACGGCACTATCAGATTGGTCATTCCCGGTCTAGTAATCTTACTAATGAAGTCTGCTGAAATCTGTAACCCTTCTTCAACATTATCACGACCTAAGTGATGCTTACCGTATGCTATTATATCGTTGTTTTTGTGGTGATGGTTTCTACGATAGAAATCTTCAACATCATGAAGGACCATAATTTTTGGATGCAAAGCACCAACTATGGACTGTGGGCCAATAAACGTGGCATTCTCTACGCCTTCATCAAGAAATTCAGCATGAATATCTCCGGGGACAAATCCTGCTATACCTTCATGCTTTGTTCTACCAGTAGTAGTGTAAAGATATTCAAGGTCATAAAAAGAACCATCCTCATCACCATGAACTTGACGAATGTGGAATTTATCGTTGTCAACTTCAACAATTATGGCACTGATATTATGGTGAAACTTGCCTTTATGACCAGCTTTACTATCGGAGTAATTATCAACTGTACACGTTCCAGATGTGGTGAGAATCTTAGGCATGTTCTTGTTCGGGGTGGCAACCGTTTTCATCTGGACTTTTGGATGACCAAATATAGCGGAATCAGATCCCGTCAACCCATCATACCCAGACAACGGAATATTGGCAGTTGGCTGTATTTTAGCTTCAGCAATAAGTCGTAACCCCTTACATAACTGAACATCAGAAGTAACAAGATACGGTTCTAACTCTTTAAACCAATATTCATCAGCTTTGTTTGCTGCTGTCCATATTGATGTTGGGTTTCTGTACCTGACCGGTATGACCATATATCTACCGTTACGTATTTCACAATACTTAAGGCAAGTTTTGTTAAATCTATCATGGACTGGAGTAGCGTTCTGTGCAGAAGTTATGACAAAAATTTGTTTCTTACTTTTGGAAACTTTAGCTGGTGTCGGGCCAGCATCCTTTCTAAGGATATTCTTATATGTTCTTTCGAAAAGTTCAACCTTTTCGATATCTATTGAACCATCGAAGTCGTCTTGAAACGGTAAATACGAGAGAAACAAACCAACCCTTTCAATTATCCTTAGCCTTCGTCTGGAGATGGTGTCAACTTCTACTCCATGATAGTTGGCAAATTCTTGCCTTGTAAATTTTGCTGTTTGTGCAGCGTTATATCTTGCTATGAAATCTTTGTTGTCTGTTTTTATTATTATATTAGTCATGTGGTTACCTAATCAGTTTTAAAATACGCATCCAGTTTCCTAGATGGGGTAAAATAAATCTTGTATCTGTATCCCGTAACATTCTTAGCATACTTTTCCTTCTTAAACCGCAACTTAAACAGATCATTGCCGTCCTCATCAGCAATGCGGATTGATGGGTTTAGATGCTCGGGGCATATAGCTTCCAGTTTAGCATCATATAAATTACAAAACATATTCTCTGCATTAAAGTTCCCGTTAGCGGTGTCATCCGTAGATATTAATATGCACTCACCATCATACGAAATAGACACACCATAACATGCTTCGATCATATGCTGTAAAAGGTTTTGTTTGAAATCAACTAGAGCAGAGTCAAATGTTCTAGCAAACCCCATGTTTATTCTTTTACATAATTCTATGTACAAATTACGTGTGGCCAACTCAACACTTTCAACTGTTGGTGATCCATTATTGTGGGCAGTCTGATAGTATACAGACGAATCGACTCCAATGTCAAGCCCTAAATGTGCATTTATAAATTTACGCTGGGAGTCAAACCCATAATCTTTATTCAATTCTTTCTGCCCAATCCCGCCAATTCCAGTCTTAAAATTGTAAATTGGTAAAAATGACTGAAACACATTAACTTTAGTATTGTCAACCATTACACTGGTGTCTCTAGGCTTATCAACTGAGATATTGTCTACATCTATCACAATCCTGTTAATGACACCATTGTTAGTAACTAGAGATACCATTTGGTTAAACCCGGCATCATCATTTACAAAGTCAATGATGTGGTTGACCATAACGAATTCACGTGATAATGTATCATGCATAAGCTTTCCTAGAAGATATGCTTTTGCTGCCTCCGAAACAGTTACTCGTATAGAAATTTGGTCTACAGTACCGGTGGATGGTTCTATACTTTGAAAATCAACACTAGATTTACCACGAGCCAGATATCCCAAAAGATGAACCACATGATCTGAAGCCAATTTAACACCTTGGTTTCGTATAAGAAACACAGAGGCTATACAGTACGCCAACACCGTATTAGCGACTTCATCAAGAACTGCTTGAGACGGCGTTGGTAAATACAGTTCAGCTAAGTGGCTATGCTTAACCATCATTTCCCTCACTCAATTTCTTACGTAGTTCATCCAATAACGCACTTCTATCATCAACTATCAGAGTGTTATTAGTTACCCTTGGACCGCCACCAGTTCCTTTAGAGTCTAATTTATCTTTATGTTCTTTCATCTTTGCCTTATGAGCGGCGGCATTCAAAGCAGCATTCAAGTGTTGGACAGATACTTCACCCATGCGGGCTTTGTATCTTCCCTCTACTCGGTGTACCTCTTCAGACAGTTCATCGAACCCATCCATAGCACTATCGTATATCTCTTGAAACTGCTCTTCAATTTCTTCATCTTTTGGATCATATTCTTCATCCTTGACCAACTCTCCCCCTCGTTCGAACACCTCAATCTCCGTTGAGTTAGGTTCGATATCGAAGAAATCCTCAAGTGGGTGCTCTATGACTTTAACAACTTTCTTCTTATTGTTCATGCTAAATACCCATTATTGTTTGTATATAAGGTATTTATGTTTATTCTTTTCTTGCGTTCGTAATAACGGTATTACATACCCTACTGAAAATACCATACATTAAGTCAGCATTGTCTTCTAAAACTGCCGTAAGTTGTTGATCAGTAAGTGTTCTGTTACATGTGTGGCTATACCAGTCTACTAAACTATACGATGCGGCAAGTTTACCTATCAAATATTCCTCATATCCTTTCTGAATAGCTGATATAATATCAGTGTTTAGTTCTTTTTCGGATGCGGGTTCATCAAGGACACGTGCTAACTCCACCACACTATTGAGAATGTTTATATCATCAACGGATAACCCGGTCATATCTATCTTCTTACTAATAAGTAAAGCCATGGCTCTAATTAATTGATCCATATCAATCTTCCTCGTTAATTGGTTTATCTAAATTAAACTTAGCTTTAACACGTTTTAAAGACATCTGCTCTAATGTTATCTGCAAGGATCTCCTCGCGTGTTGCAGCTTACCATACTCGTAATCGAGATCGTGTAACTCTTTTCGAACTCTGTCAAGCATGAGGAATATCTCACTAAGTTCTGGGTCACTTAAAATTTCATCACGAAATAATTTATATTCCTTATTATCAATTGTTATCGTTATAGTTTCTGATTCTTGAAATTCAGGCATAATACTATCCAAAATCTTCTACAAGACTAATTAATTGTTCTGCGTCTTCTTCAGTTACAATATTATCAATAAATGCTACTGTAACAGATTCTTCAATTTTTGCAACCTCTTCTGTTATTTCTTCTTCAAAAAGGTTTTCAGGTGGTAGCTTGACTGGGGCATC
>Ga0114923_10000326_pt1 | contig 40432 bp, 9 predicted proteins | sample SumtaG_FD_89578 | JGI IMG/M metagenome (GOLD analysis project Ga0114923, IMG submission 89578) | Deep subsurface microbial communities from Indian Ocean to uncover new lineages of life (NeLLi) - Sumatra_00157 metaG | ecosystem: Environmental > Aquatic > Marine > Oceanic > Sediment | place: near... | reverse complement strand
GTCATGAAGTCATAGATGCATTTGAGCAGAAATTGAAAAATAAAGGATATGACTGCAAACGCCTTCATACATCCCATGCTTTTCATTCAAAAATGATGGACCCCATTTTAGCGGAATTTGAAAGAAAGGCAAAGCAAATCAAATTAAATAGCCCACAAATTCAATATCTATCCAATCTAACCGGCAAATGGATCACTGCTGAAGAAGTGACCGACCCCCGGTATTGGGCAAGGCATATTCGTGAGACCGTACGATTTTCCCATGGCATGAAAGAGTTATTAAAGGCAAACAAATCAATTTTTGTAGAGGTTGGTCCGGGAAGGGTTTTAAGTACATTTGTGAAAAAAAATACAGGAGAGCAGCCAGCGCACCTGGTTATTAACCTGGTTAGACATCCACAGGAAAAAGTATCTGACCAGGGTTTCCTATTGACTAAAATTGGTCAGTTGTGGCTTTATGGGAAAAAAATAGATTGGCGGGAATTTTATTCGCATGAAGAGAGACGTCGCATTCCTTTACCCACCTACTCTTTTGAGCGTCAGCGTTATTGGAAGTATATGGATGATTTTGTCAAAAGTAAGGATAATATGGGTGATATATCTTTATTAAGTAAAGAAAAGGATATTTCAAAATGGTTCTATGCCCCATCCTGGAGACATTCTATCTTGCCTCCCGCTAGAAGGGGGGAACCACTGAAATCTTTAATATGGCTTGTGTTTATGGATGAATGCGGAATTGGTGTAAAGCTGGTGGAACGACTGGAACAGGAGGGTCATGAGGTGATTATTTTGAAAACCGGCCCTGCCTTCAGTCGCATCAGTGACTGTCAATATTCCATCAATCCCGGGCAGGACAATTGTTTGGCGGAATTATTCAGCGAACTTAACCGATTAAAGAAAATTCCCGATAAAATACTCCATTTATGGGGTATCACAAAGGAAAAGGATATGGGATGTACTTTTGAGGAGGTTGAGCGTGCCCAGGAGCTCGGGTATTACACTCTTCTCAGCCTGGCCCAGGTGGCGGGGGGGCAGACCCTAACGGATAAACGCGAATTTCAACTGGTGGTTATCGCAAACAATATACAAGAAGTGGCCGGGGATACCAAGGTTATCCCCGGTAAAGCAATGGTTCTTGGCCCGGTAAAAGTCATTGGTAAGGAATATCCCGGAGTAAGCTGCCGTTGTGTAGATATTAATCTCCCTGAACCCGGGACCCTGGAAGAGGAAAGATTGGTCACCCGATTGTTGGAGGAAGTTGGGGCAGAATCATCAGATACGGTTATTGCCTACCGCAGAAATCACAGGCTGAAGCAAAGTTTTGATCGGGTTCCCTTGGATGAGTTGGAGGGAACTGCGCAGCGCATAAGAGAGGAGGGTGTTTACCTGGTCACCGGTGGGCTTGGGGGTATTGGTCTTGTACTGGCGGAATACCTTGCCAGGAGCGTACAGGCAAAGTTAATACTGACAGGACGTTCTGCGTTTCCTCCCAGGTTAGAGTGGGAAAAATGGCTGCTGTGCCATGAAGAAGACGACGCGGTTAGTATAAAAATCCGCAAGCTGCTGAAACTGGAGAAGCTGGGAGCCAGGGTCCTGGTTTATTCTGCTGATGTAGCCGATCTACAGCAGATGAAGGAGGTTATTCACCAGGCAGAGCAGCAGTTCGGACAGGTAAACGGTATTCTTCACACTGCAGGGCTTGCCGATTATGCAGGAATCATCCAGCGAAGAACAAGAGAGATGTCGGACAGTGTTCTGGTTCCCAAAGTGAGAGGTACATTGGTTCTTAATCGTATTTTTGAAAATGCCAAACTAGATTTCTTCCTGCTGTGTTCATCCATAAGTTCAATATTGGCACCCTATGGGCAGGTTGGCTATAGTGCTGCAAATGCGTTCCTGGATGCATTTGCAAGCTGCAAAACCTGTACCGGCAGCACATTCTACGTGAGTGTCAATTGGGATGCCTGGCAAGAAGTCGGTATGGCGGTAGATGCCGCACAAAAATTTTGGGGCAGCGGGGATACACGGGAATCCCAATCCATACTAAAGCATGGAATCTCTCCTGGAGAGGGTATCGAGGCCTTCAACCGCATCTTGGATAGCTCAATATCCCGCATCGCGGTATCCACCAGGAATTTAAAATTTATGGCCAAACAGGTAGATTCGCCCGACGATGAAAAATCAAACCTTATGAAAGGAGCAAAGGAAACAATCATCCCTGAAAACTTACACCATAGACCTGAAATGAGTGTCGAATATATTGCACCCAGGGATGAAATTGAACAGACCCTTGCCAATATATGGGAAAATTTCCTGGGCATCGAGAAGGTGGGCATACATGACAACTTTTTCGATCTCGGCGCAACTTCATTGGATATTATCCAGGTAAATGAGAAGTTAAATAAAGTGTTAAAACAGGAAATTCCTGTTATAAAAATGTTTGAATATCCAACCGTCAGTACTCTTTCACAGGATTTGAATTTGAAAGGTTCCGGGGAAGGTCTTGGTAACCGTGAAAACTATAGGGTTGATGAAATACAAGAAGGAAAAAAGCTTATGCAAAAAAGACTTAAAAAAAGTGGGAAATAAGATGGTTGAAAAAAATACAAATAATTTGACTGGATTTGAAGCAGCAGTTATCGGTATGGCCGGTAGATTTCCCGGCGCGAATAATATCGATGAATTCTGGAATAATTTGAAAAACGGTATTGAATCTATCGCTTTTTTTTCAGATGAGGAACTGGAAGAATCCGGGGCAGATTCTGAAATATTAAATAATCCTGATTATGTGAAATCAAAAGCAGTGCTTGAGGACATCGAATTTTATGATGCACCTTTTTTTGGCTATTCTCCGGGAGAGGCAGAGATAATGGAACCACAGGTACGCATCTTCATGGAATGTATCTGGCACACGTTAGAGGATGCCGGTTATGATCCTGGTGCCTACGATGGATTGATCGGACTTTATGCCGGTGCAACAGATAATATGTTGTGGCAAAGTGCGGTCTTTTTTTCCGGGTCAAGTGGTGTGTCTGAAACGTTTTCATCAGGAAACCTGGCCAATAAAGATTTTTTAAGTACACGAATTTCATATCGATTCAATTTAAAAGGCCCCAGTTCAACCGTTTTTAATGCCTGTTCTACATCATTAGTGGCTCTTCACCTGGCTTATCAAGGATTATTGAGTGGTGAATGCGATATCGCCCTGGCAGGTGGGATTTCTATTACTTTACCCGGCAGAGTTGGTTATGAATATCAAGAGGGAATGGTTAATTCATCGGATGGGCATATCCGGTCATTTGATGAGCAGGCAAATGGAACGGTTTTTGGAAATGGCGTCGCTGCCGTTGCTTTGAAGCGTCTTAAAGATGCCATTACTGATGGTGATACGATTTATGCTGCTATTAAGGGCTCGGGTATCAATAATGATGGCAACAGGAAGGTGGGATATTCTGCTCCCAGCACCAAAGGGCAAGCAGAGGTCATTAAAGCGGCTCTGCAAATGGCGGAAATTGAGCCTGAAAGTATCGGTTACATTGAAGCCCACGGTACAGGAACAACCATCGGGGATCCCATCGAAATTGACGCGCTGAGGCAAGCATTTAATACCAATAAGAAAAATTTTTGTAAGATCGGAACCGTTAAGACCAATGTTGGACACCTGGATGCCGCTTCTGGAATTACAGGTTTTATAAAAACAGTACTTGCTTTAAAACATAAGATCATTCCAGCCAGCCTGCATTTTGAAAATCCCAATCCAAAGATTGATTTTAAGATGACTCCCTTCTCTGTAAATACAGGGCTGACTGAATGGAAATGTGATCAATACCCCTTAAGAGCGGGTGTCAGTTCATTCGGTATTGGAGGGACAAACGTTCATGTTATCCTGGAAGAATGCCCGGAAAGGCCACCCAGTGGCCCCAGTAGGGAATATCAACTGATTTGTCTCTCTGCCAGAACAGAATCCTCCCTGGATCGGATCACCCTGAACCTGGTTGACTATTTTAAGAAAAACCCTGGTATTAATCTGGCAGATGCTGCCTATTCATTACAGATGGGAAGAAGAGCTTTTAAAAAGAGGCGGATGCTGGTTTGTTCTTCCATTGATGAAGTTATCGATGGGTTGGGAAACCATGATTCAGGGGGAATGCAAACTTATGACGCATCGGAAGAAAAAAAGCATGTTGTATTTATGTTTTCCGGGCAGGGGCCGCAGTATGTAAATATGGGATTGGATATATACCTGGCAGAACCTTCGTTTCGCGCGGATGTGGACCACTGCCTGGAAATTTTTAAATCCATATTTGGCTGTGATGTGAAACACATTCTCTTCCCTGGTCAGTCAGACACCAATAAGAACAAGGAAGAAATACCATCACAGGAGAACATGGCAAAAGGTGAAAAAAAGAATAAAATCGATGAAGTGATTTATTCCGGTCCAATCAAATTTATATTGGATTATTCCCTGGCCAGGTTATTGATGAAATGGGGGATTCAACCGCATGCCATGATTGGTCACAGCTTTGGTGAATATGTGGCTGCCTGTTTATCCGGTGTCTTTTCAATAGAGGATGCCCTGCAGGTGGTGGTGTGGAGAGGACAGTTGATGAAGAAAACACCTGAAGGTGTCATGATGAGTGTCCCTCTGTCGGAAAACCAACTAAAACCTTTGTTGAATGAAGAGTTATCTTTGGCTGCTGTGAATACCTCTTCCCTTTGTATTGTGTCCGGCACTTTTGCCGCAGCCGATATATTGGAAAACCAATTGAGCGAACAGGGAAATGAGTGTGTACGCGTTAATTTCCCACATGCCAGCCATTCCAAGATGATGGAGCCCATCTTAGAGGAATTTCAAACAAAAATCAGTCAGCTTAAACGCAATAAGCCTTGTATTCCTTATATATCCAATGTAACCGGTAAATGGATCACGGCAGAACAAGCCGTTGATCCGGCTTATTATGCCACTCATATGCGTCAAACCGTACAATTTGCCAATGGTATAACAGGATTGTTAAAAACGCCCAATACTGCTTTTGTCCAGGTGGGACCTGGCAGGGGATTAACCTTATTTGTGGATCAGCATCCGGATAAAACCCAGGAAAATCTGGTTATCCACCTTTTAAGGCATTCAAGGGAGGAGATATCAGATATATATTTTTTGCAAAGCAAAATTGGCCAATTGTGGGCCTCAGGGGTAAATATCGATTGGTCGGCATTTTACGCTAATGAAAAAAGGTGCCGTATTCCATTACCGCCATACTCATTTGACCGGCATCGGTATTGGAAATATGTCGATAAGTATTTAAATAATAAAGGAGAAATACCTGGTAAAGCGAAATTGGAAAAAAAGAAGGACACCGCAGATTGGTTCTATGTCCCATCGTGGAAACGTTCCATGCTGCCGCCGCAGCATACCGGTGACATTTCCGTCCAACCTTGCTGGCTGGTGTTTAAAGATGCCTGCGGCCTGGGGCATAAACTGCGGAAACGAATGGAACAGGAGGGAGAGGATGTCATTACGGTGAGAATCGGGTCATCCTTTGGCAAGGTAAATGATCGTGAATTTACCGTTAATCCCGCGGAAGCCAGAGACTACGAATCGTTGTTAAGCCATTTGCACGAATCAAAAAAAATCCCCCACAAGGTCGTTCATTTATGGAGCGTAACCCCCATAGAAAACCGCGGCATGAAACCGGATGCGGCAGGTGTCGCTAACGCCCTGAACCTGGGATTTTTCAGTTTGCTGCACCTGACAAAAGCAATTGGCAAACAGGACATTAGCAATGAATTGCAAATTTTTGCCATCACCAACAATATGCAGGAAGTCACAGGAGAAGAAAAGTTGTGCCCGGAAAAAGCCACACTGCTGGGACCTGTAATGGTCATATCCCAGGAATTCCCTAATATAACTTGCCGCAGCATTGATATTATTTTTCCAGGGCCGGGAAGCCTGTTAAAGCAAGAAGATAGGATGCTGGAGCAACTGTTGGAAGAATTCCATACAAACTCTTCCAATCCAATGATTGCTTATCGAGGGAGTTATCGGTGGGAGCAAGTCTATAAGCAGGTTCGCCTGGAGAAAAATCCAAAAACGGCACCCCGGTTGAGGAAAGATGGTGTTTACCTTATTACAGGCGGACTCGGAGGCATCGGCCTTATACTGGCCAAACATTTTGCCGAGACCGTAAAAGCAAAACTCATCTTGACAGGGCGATCCGCCTTACCCCCCCGTAAGCAGTGGAAACAATGGCTTTCTATACATGAAAAAGATGATAAGATCAGTCGTAAAATTGGGAAAGTGCTGGAACTGGAGAAGCTGGGAGCAGATGTTCTGGTGATGCAAGCCGATTCGGGAAATTTAAAACAAATGCAAGACGTTATGAATACCATAGATGAACGGTTCGGGAGGCTAAACGGCGTGATCCATGCAGCAGGGATTATCGATGACAGGACATTCCAGGTGATTAAATCCATGAATGCAGATGAATGCAATCGGCAATTTCAGGCCAAAGTGTACGGGCTATTGATATTGGAGCGTATGCTGCAAGATAGAGAATTAGATTTTTGTTCGTTAACATCCTCTATATCATCGGTATTAGGGGGATTGGGATATGTCGCCTATTCGGCGGCGAATATATTTATGGATGCCTACGTACACAAACATAACCGGATCAGTAAGATTCGCTGGACCAGCGTCAACTGGGATGCATGGCAATACGGTGAACAAAAGGTCATGACGGCAACAGTGGGCGCCACACTGGCAAAATTGGCAATGACACCGGAACAAGGTATCGAGGCCTTTCTGCGGATTATAGCCTGGCCAGAAGCCAGCCAGGTGGTCCATTCCACCGGTGACCTGCAAACCCGGATCGATCAATGGGTGAAACGTGAATCCCTGGAAGAACTGGAAACTCCCGAGGCAGAGGAGTCACCTTTATCAGGCAAAAGACCGGATTTATCGACTCAATATATCTCTCCCGCCACTGAGCTGGAGCAGCGTTTGCTGGAGGTCTGGAAATCCCTGTTTGGGTTTCAACAAATAGGAAGGGATGACGATTTCTTTGAACTGGGCGGTGATTCCCTAAAAGCCATGATTGTGGCCTCCATGATTCACAAGAAGTTAAATGTTAAGGTATCGGTAACAAATATTTTCACAACACCCACCATAAAAGGGCTGGCTGAATATCTCAACAGTAATGCGCAAAAAAGCAAATACTCTTCCATAGAACCTGCTGAAGAAAAGGATTATTATCCCTTATCACCAGCACAGAAACGGTTGTACATTTTGCAGCTTATGGAAAAAGAGAATACCGGCTACAACGAAACCATTGTTACTCGACTTGAAGGGGAACTTGAACAAAAGAGGATGGAAAAAATCTTCTGGAAATTAATTGAAAGGCATTACCTGTTAAGGACATCCTTTGAAATTCTAGATGGCGAACCAGTACAGAGAATTCACCATAAGGCGGAATTTGAAATCGCGTATTATGAGGTTGGCAAGAATAATCCGGATGAGGTCGAACAGGTTGGCTCGTCTTTAGAAATGGAGGAAATTATACGCAATTTCGTCCGACCGTTTGATCTTAGTCAGGCACCGTTAATGAGAGTGTTGGTGATAAAATCAGGGAGCAGCCAACACATCGTGGTTGTGGATATGCATCATATTGTTAAAGATGGTACATCCCAGGAAATTTTTGTAAAAGAGTTTATGGCTTTGTATGAAGGGGAAGCGCTGCCACTCCCTCGGATACAATACAAGGATTATTCTTTATGGCAGAATAGTGAGAAAAGAAAAAAAGAAATAAAGAAACAGGAAGAGTATTGGTTAAAGCAATTTGAAACAGAAATCCCTGTGATTAACCTGCCCTGCGATTACCCGAGACCGGCGGCGCAGAGTTTTGAAGGAAATTCCTTTCCTTTTCTGCTGGAGAAAGAAAAAACAGTTGTATTAAAAAAGATGGCAAAGGAAGAAGATGTTACCTTGTATATGGTGTTGTTATCGATTTATAATATTTTATTGTCAAAGCTCAGCGGCCAGGAGGATATTGTGGTGGGCACGCCTATAGCTGGCCGCGGGCACCCGGATGTTAAAGGATTAATGGGTATGTTTGTCAATACCCTGGCTCTCAGGTACTATCCAAAGGGAGGAAAAACATTTAACACATTTTTAAAAGAAGTCAAAAAAAGAACCCTAGAAGCATTTGAAAACCAGGATTATCAGTTTGAAGACCTGGTGGAGAAAACTGTGGTGAACAGGGATGTCAGTAGGAATCCCATTTTTGACGTCATGTTCGTTATGCTGAACATGTTTGTTCCCTTAGGTGATATACCGGAAGTGGAGATACCGGGGCTGGTACTAAGGCCATATGACTATAAAAAAAGAACATCGAAGTTTGATATCAGTTTTTTTGCTACAGAAGCGGGAGAGGAGCTTAATTTCGCCATTGAATACGTTACCGGGCTGTTTAAGGAAAAAACAATCCGGAAGTTTATCGTTTATTTCAAGCAGATCGTATCTGCTGTAATAGAGGATTCAATGAAGAAAATATCGGAAATAGAAATAATACCGGGGGAAGAGAAACACCAGATATTATATGATTTTAATAATACAGCGGCTGAATATCCAAAACATAAAACAATCCATCAGTTGTTTGAAGAACAGGTAGAAAGAATACCGGGAAAGATAGCTTTAGTCGGCAGTAAGCAGTTGGCAATCGCCAGAGAAAAGAGAACCGGCGAATCAGTGCAATTAACCTACAAACAATTAAATGCAGCATCCAATCGATTGGCCCGCCGGTTAAGGTACAAAGGAATTCAACCCAATAATTTGGTTGGCATTATGGTGGAACGATCAATAGAGATGATTGTTGGGATATTTGCCATTTTAAAAGCAGGGGCTGTCTATTTACCCATAGACCCCGGGTACCCGGAAAAACGGGTAACCATCATGCTGGAAGACAGCAGCGTGAACATACTACTCAGCCGGGACATTTTTACCCGAACGTTAGGCCGTACATATGATGTCATCGATTTAACCGACTCTCATTCGATTGAAGAGCGTAGTGACAATCTAGAGCCGGTCAATGTCCCGTTGGACCCGGCTTATGTGATATACACCTCCGGGTCCACCGGTCGCCCCAAAGGGGTGATCATCGAGCACCATTCGCTGGTTAACCGGTTAAATTGGATGCAGAAAAAGTACCCCCTTACAGACAGCGATAGGATTTTACAAAAAACGCCTTATACCTTTGATGTCTCTGTATGGGAATTATTTTGGTGGGCTATTCAAGGTATCCCGGTTTGTTTGCTTGTGGCCGGAGGGGAGAAAGACCCGGCAGCTATTGTTGATGCAATAGAGAAGAATAACATTACAGTGATGCATTTTGTGCCTTCTATGTTGAACTCTTTCCTGGAATATGTTGGGAAGGAGGGTATATGCGCCAGGCTAAAAGCCTTAAAGCAAGTTTTTGTCAGCGGTGAAGCACTAAAGGTAATACACCTGGAAAGATTTAATAACCTGTTATCCAGCCAAAATAAGACACGAATAGCCAATTTATACGGACCCACCGAAGCCACGGTTGATGTCACTTATTTTGATTGTCAGCAGCGTAATACCCGGGAGGATATACCCATAGGCAAACCCATCGATAACATTCGCTTGTATATTTTGGGCCTGCACCGCCGGTTGGCACCCGTCAGGATACCGGGAGAATTATGTATCGCCGGCACAGGCCTTGCCAGGGGCTATTTGAATAACCTGGAACTCACGATGGAAAAATTTATAGACAATCCATATCTGCCTGGAGAAAGGATATACAAAACCGGTGACCTGGTGAGGTGGCTGCCGGACGGCAACATCCAATTTCTCGGCCGTATCGACCAGCAGGTGAAGATTCGAGGATTTCGCATCGAATTGGGGGACATTGAAACGCAACTGTTGAAGCACAAGGATATAAAGGAAACAGTCGTATCAGTGGGTGAATTGGCCCGTGGTGCGGTCGGGGAAACCCACGGAGGCGATACTTATTTATGCGCTTATTTTATCTCGGATGCTGAGCTTACTGTATCTCAATTACGAGAATTTTTATCCCATCGATTGCCCGATTACATGATCCCTTCCCATTTTGTGCAAATGGGAAAAATCCCTTTAACGCCTAATGGAAAAGTGAACGGGAAAGAACTGCCGCGGCCTTTATCCGGGGATTCACGTCCAAAATTGGCGGCCACCTATGTGGCTCCCCAAACGGATAAGGAAAAAATAATTGCAGAAGTTTTGCGGGATATCCTTCAATTGAATGAAGTGGGTATTTATGACAACTTCTTTGAGCTGGGCATTAACTCGCTGGATATTATCCGGGTTAATCAAGAATTGAAAGAGTTGTTTAAAAAAGAGATACCTGTGATGGCCATGTTTAGATATACAACCATTCATTCCTTTGCACAGTATTTAAGCCGGGAAGAAGGTGATGGAAAGCTCTCCGATAACCAGATGGAGCAAGCTGAAGCAGAAGTCTTGCATCAATCGAAAAATATGATGCAGCAAACCATGCAGCGATTGGGGAAAGTATAGATGGCAGAAATGAATACGGGAAATACGCTAACCGGTATGGAGATTGCAGTTATCGGTATGTCCGGGAGATTCCCGGCTGCCGGAAATATCGAGGAATTCTGGGATAATTTAAAAGATGGTGTGGAATCCATTTCCTTTTTTTCAGACCAGGAATTGGAGGAATATGACATCCATCCCGGACAGTTTAAGAACGCTAATTATGTAAAAGCCAAAGGTGTGATGCAAGGGATCGAATATTTTGATGCCTCCTTTTTTGGTCATACTCCTGAAGAAGCTGAAAATATGGACCCCCAGATGCGCATTTTATTGGAATGTTCCTGGAATGCCTTAGAAGATGCCGGTTATGACCCTGAATCGTATGATCGATCGATCGGAATTTACGGTGGGGCGTCTGTCAACAATTACTGGGAAACACTTCCCTGGTCAGGCGAAAATTCGGAAGGTTCCGAATCCCTGGACAGGGGGACATTAACCAATAAAGATTATTTAACGGCAAGCATTTCATATAAATTCAATTTAAAAGGCCCGGCTTTTACGTTGTTTACAGCGTGTTCGACATCATTGGTGGCTATTCACCTGGCATGCCAGGGCTTATTGGGGGGTGAATGCGACATGGCCCTGGCCGGCGGCGTTTCAATCACCTTACCGAAAAAAAACGGTTATTTATACCGGGAGGTAATGATTACCTCACCGGATGGGCACTGCAGGGTGTTTGACACGAAAGCATACGGGACTGTCTATGGAAATGGTGTGGGTATTGTCGTTTTAAAACGATTGGACGAGGCAATTGCTGCTGATGATACGATTTACGCTGTGGTTAAAGGATCATTTATTAATAACGATGGCAATCGAAAGGTAGGTTTTACAGCTCTTAGTGTGAAGAGTCAGACCGAGTTAATGCAAACGGCGCTCCATTTGGCCAGGGTTGAGGCTGAAAGTATTGGGTACATTGAAGCCCACGGCACAGGAACTGTCCTGGGTGATCCCATAGAAATTGAAGCGTTAACCCAGGCATTTAATACAGGGAAAAGAAGCTTTTGTGCCATTGGTTCCGTGAAGAGTAATGTGGGACACCTGGATTGCGCCGCCGGAGTAACAGGATTCATAAAAACCGTACTGGTGTTAAAGTACCAGCTAATACCGCCTACGCTGCATTTTGAAAACCCCAACCCGGAGGTTGATTTTGAAAATAGCCCTTTCTACGTCAATGGGGCATTGATCCCGTGGAAACGGGGCAAATATCCCTTAAGAGCCGGGGTGAGTGCTTTTGGCATTGGCGGAACCAACGCCCACGTTATCCTGGAGGAAGCACCTGAAAACTTCGGGAACCGGGTGTTTTCCCCCGCAGAAGGGCAAAATTTGATCGTACTTTCAGCTAAGACCAGTGATGCATTGGAACGGACCTCAAAAAATCTGGCAGATTATTTTAAAAGGCATCCGGATATTGATCTGGCGGATGCAGTATATACACTGCAGGTGGGAAGACGGGCCTTTCAACACCGGAAGATCGCGGTTTGTTCAACAGTGGATGAGGCCATTGAGTTATTATCTTCTCCCACTGCCGGTAAGGTCCAAACATCGGTAGTAATGGAGGATAAAAAACCGGGACAGGCAGTTTCAAACCTGCGAAAAGAGTCATGGCATACTATCGGCCGGTGGTGGTTGCAGGGGTATTCCATCGATTGGCAAGCGTTTTATGCCAATGAAAAGAGATATCGGATCCCCCTGCCCGGTTATGCATTCGATAAGCAGCGGTATTGGAAAAAAGCCGATGATCAGATGTTTCTAAAGAAAACAGATATTGAAGAGTGGTTTTATATCCCCTACTGGATAATGACAAAAAACCCCTACAGTTATTTCTATAAACAACCGGGACAAATCCGTTGGCTGGTGTTTATGGATGAAAGTGGAGTGGGCTCACAACTGGTAGAAGAGCTAAATCATGATGGGATGAAAGTTATCGGTGTGAGGATCGGGACTGAATTTGTAAAATTGAGTGACAGCCAATATGCACTGGACCCTTCGGAAGGAACGCACTATGACATATTGTTGGCTGAACTCCAGGCATTAGATATGCTCCCTACCCGGGTCGTTCATTTGTGGGGTGTAACAGCTCCCGTCACTGGGGATACAGGTACTGCCTTTGAGTGGATCGACCGGGCCCAGGATTTGGGATACAACAGCCTGGTTCACCTGGCCCGGGCCATTGCCGGGCAGGGGATTTCTAACGAAATTACCATTGTAGTGATTACAAATAACGTGCAGGAAATCACCGGGGGGGAGGCTTTGTGTCCTGAAAAAGCCGCGGTGCTTGGACCGGTTCGGGTCATTCCCATGGAATATCCCAACATAAAGTGCCGGAATGTAGATATTGTCTTACCATTGGTGGGAAGCCGCCAGAAAAATCAGCTCATCAGCCACTTGCTAAAGGAAATCAATATGGGTGTCGATGTGACCGTCAGTGCTTACCGGGGGAATCGCCGTTGGGAGCAGTCCATTCAGCCAGTGAGGCTTGATTGGCCCGGACTCTCGGTACGGCGGTTGAGAAAAAATGGCGTTTACCTGGTAACCAGTGGACTCCAGGACATTGGGCTTGCTTCAGCCGAGTACCTGGGTACTTTATTGGCCGCAAAAGTGGTACTGGTGGAAGCGTCGGATTTCCCTTCTGTAGATCAATGGGACCAGTGGCAATCCGTCCATGATAAAACAAATCGTATCAGCCAGGTGCTAGGGAAAGTGAAGGAACTGGAGAGTCAGGGGATTGAACTGCTGGTTTTTAACGCAGATATGACCAGCCTGGAAGAGATGCAGACGGTCATCCAACAGGTAAACCAACGGTTTGGCACCATCAATGGTGTTCTTCATTCTATCGAGGCCCCGGGGGCAGTTCCACTCCAACAACTGCCGCAGGAAATTCCGGGAAAGGGTTTGTCATTATCTGCACAAATAAAAGCCGCCTTTGTCCTGGATACCCTTTTAGAGGATGCGGGCCTGGATTTTTTTATTCTCTACTCATCCCTGGCATCTGTATTGGCACCGGCTGGCCAGGTGGAACTCTCCGCTCTCTCTGCTTTTTTTGATGCTTTTGCCCACTACAAAACCTCCCGGCACCATACATTCACTGTGAGTATCAACTGGGATGAATGGCAGTTTGAATCGATACAGCAAAGATCGGAAAAGTATTTAATACTGCCGGAAGAAGGGCGAAATGCATTCCTGCGTATCCTGGATGATTCACTTTCCCAGGTCATGGTATCCACCAGGGATTTATTGGCCAGGATTAACCGGAGGATGCCCCCTGAATCCTTAGAGGAAACGGAACCTTCAGTTGAGGAGAAATCGCCGGTTCAGCAAAAAAGACCGAATTTGGCCAACCCCTTTGTCGCCCCCACAAGCGAGCTTGAACAAACCATATCCAATGTATGGAAGGAATTCCTGGGAATTGAACAGGTAGGGGTAAAGGATAATTTCTTCGAGCTTGGTGCGACTTCCAGGGATATTATCCAGCTCAACCAAAAATTAAAAGAAGTATTGGAGATGAGCATACCGGTTGTAACATTGTTTGCCTGCCCTACAGTCAGCACCCTGGCAGAGCATTTGCATCAGGGAAGTGATGCTAAGGATTTGACAATCATTCAAAGAACCGATTCCGATACGCTGGAAGAGGGTAAAACCAGGATAAAAACAGTAATTCAAAATAATAAGCCCGATGAAATCGAAGGGAATGAAGGCAGAACCGGTTTGGAGATTGCTGTTATTGGAATGAGCGGACGGTTTCCCGGTGCTAAAAATATCGATGAATTCTGGAAAAATTTAAAAGATGGCATTGAATCGATTTCTTTTTTTTCAACCCGGGAGTTGGCAGAAGCAGGAGTTGATCCTGGCCTGCTTGAAAAGGAGAATTATGTAAAGGCAAAAGGGTTCCTTGAGGATATCGAATATTTTGATGCGGCATTATTTGATTATAGACCGGGGGAAGCAGAGAAGATGGACCCCCAGGTACGAATTTTCCATGAGTGTGCCTGGGAAGCCTTAGAAAATGCCGGTATTGTGCCTGAACGGTATAACGGGGCCATTGGGCTTTATGCCGGGGCAACAAATAATTTTCATTGGGAAGCGATGTCTTTATTCGCTGCAAGCAATAGTTTTTTTGATTATTTTGAGGCATCGCATTTAAATGATAAAGATTTTTTAAGTACACGAATTTCCTATAAATTAAATTTGACCGGGCCCAGTCTTTCGATCCATACCGCTTGTTCCACATCTTTGGTTGCCATTCACCTGGCGTGTGAGGAATTATTAACCGGTAGATGTGACATGGCCCTGGCTGGTGGGGTCTCCGTCACCTTACCCCAAAAAAACGGTTATCTCTATCACGAAGGCATGATTCAATCCGAGGATGGTCACTGCAAGGCCTTTGATGCAGAGGCAAAAGGCATGATCTTCGGGGACGGTATAGGTATTGTTGTACTGAAACGGCTGGAAAATGCCATTAAGGAGGAAGATTTCATCCATGCCATTATCAAGGGAACCGCCATCAATAATGACGGCAGCAGTAAAGTGGGCTATACTGCCCCCAGTGTCGAAGGACAGGCACAGGTCATTCGAGCGGCTCTGCAAGTGGCAGAAATCGAACCGGAAAGTATCGGTTATATTGAAGCTCACGGTACAGGAACACCACTGGGTGATCCCATCGAAATAGAGGCGTTAAAGCTGGCATTTAATACCCAAAAGAAAGGCTTTTGCCGGATCGGCTCTGTTAAAACCAATATCGGGCATTTAAATACCGCCGCTGGCGTAACAGGCCTTATAAAAACAGTACTGGTATTAAAACATAAATTAATCCCAGCCAGTCTTAATTTTAAAACTGCCAACCCAAAGACAAATCTTGAAAACAGCCCATTTTATGTCAATACAGCATTAACCGGATGGAAAACCAACGGTTATCCGCTGCGGGCAGGAGTCAGCTCCTTTGGTTTTGGCGGCACCAATGCCCATGTGATCCTGGAGGAATGGCCGTCAGTCAGTGGGTCAGTGGTTCAGGATGACAGTGGATCAGTTCGAGGGCAAGAGGAATATCAATTAATTTTGTTATCTGCAAAAAGCGAATCCGCATTGGATAATGCTGCTAAAAATTTAGCAGGATATCTAAAAGAGAATCCCTGTATTAATCTTGCGGATGTGGCATATACATTACAGGTGGGCAGGAAAACCTTTCGATGCAGACGAATGATGGTGTGTGTAGACCTTGATGAAACCATCGATTCACTAGCTTCCTTACATCCCGAAAAAGTCCGGACATTTTTGTCAAAAGGGGATAACAAAAACAGGCCGGTGGTATTTATGTTTCCCGGGCAAGGGGCCCAGTATGTGAATATGGGATTGGAACTCTACCGGCAAGAACCGGAATTTCGGAAAGAAATGGACCGCTGCTTTAAAATAGTGGAAGCCCTTATGGGGTATGACATAAAAGAGATTCTTTATCCCACAACCCGCAGCTCGCAGCCCGCAGCCAGTTCAGAAGAGATTAATCAAACCGGGATCGCCCAGCCGCTTCTATTCACCTTTGAATATGCCCTGACCAAATTATTGATGAAATGGGGAATAAAACCCCGAACAATGATCGGTCACAGCATCGGAGAATACGTTACTGCTCATCTTTCCGGGGTGTTTTCCCTGGAGGATGCCTTAAAACTGGTGGTTTCAAGAGGCACGTTAATGCAGCAAATGCCCGGCGGTGCCATGTTAAGTGTGCCGCTGTGCGAAGAAGAGTTAAAACCGCTGTTAACGGAGGAAATCGCCTTAGCAGCAGTTAATGGTCCATCCCTTTGCGTTGTTTCGGGAAGTCATGAAACTATAGACGCATTTGAGGAAAAATTAAGAGAAAAAGGCCATGACAGCACTCGACTCCATACATCCCATGCCTTTCACTCAAAAATGATGGACCCTATTTTACAGGAATTTGAAGAAAACGTAAAACAAATAAAATTAAATGACCCGCAAATTCAATATTTATCTAATGTAACCGGGAAATGGATCACTGCCGGGGAAGTGACCAACCCCGCTTATTGGTCAAGGCATTTGAGGGATACCGTACGATTCGGAGATGAAGTGAAGGAGTTGTTAAAGGAGGAGCATATTGTTCTGGTGGAAGTCGGCCCGGGCCGTGTTTTAAGTACATTTGTGAAGAAGCACCCCGCTAAGAAACCGGATCAAATGATCATTAATCTTGTGAGACATCCCCGGGAAAAGCTGTCGGACCTCTATTTCCTGTTGGATAACATCGGTCAATTATGGCTTAATGGAATAGATATCGATTGGTTTGAATTCTATTCGGCGGAAAAGAGGAAGCCAACACGAATCCCGTTACCGGCTTACCCTTTCGAGCAGAAGCGTTTTTGGATCGATAAATCCCCTTTCAGAAGAGATACGGGATCATTAGCGAAGAAACCTCGATTGTTTAAAAAGCCGGATACAGTCGATTGGTTTTATATTCCCAGGTGGGTACCTTCTGAGATTAAAGCCGATCAGGGTGAGGATACCGGGTATCCAACCCGGTGGCTGTTATTTATAGATGCGTACGGCCTGGGTTCTCAACTGGTGGAACAATTAGAAAAAGAAAAAAAGGAGGAAGCGGATATAATTGTGGTGAAGCCCGGATCCGGTTTCACCAAAGTAAGCCATGGGGAATATATAATTAACCCGGAACGAAGCGAAGACTATAACGCCTTGTTTATTGACCTTCAAAAATCAGATCGTATACCGGACAATATTGTTCATTTATGGAATGTAACGGAAGCCGGTGGTGAAGATTTGCTTCTTGAAGGATTTGAGAATATACAAACGCTTGGGCTCTACAGCTTACTGGATATAGTTCGGACTATTGGAAAACAGGGGATTAAAAAAGAGATTCGACTCAATGTGGTGACCAACCATATGCAAAACATAACCGGGAAAGAGACACTTTGCCCGGCAAAAGCAACCGTATTGGGACCGGTTAAGGTCATTCCCAAAGAGTACACCAATATAACCTGCCGCAGCATCGATGTTGTACTTCCCGAAACAGGGACCCGGGAAGATAAAAAACTCATCCAACAATTGTTAACTGAATTGACGGCTGCATCCGATGATTTTGACCCGTTAGTCGCTTATCGAGGTGACAGTCGCATGATACAAACCTTTGAACCGAAGCGGCTGGAAAAATCATTGGAAGGAGAATCACGGTTAAGAGAGAGGGGGGTCTACATGATAACCGGGGGATTGGGCGGCATCGGGTACGTATTTGCAGAATACCTGGTCAAAACAGTACATGCCCGGTTAATACTGGTGGGCCGTTCAGATTTTCCTGGTCGGGATGATTGGGAAAAATGGTTGAATAGCCATGATAAGGAAGACCCTGTTAGTCGTAAGATAAGGAAAGTACGAGAACTTGAAACGTTGGGTGGAGAAATTTTGGTTTTCGCTGGGGATGTAAGCTGCCGGGACCGGATGCAAGTCATTCTTGAACAAGCAGAGAAGCGGTTCGGACCGTTAAACGGTGTTTGTCATACGGCAGGTGCTGCCGATTACGGGGGGGTGATCCAAAGACGATCGCGGGAGATCACAGGAGAAATTCTTGCAGCCAAAATCAGGGGAACCCTGGTACTGGATCGTCTATTGAAAGATGCTGAATTGGACTTTTTTATCCTTTGTTCTTCTCTCAGTTCGATTCTTGGTCCCTTTGGCGAGGTGGGTTACTGTGCAGCCAATGCCTTCCTGGATGCCTTTGCGCATTACAAGGGCTCATCGGGAAAGCATTTCACTGTATCCATTAATTGGGATGCCTGGCAGGACGTGGGCATGGCTGCGGAAGCTGTGAAGCAGGCTCCCGATGCCAAATCGACCATCAACCCCGAAGACCTGGCAAATTACGGTATATTACCTGCGGAAGGCATCGATGTATTTCGCCGGGTACTTCATCTTCATCATGACCATGAACTGTCTCAACTGGTGGTATCCACAACGGATTTAGGAAGTAAAATGAAGCAGCGGCAAACACTGACCCTGGAATCACCGGGAGAAACCAAATCATCTGCACCGTTATATCAACGGCCTGATTTAAGCACCACCTATGCCGCACCCGGAAATAAAATTGAAAAAATACTGGCTGAAATATGGCAAGACCACCTTGGCATTAAGGATGTAGGAATTTATGATAATTTTTTTGAACTGGGTGCCAACTCCCTGGATATTCTCCAGGTTAATCGAAGATTAGATGAAATATTAAAAAGAAATATACCTGTTGATATAATGTTCGAATATTCCACAATTGACACATTGGCTGTGTATTTAAAAGGTGGAAAGCAGAACCAGGTCATTTCCGATGAAAAACTGGATAAATCGACAAACAGAATGGAAAAAACCTTTAAAACATTAAAGGGGCGAATATAAAGCATAAGGTAAATATGTCCGGAGAATACAAAAATATAAAACCGTTAAAATCTTACGCTCATGAAGTGGAATCGGAGCATAAGACCCAATATATCTAATAAAATAGCAATGAATCCCATGGAAAAAATAGGAAAAATCATCATTTGGGAGGTGAGAGAAACCGACTCAATATACCAGGAAGGCTTTTATAAAAGGCTTTTGAGGTTAACAGCGTTTAACCAATACTGGAGGATTTTGTGGATTTACATAGTCCAAAATTATGATATATTTATCTATTCTCTCAATATAAATGAGGTATTCTTCATCACCCCAAAAGATGGTGTCCTCTTCCATCTTTCGTTTCGACATACGTCATACATAAGACATACGATGAATCGTCGATTGAATTTCACGAAGTCCGAGTAATGCCAAGGGCGGAAGCTTATGCAAATAAATTTGCGGGTAGAAAAAGTGTTTAATCTATTCTTTCTTAATTAGGGTGGAATGTTTCCTACAACTGTAAAAACCTTCCCGACCAATGCGTTAGCAATTTTTTCATTAAACCATTAAACGTGACCAGGTATGACAAAAGTAGATAGTGACAGAACCGGGTTGGAGATAGCTGTAATCGGTATGGCTGGAAGATTCCCCGGAGCGAAAAACCTGGAACAATTCTGGGATAATTTAAAAAATGGTATCGAATCCATATCCTTTTTTTCAAAAAACGAATTGGAAGACGCCGGGTTAGACCCGGGGTTGATTAAGAATCCCGATTTTGTAAAAGCATATGGTGTGCTTGAGAATCCCGGGGATTTCGATGCATCTTTTTTTAATTACAACCCGGCGGAAGCAGCGGTGATGGACCCGCAAATACGAATTTTGCATGAATGTGTATGGGAAGCATTGGAAAATGCCGGTTATGTGCCGGACTCGGATACTGTTTCTATCGGCCTGTATGCCGGAGCTTCCCCCAATTTCTTTTGGGAAGCTTCTGCTTATTTATCCCGGCAGAATGATGAACCGGTGGCGCAGTTTTCAGGAGCAATATTAAACAATAAAGATTTTCTAAGTACCCGGATTTCCTATAACCTGGATTTGAGTGGCCCCAGTTTTGCATTGCATACGGCATGTTCAACTTCTTTGGTTGCGGTTGATCTGGCATGCCGCGGCCTGCTGACCGGCCAATGCGATATTGCCCTGGCTGGTGGTGCCGCCGTATGCTGGCCCCCCCAAAAAGGTTATACGTACCGGGAAGGCATGATATTTTCCCCGGATGGTCACTGTCGAAGCTTTGACGAAAAGGCAAAAGGAAGCGTTTTTGGAGAGGGGGTGGGTATTGTTGCCCTGAAATTACTTGAGAATGCCATCCATGACAGGGACTCCATTCATGCTGTGATTAGGGGTTCGGCCTCCAATAACGACGGCAGCAGAAAAGTGGGTTATACCGCCCCGGGTATAAAGGGCCAGGCGGATGTAATCAAAGCGGCCCTGTATATGGCGCGGGTTGAGCATGAGAGTATCAGTTATATCGAAGCCCACGGTACAGCAACAATCCTGGGAGACCCGGTTGAAATTAAAGCGTTAAACCATGCATTTGATACGGATAAGAAGGGCTTTTGCCGAATAGGAACCGTTAAAACCAATGTGGGACACCTGGATGCCGCCTCCGGTGCCGCGGGCTTAATAAAAACAGTGTTGGCGTTGAAATATAAACAGATTCCCCCCAGCCTGTATTTCGAGGCCCCTAACCCGAAAATAAATTTTGAAAATAGTCCGTTTTCTGTGGTTACAAAATTAACACCCTGGAAGAATGACGGATATCCGTTACGAGCCGGTGTCAGTTCCTTTGGCATTGGCGGGACCAATGCCCATGTGGTACTGGAGGAATGGCCTGCGGCCCATGACCCACAGCACAGGGACGAACTACTGCGTTCGCCCGAAGAGGACAGGGAATATCAATTAATTTTATTATCCGCCAAAACCCAATCCGCACTTGATACGGCAACTGAAAATCTTGTGAACCATTTAAAAAAAGAACCGGGTATAAACCTGGCAGATGTGGCCTACACGCTGCAGGTGGGGCGAAAAGCGTTCCAGTACAGGAGAATGACGGTTTGTCCCGGTATTAATGAAGCAATTGAGCGTTTATCCGATCCCGAATCCAGGAACGTTCATACATCTTTTTTAAAAGAGGAAAAAAAGTCGATTGTGTTTGTACTTTCAGGATTGGGGTCCCAGTATGTGAATATGGGATTGGAATTGTATCAACGTGAACCTGTTTTTCGTCGAGAAATGGATCGCTGCTTCGATATTTTAAGACCGTTTATGGGATATGATATCAAAAATATTTTGTATCCTTCCCCCGCTTCCTCCTCGCCGGACCCTGCCGTCGACCAACCGGAAGTCGCCCCACTGGTGATTTTTATCTTTGAATATGCCCTGGCAAAGTTATTAATAAAATGGGGGATAACACCTGATGCAATGATAGGATATAGTTTCGGTGAATATGTGGCGGCCTGTTTATCCGGGATTTTTTCCCTGGAAGATGCTTTAAACCTTATTGTTTTACGCAGCCAGTTGATTAAAGAAACACCCCCCGGTGCAATGTTGAGTGTTCCGGTTGCAAAAGAAAAATTACAACCCTTATTAAAGCAAACAGCCCTCTCATTAGCGATTGATAATGGCCCATCTTGTATCGTGTCCGGCCCTGCGGCGGCAATAGATGCCTTTGAAGAACAAATGAAAGAAAAGAGATATATATGTATGCGTCTGCGGCATGCCTCACGGGCACTCCATTCCTATATGATGGAGCCTATGGCAATAAAATTTGAAGAGAAACTCGGCCAGTTTACATTAAATAAACCGCAAATACCCTATATTTCCAATGTAACCGGTCAATGGATAACCGCGGAGGAAGCCGCATCTCCCGGTTACTGGTCAAGGCACCTGAGAGAGACCGTGGAATTTGCAGCCGGGATAAAAGAATTGGTAAAAGAACCGGGTTCCCTATTCGTGGAAATCGGTCCGGGACAGGATTTGGCCGCACTGCTTTTGCGTTACCTGGAAGATCAGTCGGACCAGCATGTGGTTAACCTGGTTCGACATCCCCAGAGGAAGATATCGGATGTGTATTACCTGCTCAATAAAATAGGCCAATTATGGCTTTATGGGGCCAAAATAGATTGGCCCGGGTTTTATAGTGAAGAAGAAAGACGTCGGATATCGTTACCGTCATATCCATTTGAGCGGCAGTGGTATGGTATCGATGACCCCCTGGAGAAAAAAGGGCCGGCGCCGCGTCCGAAGAAATCCGCGGCAGGAAAAATGCCGGATATAGCGAACTGGTTCTATCTCTTCCAATGGGAACGTTCTCAATTGGTATCCCATCCCTCCCTGGAAATACCTGGGCACGCCTGCTGGCTTGTTTTCATCAATGAGCTGGATTTTTGCTCCCGGTTGGTGAAACGGCTCCTCCGGGAGGGGAGAGACCTGGTGCTGGTGGAAAAGGGTTCCACCTTCTCGAAAACCGATGAGCAATCGTATACAATTAATCCCCGGGAAGGGGCCCACTATCGTGACTTAATGGATGAACTTCAACGGGAAAACCGCATCCCGGTAAATATTGTCCATTTGTGGAACATCAGCGATGTCGCTTATAATTATGAAGAGATAGATAGAACCATTATCGATAATGCCCAGGACCTGGGGTTATACAGTCTCCTCTACCTGGCCCGGGTACTGGGCGAGAAAAATTTCAGTGAAAAATTCAATATACATTTGGTATCCAACAACCTTCATGAAGTTGTAGGCGATGAAGTATTGTTCCCGGAAAAGGCCACAGTATTGGGACTTGCCAGGACCGTCCAACAAGAATTTGTCAACATAAAGTGCCGCTGTATTGATATCGTGCTGCCGGAACCCCACAGCCGCCGGGAAGAAATCCTGGTGGAACAACTGTTGGGGGAATTTTCTATAAAGACTTCCGATACCGTTATTGCCTATCGACTCAATTACCGGTGGGTGGAGACTTATAAGCCGATCCGCTTGGAAAAGCTTGAGGCCGATGAAGATATATCACGGTTGAGAGAAAAAGGGGTGTATTTAATTACCGGGGGTCTGGGAAACATCGGATTTATACTGGCCAAATATCTGGCAAAGAAATTTAAAGCAAAACTTGTTCTATCGGGACGTACCACCATACCCCCCCGCATCCAATGGGAAGACTATTTAACCGTACATGAAAAAGAAGACGGTATCTCCCAAAAGATCAGGAAAGTCCGAGAACTGGAAAAGATGGGCAGTGAGGTGTTAACCATCAGTGCTGATGCCGCAGATGAAAAACAAATGCAAAAGGTAATTTTTGAAGCAGAGGCGCAATTGGGCAGCATTAATGGAGTTATTCATGCTGCGGGGACATTGGATGCGGAAGTATTCCGAACAGTGAGTGTGATAACAAAAAAAGAGTTTCTGGCTCAATTCCGGCCGAAAGTTTATGGAACCGTGGTTTTGCGAAAAATTTTCCGGGATAAATCCCTGGATTTTTGCCTGTTGGTATCTTCGCCGGCGGCAATCCTGGGAGGGTTGGGGTTTGCCGCTTACGCCGCTGCCAATATGTTCCTGGATGCATTTGTCTACCGCGTTAATCGAGATAATTCCCTACCCTGGATTACTGTAAACTGGGGGGATTGGGAATCGGAGGGAAACAAAAATAAAAAAACCTCCCATGGAACGACGGTGAATGAGATGTTGATGACACCGGAAGAAGGTGTGGATACCTTTCGACGGATTCTAAAATACGCTGACGTAAACCAGGTGGTGGTCTCAGCCGGAGACCTGCAAGACCGGTTCAATAAATGGGTTAAACTGGAAACGCTGCCAGGTGAAGATAAAGCAAAGAAAAAAACGTCAGGGTCTTTAAAACCAAGGCCCAATTTAATGGACCCGTATGAAGCCCCCGGTAATCCGGTCGAGGAAACCTTGGTTGATATCTGGGAAAATTTGTTTGGATTTGAGAAAATTGGAGTTCATGATAATTTCTTTGAATTGGGGGGGGACTCACTAAAGTTGCTCCAGGTTGCGGCAAGAATGGATGATGCGGGATATAAGGCTAAGATCAGAGATGTTTTCGAGAGTCAGACAATATCGGAATTGGCACGTTTGCTAAAAGAAATTAATCAAGCTGCCGATGAATCGTTGGTCACGGGAATAGTGCCTTTAACACCGATCCAGGAAACATTCTTCAAAACCCAAACGACAGGGCTCCATCATCAAAACAGCAGTCGGGCAATGATGCTTTATTTTGAAAAAGGATTTGATGAAGAAGCAGTTAACGCTGTATTTCAAAAGATATGGGAGCATCACGATGTCCTTCGTATGACATTTAAAAAGGAAAATGGGGAGATTCTTCAACGCAACGAAGGATTGGATTATCCGTTTTCACTTCAAGTATATGACTACAGGAATTCCGCAAGGGTCTCGCAAATGCTTCAAGATAAAACCAATGAGTTTCAAGCAACTATTGATGCAGAAAAAGGACCTTTAATGAAAATTGGCTTGTTTCACCTGGATGACGGTGACCGTTTATTAATAGTGATACATAACCTGGTTATGGATAATATTTCCGGGCGTATACTGTTTGAAGATATAGATCTTTTATATCGGCAATATAAAAAGGGAGAGAAATTTGAATTACCATCGAAAACATGTTCTTTTAAACTCTGGTCGGAAAAATTATCTGGGTATGCCAACAGTAAGCTGTTTTTAAAAGAGAAAACCTATTGGAAAGAATTGGAATCAGCGGTAGTACCCAGGATAGAAAAGGATTTTGCTAATCAAGATGATTATGCATTAGACATGGGGTCTTTATCTTTCAACTTAAGTGAAGGGGAGACCGGGAAGCTGCTGAAAGAGGCAAATTTTCCCTTTGGAACAGGAACGAAGGATATATTATTAATTGCGTTGGGTTTGGCAATAAAAAAAATCTACGGATATAATCAGTTATTGGTCGCCCTTGAGGGGCATGGCCGGGAGGAAATATTAACGGATGTTGATATTAACCGGACTATCGGCTGCTTTACAAGTGTATACCCGGTGATATTGGATTTTTCCATTGAAAATGATCTGTCCCGCCAGGTAAAAGAGGTCAAGGAGAATTTAAGGCAATGTCCCAATAAAGGGGTTGGTTATGGGATTTTGAAATATTTGACATGGGAAGAAAATAAACCCGGGATAGAATTTAAATTAAATCCCCAGCTTCGTTTTAACTATTGGGGAGACCCGGACCAATATGCCGCAGATGCAGCGCAACAGTCGTTTAAAATTGCCGAAGAGCGGCGGGGAAATGCCCTGGATTTAAAAGGACATGGAGGCTATGACTTTGATATCTCCGGGATAATAGTTAATAAACAGTTGGTGGTCTCCATTACTTGTAATAAAAAGCAATATAAACCGGGAACCATTGAAGTGCTGCTGGATCATTATAAAAGAGAACTTAGTCATATTGTTTCCTATTGTTCAGGATTAAAGGAGAAAGAATTAACCCCCAGTGATTTAACGTATAAAAAACTATCGATAAATAGGCTTGATCGATTAAAGGAACAATATTTGTTAGAGGATATCTGCAGGCTATCTCCTATGCAGGAGGGGATGCTTTTTCATGCGTTATATGATCCATCTTCCCCTGCATATATTTTGCAGAAATCCTATCGATTACATGGAGAGTTGGATGTATCCTATGTTGAGAAAAGCATAAATGAACTGGTTAAACGTTATGACATATTTCGAACGGTGTTTATTCATGATGGATTTGAGCGTCCGATCCAGGTCGTTTTGAAAGCGCGGCACCCGGATGTTTACTTTGAAGATATACGTAAAATTACCCCCCCCGGCGATAGAGAACTATTTGTTAAAGAATTTAAAGAGAACGATAGAAAACGTTTATTTGATCTTAGTAACGATGTGTTGATGAGGGTTTCCGTTCTCCAGGCAGATAAGACGGAGTATGAATTTATCTGGACGACCCACCACATATTAATGGCAGGACAGGGTTTGGAAACAATAATTCCAGAGTTTTTTGAAATTTATAATAGTTATATCCAGGGTAGAGAGTACCGTTTGCCGGCTGTAAAATCCTATCGGACATATATCGAATGGTTGGAAAAACAGGATAAGGAAGCATCTAAAAATTACTGGAAAATATATTTAGAGAATTACAACGATGCGGCCGGTGTCCCGGAAATGAATCCCCCGTTGACAATTGAGCCAGGATATAGATTGGGGCGGTATTTTTTTCACCTGGAAAGGGAAAAAACAATTGCCCTGAATCGATTAGCTGAAAGAAATCGCGTTACCTTGAACACCGTCATCCAGGCGGTTTGGGGGATTATTTTGGGTAAGTATAACGGCAAACAGGATGTCGTGTTTGGCGCTGTGGTATCCTGGAGGCCCGGGCAAGTAGAAGATGAGGAGTCGATAATCGGTTTATTTATTAATACCATTCCCGTTCGTATTCAATTTAAAGAAGAAACAACATTTAACAATTTGCTGCACAGCGTCCAGGAAGACACAATAGACAGCCAGCCTCATTATTATTATTCTTTGGCGGATATCCAGTCCGGAAGTTTAATAAAACAAAATTTGTTTAATAATTTCATAACCTTTGATAAATACCCGGTTATAGAAAGAGAAGTAAATGAAGATAAAGAAAATAAAAAAGGTGGAACATTCAAATTATCGGGTGAAGAATACTTTGAGCAGAATAGTTATAATTTTAATTTGATAGTAATTTCACATGAACAAATATATATGGAAATAAAATATAATGCAAATGCAATCGACGAAAATATTGTAAAGAAGATGGCATTACAAATGGAAGAGGTGATAAATATTATCCTGGAGGATGATACGATTAAAATCGAAGACATAAAAATTTCTCATGGGTTATCAAAGGCAAAATCAACGCCATTTCAAGAAGACCGGAGTGGTTTTAGATTATAATATACAAAATTTGAATGATAAAAAAAACATGGAGGTAAGGATTATGCGAGATAGACGTTTTTTAGAGGAAAAAAGAGAGTACTGGCTAAACAGGCTTTCCGGGAACTTTGCAACCAATGATTCTCCCCGGTATGAAAAGCGGGATTTTATCAGTTTGACTCATTACTGCGCTGAGGAATTGGAAGGATTGTTAAAATTTGCTGAAAAATTGAAGAGTGGAAAAGATACCCGGAAATATCTGGCCGATAAAGCAGTCGGCCTCTTGTTCGGGGTGGCATCGACAAGAACCCGAATCTCCTTTAATGTTGGGGTGAAACAGTTGGGTGGTTATTCCGATTACTACAATGCCAGGGACTTGCAATTGATTTATCATGAAAGTTTGATCGATACCATTGAGGTTATGAATCGCTATATCGATGCTCTTGTTGTTCGGTTGTACGACATGAATAACTATGGTAAAGGGCATGAATCGATGAACCTATTGGCTGAGCGGGGACGTATTCCGATTATTAACGGCCTGGATGATATAGAGCACCCCTGCCAGGTAATGGGGGATATCTTGACCATTAAAGAGAAATTCGGTGAGGAATATAAGAAAAAAAAGCTTGTCTTTACCTGGGGTTATGCCAAAAGACAGAAATCCCCCGGGGTTCCGCATTCTATGATGGCTGCTGCCTCTATTTTGGGTATGAATGTCCTCTTTGCTTATCCTGAGGGTTTTGAGTTGGATCAAGAGTATGTTGACTTTGCCCAAAAGGCTGTCCGGGAGTCCGGTGGACAACTTGAATTTTCAAATAATCTTATGGAAGCCTCGGAAGAAGCGGATGTTATATATGTAAAAAGCTGGAAATCTTTAAATATGAGCAGTGAAGCGGATGAAAAAACCAGGAATCGAGTCAAGAAAGACTGGTGTGTTACAGGAGAGCATTTTAAACGGGCAAATCCCGATGCCGTCTTTATGAATTGTCTTCCCATTATCCGGGGGGAGCAGGCGTCGGCCGAAGTGATTGATGGGCCTCATTCCATTCTTTATGATGAAGCTGAAAACCGTCTTCACATTCAAAAGGCCATTATGGCAGCGCTTATCAGGTAATACCGGCGATGAAAAAAATACTTTTATTATTGTTGCCTTTCTGGACGCCAATGATTCCCCCAATGGGGATCGCCAGTATTAAAAGTTTCCTTAAAAGGAGTGGTTTTAGTGTAAAAATTGCAGATGCAAATATAGAAAATGACGGTAGGGAAAAATATTATAATTATTTCGCTGTCTTAAGAGAGTATGTCCCCGTTGAAAAAAGGGGAAATTTTTTTAGTATAGGACACGATGTTTTGCGGAATCATATGATGGCCCATCTCCATTATGAAAATGAGAATGAATATAGAGAATTAGTGAAACTATTAATCGCTGAAACGTATTATATTGACGCCGATGACCACTTGCTCTCCCAATTGGAAGAAAAAGTATGCGACTTTTATACCTGGATTGAAAATTATTTAATTCGTTTACTGGAAAGGGAAAAACCGGATGTTTTCGGTCTAACAGTGAATAAAGATACCGTGCCGGCATCCATGTTTGTCTTTAGACTTACCAGGGAAAGGTATCCCCATATTAAAACGGTAATGGGGGGGGCTATTTTTTCCGAGCAGTTAAGCGCTGGCTCTCCTGACCTGGGGTTTTTTTTAGAAAAGACCGAAGATTATATTGATAAAATTATGATCGGACAGGGAGAAAAACTGTTACTAAAGTATTTGCAGGGTCAGTTACCGGGGTCAAAGCGGGTGTATACCCATAAAGATATCAAAAATGAACCGGTAAAATTTTCAGAAATGGATATTCCCGATTACTCTGATATTGATATCCAAAATTATCCTTATCTTGGTGCCATTGCTTCAACCGGTTGTCAATATATGTGCAGCTTTTGTAATGTTGTAAAATTTTTTGGGGAATTTGCCCAAAAGAATCCAAAGCAAACGGTTGATGAAATGATACGGTTATACAAAATCTGTGGTTCCCAGTTGTTTTTCATGGGTGATAATATGGTGAATCCCATCATTAGTGATCTGGCAAAAGAGTTTATAGATCGGGAGACAGCTATATATTGGTCTGCCTATTTAAAGGTGGAAGAATTTGGCTGTTCGCCGGATATTGCAATGTTGTGGAGGCAGGGTGGGTTCTACTGTGCCAGGATAGGCATAGACAGCGGGTCACCACATGTACTGGGCTTAATGGACAAACGAATTACACCCGAACAAAGCAGCACAATGATTGCAACTCTTGCCAATGTCGGCATAAAAACCACCACTTACTGGTTGATTGGTCATCCCGGCGAAACTCTGGAAGATTTCCAGCAAACACTGGATTTTCTTGAAGAGAATAAAAATAATATCTATGAGGCAGAGTGTGAATATTTTAATTATTATTATGCCGGGCAGACCAATTCAGATAAATGGGCCGATAAAAGAATCTTGGTCTATCTGGAAAAATTCAGGGACATGTTGATCATCCAGAAATGGGGAGTGGACGGCGAACCGTCAAGAGAAGAAATATTCCGCAGGGTCGCCCGATTTGTTCAACACTGTGAAAAACTCGGTATTCCCAATCCATATTCATTGAATGAAGTTTATCAGGCAGACGAACGCTGGAAAAATTTGCACGAAAATGCGGTCCCTTCCGTTCTGGATTTTGGCAACGCCAGTTCTTATGTTGATGACAGGAATACGGTGAAAAAACTGACGGCGGTACGGAATAGAATTCAGGATGATGGAAATTTCAATTTTTAGGTGTTTCCATAGAAAAAGAAATGTGCAGCGTTTTTTTGTAATTTGCAATTTTAATTTTCGGAGGTTTTGATTAATGAGAAATAATAGTCGTTCCAGTGATACAATAATTGCTGCTGATCATTCCATTAAAGAGAAAAATTACTGGAAAGAGAAGTTGGCGGGGGAACTGGTAAAAAGCAGTTTTGGTTATGATTATATTAAATTAGGGACAGGACAGCGGAAACCAGATACCGTGAAATTTAGCCTTTCCGGGGAGCTATTTTCAAAATTAATATGGATAATAAATGAATCTGATGCCCGGTTACAAATGATCCTGGTAACGGCATTGGTAATATTGCTCCATAAATATTCGGGCAACACGGATATTATTGTAGGTACTCCGATTTATAAACAGGATATAGAATCTGATTTTATCAATACGGTACTTACTTTGAGAAACCGGGTGGAAGGGAATGTGACATTTAAGGAATTGTTATTTCAAGTAAAAGAATCGATTGTCGAAGCAACTGAAAATCAAAATTATCCGATTAAAGTATTACTAAATGATTTAAATATTCCCTACTCGCAAGATGATTTCCCTTTATTTGATATTGTCGTTTTACTTGAAAATTTTCAGGATAAAAGCTATATTCAACATGTAAATCCCAACCTGTTTTTTTCCTTTTTCAGAACGGCTGAAGCGCTTCAGGGTACAATTGAATACAATTCATCTCTTTACAAGAAAGAGACGATAGAAAGAATTATTGGCCATTTTAAGCGCCTGCTGAAGGCGACACTTTTTCATGTAGATATAAAAGTGACTTCTATAAGTATATTGTCAGAAGATGAAAGAAAACAATTATTGTTTGATTTTAATAATACAAAAGCGGGATATCCTGAAAAGAAAACAATTCATGAATATTTTACGGAGCAAGTGGAAAAACGGCCCGGTAATACAGCCGCCGTATATGAAGACAGGCATATATCCTATAGGGAATTGAATAAGAAAACGGATCAACTGGCATCTGTATTGAGATTGAAAGGTGTTAACCGGGAAAGTATCCTGGGGATAATGGTCGAGCGATCATTGGAAATGCTTATCGCTATACTTAGTATATTAAAAGTCGGCTGCGCTTATTTACCGATAGCGACAAAATACCCGGATGACAGGTTAAGATATATTCTCCGGGACAGTGATTCTAAAATGTTACTTACCCATGAGCGCTTTTTCCAGCGGATAGGCGATATATGTGAAGTATTAGACCCGGGTGATGCCGGTTTATATGAAAATGAGCCCGGGAAAATTGATAATATGAATACATCAAAGGACCTGGCCTATGTCATATATACTTCAGGTTCAACAGGAAAACCTAAAGGTGTAATGATAGAACACCAACAGGTGATTAATCTTGTATATGGTTTGGAAGAAGTAATTTATAAAAGATTCTCAGGGGCCTTAAGGGTTGCTTTAATTGCCCCATATGAGTTTGATGCATCCGTACAGCAAATATTTGCTGCACTGTTACTGGGACACAGTTTATATATTGTACCGGATGACACAAAATTAGATAGTGTAAAATTATTGGCATATTATAAAAAATATAGAATAATTATTACTGACTGTACGCCGACACATATTCGCCTGCTGTTGGAAAACATAAGAGGAAATACCGGGAGCCTAGCAATAAACTATTTTATCATAGCCGGGGAAGTTTTACCAAAGAAGATTGTCGAAGATTTATTAAATAGTTTTGAGACAAATGCGCCAAAAATAATAAATTTTTACGGTCCTACCGAAACCTGTGTCGATTCGACTTACTATAATATTTCTAGAGAAACCCTGGATGAATTGGACACGGTTCCCATCGGGAGACCACTTCCCAATGAGCAAATGTATATATTAAGTAGTGAAAGTAAATTGCAGCCGATAGGTGTTCCCGGGGAATTATGTATAGGTGGTGACGGTGTTGCCCGGGGATATGTAAACAAGGAGGAATTGACATCGGGAAAATTTGTAAAAAATCCTTTGATTGAAGGAAACTGGCTCTATAGAACCGGGGACCTTACCAAATGGCTGCCGGACGGGAATATTGAATTTATCGGCAGAATGGACCATCAAGTAAAGCTGAGAGGATTTCGCATCGAATTGGGAGAGATAGAATGTCAATTGTTAAAATATGAAAAAATAAGTGAAGCAGTCGTAAAAATTACCGAAAAAAATGGAGAAAAGGCACTCTGTGCTTATATTGTTTCAGACAGCGATCCAATCATATCTGAATTGAGAGAATATTTGTCCGCGGATTTACCCGAGCAAATGATACCGGAGTACTTTATAAAACTGGATAAAATGCCCTTAACAACAAACGGGAAACTAGACAGGAAAGCCCTGGATTCATATGGCACCCGGTTGGGTACGGGAATAGAATTTGTTGAACCGGGGAATGAACTGGAAAAAATAATTGCCGGTATCTGGCAGGACGTACTTAAATTGGAAAAGGTGAGTGTAAATGACAGCTTTTTTGAAGTAGGCGGGAATTCATTGAGTATTGTTAGGGTAAACAGCAGCTTAAAAAAAGCGGTTGACAGGGCTGTCCCCCTGGTAGAAATGTTCAGGTTTCCCACAATCAGGTCCCTGGCACAGTATTTAGAAGAGGGAGAAACAGATGAGAGTCAACGTTCTCCCGGTACTGACCGGGTTGAAGCAGAGAAAAGAGGAAAAGATAAACTGAAAAACTTAAAAAAAAGAGTGAGAGATGTATAATATGGAAGCGGTAAAGAAATCATCGACAAGAACGGGACTTGAAGTTGCTGTTATCGGGATGGCCGGAAGATTTCCCCACGCTAAAAATATTGATGAATTCTGGGATAATATAAAAGATGGAGTAGAACCAATTTCTTTCCTTTCCCAGGAGGAATTAAACGAATATAAAATAGGTCCTGAACTGCTGGAGAATCCCAATTTTGTAAAATCAATAGGAGGAGTTCTGGAAGACAAAGAATTTTTTGATGCTTCTTTTTTCGGTTATACTCCGAAGGAAGCAGCAATAATGCATCCTCAATTGAGAATCTTTCATGAATGTGCATGGGAGGCATTGGAGAATGCCGGGTATGATCCTGACTCATACGATGGATTAATTGGGCTTTTTGCAGGGGCCAGCACCAGCTTTTATTGGGAAGGTCTATGTGTTTTATCCGGGCAAAGTTCCGAGTTGGGACCGATGGCCGCCAGATTTTTAAGTGATAAAGATCATTTGAGTACCAAAATATCCCACAAACTCAATTTAAAAGGGGCAAGTTTTACAATAAATACGGCATGCTCAACCGCACTGGTTGCCATTCATCTAGCCTGCAGGACGCTGTTATCCGGCGACTGTGATATCGTCCTGGCAGGTGGGGTGTCTGTGAGGGCTGAGGAAAATATCGGTTATATTTACGAGGAAAACATGATTGTCTCCCCGGATGGTCACTGCAGGGCGTTTGATGCGCAGGCAAAAGGGACGATTGGGGGAGACGGAATCGGTATTGTTGTATTGAAATTACTGGAGGATGCCCTGGAAGATGGAGATTATATCCATGCCGTGGTCAAGGGGTCTGCATTTAATAACGATGGCAGTAGAAAGGTCGGTTATACCGCTCCCAGCGTGGATGGGCAGGCAGAGGTAATTCGCACGGCCCATCGCCTGGCAGAAGTTGAACCGGAAAGTATTACTTATATCGAAACTCATGGAACCGGGACAGAACTTGGGGACCCCATTGAAATTGCCGGGTTAAAACTGGCGTTTAATACAAATAAAAAAGGTTTTTGTGGAATAGGGTCGGTTAAAACCAATATGGGGCACCTGGATGCTGCCGCCGGAATTGCAGGTGTTATTAAAACCGTAATGGCATTGAAGCATAAAATAATTCCTCCAAGTTTGCACTTTCACAGTCCTAATCCAAAGCTTGATCTTGAAAGCAGTCCGTTCTATGTAAATGGCAAAGCAGCGCAATGGAAGAATGATAAATATCCGTTAAGGGCCGGTGTAAGTTCTTTTGGCATCGGGGGTACAAATTCCCATGTCGTACTTGAAGAAGCACCGGACGACAGCCGACAGAGGATGGCAGGCAGGGAATATCAATTGATTTTATTATCTGCCAAAACCCTATCCGTCCTTGATACGGCAACCGGAAACCTGGTGAATCATTTAAAGGAAAACCCGGGTATAGACCTGGCGGATGTGGCTTATACGCTGCAAGTGGGAAGAAAAGCATTTCAATACAGGAGAATGACGGTATGCTCGAATATTGACGAAGCAATTGAGAGTTTATCCGATCCCGGATCCAGGAAAGTTCATACCTCTTTTGTAAAGGAGGAAAAAAAATATCTTGTGTTTATGTTCCCGGGGCTGGGAGCACAGTATGTTAATATGGGCCTGGACTTGTACCAATCGCAAGCGGTATTCCGTAAAGAAATGGACCGCTGTTTTGAAATTTTGAAAGATTTGTTGGATGTAGACATAAAAAAAGTTCTTTACCCTCAGGGGGAGGGTAACGGAACTGATCGTTCCAATTCTCCCGGTATCAACCAGGCGGAAATCACACAACCGGTGATTTTTATCTTTGAATATGCACTGGCCAAATTGTTAATGCAGTGGGGAATCAAATCCCAGGCAATGATAGGGTACAGCTTTGGCGAATATACAGCCGCCTGTTTATCCGGGGTTTTTTCCCTAGAGGATGCGTTAAAATTGATCGTTACCAGGGGAAATTTAATTGAAGAAATGCCTGGGGGAGGAATGTTGAGTGTCCCACTTTCCCGGGAAGAATTGCGGCCTTATTTAAATCAAGAATTGTCCCTTGCCATAGATAACGGGCCCTCTTGTGTTGTTTCAGGGTCTAATGAAGCCATCGATGCCTTTGAGAAAAAAATGAAAGAAAATAGATATATTTGTACCTCTTTAAAGGCTTCCCGGGCAATCCACTCGAAGATGATGGCGCCGATATTAGGGAAATATAAAGAAAGGTTTGGTCAGGTCAAATTAAATAAGCCCCGGATACCTTATCTATCAAATGTAACAGGTAAATGGATAACGGCTGAAGAAGCAGTGGATCCCGGTTATTGGGCAAAACATTTGCAGGAGACGGTGCTGTTTTCCGATGGGGTAAAAGAATTGCTGAAAAAAAACCATCCGATTTTTGTGGAGGTTGGCCCTGGCTATGACCTGGGCGCATTGGTGAGACATCATATCAATAATGAAACCGATCAATTGATTGTAAATACAGTAAAGCATCCGCAAGACAAAATTTCAGGCAACCGATTTTTATCGAATAAAATCGGACATTTGTGGCTTTCAGACGTAAAAATAGATTGGCAGGAATTTTATGCCGAAGAAAAGAGGTACCGTATACCTTTGCCTACGTATCCGTTTGAGCGGCTGTCTTATTGGATCGAAGGCAATCCCTACCGGATCAGCGCAGGGGAATCCGCTGACTCCCGGGAGAGGAAAAAACCGGACGTTACCGATTGGTTTTACCTTCCCTCTTGGAAACGTTCCGTTTTACTTTGCCCTGAACCCGGGAAGAATAACGGGAGGTCTTATTGGCTTATGTTTGCAGATCAGTGTGGTTTTGGCTCCCAACTAGTAAACCGGTTAATGCGGGATGGGCAGGAGGTTATTATTGTGAAAGCCGGGACGGAGTTTGCTAAAGAAGGTGAGCAAGTATATACTGTTAATCCCCAAAAAAATAGTGATTACGATACCCTGTTCAAGGAGCTTCGTGCGGCAGGTAAGATCCCCGGTAATATTGTCCATTTGTGGGGTGTAACTGAAAGTGAAAGCCGGGGGAAAGACCTGGAGTTAAGGTCTGTTGAAAATGCCCAGGATTTAGGGTTTTACAGCTTACTCTATTTGGTGCAGGCAATTGGGAAAAAGAATTTTGATAATCCCTTTAGAATTACCGTTATAACCAATAATATGCAGCATGTAACCGGCGAAGAGCAACTGTGCTCGGAGAAGGCCACGGTGGTGGGCGCGATTAAGGTGATTCCCCAGGAATACGCCAATATAAGTTGTTCCAGCATCGATATTGCTTTAGCGAAACCGGGGAGCTACACGAACGAACACTTGATCGATCAGTTGATGCTGGAACTTTCAGTGGAATCCCCTGAAAAAGTTATAGCTTATCGGTCCAATTATCGCTGGGTGCCGGTCTTTGAACCTATACGATTGGAGAAATTGGAAAACCACGGGACACGGTTAAGGGAGAAAGGGATTTATCTCATTACGGGAGGTCTTGGCGGTATCGGCTTTGAGATAGCCAGGCATCTGGCCCAAAGCATCCATGCCAGGTTAATTTTAACCGGGCGTTCAACCTTGCCTGCCAGGGAATCGTGGGCGCAGTGGTTGGAAAACCAAGGCGATGAAGATAAAATTAGCCTGAAAATCAGTGGAGTGCGGGAGCTTGAACAAATGGGCGCGGAGGTATTGCTCTGCAGCGCCGATGTTGCCAACCGGGAAGAGATGCAAGAAGTAATTGCCCTGGCAGAGAAGCGATTTGGTCGGATAAATGGTGTTATTCACTCAGCCGGGCTGCCGGATGGTTGTGTGATCCCTCTGAGAACACGGGAAATCACCGACCGTATTCTTTCACCAAAAATAACCGGGACACTGGTACTGGATCGTCTGTTGAAAGATGTTAAACTTGATTTTTTTGTTATTTGTTCTTCTCTCAGTTCAATAATACCATTGTTTGGGCAGGTGGGTTATTGTGCGGCCAATGCGTTTCAAGATGCCTTTGCCTATCAGAAGACTTCCCTTGACGGTGTATTCACTGCAGCGATTAATTGGGATACCTGGAAGGAAGTTGGCATGGGAGTGGATACGGTTGCGGAATTGGCCGAAAATGAGAATATTAAAGATGCCCAATTGCTGCTGGAAAATGGTATTTTAAATTCCGAAGGTATCGATGTCTTCTGCCGTATCCTTAAGCACCCACTGCCCCAGGTGGTGGTATCCACTTCAGATTTTAGGTATAAGATTGAACAACAGAGCCGGGCGAAAATATCCGAAGCCGCACAGGAATTCGAGATGGAAACATACTCGGGGACATTATACCCCCGCCCCCAATTGAGTACGGAATATATCCCCCCCAAAACGGAATTTGAGAAAACCTTTTGTGATATATTAAAAAAATTCTTCGGATATGATCAGGTGGGTATACATGATAACTTCTTTGAGTTTGGAGTTACCTCTCTAACCCTGATTCGCATAAATACCCTGCTGAGGGAAGAAATAAACAAAGATATTCCCATTGTGCTAATGTTTGAGTATCCCACAATCGGTTCTTTTGGCCAGTACCTGGAGCAGGAAGAAAAGGGAGAATTGTTAATTGATAGTGAAATCGAGGAATCCGCAGAGCTGGAGAAAGCTGAAGAGTTACTGTATGATTCCATTGGTTTATTGAGAGAAGATGTGTAGAAAAAAAACACTGCAGGCGAGTTGAAGTGGAGTTCCTGTGATGTATACCACAAAAATCTGGACAAATAAAAATTCAAAAAATTTTGATTGGGAAGCATACTTCTCCCCGGAAAATACCGATAAGATTTTTAAAAAAATGGACCTGGTAAAGCTAATTTCCCAACTGAGAAACCATTTAAAAGAAGATAAGTTCAAAATGACTTTTGTCCTGGGCAGCGTGCTGCGGAGCATATTGAAAGATCTCAGTCTTAAAAAAAATTCCAGGACCCTGGAGTTGGGGGCGGCCACAGGACTGTTAACACGCTGGCTGATTAGCCAATATGGCGGGACAGGTGTTCTTGTAGACAATAGTAAAGCATCTTACCGGGCATATACCTCGTTAAAGAATCCTTTGAAAAAATATATTACTTATCTTAATAAAAATATTTTTTCACTGCAGCTGGATGAAACCTTTGACATCGTTTGCAGTTTTGGCCTGGTTGAACATTTTATCGATAAAAAAGAGGTTCTTGATGTCCATCGGCGGTTCCTGGCCCCGGATGGGATCATTCTTCTCTTGGTACCGCTTGATACTCCATTGACCCGGGTTTTTTGGGAGTTACATCCTGAGTTAAATAGGGGGTATAGGGAACTTTTAACCGAAACAGAATTTTATAAAATATTGACCCGGAACGGGTTGAAGGTTATACGAACCCAACCTGTTTTTGGATATTCATATGACTTTATTGGAGCTCTTTGCCGTAAAAAATAGGTTGTTTAGGCAGGAGAAAGATAATGGAAGTAAGTGAAAAAATTAGAGCATTTATTAAAACTAACATTGAAGTTATCGATTATGAAAGAGACTTTACAGATGAAGAAGACATATTTGAGTTGGGATTTGTAGACTCTCTTTTTGCAATGAAGCTTTTAAACTTTGTTGAAAATGAGTTTAATATCGAGGTGGTCCCAGAGGATATGGATATTACAAATTTTAATTCTGTTAACAACATCATTGAATTTCTAGAGAGAAAGGCCAATCATTCTGGATAGATATTTTACCGGTGTAAAAGAGACCCAGGATATCACCATGAGCACATAAGAACAGAAAATGACTGAAAAGAAGGGGAAAAATAGTTTTACAGGATTGGAGGTTGCTGTTATTGGTATGGCCGGGAAGTTCCCTGAGGCTAATAATGTCGATGAATTCTGGGATAATGTAATAAACGGTAGAGAGGGCATCTCCTTTCATTCAGACCAGGAGTTGGAAGAAGCCGGAATCAGCCTTGAACTGATAAAGAATCCAGACTATGTAAAAGCCAATACACTGGTTAAGAATAAAGAATATTTTGATTCTTCTTTTTTCGGTTACAATCCAAGAGAAGCAGAAGTGATGGACCCCCAGGTGCGTCTTTATCATGAAGTGTCCTGGGAGGCATTGGAAGATGCCGGTTATGATCCGATGGCTTACAAAGGTTCGATTGGCATCTATGCCGGTTCGATGAGTAGTTTCGACTGGCAGGCATTATCTGTTTTATCGGGGAAAAGCAATATTTTAGGAGATTTTGCCAAAGGCCTCCTGCATAATAGCGATTTAATGTGTCACCGGATATCTCACCGGTTGAATTTAAAAGGGCCGAGTTTTACACTGTTTTCAGCCTGTTCAACCTCGTTAGTGGCTATTCACCTGGCATGTCGGGCGTTGGTCACCGGGGAGTGCAGTATGGCCTTGGCCGGTGGGGTGACGATATCGCATCAGCAAATCGGTGGATATATATATGAGGAGGGAATGATCCGGTCACCGGATGGTCATTGCCGAACCTTTGATGCAAAAGCGGAAGGGACGGTTATGGGAGAAGGCATTGGCGTTGTTGTTCTAAAACGGGCCAAAGAGGCCTTCGCCGCTAGAGACAATATTTATGCCCTGGTTATCGGTTCGGCAATTAATAACGATGGCATGAATAAAGTGGACTTTACGGCTCCTGGTGTAAAAGGTGAGGTCAGCGTAATTAGGGCCGCACAGAAATTGGCCCGGGTATCTCCTGAAAGTATCAGTTATATTGAGACACACGGCACTGCCACCAACCTGGGGGACCCCATCGAAATCTCAGCACTAAAAAAAGTGTTTCAAACGGAAAAAAAAGGCTTCTGTGCTCTTGGAAGTGTTAAAACCAATTTTGGGCACCTGGATGCTGCCGCCGGGGTCACCGGCTTGATAAAAACCGCTTTTGCCTTAAAGCATAAAGTAATTCCGCCAACCCTGCATTTTGAAAATCCGAATCCGAAAGTTGATTTTGAAAACAGCCCATTTTATGTGCATACAGAATTAATCCCCTGGAAAAATGACCAATATCCCTTAAGAGCCGGTGTTAGTGCTTTTGGTGTCGGGGGAACCAATGCCCATGTGGTCATGGAGGAAGTAACGAAGGACAGACAACAGGAGACAGACGACAGAGAACAGATGACAGAAGGCAGGGAATATAAATTGATTTTATTATCCGCCAAAACCCAAAACGCACTGGACAGGATGACGGAAAACCTGGCAGCCCATTTCAAAAAAAATCCGGGTATAAACCTTGCAGATGGAGCCTATACACTGCAAACCGGGCGAAAAGCCTTCCGATACAGGAGAATGGTGGTATGCGCCAATGTGAATGAGGCAATCGCTGCATTATCATCTCCCGATTCCAGGGAAGTGCAAACTTTTTTTGCCAGGACCGAAGACCCACCCGTGGTTTTCATGTTTTCAGGCCAGGGGTCACAGTATGGCAACATGGCATTGGACTTCTATCGAAAGGAATCCGTATTCCGGAGTGAAATGAACCGCTGTTTCACTATTTTAGAAAATCTTACCGGTATAAATTTCAAAAAAATTCTTTATCCTGACGAGGCCGTCAAGACGCCAGGACACCACTCTCAAAAGGGTAATGCCAGACTTTTTCACCAGGAAATCATCCAGCCTGTTTTATTTGCCCTGGAATACTCCCTGGCCCGGCTGCTCATGCACTGGGGAATCCGACCCTTTGCTATGATCGGCTACAGCATCGGTGAATACGTGGCAGCCTGTTTGTCCGGGGTATTTTCCCTGGAGGATGCCTTAAACATCGTTGCTTTACGGGGCAAGTTAATGATGGAAGTCCCCGAAGGTGCCATGATGAGTGTTCCCCTCCCGGAAGATGAATTAATGACCCTGTTAAGGTTAAAGGAAAATGAAAACATCAGCCTTGCTGTTGTCAATGGCCCTTCCTGTATTGTCTCCGGGCCGG